>FTCZ01001102.1_pt1 | contig 17943 bp, 13 predicted proteins | sample 1658871 | NCBI WGS metagenome assembly FTCZ01 (sample SAMEA3914864, study PRJEB12502) | metagenome | biome: forest; material: soil | place: USA | collected 2012-03-12 | depth 0.3 m
GGCGCATGTCGACTATCCGGCGTCTGATCCGACCGTGCTGGGGTGCGGGGGCACGAAGATCACGGCGTCCGCGACCGGCATCATCGGCGGCACCAGCGCCGTCGCGCCGCTCTGGGCCGCGATCGTGGCGAACTTGAACACCGCCCGAGGCGCACCGCTCGGTCAGCTCCATGCCGATTTGTACGGTGCGGCCAAGGCTTTTCGCGACATCACCTCCGGGGACAATAAATCCGGCGCTATTGGCTACTCCGCCGGCAAGGGATGGGATCCCTGCACGGGCTTGGGCTCGCCGGACGGTTCGGTGCTGCGATCGCTGCTGGGGAAGGCCACTGCCACGTCGCGATGACACGGGACTGGCGGAATTCCTCGTTCAACATGCCGCCGAGCTGTGGCATCGCGAAAGACATGACCGAGCCCAAGCAGCGACGAGGCCAGGCCCAGCGTCGCACTCGCATCCTGGATGAAACGCGCGCACTGGTCGCGCGACATGGCGCCGAGGGGGTGACCATGCGCGGCATCGCGGAGGCCAGCGGGGTCGCGGAGAAGACCCTGTTCAACCTCTATCGCTCAAAGCGCGAACTGATCGCGATTGCCATCTACGATCGGTCGGGCGGCGTCTTCCGCGAGGCGATCGAGGGAACGAGCGAGCGGGGCGTGGCGCTTCTCCAGCGGATCGCGGAGTCGATGGCGTCCGTGACATTGGCCGAGCCCGCCATCGCCCGCTCGCTCGCCGCGCAACTGGTCACGCAGGTCGATCATGTGAACCTCTCGGCCCTCTACGAACAATATGTCGCGCCTATCCTGCGCGACATGGTGACGGACGGCCAGCTGGTGCCCGACGCGCCGATCGACCAACTCACGCGGCTGATCCGGCTCAACGTCATCTCCGCCGTGCTGTTCTGGTCGAGCGGCGAGATCTCCGATGAGGATCTGGTCGGCGCCATCCGCATCGCCATGACGACAGCGCTGCTGGCGCACAGCCCGCCGGATCGGATCGACCTGGTGCGGCGCGCCATCACGGTTGATATCGAAAGGCTCTCGTCGCCAACCTAATACAATTTACAGTCTACTGTAATTATGTTTGACGCCCCTGCGGCACTGTGGTGAATTTCCATCCGGATGCGGCACAACGCCGATCCTGAAGGGGGACTACAGGGCCGGAATTGTGCCCGGCCGCGCTTACCATCCTCCTGCGAACACTGACCGCACACGGCCCAGGACAGGAGGGGAAGATGGTCAGACATTTCGTGCGCGGACTATTGTCCGGCACTTCGGCGCTGCTTTTCGCAATGCCGGGCTCTATGCTGATGGCACAGACCGCGGCTCCGACGGCCTCCCCGGCGGCGGCAGCACCGCAGGGTGGCCTCGAGGACATCGTCGTGACGGCGCGGCGGCGGGCCGAAAGCATGCAGAACGTGCCGGTCGCGGTCAGCGCTATCAGCGCGGCCGAACTGCGCAAATATGACGTCACCAGCATCGAGAAGATCGCGTCGCGCACCCCCGAGCTGACCGTCGGCCGCGCCTCTAACGGTTCGGGCGCGCAGATTACGCTGCGTGGCATCGGCTCGTCCTCCACCTCGATTGGCATTGAACAGTCGGTCGCGGTGGTGGTGGACGGCGTCTATTACGGGCAGGGACGCGTCATCAACGAGGGCTTCCTCGATCTTGGCGGGGTCGAGGTCTTGAAAGGCCCGCAGGCGCTGTTCTTCGGCAAGAACGCGACCGCCGGCGTGATCTCGATCCGCACGGCGGACCCGACCGACAAGCCTGAACTGATCGCCAAGCTCGGCTATGTATTCCGCGCAAAGCAGGTGCTCGGCGAACTGGTGGCGTCGGCGCCGATCACCGACAATCTCGGCATTCGCGTCGCCTTCCGCGGGTCGGGCATGTTCGGCGGCTATTTTCACAATCGCGGCATCGACAAGACCTATCCGACCTTCGATGTCGCGACCGGCGCCACCACCACCCATTTCGCGCCCGCCTATAATGGCGACGAGCCCGGCGAGAAGGAGTATCTCGGGCGCGTCACGCTGAAATGGGAGCCGCTCGACCGCCTGACCGTCACGGCCAAGGCATCCGGCACTTATAATCGCGACGACAACAATAGCTGGAACTACGTGCCCTATGCCTGCGCGGGGGGCGCCTATGCACTAAACCCGAACATCCAGTGCGGCCGACACTTCAACGTCTATCAGAATTACGTTCCAACCGAGATCCGTGGTAGCCAGCCTTATTCGCGCAACGATGGTGCGCTCTACAATCGCTACAAGAGCTGGCAGGGAACGGTTACGGCCGAATACAAGCTCGAAAATCTTACGTTGACGTCGATCAGCAACTATAATCGCAACGTCAACCAATGGTCGTGCGATTGCACCTTCGTCTCCACTAACCTGGCCGCCGCGCCATCTTCAGAACATTCCGTCTTCCATGCGGTGTCGACGGAGGAGCGCGCCCAGACAAGCTTCGACGGGCCGATCAACCTGCTCGCCGGCTTCTATTACCAGAGTACCAAGCGTAATCACACGCAGACCGGCCAGTTCGGCAATGTCGAGGATAGCTCGCAGCCAGATTATCTGCGCTACATCAGCTACTTCAAGCATTCCGAAACGGAGGGCGAGACGCTGTCCGGATACGGGCAGGTGACGTGGAAGATCATCCCCAATCTCGAAGCCGCCGCAGGCGTGCGCTACACGCACGAGACTAAGGACAGCTTCATCGTCCAGCCCTACGTAAACTCGGCGTTGCAGGCGATCTTCCTGCAAAACGTTCAGATAAACGGCAATCAGGTCTTCACCAACTGGTCGCCGGAGGCGACGCTGACCTGGCATCCAACGCGAGACATCACACTCTACGGCGCCTACAAGACCGCTTACAAGTCGGGCGGTTTCTCGAACAGCGGCTTCGTCAGCGCAACGACGATCCCGTCGGACCTCGCCTTCAATCCAGAAAAGGCTCGTGGTTTCGAAGTCGGCGTCAAGACTGAGCTGTTCGATCGCCAGCTTCGCTTCAACGTCGATGCCTATACCTACAAATATATCGATCTTCAGGTCGATTTCTTCAATTCGCAAACCTTTGCCTTCATCACGACGAATGCCGGCGCTGCGCGGACCAAGGGCATCGAGGCGGAATTCGAGTTCGCCCCGCGTGCGCTTCGCGGGTTCAATCTGCATGGCTCGGCGAATTACAATCATGCGCGTTACAAGAACTACATCGCGCCCTGCTATGGCGGCCAGAGCGTCGCGGAAGGGTGCAGCACTGTCTTCCAGGGCGCGCCGGGTCAGGATCTCTCCGGCAAGCCCACGGCGGTCGCGCCGCAATGGACGGGCTCGCTCGGCGTCAGCTACGAGGCGCCGCTGTCCGACCGGCTGACGCTCAATGCCTCGCTCGATAGCCGCTATAGCAGCAGCTATCTGGCATCGAGCTTCGCAGCACCGCTGTCGCGTCAGCCCAAATACGCAACGCTGGATGGTACGCTCAGCATCGCTACGGTCGACGATCGCTATCGTGTCGCCGTGATCGGCAAGAACCTGACCAACCACTTCATCGTCGGCGGCACGGTGGACGCGCCGAACACGGGGGCGGGGACGGGCACGGCCACCGCGACGCCCGCCGACCAGCTCGGATTCATCTCGCTGCCGCGCACCGTGCAACTCCAATTCACCTTCCGATACTGAGTCCCTCCCTGCGCGCCGCCCTCTGACCGGGCGGCGCGTTTTTTTTCGAGGTTCCGCATGATTGGGAAGAATGGCGATGAGGCTTGAGGGAAAGCGGGCGCTGGTGACAGGCGCGGCTTCGGCGGCCGGGCTGGGCTTCGCCACCGCGCGGCGGCTCGCCCGCGATGGCGCGAAGGTGGCGATCACCGACATCGACGTCGACGGCATGGCCCCACGCGCGGAGGAACTAGCGGGGCAGGGCTTCGATGTCTTGGCAGTCCGGCAGGACGTGACGTCGGAGGCTGACTGGCGCGCCACGATCGATCAATGCGTCGCGCGTTTCGGCGGGCTCGACATCGTCGTCAACAATGCCGGCATCGCGGTGCTGCAATGGATGGACACGCTCAAGCTCGCCGACTGGCAGCGCCAGATCGACGTCAATCTGAGCAGCGTCTATCTCGGCTGCCGCTTCGCGCTCGAGCAGATGCGCAAGCAGGGACAGGGGGGCTCGATCGTCAACCTGTCGTCGGTGGCGGGGCTGGTGGGGGTGCCCGGTGCTGCGGCCTACGCGGCGAGTAAGGGCGGCGTCCGGTTGATGAGCAAGGCGATCGCGATGGAATGCGCGGCCGAGAATATCCGAGTGAACTCGGTGCATCCAGGCGTGATCTGGACCGACATGCAGCGGGTCGCGATCCGCGATAATCCCGATCAGTATGACGCCATCAACGCCTCCATCCCGATGCAGCGCATGGGCGAGCCCGACGACATCGCGGCGATGATCGCCTTCCTCGCCTCCGACGACGCCAAATATGTCACGGGGGGTGAGTTCGTCGTCGATGGAGGGCTGACCGCCCGGTAGCGGTCAGTCGTGGGTCGGGTCGAAGTCCGGCTTCTGCGCGGCGACATAGGCGTCCCATTGCGCCTCGGTGCGGAAGTCGAGGCCTTTGTCCCAGCCGGCGGCCGTATAATAGACAAACGGCTTGCCTGGCTCGACGCGCAGCAGCACCAGATAGTTGTCGGCGTCCCCACGTATCTCGGCGATCATCTTCGGATCGACCATCAGTGCGATCGCCATCGCGCCCTTCACCGGATCTTCCGGCCCCCACCAGGACAGCGTGCCGCGCGCGCGGTCGACATGCAGCGTACCGTTCGCTTCGGATGTCGGGTGCTTGCTGATGCCGATGCCGACCAGCATCGTTCCCGGCCTGTCGGAACCGATGATCGAGACCATCCGCGTGAAATTGGTGCCGAGCGGGAGGCTGAAGCGCCGCGTCTCCCAGGCCTTGCGATCCACATCGACTGGCCAGGGCGCGTAGCTCACCTCGAAGCGGGCGACGTCGGGGCCGTTCTGGAGGATCTTGTAGTTGCGATAGTTGCGCGACACCCAGAGCTTGTTGTCCTGCCAGATGCCGAGCCCGCCCGCGCCTCGGAAGGTGTTCACATTGTAGAAGTCGATGCCCTCGCCATGATAGGTGTGCTGGTCGCCAGTGCGCAGTTGGCGATCCATGAAGGGCCAGCGGACATTCTTGCCCCAGGCGTCGATGCCGGACGAGGAGGGCGGCTCGGCCGCCTCCAGCGCGTGGCCGTAGATGCGGTGCGCGGTGCGGTCGTTCTCCCACAGGATATCGTCGTAGCGATAGCCGGCGAGCATGACGGTCGCGCGGGGTTGGCGGTCGGCGCCGATGGGTGGTGTCAGCGGGTTATGGACCGGCGGCATGGTCGGGGGCGGCTCCGTCATGGCCCAGCCCGTCGCCGCGACGGACAGTGCCGCAACTGCGCCGACCCAGGGCCATGCCCGCTTCGCGATCCCCTTCATGCCGGCCCTCTCCGTGTCGATCGGGGCGGAGGCTAGCAGTGTGATTTTTGTATGACAACTGTCGGGATGTCATACAAAAGCGCTGGAACGATGCGCGCGTAATGATACACTTCGGCCATGAGCACCACCAAGGCCGCCTCGCTGGCCGACGAACTTGTCCGGCAACTCGAGCAACGGATCGATTCGGGCGAATTGCCGCCCGGCGCCCGTTTCCCGACCGAGAAGGCGATCACCGATTCCGCTGGCGTGAGCCGGACCGTGGTGCGCGAGGCGTTCGCCCGGCTGGCGGCGCGGGGACTGCTGGAATCGCGGCGCGGATCGGGGGCCTATGTGTCGGAGGGCGCGCGCTACCGTGCCTTCCAGGTCGCTCCCGAGGAGATGCGCGAGATCGAGGATGTCATCAAGCTGCTTGAAATGCGCATGGCGCTGGAGACGGAGATGGCCGGCCTCGCCGCCCAGCGGCGGACCGACGAGGACATCGCCGTGCTGCGCGAATGCCTCGATCGCATGGCGTCGGCAGAGGATGTCGAGGCGTCGGTGGAGGCCGATGCCGCCTTCCACGCCACGATCGCGCGGGCCACGCGGAACGACTATTATTCCCGCTTCATGGAGTTCCTCGGCATCCGTCTGGTGCCGCGACGGGCGGTCTATCTGCGCGATCAGTCGGACGGGGCGCATGACGCCTATGCGCGTTCGATCCAGCGCGACCATGAGGCAATCTTTGCCGCCATCGCGGCGGGCGATCCGGCCCAGTCGCGCCGCGCGGCGCGGCGGCACATGCACAAGAGCCTCGAACGCCATCGCCGCATGCAGGCCGAACGCTCCGCCGCGCCCGAGAAATGATCTCCACAAAGTTATCATACAACTTCTTGCGCTGAGGCCGAAGGGCCGGTACAGCTTGGCTCCAGGAGAGGAAGGTCGCGGCATGAACAGGCCGGGCCGCCGCCATCGAAGGGGAGCCGATGCTGAGCATCCAGGGCGACGTCCTGCGCCGCGCCGCGTCACGCGCGGGTGCCTATCGCTGGCGGATCTGTGCGCTGCTCTTCGTGGCGACGGCGGTCAACTATGTCGACCGGCAGATGATCGGCGTGCTGAAGCCGACCATGCAGGCCGAACTCGGCTGGCATGAGAGCCAATATGCCGACATCGTCTTCTGGTTTCAGGCGGCCTATGCGCTGGGCTATCTGGCGATGGGGCGCTTCATCGACCGGGTCGGCGCGCGGATCGGCTATGCGGCGAGCTTCACGCTCTGGACCCTGGCGCACATGGCGCATGGGCTGGCGCGCGGCGTCACCGGGCTTGCGCTGGCGCGGGTGGCGCTGGGGATCGGGGAGTCGGGCAATTTCCCCGGAAGCCTGAAGGCTGTCACCGAGTGGTTTCCCCAGCGCGAGCGGGCGCTGGCGGTCGGCATTCTCAACGCAGGCGCCAATGTCGGCGCAGTGCTGACGCCGCTGATCGTGCCGGCGATCACGCTTGCCTATGGCTGGCGCATGGCGTTCATCGCGACCGGCGCACTCAGTTTCCTTTGGCTGGGCGCATGGCTTGCGACCTATCGCCACCCCGCCGCGCACTCGAAAGTGAGCGCGGAGGAGCTGGCGCTGATCGACGAGGGGAAGGCCGAGACGGCGGGCGAGAGCCTGTCGTGGCGCGCGCTGCTCGGCCTGCGCGCGACCTGGGCGGTCGCGATCGCCAAGTTCCTGACCGACCCGATCTGGTGGATGTACCTGTTCTGGCTGCCGGATTTTCTCGGCAAGCGATACGGACTGAACCTCGCCTCGTTCGGACCGCCGCTGGTGGCAATCTACCTGATGTCGGACATCGGCAGCGTGACCGGCGGCTGGGCGAGTTCGCGACTGCTGGCGCGGGGCTGGACCGCCAATCGTGCGCGCAAGACTGTGATGCTGGTTTGCGCGGTGGCGGTGACGCCGATCCTCAGTGTGCAGTGGGTGGACCGACTGTGGCCGGCCGTGCTGCTGATCGGCATCGCGACCGCTGCGCATCAGGCCTTCTCCGCCAACCTGCTGACGCTGCCGTCCGACCTCTTCCCGCGCCGTGCGGTGGGATCGGCGATCGGCATCGCGGGCACCGCCGGCGCGCTGGGCGGGATGGCGATGGCCAAATATGCCGGCTTCACGCTGGAGGCGGCTGGCAGCTACGCGCCGATCTTCGCGGTGGCGGGCTCGGCTTATCTAGTGGCGCTGCTGCTGCTGCATCTTCTGAGCCCCCGGCTTGAACGGGTGGACATTCCTGCCGTGGAGGCTCGTGCATGAGATCGCGTTTCCGGGCGCCGTTGCTGGCGCTCGCCTTGTGGCCCGCGGTCCTGCGGGCGGAGGCCCCGCTCGTGGTGGCGGAGCGGCTGGCGGACTGGCAGCTCGCGCATCGCGACGACACCAGGCTCGTCTCGCGGTTCAGCGAGGAGACGCGCCGCCCGGCGTCGTGGGAACAGGCGACCTTCTGGATCGGCATGACCGTGCTCGCCGATCGTCTCCCCACCGATCCGCATATCAGGCAGGCGGTGATGGCGATGGGCGCAGGGGAGGGATGGCGGCCCGGCCCGCGTCCCTACCATGCCGACGATCAGGCGATCGGGCAGGCTTATATCTGGGCCGCCGATCATGGCGCGGGCAAGGCGGCGCTGGCGCCGTTCCGCGCGCATGTGGATGCGATCCTCGCCAAGCCGCCGGTCGTCGGACTCGCCTTCTACGCCGGCCCCAAGGACATCGAGTGCGAGACGCGCTGGTGCTGGGCGGACGCCTTGTTCATGGCGCCGCCGGGCTGGATCGCGCTCTCCCGCGAGACGGGCGACCCGCGCTATTGCCGCCATGCGCTCGACGAATATCGGCGGACGGTGGAGTTCCTCTACGATCCCGCCGAGCACCTCCTCTACCGTGACAGCCGCTTCTTCGAGCGGCGCGATGCGGCGGGGCGCAAGGAGTTCTGGAGCCGCGGCAATGGCTGGGTGTTCGCCAGCCTCGCCCGGATCATCCCGATGCTGCCTGTGGGCGATCCGGACCGGGTCTGGATGGAAGGCCTGTTCCGGGAGATTGCCGGGCGCCTCGTCGCCCTCCAGAAGCCGGACGGCTACTGGGCGCCCTCGCTGCTCGCCGCAGCGGGATCGCCGCCCGAGACGAGCGGCACCGCCTTCTTCACGTACGGCCTCGCCTGGGGCGTGAAGGTCGGGCTGCTCGACCGCGCCCAATATGAACCCGCGGCCCGAAGCGGCTGGGCGGCGCTGGAGCGCGCGATCCAGCCCGACGGGCGGCTCGGCTACGTCCAGCAGGTGAGCGACCGGCCCGAGCAGGTCGCGCCCACCGACACCCAATATTACGGCACCGGCGCATTCCTCCTGGCCGCCACCGCCATCGCCGATCTGGCCGCTCGCTGATCCCCTCCGGAGACCCCCATGTACGCGAAGACCTATTACGCCACCCATCCGATCATGATGCAGTGCGCCTCCAACGAGGATTTGCGCGACCGACATCTCGTCACGGACCTGTTCCGGGCGGGCGAGATCGTGCTGACCTACTCGCATGGCGAGCGCTTCATCATCGGCGGCGCGGTGCCCGGGGCGGCGCCGCTGGCGTTGCCGATGCAGCAGGAGCCGGCTTCCGCAAGGGATCACCCACTGCTGGAGCGGCGCGAGCTGGGCGTGGTCAATATCGGCGCTCCCGGCACGGTGACGATCGATGGCGAGGGTGTCGCGCTCGGTCGCCACGAGGCGCTCTATGTGCCGATGGGCTCAAAGGAGGTGCTGTTCGCCGGCGAGGGCGCGCGTTTCTACCTGTTGAGCGTGCCGGCCCATCGCTCCTATCCGATGCGGAAGCTGACGCTCGACGGCGCCCGGCCGTTGGAGCTGGGCTCGCCCGAAACCTCGAACGAGCGTACCGTTTATCAGCTCATCCTGCCCGGCCTTTGCGACAGCGCCTCGCTCTGCCTCGGCCTCACCATCCTGCGGCCGGGGAGCGTCTGGAACACGATGCCGCCGCACGTCCATGAGCGGCGATCGGAAATCTATCTCTATTTCGATCTCCCCGAGGAGGGGTGCGTCTTCCATTATATGGGCGAGCCCGACACATTGCGGCACATCGTCATGCGCAACGAGGAGGCGGTGATCTCGCCGCCCTGGTCGGTGCATATGGGTGCGGGCACGTCGGCCTATGCATTCATCTGGGCGATGGCGGGCGAGAATCTCGACTATACCGACATGGCCGTCTGCGACATCTGCCAGCTTCGGTGAGCGCCGCCATGATCCATCCCTTCGACCTTACGGGGCGGGTGGCGATCGTCACCGGCGCCAACACCGGCATCGGACAGGCGATCGCGCTGGCGCTGGCCGGAGCGGGAGCCGACATCGCGGCGGTCAGTCGCTCGCCCGCTAAGGAGACGGTGGAACGGGCTCGCGCGCTCGGTCGTCGTGCCGAGTTCATCGCCGCCGATCTCTCCACGATCGAGCCCGTCGGGCGCGTGGTCGCCGAGACGCGGGAGAAGCTCGGTCGGCTCGACATCCTCGTCAACAATGCCGGCATCATCCGCCGCGCCGACGCTCTCGACTTCACGGAGGCCGACTGGGACGCGGTGATCGACACCAATCTCAAGTCGCTCTTCTTCCTCTCGCAGGCCGCAGCGAAGGCGATGCTCATGCAAGGAGGGGGCGGGCGGATCATCAACATCGCCTCGTTGCTGTCCTTCCAGGGTGGCATCCGCGTGCCGAGCTACACCGCCGCCAAGTCGGGCGTGGCGGGGCTCACGCGGCTCCTTGCGAACGAGTGGGCGGCGAAGGGCATCGGCGTGAACGCGATCGCGCCCGGCTACATCACCACCAGCAACACCGAGGCGCTGCGCGCGGACGAGGCGCGCAGTGCGGCGATCCTCGATCGGATTCCGGCGGGGCGCTGGGGTGAGCCCGGAGACATCGGCGGGGCGGCGATCTTCCTCGCCTCCGATGCGGCCGCCTATGTCCACGGCCATGTGCTGGCCGTCGATGGAGGATGGCTCGCACGCTGAGTTGTCACACAACTAGTTGTCATACACATTTTGGGCTGCTAGAGAAATGGCCTGACCGGTGACCGATCCCGATCGGCGTCGAACAAAAAAGAAATCCAAGGGAGTCGAGGGGATGTCGAAGAGGCATTATCAACTGCACACGGCTGTCTGCATCGCGGCGCTGTTCGCGGCGGCGCCGGCGCGCGGGCAAGGACCGACTGCCACCGCCCCGACTGATCCGTCGCCGCAGACAGCGAGTTCGCAGGAGTCGGGGCTCGCCGACATCGTGGTGCCCGCCCCCCGCCGCACCGAGCGCCTTCAGGACGTTCCCGTCTCCGTCACCGCGGTGACCAAGGATGTGATCGAGCGCCAGAATGTCCGCGATATCAACGACCTGACCAAGATCGTGCCGGGCCTCACCATCACCTATGGCTCGCAGCCCGGCAATTTCAGCATCAACATGCGCGGCATCGGCACGCTGTCGAACGGCATCGCGGTGGAATCCGACGTCGCGGTCGTGATCGATGACGTGCCAGTCGGCTTTCAGGCGGCCGCCTTCAAGGATCTGATCGACGTCGAGCGGATCGAGGCGCTGAAGGGCCCGCAGAGCACGCTCTTCGGCAAGAGCGCGATCGCCGGCGTGCTCAACATCACCACGCAGGCGCCGACCGACCACTGGACCGGCCGCGCCACGGGGCTGGTCACCGGCGATCATGAATGGCGTCTCGGCGGCACGGTCTCGGGGCCGCTCACCGACACGCTGAAGATGCGCCTCACTGTGTCGCGCAATGTCTTCGATGGCAATGTGAAGAACATCACCACCGGGGACCGGCTGAATGGCAGCAAGGGCCTGACCGTGACGGGCAAGCTTCAGTGGGATCCGACCGATCAGATCTCCGTCTCGCTCCAGCCACGCTTCAACCATACCGACGCGACCTGCTGCGTCAGCCCGATCAACTCGCTCTCGCCAGGCCTCTTCTATCAGGGCATCCCCCAGCTCCCGGAATCGGTCGTCCTCGCGGGTATCCCGGTGAACGATCCGGCCAATGTGAAGGTGCGGAACGACGAACGCTCCGGCGGCGATTCCCGCGTCTATGGCGGGACAGTCCATGCCAGCTACACGTTCGGTGACGGCCAGATTTTCCCCGGCGCGACGCTGACCTACATCGGGTCGTTCGACCGCTATCGCCTGCACGACTATCAGGACATCGACGGCACGGACGTGCCCTTCCTGCTGTATTTCCCGGTCGCCGCCCCTTCGGGCATCGACAGCGGCGCGCGCATCCATGGCAGCTTCCATGCCCGCTCGGTGACACAGGAAGCGCGGCTCACCTCACCCAGTGGTGAGCGCCTGCGCTATACGGTCGGCCTCTGGTATGCGCGCAATGCGCTCGATCGCTATCTCGATCGCGGACCGGTGTTGCAGTTCATCAAGTATCTCGCCACCAGCCACAACGAGAACTACTCGTTCTACACCGATCTGGCCTATGATCTCGTCCCCAAGGTCACGCTGATCGGCGGCTTCCGCCTCAATCGCCAGCATATCGACTATACGTTCGACAATTACACGGCGGCCAAGCCCTTCCACCTGGCCGGGAATGATTCGGACAATGCCATCACTGGTAAGGTCGGCGTGCAATATCACCTGACGCGCGACAATATGGCCTATGCTGCTTTCTCGACCGGCTACAAGGGGCAGGCCTATGACCTGGTGAGCACCTTCAACGCCGCCGAGGCCGCCGCCGGGCCGGTGAAGCCCGAAACGGCCAAGAATTACGAGATCGGCTTCAAGAACAGCCTGTTCAATCACCGGCTGCTGTTCAATACCACCTTCTTCTGGACCGACTACAAGGGCTTCCAGACCTCGGTGCAGTCCTTCCTGCCCGACGGCACCTATCTCACCTTCTTGAACTCGATCGGCAAGCTGCGCACGCGCGGCGTCGAAGTCGACATGATCGCCCGGCCAACCAGCCGCCTGAAGCTGAACGCGTCGGGCGCCTATGACGACGCCAAGGTCATCGACTTCCCCTTCGGCCCGTGCTTCGGCGGGCAGACGGTGGCGCAGGGCTGTGTACCCGATCCGCGCGTGACGGTGAACCCGAGCAAGGTCCAGAACCTCGACGGCAAGCGCCTGAACAATGCGCCCAAGTTCAAGTTCAACGTCGGCGGCGAATATGACTTCCCGCTCGGCGGATCGCCTTATGGCGGGTTCGTTACCCTCGACTATCGCTGGCAGAGCAAGATCAACTTCTCGCTCAGCCAGGATCCGCGCACCGTGGAGAAGGCCTATGGCGTGCTCGACGCGTCGGTCGGCGGGACGGCCGCGGATGGGCGTTACAGGCTCACCATCTTCGTCAAGAACCTGCTCGACAAGCATTATGCGGTGGGGCTCGGCAACACCACGTCCGGCTTCAGCGCGCCCGGCGTGACGGCGTTCGGCAGCAACTGGCAGCCGGCCCGCGACTCCTTCCGCTATGCCGGTGTCCGTCTCGACGTCGGCTTCTGACGCCGGTTCCTCCCGCGGAGCGGCGTTCGGCCGCCTCCGCCTCTGCCACCCGTCGGTGCTTCCGGCGGGTGGTTTTTTCTCAGGCGGCCACGGCGCGCGGATCTCCGCCGCGTGCGAGCAGTGCGTCCACGTCGCCCGCCGCCATCGGCCGGCCGAAGAGATAGCCTTGCACCGAAGAGCAGCCGTGCGAGCGAAGCGCCGTCAGCTGGCCCTGGTCCTCAACGCCTTCCGCAGTGGTCTCCATGCCGAGCGCCGTCGCGAGATCGGTGATCGCCTTCACGATCGCGCCTGCACCCTCGCGGGTCTGGAGGCCGATGATGAAGGACCGGTCGATCTTGATCTTGTCGAACGGGAAGCTCTGCAGATAGCTCAGGCTGGAATAGCCGGTGCCAAAATCGTCGAGCGCGACCCGGACGCCCAGGCTGCGCAGCGAATGAAGCAGCCGCTGCGTCGTATCCGTGCTGTCGAGGAAGATGGATTCGGTGATCTCCACCTCCAGTCGGTCGGGGCGGAGGCCGCTGGATCGGAGCGCCTGCGTCACCGTCTCGGCGAGGCCGGGGTGGCGGAACTGCACCGACGAGACATTGACCGCGACCTTGATGTGATCGGGCCATGTCGCCGCCTGGCGGCATGCCTCCTGCATCACCCAAGCGCCGATCGGTACGATGAGGCCCGTCTCCTCGGCGACCGGGATGAACTCGGCCGGCATCACCAGTCCGCGTGTCGGATGTTCCCAGCGGATCAGCGCCTCGAACGCGCCGATCCGATCCTTGCCCAGATCGAACAGCGGCTGGAAGTAGAGGCGAAATTCCCCCTGTTCGATCGCGCGACGCAGATCGATCTCGATCGCTCGGCGGGCCTGCGCGCGCGCGTTGAGGGCGGGTTCGTAGAAGCAATAGCCATTCCGGCCCGCCTCCTTCGCGCGATACAGCGCCAGATCCGCATTGCGCAGCAGCGTCTGGGGATCGCCGCCATCGCCGGGCGACAGCGCGATGCCAATGCTGGCGCGGGGCACGACCTCGTGCCCGGCGATCTGGCCGGGCGCCGCGAGGACGTCGAGCAGCCGCCGGCTCATGGCTTCCACCTGCTCGACGGGCGTGGGACTGTCGTAGAGGCACACCACCACGAATTCGTCCCCGCCCAGACGCGCGAGGAACGCATCGTCGACCGCATCGGTCAGCCGCTGCGCCACAAGTTTGAGCAACTCGTCGCCGACCGGATGGCCGAGCGTGTCGTTGACCGACTTGAAGTCGTCGAGGTCGAGGCACAGTAACGCCACGCTTCCTTCGCGCCGTTCGGCCAGCCGCAGCTGGTGATCGAGATGCTCGTGGAACAGCGCGCGGTTGGACAGGCCGGTCAGAACATCGTTGAAGGCGAGATGGGTGATGCGCCGCTCGCGCTCTGCGATCTCGCCGACCATGCGGTTGAACGTCTCCGCCAGCCTTGCGAGCTCGTCCTGGCCCGTCACTGTAACGGTAGAGGCCTCGCCGTTTGCGAGGCGGCTGGCGGCTTCGTCGAGGAGTGCGATGGGTCGCGTGATCGATCGCGCCATGCGCAGCGTCGCCATCACCGCGAGCAGGAGCGCCACCATGCCCAGCAGCGCGATTGCCAGCTGCAGCGGCCGATAGACGGCGAGCGCGCGGGCGATTGGATATTGCAGCAGCAGCACCGCCGCCGGCGCGCCCGGCATCGTCGGCAGCGCCTTGGCCAGCGCGATCGACGTGCCGTCGGGTCCGGCGAATGTCGCCGGGACGCCCGCCGTCAATGTGCGGTCGATGAAGCGACCGGCGGCGTCCCTGCGAGCGTCGCTCGCAGCGTCGGCGGCGATCCAGTTGCCGTCGGCGCGACGCTGATAGACCGTCGCCGACAGCGGAATGGCCGAGAGCTTCTCCAGTCCCGCCATCTCGTGGCGGCCGAGATCGCCCGAGAACACCACCCAGCCGGTCAGCGCGGGCGCGAGGATCGGGGCGGCGACGATGTGGCGGGGTAGCCCGCCCAGCGTAACCACGCCGGCAGTCGTGTCGTTGTCCAGCTCGCCGGCGAGTGCCGAGGCTTCCCGCGCCAACCGGGGATCGTCGATGCCGGTGACGGTGCCGTCCATGCCGACGATGAATGCCATGCGCAGGCCAAGGCGCGCCTTCAGGTTGCCGAGCGCTGAGCCGATCGTCCTGCGGTCGTGCGTAGCGACGGCGGCCCGAAAGCCGAAGTCGCGCGCCAGAAGGCCCGCGCTGTCGCGCAACTGGTCGGTGCGCTGGGACCAGAGTCGGTCGAACACGGTGCCGCTCACGCTCAGCTCATTGCGGACCTGCGCGTCGGCATAGCGCTGCACCATCAGCGACAGCGCGCCCGAGATGCTGAGCATCGCCACCGCGAACAGCCCCGCATACAGCACCGAAAGGCGCGTGCGCAGACGGCCGAAGGCGAAAAGGCGTCGCATTCTAATAGTCCGACTGTGCAGGCGGGCGAGGCGGCGGGCGGAGCGTCACCGCGAAGCTCTCGTGGCGGCCGGACGCTTCGAGGGTCATGGTCCGCGCCACATGGTTGCCGGCCGCGCGGAGATAGGGGTGCCAGACATCGACTCTGACGGGCGACGAGGGCAATCCGCGCAACAGCGCGTGGCCACGCTCGTCGGTGAGTGTCGCCCAAGGCGTATCGACGACGTCGACGAAGGCGATCATCGAGTCGTGGATGTTGCAGCCGAGGGGCACGACGCCCGCCTTCTCGAACGTCACCGTCCGGTTCTGCTGCTGCTTCTCCAGCTTGAGTTCGAACCGCTTAGCGGTCGAGAAGGAATAGACGTGGTGGCGCAACGGATCATGGTTGAGGAAGCGCACCTGCCCACCGACAGGGACGATCGTCACGAAGGGGTGGAACTGGATGTGCTGCTGGTCGATCGCGTAGCCGCCCGAGGCGGGATGTGGCGCAGGCGTCGCGCCGTTTGCAAGATGGACAGTCACCACAGCGTCGCGCACCGGAAGGTCGTCCGCCCCGCGCACCTCGACATCGAGGTCCGCCGCACGAGCGCCGTTCGCGGCGAACAGTGCGATCGCGATCAGGGCGAAGCGGAAGGTCATGGCCCTATTCTAGGCATCCCCGCGTAAAGGAAAGGTATTCAACGCGATGCGCGCAGCCGCAAGGCGAGCCGCACGACGGTCTGAGTCTGGCGCGGATCGATGCCGAACGCCTGTGTCCGCGCGTCACGGCGGCTGCCTATGTGTAGCGCCTCGGCGTAGAGCGCGGCGTAGCGGCCGAGCGGGCGATGACCGGCGACCGTCACGGCCCAGCCATGCTCGCTGTTGTCGCTTCCAAGTTCGCTGCCGCGGCTGCGCGAGCCGAACGCTTCGATCCGCGCGCTGACCGCGCCTGCGCCGACCGTTCGGGTGGCGAGCAGGAAGGCGGAGCGATAGCGGGTGTCGACCCAGCGGCGGCTGGGCATGGCGAAACCCATCACCGTCGTGCCGCTGAGCCCTTGTGCGATCAGCCGTGTGTGTTTCCCGGCATCGAAGATCGCGCCGACATGGGTGAAGCGCGTGCGCCAGCCCCATTGCAGACCGGCGTCCACCGCTTCTGGTTCGCCGCGATTGTCGTAATGGAAGGCCTGCAACTCGAAGGGGCCGGGTGGACGCCAGGCGAGCTTGAGATAATAGCCCGGCCGATCGTCCAGCTCGCTCACGGGCCGGGTCCGTGCGGCCTGGGCCATCTGCATGAAAGGATTGAGCGGGGGCAGGGGCTGGAAGCCAAAGGCGGTCGTCTTCTCGTCGTGCAGTGCCCAGCCGCGAAAGGCGAGCAGCGTGCCCGCGGTGTCGTTGAGCGCGAACAGCCCACCGGTGGCGGTCAGCCGATGGTTGCCGAGAAGTGTGGCCGTAGTCACCTCCACGCCCGTCACCTTCACCTCTTCGCCGATCCACGAGTTGATCGCCGAGGGCGTGATCGTGTCGCGCACCGCCCATTCCGGCCCACCATGCTCCAGCGAGATGGTCGGCCAGAACAGTCCGGCGCGCGCCGACACATGGAGTTTGCCGAGCGGCATGGGGCGATAGGTGAGGAACGCCTCCGACAGATCGACGGCATGATCTTGCCCGTCCTGCGCGATCACCGCGACCGTGCCGCCGAACGCCCAGCCCAGATGGGGCATCAGGACCAGTCCGGCTTCGGTCAAATGAGGCCGCACGAGGAAATCGCCGGTGCCCCCCTGCTGATTGCCGCCGAAGCGGGCCTTGCCAAAATCCCCCTTGAGCCAGGACTGTTCGCCGTCGGCGCCGGCCAGTTCCGCGTTGGCGTAGGCGGTGATCCAGGATTGCGGCGCGGGCTCGGCGGCGACGGGCGCGACGGGCGCGACCATGGCGGCCGCTACGAGCATCCATTGCGCGCGGGTCATCACGCTCCAAAGCCTTCCCCACTCCATCCATCGGCAGGTAGCAAAGCAAGGTTAAGGAGAATTTTCCAAGAGTTGGTGGCCTTGCCGATGTGGGCTGATCCGCGTCGGGCCAATGTCGAATTTTCAGCTGATCAATTGACAAATAAATTTGTTTAATAAAACATCGGGCAAAAGGAATGCCTTCGGGCGGCTAGTCTGCCGGTGGCGTCGGCGGAGGAGGAGAGGGGCGTATGGCGTATCGGAACAAGACGAGGATAAAGGCGTCCTATGCGGCCGGCGTTGCGCTGGCCATCGTGGGTGTCACGGCCGCGATCGCGCAGAAGCCGCAGGCGGCCGCGGTCGATCTCGCAAATCCCCTCGTCGGGACCGCGCCCCTCGATCGGCAGGAGCTGATCGGCAACTCTCCGCCGGCCGGTGAGCCGCTCTATTCCGGCCAGACGTCTCCGGGTGCGCGCTTGCCGCATAGCTCGGTCGAGGTGTCGCCGGTCAACAACAACATTGCGCTCACCTATCCGAACGGCGTCCCCACGCCCTATTACTACACCAACCCGACGATGATCGGCTTCACCGGCGGCGGCGGCGGCACCTATGGCGGCAATGCCGAGCC
>FTCZ01004364.1_pt1 | contig 17934 bp, 15 predicted proteins | sample 1658871 | NCBI WGS metagenome assembly FTCZ01 (sample SAMEA3914864, study PRJEB12502) | metagenome | biome: forest; material: soil | place: USA | collected 2012-03-12 | depth 0.3 m
CATCCTCATACTCGACCTCGGCCTCGGCCAGCGCGGTCTTCTCGACCGGCGACCACATCACCGGCTTGGCGCCGCGATAGAGCTGCCCGCTCTCGGCGAACTTGAGCAACTCGCCGACGATCGCCGCCTCGGCGTCGAACTTCATGGTGAGATAGGGATCGTCCCAGTCGCCCATCACGCCCAGCCGCTTGAACTGCTCGCGCTGCACGCCGACCCATTTGTCGGCATAGGCACGGCATTCGGCGCGGAACTGGTCGACCGGGACCTGGTCCTTGTCCATCTTCTTCGCGCGATAGGCTTCCTCGACCTTCCACTCGATCGGCAGGCCATGGCAGTCCCAGCCGGGCACGTAGGGCGCATCCTTGCCGAGCAGCGACTGGCTGCGGACGACGATGTCCTTCAGCACCTTGTTCATCGCATGGCCCATATGGATGTCGCCATTGGCGTAGGGTGGGCCGTCATGGAGGATGAAGCGCTTGCGCCCGGCGCGCTGCGTGCGCAGCTTGCCGTACAGGTCCATCTTTTCCCAGCGCGCGAGAATCGCCGGCTCCTTCTGCGCGAGGCCGGCCTTCATCGGGAAGTCGGTCTTGGGCAGGAAGACGGTGTCGCGGTAATCTGCTGGGGGCGTTTCGTCGGTCATAGGTCGGGGGCGTTTAGCGTGGGAATTATCCTACGTCATCTCCTCCGTTTGTCGCCGAGTTCGATCCCTTTGGACAAATGCTCGCCACCCCGGACTAAATCCGGGATGACGGTTGGGCGAGGAGGCGGCGCGCCTCGGCAACGTCCGCCGCCATCTGGATCTTCAACGCATCCATATCGTCGAACTTCGCCTCGGGCCGGATGAAGTCGACCATCTCGACCTCGATCGTCTGCCCGTACAGGTCGCCCGAGAAGTCGAAGAAATAGGGTTCGAGCAATTCCTTGGGCGGATCGAAGCTCGGCCGCACGCCGAGATTCGCCGCGCCGTCGAGCACGCGGCCATCCGCCAGACGCCCGCGCACCGCATAGATGCCGAAGGCCGGGCGAAGGTAATTCGCCATGTCGATATTGGCGGTCGGGAAGCCGAGCGTGCGCCCGACCTTGTCGCCATGCTGGACCACGCCCTCGATCGCATAGGGCCGGGTCAACAGCCGCGCAGCCTCGCGCGGGTGGCCGGCACGCAATGCCTCGCGAATGCGGGTCGACGACACGGTGACGCCGTCGAGCTGGACCGGGGCGATCGTGTCGACGCTGAAGCCATGCCGCTCGCCGAGCGTGCGCATCAGCGGGATGTCCCCGCTCCGTCCCCTGCCGAAGGTGAAATCCTCGCCGGTCGACACGCCCGCGACGCCGAGCTCCGTGACCAGCCGCTCGGTGACGAATTCTTCCGCCGACAGCCCGGCAAGCGCCGCGTCGAACTCGAACACGTACATCGCATCCGCCCCGGCCGCCGCGAACAGCCGGGCGCGCTGGTCCATGCTGGTCAGCCGGAACCACGCGCTGTCGGGTCGGAAATAACGCATCGGATGCGGATCGAAGGTCGCGACGATCGCCGGCCGCCCCGCCGCCCGCGCGCGCTCGATCGCTCGCCCGACCACTGCCTGGTGGCCGAGATGAAACCCGTCGAAATTGCCGAGCGCGACATAGCCGCCGCGAAAAGCGTCGGGTATTGGCGCGCCGCCGGAAAGCCGCTCCATGGCCTGCGCCTTAGGGGGGAGCGCCCGGTTACTCAATCCTCGCGCCTTCCGTTCGTGTCGAGCCAATGGAGGAAGCGCCATCGGGCATCGATCCCGTCCCGCGTGCGTTCGCACCAGCGTGACCTTGACCGAACATCGCGAATTGCGGCTGGGCGACGCCGATTGGGACGGCGAACCCCCGCCCCGTTCCGATCCGCTCCCACCGCATGCCGATGTCGCGATCGTCGGCGCCGGCATCACCGGGGCGACGATCGCCGCCCGGCTGGCAGCCGACGGCGCCCGCGTCGCGCTGATCGACCGCCGCCCGCCCGGCCGCGGTAGCACCGCCGCCTCGACCGCGCTGGTGATGTGGGAAATGGACGTGCCGCTTACGCGTCTTGCCGAGCGGATCGGGATGGACGAGGCCGCGCGGCGCTGGCGGCGCGTGCACGAAGCAGTGCTGCGGTTGAAGGCGCGGATCGATGCCGACCATATCGACTGCGACGCCGCGTTCCGGCCAATCGTCTATCTCGATGGTCCCTTGCTCCCCGACGATGCCCTGATCCACGAAGGCGAAGCGCGCCGTGCCGCCGGCCTGCCGAGCGAGTGGTTGAATGCCGACACGATCGCCACACGATTCGGCGTCGCGCCGCGCGCCGGCCTGGTGTCGGGCGACAGTTTCGCGGTCGATCCGGTCCGGCTCACGTTCGCCATGCTCGATCGCGCGCGCCTGCACGGTGCCAGCGTCACCTGGCCTTGCGACGTCGCCGCGATCGATGGCTGCACGTTGCTCACCGGTCAGGGGACGCTGACCGCCGATCGCATCATTCTCGCCACCGGCTATGAGCGGCCCGAATTGTTCCTGCCGCCCGCTTTTTCGCTGATCTCCAGCTTCGCGATCGCCACCGCCGCGGGCACCGCGCCCTTGTGGCGCGAGGACGCGATGATCTGGGAAGCCGCCGACCCCTACCTCTACTGTCGCACCGACGCCGAGGGTAGGATCGTCGCCGGCGGCGAGGACGAGACCAGCGGCGAAGGCCCGCGCGACCGCATGATCGGCACCAAGGCGGGGACGATCGTCGCGAAGCTCGGCAGCCTGCTCGGCGGGAAGGATATCGCGGTCGAGCGCCGCTGGGCCGCCACCTTCGGCGTCTCGCCCGACGGCCTGCCCGCGATCGGCCGCGCGCGGCATCGCGACAATCTGTGGCTGGCGAGCGGCTTCGGCGGCAACGGGATCAGCTTCGCCGCCCTTGCCGCCGAACTGCTCGCCGCCGGGTTCGACGGATCGCCCGACCCGTCTGCCGCCTGTTTCGACCCCTACAGGTTCGATTGAGCCTCGGGTGCTTCCCGCTTCTCCCCTCCCGCCTGCAAGGTGGGGAATTGCGCACCCTAGAACTTGCCGCTGATCGTCAGGGTGAAGATCGGTCCAACCCGCTGGTGCTGGCGTTCGAGGAACGCCAGCGGCGCCGAGTTGCGCCGGCCAGAATAGACGTCGCGCCAATAGCGGACATGACCGTCATTGAGGTTGAAGACCTCGAAATTGACCTTCATGCCGCGCACGTTCTTGAGCTCGACAAACGCGCTGGCATACGGCCCTTCCCATTGCTGGTTCACCTCGTTGAGATAGTAATTCGGGCTGTAGTGATCGAAGGACAGGCCGCCGCCCCAGGCGAACTGGGTACCGGGCACGTCGTACCGCAACGTCAGCTGGGCCCAGCGATCGTGCGTATTGCTGATGACGCGCGGCAAGCCGGTCAGCGGATCGCGGACGCGCGCGCGCTCGATGCCGATATCGGCATCGAGCTTCGCTCCCTTCCAGCCCATGGGATCGAACTGGACCGTGCTGATGCTCTCGATGCCGGTGCGCGTCGCGCGCGGCAGGTTTCCCACGGCGTCGCCGTCCACGCCGACGGGAATATGGTCGACGATGTCCTCGATCCTGTAATGGTAGACCTTCAGCCGCGTCTTGCCCCAGCGCCCGAAATTGCGGCCGAGCTCCGCCGTCCCTTCCCAGCTTTGCGGCGGGACGAGATTGGGATTGGCGTCATTGCCGCGATTGTTGGTGACGTCCTGGTTGGCGAGGAAATCGGAGAAGCTGATCTGGCCGACCTTGCGCTCGAACTTGAGGCTGGCGTCCCACCCCCGCGCTGGGCGCCATGCCAGCAACAGGCTCCCCTTGGGGCGGAAGAAGCGCCGCGGTTTCTCGCCGATGCCCCTCTCGCCGAGTTCGGAATATTCGGCGCCGCCCGCCACCTGCAGGTCGAGACTGGGCGACAGCGACCGGCTCAGCGCGGCGATGCCTTCGTAGCGCGTCTCGGCGATGGTGCCGCTGCCCTGCGGATAGGGAATGGAGACATAGCGGCCGTCGGGCTGGAGGTTGGCCAGCGTGCTGACCTGGGCGAACCGGTTGTCGGCGCGCTCGAACGAGATCGTCCAGTCGTTCGGTCCGCCTTTCCAATGATATTCGAGGCGCCCGATCGTCTCGGTGGTCCTGGCATCCTGGCCGTAGCGCAGGCCGTCGCTCGGTGCCCCGCTGTCATAATCGGTGCGCTGATCGGTCAGGCCGGGGGCGTGTTCGAAATGGCGCAGGCCGATGAACTTGAGCCGGCCGCCGCCCAGCGGCACCGAGACGTCGCCGCTCACGTCGTAGCGATAGCCCCAGGTGTGGTTGAGGCTGATCCACATATTGTCGTTGCCGTCGGTGCGGACGCGGCGCTGGTCATTGGCGCCACGCTGCCAATAGGGATCATAGTCGAGCGTGAGATTGGCCTGGAGCCCGCTCTTGCCGTTGTATTTGAGGATGGCGGACAGCTTGGCGTCGTCATTGCTGTTCCAGTTCACCTGGTCGCGACGCTCGAGCAACGTGCCCGTCGGCGACAGTATGCGATAGTCGTTGCCGCCGAGCGCACCGCGCGACGGCTTGTTCTCGAGCGACACCGTATAGTCGAGGTCGCCGGCGCTGCCGCTATAGCTGATCGACCCGGCGAACCAGCGCGGCTCGGCGTAATGAGCGCGCACCTGCGGGCTCCAGCTGAAATTGCCATGGCCCTTGCGATTGGTCTTGAGGATCACGTTGGCGACCTGGCCGGTCAGCCCCGCGATGCCGAACGAAGCCGCTTCCCTGACCTCGATCCGCAGCACGTCGCTGGCCGATATCCGTTGCAGTTGCGCCGCCGCGCCGCCCGATTTGTCGGTCACGCGCTGGCCATTGATCAGGACGTTCTCTGACGCCTGCCCCAGCCCGCGCGTGTCGTCGGCGGCACGGATGGTGAAGCCCGGTACCTGCGACAGCATGTCATAGGCGGTCTGCGGCGCGAAGCGCGCGAAAAAGTCCGGGGTGAAGACGTTCGCGTCGCGGGCCGCGGCGTCGGTGGCAGCCGGCGCGGCAGGTGTGTCTTGCCCGGCGATCGCCACCGTCGGCGCGCACAGGCCGGTCGCCAGCGCCAGGAGTCCTGCGGCGCACCGCAAATGAGTGGTCATGATCTGGTCCTTCAATTTGCGTTTTGGGCGATGCGCTGCGGACGCGCGTCTTCGATCCTCACCGCGGGGTGCGGGCGAGTGCGTGGGCAAGCGGCTGCCAGGGAGACCTGGCCGGTCGGCGCGTCAGGAAATGTCGGGTGAGATTGGAGGCCGGCCGCCGGGGCCCAGCCTCATCCCTCAGGGATCGGGATCAAGCGCCCCATTGACGGCTCTCAGCCCCGTCAGCTCGTCAGGCGAGGTGACGTTGATCCCGCGCTTGCGGAGTTTGCCGACGAACTCGACCGTGACGCCGACCGCCCGCATCCCCTGGTAATCGTCGAGCGAGCCGTTGATCCCGAACCGGCGCATCGCGGCGATATAGGAGGCGCTGAGACCCATTCCGCGCGCCTCGATCAGGTCTTCGATACTGAGGCGCATGCCGGTTGCGCGCATGTCGCGGGCATATTGCGGAGAGACACCGCCCCCGCGTGCCTCGGCCAGTTGGCCCGCCGTGAGGCCGGGGAAACCCGCCTCGGCCATTGCCCGCCGATATTGGGCGCTGACATCGAGCGCACCCAAGTCGTCAGCGTCATTGCCGTCACCATCGCCGTCGTCCGCCTGCGATTGCGCTCCCGGCGGCGGAGTCTGGCTGCCCGCCGGTGCAGCAGGGGATTGCGCGTTCGCCGGAACGCCGCCGGCAGCCCCCACCCCCGAGGCCAGCAATGTTGGGGGTGTCGCATTGGATGCCGTTGCACCCGGCCGCGACCCGTCGGGCGAGCCTGTGCCGCCCAGGCGTTTCCCGGCATCCGTGGCCTGGATCGTGGCGAGCGCCGTGCGGCTCGGCACGAAGGTGACCGCAGCGAGCGGTACCGCCATGCTCAGCATGCCCGTCGCGAAGCCCGCGACCCAGGATCGGCCCGACGGTCCGCGCGCGGGGCTCTGGTCAAGCACGCGCCGGACGCGGCGGCCAAGCGAGCTCTTCGACGGCGCGACACCGTGAGCACCCAGCAAGGTACCGCGGCATTGATGGCGGGCGACACCGATCAGCAATTCGGCATAGTCCGGTCCGGCGATGTTGGCAGCGAGCACGGCGTCGTCGGCGGCTTCCTCGCGCAATTGGTGCGCCTCACGCGCCAGCACCCAGGCCAGGGGGTTGAACCAGAAGGTCGCGGTAGCGACCCGCGCCAGGATCAGCTTCGCCCAATCGAGGTGGACGACATGCGCGAGTTCGTGCGCGATGATCGCCTCGGCCTGTTCGGGGGCGAGCACTGCGGCGTTGTTGAGCAGGATGACCGGGCGCATCAGGCCCCAGCTGACCGGCGAACCGAGTTCGTCGCTCGCCAGCAAGGCAGTGCCGTTCTTGAACCCCATCCGTCGCTGCGCCCTGGCCAGCGCACTCAACCAGACGGGATCGACCAGCACCTCGGCACGCCTCCGCAAGCCGACCAGTCGCAGCAACGCGGCGAGCGTCAACGCAAGCAGCACCAGCGCCGGGAACAGATAGGCATAATAAGCCGCGCCGGCGACAATGCCGACCAGCCAGGACTCGGTGGGTTCGCCCGATGCGGCGGCGGCTCGTACCGGCACTGTCTGGGTGCGCGACGGGAGCGACGGGACCGCAGGCCCGGCCTTTTCAGCCGGCGCGGCCGCGACATCCGCAAGCCGCGCCATTGGCGTGGGAAGCGGCACGGACAGCGTCGGCAACGCCAGGCTGACGAGCGGCAAGGCGACGAGCGCGAACAGGCCGAGATGCGCGATCGTCGAACGCTCGCCGGCCGACCGTGCCCGGGTCAGCCGCAGCAAGCCGAGCGTCACTGCGGCCACCAGCAGGGATTTCAACGCGAGGAGGAGCAAGGTCATGGTCATTGCTCGCCCTTTCGCTCCAGGCGAGCGCGAGCGATCGCTGCCTCGAGCTCGTCGAGTTCGCGCGCATCGACGTCCTTCGCCATGCCGAGCAAGGCGCTCGCCGCGCTTACCGGTGAGCCCTTGAAAAAGGTTCGCACGATCTGCGTGAGCGCCGTTCCCCGGGCCTGGTTGTCGGGAACGGTGGGCGAGTAGACGAAGCCGCGATCGCTATCTTCGCGACAAACATATCCCTTGTCCTCGAGCCGCTTGAGCATGGCACGGACGGCTGATCCGGTCAGCGGATCGGGCAACGCGCCGCAAATTTCGGAAACGGTGCGCGACCCGCCTTGATAGAGCAGGTCGACGATCTGACGTTCGCGCGGGGGCAATGGCGGAAGCATGACTCACCTCTTGGCTACATTTGTAGCGTGCTACATTTGTAGCGCAAGCGCAAGCCGAAAAAACGACGCTCTGCCGCCTACTTAGTCTTACAGGGCAGGCTGAGGCACCATTCCCGCCGCCAGCACGCGCAATATATTGCCGCCCATCACTTTGCGGATATCGTCATCGCTGAATCCGCGATCGATCAGCGCCTGGGTGATCGCGACGACCTGGCTGGCGTCGAACCCGGTGGTCACCGCGCCGTCGAAATCGGACCCCAGCCCGACATGATCGATCCCGACCAGGTCGCGGACATAGGCGATCGCTTTCGCGACATCCTCGGGTTTGGTCGAGCAGATCGCGGCGTCCCAATAGCCGATCCCGATCACCCCGCCGGTCCCGGCAATGCCCTTGATCTCGGGATCGGTCAGGTTGCGGTTGACCTTGCAGATCGCTTGGACGCCGCCATGGCTGGAGACGATCGGGCGGCGCGCCATCGCGATGATCTCGCCGACCGACTGGTGGCTGGCATGCGCGACGTCGACCACCATGCCGAGCTGTTCCATCCGCTTGACCACCGCGCGGCCGAGCGGGGTCAGCCCGCCTTTCTTCACCCCGTGCATCGACCCCGCGATGTCATTGTCGAAGAAGTGCGCCAGGCCCGCCATGCGAAAACCCGCAGCATAGAGCTTGTCGAGATTGTCGATCTTGCCCTCGAGGTCCTGCAGCCCCTCGATCGACAGCATCGCGCCGACGACACCGTTGCCCGCGCGGCGATCGGCGAGCAATTTCTGGAGATCGGCGGACGTCGTCACCAGCCGCAGCTGCCCGTTCGAGCGGTCGGCGAATCCCTTCAGCTTCTCGGCATGATAAAGCGAGCGTTCGAGCAGCGACCCCCAGGTCCGGGTCGGCTGCAGGTCGGCGATCACCAACGAGGTGATGTTGTCGGTATCGCCCGAATTGGCGTCGTAATTCTGGTTCTTCGGCGTCTTGGTCACCGACGAGAAGACCTGCAGCGCGAAATGCCCGGCCTGCAGTCGCGGCAGGTCGACCATGCCGCGGTCCGACCGCGTCAGCAGGTCGCGCTTCCACAGCAAGGTGTCCGAATGCATGTCGGCGACGTCGAGCGTCTTCTGCAGCGCTTCGGCGCGCGGGGTGACCTTGAAGGCGACCGGCTCGACCTTGTTCATCGACTTCTCGACGAAGCCGGGGGCGAGGGAGAAAAAGGTGACGGCGGCAATGATGATCAGCGCCAGTCCGCCCAGGATCCATTTGCGCATTGCTGCCTCCCCTTCTCCGTCATGCCGGACTTGATTCGGCATCCATGTCCGCCCCTGGCGTCACGCTTGCGGTGGATGACGGGACATGGACCCCGGATCAAGCCCGGGGTGACGTCAGTGCCTGATCAGCGTCACGAAGCTGTAGGCCGGTCGGTCGCCCTCCGCCGCATGATCCTCGCGGGCCGTCTCACGCCAGCCGGCAAACGCCGGCATGACCGCATCCCCCTCCGGTGCGGCATGCACCTCGGTCAGCTCCACCCGGTCTGCCCGATCGAGAAACAGCGCGAACACCTCGGCTCCGCCGATCACCGCGACATCCTCGCCCGCCAGCGCCAGCGCTTCCTCGACCGAATGCACGACCTCTGCTCCTGCCGCCGACCAGCCGCGGTCGCGCGTCAGGACGATGTGCCGCCGCCCGGGCAGCAGCGCGGGGAGGCTTTCGAACGTCTTTCGACCCATGACCATCGGCTTGCCCAGGGTCATTGCCTTGAAGTGCCTGAGGTCGGCGGGCAGGCGCCATGGCAATGCGCCGTCGCGGCCGATCACCCCGTTATCGGCGCGCGCCACGACGAAGATGATCGCCATCAGCGCCAGCCGATCGCATCGAGGAACCGCGCGATTGCCGCATTCACCGGCGCGGCATCGGTCAGGCTCAGGAAATGCGCGCCACCCTCGATCACCTCGAACCCGCGGCAATCGGCCAGGCCGTCGGCGATCTGCCGGCCGAGCTCGGGCGCGTAGGAGCGGTCGTCGCTGCCATGCATCACCAAGGCAGGCGCCTTTATCTCGCCCAGGCGCGCGACGATGTCGTCGCGATCGATCAGCGCATTGAGCGCGCAGTCGGCCTGGTCCGCCGGCCAGGCACGCCAGACCTTTTTCCACTCGGTCGCGTCGTGTGCGCCGAGACAGACATGGGCCATGCCGTCGAGCACTTCCTCGGGTGGACCGGCCGCCGGATCGGCGACGAACGCATCCATCATCTGGCGGAAAGCGACGCGCTGCTCGGGCGCCTCGGCCGCGGCGGACGATCCCAGGATGACGAGCCCCGCCACCCGCTCGGGCGCGGCCAGCGCGGCGCGCAGCGACGCGAACCCGCCCTGGCTGGTCCCCACCAGCACCGCGCGATCGATCCCGAGATGGTCGAGCAATCCGACCAGGTCACGCGCCGACTCCCAGAAGTCGAAGGCAGCCGCCGCCGGGCTGCCCGAATGCCCGCGCGTATTCCAGGTGACGCAGCGATGACGATCGCCGAACGCCGCGACCTGCGGCGCGAACATCGTGCCGTTCATGCCGAACGCATGGCTGAACAGCAGGGCCGGCCCTGCGCCGCCATTGTCGCCGTAGCGGATCGGCTGGCCAGCAATGACGGTGTCGGCCATTCGCGATTCCCCGTGCTGAAGCCAGCGACCGCAGATCAGACCGCGACCGGCGCCTTGATGTGCGCCTGCGCTTCGTAGCCGACGAGCTGGAAATCCTCATATTCATAGGCGTCGATCGACGCCGGCTTGCGCAGGATCTCGAGCTTCGGCAGCGGACCCGGCGCACGGCCGAGCTGCTCGCGCGCCTGCTCCAGATGGTTCGAGTAAAGGTGGCAATCGCCCCCGGTCCAGACGAAGTCGCCGACCTCGAGCCCGGTCTGCTGCGCGAGCATGTGAGTCAGCAGCGCATAGCTCGCGATGTTGAACGGCACGCCGAGGAAGATGTCGGCCGAGCGCTGGTAAAGCTGCAGGCTGAGCTTGCCGTCCGCGACATAACATTGGAACAGGCAATGGCACGGCGCCAGCGCCATGGCGTGGAGCTCGCCGGGATTCCACGCGCTCACCACCATCCGCCGGCTGGCCGGGTTGACCTTGAGCGTCTCGATCAGTTCGGCGATCTGGTCGACATGGCCGTCCTCGGCGGTCGCCCAGTCGCGCCATTGCTTGCCATAGACCGGGCCGAGATCGCCATTCTCATCGGCCCATTCGTCCCAGATGCTGACCTTGCGGTCGCGCAGCCATTGCACATTGGTATCGCCGCGCAGGAACCACAGCAATTCGACGATGATCGACCTGAGGTGCAGCTTCTTGGTGGTCAGCACCGGGAAACCCTGGCTCAGGTCGAAGCGCATCTGGTGCCCGAACACCGACCGCGTGCCGACCCCGGTCCGGTCGTTCTGCTCGGCGCCGTGCTCGAGCGCGCGCTGCATCAGGTCGAGATATTGCCGCATGACGCGAATCTAGCGTGGCGGCGCGGCAACGCCAAGGCGACGCGACAACTCCGTTGTGGATTGATCCCCGCTTGGGCGTTGCGCTGCGTGCGGGCAGACCATGCCATGTGGCCCACCCCCACATCGTCAAGCGAGGACGGTCGCCGGATTCAGCATCCGGCGGCCGCACTTCGGCTGTTCGCGGGGCTCGCCCGGCACCCTGTCGAGGCCTGCGCCTTCGCCTATCTCGATCCGGAATGGAGGCTTCTCGGCCTGCGCCATTCGGTCTCGCGCCGCGCCGACGAGATTGTTCTGCCGTTCCGCGAAGTGGTGCGCGATGTATTGCTCCACGACGCGCGGCTGGTGCTGGTCGCGCACAACCATCCCGGCGGCGACCACCAGCCGAGCCGCGACGACCTGGCGGTCACGCGGCGGCTCGCCGCCACGCTCGAGGCAATCGGCGCGCGGCTGATCGATCACTGGGTGCTGGCGCCGGGCGGCGAGACCAGCCTGCGCGGCGCTGGATTGCTCTAGGGTCTAGGGCTGGACCAGCCGGCAGGCGCGGATCGCCTTGGGGTCGGGGCGCGAGCCGACCGCGCGGAAGCGCGCGAGATAGCCACCGGCCGACGGCATGTCGTCGAGCGCGACGAGCTGATAGCCGACCGCGGCGAACTCGCATTGCAGCAATTTGGGCGGCGTGCCGTGATTCTGCGTCAGCCGATTGGCGTCGACCACGATCACTTCGCCATTGGGCTTGAGCGACGGGCGCATCCGCCACAGGAATTCGTAGGGCTGTTCGATCTCATGGTACATGTGCACCATCAGGATGCGATCGAAGCTGCTGTCGGGCAGCTTGGGATCGGCCGGCGCGCCCAGCCGCACGCTGACATTGTCGAGCCGGTCGCGCGCGACGCGCTCGGCCAGGGCATCGCGCACTTCGGGGACGATATCCTCTGCAAGCACCCGGCCATCCTTGCCGACGCGAGTCGACAGGCGGATCGTGTAATAGCCCTCGCCTGCGCCGATATCGGCGACGGTCATGCCCTTGGCGATCCCCGCCTTGCTCATCACTTCGCCGGCTTCGTTGAGCCGGTCGCGCGCTTCCTCGGTCGACCAGCGCGGCGAGACGATCTTCGCGACGGGACGGTCGGCAGCGGGGAACGGGCCGACATCGTCGGGCTTGTCGCGCACGACGGCAGGACCACCGTCACACGCGGCCAGCACCACCAATGCGGCTATCGCGATCCCCGCCAGGCGCATCAATCGACGTCCTCCACCTCGACCGTCTCTCCGGTCACGCGCTGCGATAACGCGGCGGCCATGAAGGAGTCGAGATCGCCATCGAGCACATCCGACGGACTGGTCGAGGTCACGCCGGTGCGCAGGTCCTTGACCAGCTGATAGGGCTGCAGGACGTACGAGCGGATCTGGTGACCCCAGCCGATATCGGTCTTGCTCGCATTCTCGGCATTGGCCGCCGCCTCGCGCTCGGCGAGCTCGCGTTCGTAGAGGCGGGCGCGCAACTGGTTGTACGCTTCGGCCTTGTTCTTGTGCTGCGATCGCTGGTTCTGGCACTGCACCACGATCCCGGTCGGAATGTGCGTGATGCGCACCGCCGAATCGGTCGTGTTGATGTGCTGTCCGCCCGCGCCGCTTGCGCGATAGGTATCGATGCGCAGGTCGCTTTCGTTATATTCGACCTCGATATTGTCATCGACCACCGGATAGACCCAGACGCTGGCGAAGCTGGTGTGGCGCCGCGCCGCGCTGTCATAAGGGCTGATCCGGACGAGGCGATGCACGCCGCTTTCGGTCTTGGCGTAGCCGTACGCATTCTCGCCCTTGAGCAGCAGGGTCGCCGACTTGATCCCGGCCTGCTCGCCCGAATGCTGGTCGACCAGTTCGACCTTCAGGCCATGACGTTCGCCCCAGCGCTGGTACATCCGGCTGAGCATGCCCGCCCAGTCCTGGCTTTCGGTCCCGCCCGCGCCGGCATTGATCTCGACATAGGTGTCGTTGGCATCGGCTTCGCCCGCGAGCAACGCCTTGATCTTGTCGCCCTCGGCGCGCTTGGCGAGCTCGGCCAGCGCCTCGACCGCCATGCCTTCCATCTCGGTATCGCCGTCGGCTTCGGCCATCTCGATCAATTCGACATTGTCGGCCAGCTCGCTCTCGATCGCGCGCGTCGCGGTGATCGCCTCGTCGAGTCGGCGACGCTCGCGCATCACCACCTGCGCGGCCTTCGGGTCGTTCCACAGCGCCTGGTCCTCGACGCGCGCGTTGAGCTCGTCGAGCCGGCGCAGCGCGCGGTCCCAATCGAGGAAGCGGCGCAGCAGGGCCAGCGCGTCGTTGATCGTATCGACATGCGATTGCGCTTCGGCGCGCATCGGAAACACTCCAAATTCAAACCGTTGACCGGCGGAAGCCGGCCTCCCGGCCACGATGCCGGTCGTGGCGTATATAGTGACTGCGCGTGCCCGTATCAGCCGCGCGCGCGGTTAGGAAGAGCCCGGCGGTTCGCGATCAGCGCGCCTGGCCGATCCGCAGTGCTGCCAGTACGCGACGGACGCAGGCCTGGACGATGCTTTCGCGCTGCGCCGGCGTGACCGACCCGGATGCAGCGGCCGGCGGCTCGCCGCCCTGCCCCGCCACCGGTTGCCCGGCGGGCGGCTGGCCCACTCTCATTTCGATCCCGGTCTCGGAAATCTCGATCGTCATGACGGCCCTCCTATCGGGACGCAAGCTAGTAGATGCCCCCCTGCCGCTGCAGGAAATCGCCATCCTCAGCCGAATCCTTGGGCTTGGTCGTCTGGGTGGGTGCCCTGGTCGCGGTCGGCGTCGGCAGGTCGCGGCGGATCGGCGAGCGTCGCGTCTCGCTCTCGGGCTTGAACGCTTCCCAGATCACTTGCGCCTTGGGATCGCCGTTCGGCGACGGCCAGGAACCGAACACCGGCTTGCCCGATATGCGGTCGACCCGGACCATGCGGATGCCCGGCGGGGCGCGGAACGGTATCTTGGGCAGGCCCTCATAGGCCTTGACCGCCCAGGACTTGAAGATCGGTGCCGAGATCGTGCCGCCCTGGGCATAGCCGCCGAGCGGCGACGGCCGGTCATAGCCGAGATAGACGCCCGCGATCATCTGCGGCGTGCCGCCGATGAACCACACGTCGGTCGGCCCCGAATTGGTGCCGGTCTTGCCGAACATCGGCCGGTCGAGATCGCGCAGCACCACCGCGGTACCGCGCTGGATCACGCCCTCGGCGATATGGACCATCTGGAAGGCACTGAGCGGCTCGATCAGCTGCTTGAGCTTGATCACCGGGCGCGGCATCGGCTTGCCGTTCCAGTCGGGCGCGTTGCAGCGGTCGCACGGCCGCCAGTTTTCCGGCCAGATCACGTTGCCGCGGCGATCCTGGACATAATCGACCAGGGTCGGCGGGCGGCCGCGCCCGTTATTCTCCAGGATCGAATAGGCGTTGACCATGCGCTGCACGGTGGTCTCGCCGGCGCCCAGCGAGAAAGCGAGATAGGGCGGATATTTGCCGACCCCGACTTCGTCCATCAATTTGACGACATTGTTCATGCCCGCGGTCGCCGCGACGCGCACGGTCATCAGGTTGCGCGACTGTTCGAGGCCCCAGCGCATCGTGTGCGTGCCCGATCCCCCGCCGCCGCCGAAATTGCGGAAGCATTTCTGCCCGCGCGATCCCTGGCTGACGCAATAGGGGCCGTCCATGATGATCGACGATGGCGTCAGCCCGCTCTCCAGCCCCGCGGCATAAACGATCGGCTTGATCGTCGAGCCCGGCTGGCGCAGCGCCTGGGTGGCGCGATTGAACGACTGGACGCGGTTGTCGAACCCGCCCTGCATCGCGAGGATGCGGCCGGTCGACGGCTCCTCGACGAGGAATCCGCCCGATACCTTGGGCAAGGTCTTGAGCGTGTAATAGCCGCCCACCGGCGCCACCGCGACGATGTCGCCCGCCTGGATCTTGTTCGCGGCAGCCCCGCCCTCGCCGCGCACCGGCATCGACGCGCCGCCGCGCGGCATCGTCCCGGTCGTGCCATCGGAGAAACCGAGCTTGAAGTCGCCCGACGCGTCGAGCACCACGGCCGCGCGCCAATCCTCGTAATCGAGCCCGATATTGCTGCCGAGCAGGGCGTTGAGCCAGTTCTGCGACACGTCGACATGGCCGAGCGGGCCGGTCCAGCCGCGATTGCCGTCATAGCGGAGCAGGCCGTCGCGCAGCGCCTTTTGCGCCAGCGCCTGCTGTTTCGGGTCGAACGAGGTCCGTACCCACAGGCCGCCGCCATAGACGCTGTACGGATTGCGCCCGCCTTCGGGATTCTCGCCGAACTTGTCGATCAGCTGGCGGCGCACTTCCTCGATGAAATAGCCCGAGACCGATTCGAACGACTGGGTACGCTTGTTGACCGTGCCGAGTGGCTGGGTGATCGCCCAGTCGTGCTGCTGCTGGTTGATATAGCCATTGGCCAGCATCTCGTTGAGCACGTAATTGCGCCGCGCCAGCGCCTTGTCGGTCTGGCGGTCGGGATCATAACCCGACGGCGCCTTGGGCAGGATCGCGAGATAGGCGCATTCGGGCAGCGTCAGCTGGTCGACGTCCTTGTCGTAATAAGCGCGCGCCGCGGCCTGCACGCCATAAGCGTTGCGGCCGAGGAAGATCGTGTTGAGGTAGATTTCGAGGATCTGTTGCTTCGACAGCGCATCCTCGATCCGATAGGCGAGGATCGCTTCCTTGAGCTTGCGCGAATAGCTGCGCTCGTTGCCGATCAGCAGGTTCTTGGCGACCTGCTGCGTGATGGTCGAGGCGCCGCGGGCATGTTTCGAGGTGAGGTTGTCGAGCAGCGCCGAGACGATGCCCGGATAGTCCACGCCATGGTGAGTGAAGAAGGTCTTGTCCTCGGCCGAGATATAGGCCGCGACCAGCATCTTGGGATATTCGTCGAAGCTCAGTTCGACGCGGCGCTCGCGGGCATAGGAATAGACCGGCATGCCGTTGGTATCACGGACATTGGTCGGCAGCGGCGGCTGATAGGTCTTGAGCGCATCGACCGAAGGCAGGTCGCGCGCCACGAACAGCCAGATCAGGAACCAGCCAATACCCCACAAGGCGGCCAGCACGACCAGCACCTTGACCCACCAGCGCTTCCACATCCCCCGCACGAAGCCGGCGAATCCGCCCACCTCGCGCCGAATGCTGAAGCTCGTCGTTTCTGCGTCACCCGCCGCCATAAGGCGACGGCATTAGCAGGTTGAACGGCACTTGCCAGCCGGGATCGACGAAGTGTTTTTGGCAGCCCTCTTCATTCCCCTCCCCGCAAGGGAGGGGAGTCTCAGGGCCTAATTCGACGCCAGCTTCCGCGCGAAATTATAGCTGACCGCGCGCTCGATCGACTGCGCGATGCGGCGGCGGCCATCGGCCGAGTCGAGGAAGGCCGCGTCCTTGGGGTTCGAGATATAGCCGGTCTCAAACAATACCGAGGGCATGTCGGGCGCCTTCAGCACCATCAGCGACGCGAATTTGTGGAAACCCGGCTTCAAGGGCAGCAACGGCTGCGCTTCGCGGCCGAGCAGGCGCGCAAAGGACGCGCTCGCGTTCATCGTTTCGCGCTGCGTCAAGTCGATCAGGATCGACGACACGTCGGGATTCTCGCCGCCGAGGTCGACCCCGGCCAGGATGTCGGCCTTGTTCTCGCGCGCCGCCAGCCGGGCGGCTTCCTTGTCCGACGCGACTTCGGACAAGGTATAGACCGACGCGCCCGAGGCATCCCCCGCGGCAACGCTGTCGCAATGGATCGAGATGAACAGATCGGCCTTGAGCTTGCGTCCGATGCCGTAGCGCTCCTGGAGAACCAGGAAGCGGTCGTCCTCGCGAGTCAGCGCGACGCGTACGCGGCCCGACTTGAGCAATTCGTCGCGGATCGCCTTGGCGATCTTGAGCGTGACGTCCTTTTCGCGCAGGCCTGAGGTCGGCGAGATCGCGCCGGGATCGAACCCGCCATGCCCGGCATCGATCACCACCAACGGCCGTCCAGGCTCGCCATAGACCCTGGGCAGCGCGAGCGACTTGCTCGGCGCGGGAACCGGCACCGACACCGAATAGCGATCGGCGGGATTGGTCGTCTCGGCGATGTTGAACGGCGGCAGCACGCTCATCCGCCCTTCGGCCGCGGCGCGCGCAAAGCCGGCATCGTCGGTCGTCTTGAGCTGGAGCGTGAGGACGCGGCCACCCGGGCCGAACCGGCCCTGCGTCACCACGGCGGGGCGCGTCAGGTCGAACACCACGCGGGCGCCGCCGTCGCGCGCGCCTTCGCGCACGCCGTCGACCAGCTCACCGGTCTGGACCAGGCCGCCCGGTGCCGCATCGTCAATGTCGAGCGCGACGCGGTTGGGCTCGGCAAGCAGGAAGCTCGATGCCGTGCCGACTTTCTCGTCGAACGTGACCACGATCGCGTCGCTCTTGATCTCGACGCGTTGAATCGTCGCGGCCCAGGCGGGGCTGCCGCCGAGCCATAAAGCCAACATCGCAAGAATGAACGACACGCGCACGTAATGGCGTGCCGGCCGGCAACCGGTCCAGCGAAAAACCATCGTGAAGAACCCCTATACTCTTACTCGCCCTTCACGGACGGCCTTAGGGGTGCGGTCGCTCAGACTCGGTGAAGCGAAAGGGTTAACCGGCAGTTCGGCATAATTTTGCCGCGCGGGCGGCAGAAACCTGCCGGTTGAAGCGGGCGACTCCAAATGCTACCTGATCTGTAACCGGCGCCGTGTCAGTGATTTGCACGGACCCCGCCGGCCCCACGGCCGCCCCGGCGTAATCGGTCAGGCGGTCCATCAGGTTGACGCTCGCAATGTTGCATTTCCCTCGCCCTGTGCTCGAACCGGCCCTTGCCGGCGAGCGCGTTGGTGCGGGTGCCCCGGCCGTGATGCCCGGGCGTGCGCCGCGAGCAGACGCACATCCACCATCCCGCATTCACCGGCCGCGGCATGACACTCCGCCGGCCGGCACCGCGCGACTTATCGGCGCGCCCCTATCCTTGTTGAAGGACCGGCGCGCCCGGAGAGAAAATAATGACCATGCGTATGTTGATCGACGCA
>FTCZ01005187.1_pt1 | contig 17924 bp, 18 predicted proteins | sample 1658871 | NCBI WGS metagenome assembly FTCZ01 (sample SAMEA3914864, study PRJEB12502) | metagenome | biome: forest; material: soil | place: USA | collected 2012-03-12 | depth 0.3 m
CGGCGGCAGCGTTGGCCGTGCCTCCCGAGCGCCAACGAAGATCGCCAGAGAGGCCGCGATCGCACTCGCTGCAACTGCGGCGATACGCCAGTTCCGCAAACGCCGCGTCAGGTCGGCGACCGCACCACCCGGCGCCGCGCCGATCCGGCCAAGGATGCGCTCGAACAATCCTTCCGGCGGCGTCACCGAAGGCGTCGCTTCGGCTAGCGGCCCGAGCCGCGCTTCCCAGGCCGAGATCGCCGTATCAAGCGCTGGTTCGCGCTGGCGGCGCGCGGCAACGCTTGCACGTTCCGATGCGTCGAGCGTGCCAAGCACATATTCGCCCGCCAGTTCTTCGATTTCCTGCGGCTCAGCCATGGCCAAGGCACTCCCGAAGCTGGGCGAGGCTGCGATAGAGCAGCGTCTTGACCGTCGGCACCGGCCGCTTGAAGCGCTGCGACAGCGCCTCCCGCGTCAGCCCGCGATAATAGGCGAGCAGCACCATCTCGCGCTTTTCCTCGTCCAGCCCGCCGAGGCAGGCCATCAGGCGGCTAAGCTCCTCGCTGCGCTCGCGCGAATCCAGCGGGTGCTCATCATCGCCGGAAGCCTGCTCCAACGCATCGTCGTCGGAAACAGAGACCGGCCGGACGCGCCGCACTTCATCAAGCGCGCGATTGCGGGCGATCGTCGCCATCCAGGTGATCGGCGACGCCTTGCCGGGATCGAAGTCCGCCGCCTTCTCCCAGATCTTCACGTAGACCTCCTGCAGAATGTCGCTAGCGACATCCCTTTCGGGCAAGATACGCAGGATGATCCCGTAAAGTTTCGCGCGGGTCGCGTCATAAAGCGCCCGGAACGCCGCGCTGTCGCGCGTCGCCGTCTGGCGCATCAGCATCTCAAGTTTTCGCCGGCCAGTCTCGTCCGAACCGCTGCCTGTGCCCAAGAATGACGCCCCCGTGCTGCTCTTGGCGTGTTTCGCCACCGCCCTTGCTCGACATACGAGAGGCGGTATCGATCGGATCGTATTTCACGGCGCGCGACTGCGCATTACGGAAATGGCAGATCGTCATCGTCAGCCGCGCAGGGCCAATGCGAGGGCGCTTTCAGCCCTGTCGGCAACTTGGTCTTGGCGTCACCGCAGGAGACGTCGATCTGCGCTTGCACCAGTCCGCTCGTCTGGCTGAGATCCGCCCCTTCCAGTTGCGTCAGAAAGAGGTAGGCGCCCTTGAAATCGACGCCGTCCAGCGTGTCTTTGGCGAGGCTCGCCCGCGCCAGGTTGCTGTAGCGGAAGGAGACGCCGGAGAGTTTCGCGTCCTTGAAGACCGAGCGGCCGAATTCGGCCTTCGCCATGTCGCTGCCGGAAAGATCAGCGCCGGTGAAATCGGCGCGGCTCATCTCGGATTTATTGAAATTGGCCTTGCCGATCTTGGCGCCGGCGAAGCTCGCGCGGCTGAGGTCGGCCCGGAAGAAATTCGCCATGTCGAGATTGGTCTTGGCGAAGTTCACCCGCCAGCCGACAATGCCGCCGAGATCGGCTTTCGAGAGGTCCGCGCCCTCGAAGCGTGAGAAACTGATTTCGGCGCGATCCAGCTTGGCATGCGGCAGCTTCGAATTCGCGAAATCGTTGGAAGAGAGCTGCGCTCCTGTCATCACCATGCCGGTCAGGTCACTGTCGCTGAGCTGGATCGTCGACTTGTTGCAATTCGTCCAATCGACTTTCGGGCCCGCGCTGTCGCCACACGACGCACGGCTGGCGGCGGGAATGGCCAGAAGCGCCAAAAGGATCGGCAAGAACAGCGAGCGCGAACGGGAAGGGGGAAGGCGTTTCATCGTCATGCTGTGCCAGCCATCTGTTATCTCGGTTCCAAAGCGAAGCGGTGACGAGAAGCAATGTAAGGCGCTTGGCGGTTCGCTGCCACGGTATCGCGAAAAAGTGCTACCTCGTGCTTGCCGAAAGGTTTCGCCGCCGGTTTTCGGATCGGGCTCGAATGCCATCCGTTCGATCGCCATCCCGCAGCGGCGATCTTGCCTCTATAAGGGATCATGCCTGATTCCCGCATAAATGCGCTCAGCGCCGTCACCGCCTCGGCCAATGGCCGGCGCTGGCGCTGGCGGCTTGATCAGGAAGGCGAGCGCTTGGCGGCGATGATCGCGCAAGGCCATGGCTTGCCGGATGTGCTGGCCCGCGTCATTGCCGGCCGCCGTATCGCCTTCGAAGATGTGCCGCGCTTTCTCGATCCGCGCATCCGCGACTGGCTGCCCGACCCCGATACGCTGCGCGACATGCGCAAGGCGAGCGCTCGGCTGGCTTTGGCGATCGAGCGGCGCGAGCGCGTCGCCGTCTTCGGCGATTACGATGTCGACGGCGCCTGTTCCGCCGCATTGCTGGCCGGCTTTCTCACAGCCCAAGGCGCCCGCTCGCGAATCCATATTCCCGACCGCCTGACGGAGGGCTACGGCCCGAACAGCGAGGCCATCCGCATGCTGGCGGGGGAGGGCGCTACCCTGCTCGTCACCGTCGATTGCGGCACCACCAGCTTCGAGCCGCTGGCGGAAGCAAAACGGCTCGGCCTCGACGTGGTCGTGCTCGATCACCACCAGGCGGCCGAAACCCTGCCCGATGTCGAGGCGCTGGTGAACCCGAACCGGCAGGACGACCTTTCGGGCCTGGGCCATCTCTGCGCCGCCGGCGTCGTCTTCGTCACGCTCGTCGCGTTGGCGCGAACTCTGCGCGAGCGAGGGCAGGGCGCGGCTCACGATCTGCTCGACCATCTCGATATCGTCGCCCTTGCGACGGTCGCCGATGTCGTGCCGCTTATCGGCCTCAATCGCGCTTTCGTGCGCCAGGGCCTGAAGGTCATGGGACGGCGGGGGCGGCTGGGCCTGCGCGCGCTGATGGACGCCGCCGGCCTGAACGAGCCTCCCGCGCCTTATCACCTCGGCTTCCTTCTCGGGCCGCGCATCAATGCCGGCGGCCGCATCGGCGACGCCGCGCTTGGCAGCCGGCTGTTGCTGACGGAAGAGATCGGCGAGGCGGAGCGCATCGCCGCAGAACTCAACCGTCTCAACCTCGAACGCCGCACCGTGGAGCAGGCGATGCTTGCCGCAGCGGAAGGCGAGGCGCTGCGGCAGGCCGGTATCGACGACGAGGGGGCCCCAATGGTGATCGTCGGCGCGGATGACTGGCATCCCGGCATTGTCGGCCTCGTCGCCGCCCGGCTGAAGGAGCGTTATCGCCGCCCGGCCTTTGCGCTCGCCTTCCAGCCGGATGGGCTTGGCGCCGGTTCGGCCCGCTCGATCAGCGGCGTCGATCTTGGCGCGGTCGTCCGACGCGCGGTCGAGAAGGGCCTGCTCGTCAAGGGCGGCGGACACGCCATGGCGGCGGGCGTGACGATCGAGAAGGCCGGCCTTGCCGCCTTCACCGCATATCTGGCCGAAGCGCTCGCAGGGCCAGTCGCCGAAGCGCGCCGGCAGGATGCGCTGGTGATCGATGCGGCGCTGACCGCCGGCGGCGCGACGCTTGAACTCTTCGAAGCGATTGAAAAGGCCTCTCCCTTCGGCCAGGCCAATCCGGAACCTGTCTTCGTGCTGCTCAACCATCGCATCGCTGAACTGGCGCTGGTCGGCGAGAACCACCTGCGCATGGTGCTGCGCGGCGGCGATGGCGGCTTCATCCGCGCCATCTCCTTCCGCGTCGCCGACACCCCGCTCGGCCAGGCGCTGAAGAAGGCAGGCGACGCCCCCCATCATATCGCCGTAACGCTGACCATGGACCGCCGCTCCGCCAAAGGCCGGATCGAGGCGCGCGTGCTCGACATCGCGCCGGCGGTGGGATGAGCGGCACGGGCTGCGATTTTTCACCGAAAACCTTGGTTTGGACTCTTGCTACGACGCAAAAGAGTTTCTATAGGTCCCCCCTCGCGCTGCCGGGCAGCCGATCCGCGCCCTTCGTCTAGCGGTCTAGGACGTCGCCCTTTCACGGCGAAAACACGGGTTCGAGTCCCGTAGGGCGCGCCAGCGATTTCAATGACTCAGCTCTTGGTCAGGCGTAAAATCTCAATATACGGAATGATACGGATAAGCTGGCGCTGAAAGGTTGCCGATTTTCGGCCCGCGAGAGTCTTCGCTCAAGCGCCGCGTGTATCCCGGCTTGCCGCCCAGCCGCTCCCGCCACATCAGCGCCCACGATTTTTCATCACAATTTCTCGTGCCAGAATATTTCTGTCATGCTGCTGGCGCGACGCGGGGACTGGGAGGAACTGCTTGTGGCTTACACGATGAAGATCGGCCTGACGGGTATGCCGCAGGTTTACAATCTGAACTTCCCAGTTGGGGAGAGGATGCCAAACGTTCGCGATGACGTGCTGCTTGTGCAGACGTTGATCAAGCATGCCCACTACGTGCGATTTACGCCTGCAATGGGGCCTGTCGAGAGCAGTTCGTCCATCGCGGTCGATGGTTATTTCGGTCCACAGACCAAGCGGATGATCGCGGCCTTTGAGGCCGATATGAAATCATTCGGCAAACTGCTTGTCGCCGATGGTATTGTCGAGCCCGCGCCGAGCGACGGGTTTACGCATTCCGGGGTGCTCTACAAGATCATTCATCTGAACCGCGCGATGAAAGATCGCGAGGGCGGGCTTGAATTCTTGCCATTCTCGTCGGACACGCACCCGATTTTGCGTGCTTCGTTGATCAAAGGCGCCGTGGAGCCACCACATCGCCAGCTTGGATTATAATCGTCTCCGATTTTTGTAGCGTGTCGCGCCGTCTTCCGAAGGCATGTCGGTAACTGGCGCTGGTCAAATCTTAGGAGCTTAAGCTGATGCCGTGCTAGGGTCGCCTCGGCGATGTTCGTTGGCTGATCCGGTTTGCGGACGCACCGCCTGACCCCGGAAGGGGAACTCCATGGCATCCTTCACCAAAATACCGGGCGGCACGCGGAATCTTGCGGCCCACGAAGATGAGATGCGGAAGAAGCGCGTCCAGATGGAGCGGCTCAAGGCGCTGCGATTGGCTCGCGAAGCTGAGGAGGCTGCCTCTAAGGCCGCCACACCCCCCGCACCGAAAGCCATCAATAAGGGCCGGTGAGATAGGTACGGGGCGGAGCAACAGAGATGCGGCAGCATCTCGGCCCCAGCATACCTTCAAAATCTCTTGAATCGATCGTCAGCCATTTTCAAACGGTCAGGAGGAAAGGGCCTGGGCGGATCGGTCGCGCTTGCGCGGATGTCGGGACGACGCCAATACCGCTAACCTTTGTCTCGAACCCGCAATTCGAAGCTGAAATCGCGATCGGACGGATAGATGGCTGGCAATACGTATGACCCAGCGCAGGACGGCTGGGTCGCGCTCGAAGATGATGGGTTCATCGGCTTTGTCGGGCCAATCTGGCAGAAATCCGTCGCTGGCGAGCAACTCTTCGGCTTTCTCAGCCAGCCGAAACACAAGAACCTGCGCGGTGTCGTCCAGGGCGGCATGCTGATGACCTTCGCCGATCGATCCATGGGCGCGACATCCCGGTCGGCCACCGATCAGGCGCCGCAAGCCACCGTCCAGTTGAGCTACCAGTTTCTGGACGCGGTGAAGCTTGGCGAGTTCATCGTCGCGAAATGCACCGTGCTGAGACGGACCAAATCGCTGGTCTATGTCGATGGAAAAATCCTCGTCGGCGACCGTTGCGTGGGCTCGGCGCAGGGCGTCTGGAAAATACTGGCCCGCAGCCCGAATTCTGTAGCCGACGGGACTTCATAAGCTCACCTTCGCGCCGCGCATCAGGAGCAGTCATGATCAAGCATATCGCCATCGTCGCACCGGGCGCCATGGGCGCCGCTCTTGCCCGACGCCTCGTTGAAAATGGCGCAACCGTGTCGACCTTGCTCGAAGGCCGTAGCGCGGCGACCCGGGAGCGGGCCGAGGCTGCCGGCATGCAAGGTGTCGATCTCGACGGTCTGGCCGAGGCCGAACTCATCCTTTCGGTCGTGCCGCCGGCCGAAGCACTGGCGCTTGCCGAGAAGCTTGCGCCCGCGCTGGCGCGACGCGAGAGAAAGCCGATCTATGCCGATTGCAATGCGGTCGATGTCGCGACGGTCCAGCGGATCGCGGCCGTGATCGAAGCGACAGGCGCCCGATTTGTCGATGGCGGCATTATCGGCTTGCCGCCGAAGCCCGGCGGGAAGGGGCCAACCCTTTACTTTTCCGGCCCGTCCGCCGGAGCGCTCGGCTTCCTGACGCCTCTCGGAATAGACGCCCAGATCATCGAAGGGGCGATCGGCGCGGCATCGGCGCTGAAGATGTCCTATGCAGGCATCACCAAGGGCATCACCGCCGTGGCAAGCGCGATGATCCTGGCCGCCTGTCAGGCAGGCGCTTCGGACGCCCTGTTCAAGGAGTTGGAGGCAAGCCAGCCCCAGCTCCTTCAACGCTTCAAGACCTCTCTGCCGGACATGTTCCCGAAAGCTTATCGATGGGTGGCGGAAATGCGCGAGATATCGAGCTTTGTCGGCGCAAATCCAGCCTCGGCCGCACTCTACGAGGCCGTGGCGCAGTTTTACGAAGGTATGGCAGAGGACTTTAAGGGAGAGGGAAAAGAAACGGGGCTTATTCGGGAGTTCCTTGCCTCCTCAAGCGCAGGTGAGGGCGGCACGAAAGTCTAGAGCGCCAGCCGGGGGATAAAACATATGGCGACCTTTATCCTGATACCAGGAGGCTGGCAGGGCGGCTGGATCTACCAAAAGGTCGCCGACATCCTGTCCGCGCATGGTCACAAAGCCTTGCCGATCACGCTTGCGGGGCTTGGCGATGCGCCCGCCCCATTGGCCAACCTTGAAACGAACATCGGGGAAGTCGTGAGCGTGGTGACGTCGCTGCACGACGACGTTGTCATCGTCGGACAATCCTATGGCGGCATGGTCGTGAGCGGCGCGGCCGATGCCGCGCCATCGAAAATCCGGGCCTTGGTCTATGTCGACGCCTATGTGCCTGATTCCGGCGACTCCGTCTGGTCACTGACGACGCCGCGTTTTCGCGATCTCTTCATCGCCGGTGCGAAGGCGGACGGATTGAATTGCGCGCCGCCGCCCAACCTCGATCCGCGCTGCCGGCCGCAACCGATGGGAACGTTCCTCCAGTCGATCACGCTCACCGGCCGTTGGCGCGATGTGCCTCGCAAGACCTATGTCGGCGCGCATGGCTGGGAGGGAAGCCCGTTCCTCGACCTCTACCAGCGCTTGAGCGGGGACCCGGAATGGTCGACCATTTCATTGGATTGCGGGCACAACGTCGCGCGGCTGAACCCCGAAGCTCTGGCCGAGATATTGCTGGCGCAGGTTTGATCGGCCGGCGAGGCCGGCTCTTTACCGGTCAATAAGTCTGGCGCGTGCCTGTTGCGGCCGACCGCTCGATCGCTGCCAGCATGCGGTGCCGCACCACCGCATCGGCGAAGGTCGGGATTTCATCAGCGCCAGTGGCGAGATCACGCGCGACGCCGGCATAGGCTTGCGCCAGCGTGTAGTGGATATCCTTCAACGCGCCGGCCGGTACCCGCTGATATTCCTCCGGGATGGCGAGGTCGGTCAGGCTTTTGTCGTCGCCAAGCGCCTGCTGGATGCGGAACTCTCCATATTGCAGGCGACCGAAATCACCTGTGATGAGAAGGTCACCCTTTGAGCCGTTGATTTCCCAGAAGAAATTATGAGCGCGCGAGGTGCCGGCCCGATAGTGGATCGAGGCGACCGCGCCATTTTCCAAAATGCCGCTGACGGCGATCTGGTCGTCGATCGTCTTGGTGACGGGCTCGCCTGTATCGGTGCGGGTGGGCTGCGGAAACCGCGTCGCCAGCGTCGCCGACAACTCCTTGAATTCGCCGAGGCACCAGCAAAGCGCATCGATGGCATGGCCGAACTGGATGGTCAGCATCGAGACGCCATTGGCGCGATCGAGCCCATAGATCATGCGCGGCTCTACGGTTGCGCCCCAGGCACCGGGCGAGGCGATGAGCGAGGTCGAAATCACCTCGCCGATCTTGCCGGACGCGATGATATCCCTGACATAACGCACCACCGGCGAAGAGCGTGCCTGCAGGCCGATGAAGGCTTTCACACCTTTCTCCTGCGCCAGGTTCGCCATCTCCTCGGCTTCGGCCAGCCCATTACCGAGCGGCCATTCGCAATAGACCGGCTTGCCCGCGTGCAGCGCCGCGCTGACCAGTTCGAGATGATGCGGCACCCGCACCGCGACCACGGCGAGATCGACCTCCGGCCGGCTCGCCAAGGCGCTTGCATCATCGAAGGACAGCGGCACCCCGTATTTCTTGGCCGCTTCGTCGGCGCTTTCGGCAGAGGAGGCGGCAAGCGCGCTAATCTCGAAATTCGGCAGGTGCTTCAGTGCCGGCACATGCGCCCGCGCCGCCCAGCAATCGCGCGCGCTGAGGCCGATCAGACCGATGCCTATCGTGTTATTCGCCATGACAGATGAGCCTCGCGGGCAAGCCGTTTCCAAAAGACCGGCGCACGCTAGCCACGGCCAACGCGAAAGCAATCGGGGCGCGGACACGCGCGTGCGCTGGCAAACAAACGCGATTTGCAGAACCTATCGCGAGACGAGGTTGCAGCCGTTGCTCAGGCAAACAGACGGTATTGCATGACGATCTGGCGCATCAACTCGCCGATCGCTTCGAGGCTCGGCCCGAATTCGCTGGCCTGGTAGCAGAGCGAAACGCGGTGGCCGGGAATGGCCGGCGCTACGGTCACGATGCGCACCTTTCCCGCCGCGATATCCTCCTGCATCAGCCGCACCGGCACCAGCCCGATCGCAATGCCGTTCTGGATCAGCGGAATGGTGGCTGAGAGGCTGTTGCAGATGCTGACCCGCATCGGGTCCGTGCCCGCGCGCTGGAACCAGTCGGTCACGGTCGCATGCAACCGCGCGCCCGGCGGGCTGATGATCAGGTGGTAGGGCGCGAGGTCAGCTGGGCTGAGGGTCGCAAAGGGCACGTTCAGCGTTGTGCTGGCGATCCATTGCAATTCGTTGACGCCAAGCGGCTGCGTATGCACATGCGGCTCGATATCGGGCTCCGAGACCACGGCGATATCGATCTTGCGCTCGTTCAGCAGTTTGCTGACCGCGCCGGTATCGCCGACATGCACTGACGTCTTGAGGTTGGGGTAGCGCTTTTCGAGCCGGCCGAGCAGGTCGGTCAGGCAGACGCGCGCGAAGCTTTCGTTGAGGCCAAGTCGCAAGACGCCCTTCATCGGGTCGCGGCTGCGGAAGCGGTCGACGATATCGTCGGCCATGCCGATCAGGCGCTGCGCCTGGTCGACCAGCGCATGCCCTTCCGCCGTCAGGCTGACGCGGGGGCCGCGCCGGATGAACAGCTCTGTGCCGAGCGTCATCTCAAGTTCGCGGATGCGTTGCGAGATGCTCGGCTGAGTCAGGCTGAGATGCTGGGCGGCGGCATGGAAGCTGCCGAGGCGGGCGATGCACTCGAAGGTGCGAATTTGGGCGATGGTTACTGTCATAGGCAGAGCCTTTCATAAGACCGCCGAACAATCAATTTCTCCTACTCGCTGCTTGTTGCTAGCTTCCAGGCAAAGCTAGGGAGAAGACAGTGACAGAAGCCAATGTCGTCAAGGAGGCCGCTGCCTCCGGATCGCGGATTCGCGGCATCCACCTGACCTTCGCCGCGCCAACCGTCATTGAGCTTCTCGCTCGGCACGTCGATTTTATCTATCTCGACGGCGAGCATGGCTGTTTCGACTGGCGCGACGTCGAGGCCGCCTGCATCACCGCTGAGCGCTATGGCCTCACGACCATCGCCCGCGTGCCGGATAATTCGGCTCCAACCATCACCCGCTACCTGGATCGCGGCGTGCGGGGCGTGGTCGTGCCGCATATCGAAACGATTGCCGACGCCAAGGTCGCTGTAGAAGCCGCCTATTACGCGCCGCTTGGGCACCGCTCCTTCGGCGGCAGTCGTCCAGCCTATCTCGATATTGCGGATAAGCCCGCGCACCTGAAGAAATCCAATGCCGCGACTTCGATCTGCCTGATGATCGAGAGCAAGGCCGGGCTCGACGCCATCGACAAGCTCGCCGCCGTCGAGGGCATCGATTATCTCAGCTTCGGCATGATGGACCTTGCCCATTCGCTCGGCCATGCCGGCGATCCCGGCCACGCGGATGTCAAAAATGCGGTCGCGGATGCCACGAAGCGCGTCCACGCGGCGGGCAAGCGTGTCCGCGAGGATTTCATGCATTTCGCCTGGATCAACGAACTCATCCTGGCGGGCGCGAAGCAGCTTCTCGCTGCCTGATCCTTTTCCGGGTTTTCGCCATGGTCATGATGGACCGCAACTGATGCTCGCGCCGCTGCAAGACACCGGCTCGAAGCACTGCGCCTCGACAGGCTCGGGTGACGTGCCGGTGGTCCATGCAGCTCCGGAACGCTTGACACCTGCCTGGCTGCGACGGATCGACGACAGCATCATCGTGCTGGTCAATCTTGCGCTGGTTGGTGAGGTCGGGATCGTCTTCATCAATACGGTCCTGCGGGCAACCACCAACGGCACACTCGTCCACGGCATGGAGGAGCTTTCGCGGCTCTTCCTGATCGTCACCGCCTTCGCCGCTGGCGGCGTCGCCTATGGACGCGGGCGCTTCATGGCGATCACCGCATTCGTCGAGCGCTTCGGCAAGCCGATGCGGGACGTGTTCTCCGGTATGGTCGAGTGGCTGGTGATCGCGGTCACCGCCATCATCGGCGGTGTCTCGATCCCGCTCCAGATCGCCAATGCCGGCGAACATACGACCATGCTCAACATCGGCTATGTCTGGATGACCGCGCCGATGACCATCGGCTGTCTGCTCTTCATCCTGCATGCCGGCAACGCTTTGTCGCGCTTGCCGCTGCGCGCTGTCGCCATTGCCGGCGCGATCGTTGGCGTCATCTTGCTGGCGACGATCCTTGGCCGCGAAGGCAACTGGGTCGATACCTCCCTGTTCTATTACGTGCTCGGCGCGGCTTTCATCGTTCAGATCCTGATCGGCGTGCCAGTCGGCTTCGTACTGGCCTCCGTCGGCATCCTCTATGTCTGGTCGACCGGTTCCTCGCCGCTGATCACAATCGCCTCGACGGCGCAGCGCGGCACCGGCGGCTTCATCTTCCTGGCGCTGCCTTTCTTTATCCTGGCTGGATTCGTGATGGATCGCGGCGGCATCGGCGCGCGCATCGTCGATTTCCTCGCTTCGCTCATCGGGCATTTCCGTGGCGGCATGCTGCAGGTCTCGATCGTCGGCATGTATGTCGCGTCAGGTATTTCGGGCTCGAAGGCCGCCGACATGGCGGCGATCGGCATACCGATGAATAAGACGTTGCGCCGGCAGGGTTACGACCCCGGCGAAGCCGCAGCGGTGCTTGCTGCCTCCTCGGCAATGGGCGAATCCATTCCGCCGAGCATCGCCATCCTGGCTTTGGGCTCTGTCACGTCAGTCTCAACCGGTGCGCTCTTCCTCGCCGGCCTGCTGCCAGCTGCGACCATCGCCGCCTGCCTCATGCTGGTTGTCTATTGGCGCGCCCGCCATTTCGGCATGCAGCCGACAGCGCGTGCTTCTTTCAAGGAGCGCCTCAGCGCCGGCAAATCCGCCATCGTGCCACTGCTTATGCCAGTGCTGTTGATCGGTGGCATCGTTGCGGGCATCGGCACGCCGACGGAAATTTCTTCCTTCGCCGTGTTCTATGGCCTTCTGCTCGGCTGCCTATTCTATCGGCTGATCGGGCCGCGCGAGATCTGGCAGGTGCTGACCGAAACCAGCCTGCTCGGCGGCATGATCTTCTTCACCTTCAGCGGCGCGACCCTGTTCTCCTGGGCGCTGTCGCTGGAGGGTGTGCCGGATATCCTGGCCGGCGGCTTACGGGCGCTTGGCGCGAACTGGTTCCTGCCGGCGGTGATCCTGATCACCATCCTGCTTGGCGCGGTGCTTGAGAGCATCGTCACCATCATCATCCTCGGACCGCTACTGCTGCCCGTCGCGACACAGCTTGGCGTCGATCCGCTGCAATACGGCATCGTGATGATCGAGGCCTTTGGCATCGGCGCGATCATTCCGCCTGTCGGCCTCGCCCTCTATATCGCCTGCGCCATCTGCGAGACGGATATCGCCCGCACCACGCCGCCGCTGCTCGCCTACATCGTCGTGCTTTGCCTCGGCCTGCTGCTCGTCGCCTTCATCCCATGGATCACGCTGGTCCTGCCGCACGCTTTCCGCTTCCACGGCTAAGAAAAACAGGAGGAAATCCATGTCTTCGCTCGAAAAGATCACGCGCCGTAGCCTACTTCGCACAAGCGGCCTTATCGGCCTTGGTGCGCTGGCCGCCCCCGCGCTCGCGCAGACTGAAGCGCCCGCAAGCCGGCGCGGAGCCAAGCGCATCCGTTACGCGCATTCGACGCCCGTCACCCATGGCTGGCACCTCTGGGGCGAGCAGTTCAAGAAATCGATCGAAGCCAAGAGCGGCGGGAAGATCCAGGTCACGATCTATCCGAACGCACAGATGGGCAACGAACGCGACATCGCCCAGCAGGTGAAGCTAGGCTCGATCGAGATGGCGTCCGTCGGCGTCGCGCTGATGAACTGGGTGCCTGATGTTTCGGTCACCGATGCACCCTTCCTCTTTTCATCTCGCGCCCAGTGCTACGCCGCGCTCGACGGCGCGCTGGGCGCGGAACTGCGCAAGCGCTCCCTGGAGAAGGGGTTCCGGATCGTCGGCTGGAACGATCTTGGCTCACGCTCAATGACCAACAACAAGCACCCGATAAACGCGGTCAAGGACATGTCCGACCTGAAGATGCGGGTGCCGGATTCCAAATCCTACAACGCCATGATGCAGGCGACCGGCGCGTCGATCGTCGCCGTCGATCTCAGCGAACTCTATCTGGCGCTGAGCCAGGGCGTCGCCGATGGGCAGGAAACGCCGGCCACAGTGGTGAAATCGAACAAGCTCTACGAAGTGCAAAAGTTCATTTCCAAAACCGACCACGTGCTGACCAACGCCTATGGCATCATCAACCCCGCCTTCTTCGACGGGCTGGCCAAGGATGAGCAGGAGATGGTGCTCGCCTCCGGTGACGAGGCGACCAAATGGCTGCGCGACTATACCCAGAAGGACGAGATGGAGGCCTATGAGTTCCTGAAGGGCAAGGGCATGCAGGTCAACCTGACGCCCGATGTCGCCTCCTTCCGCACCGCCTGCGAACCTGTTGTCGCCAAGTTTCCGGACCTGTTCCCACCCGATCTCGTCAAGCTGGCGCAATCCGCCAAGGCTTGAAGCTGCCATTCATCATCAAGGAGTTGTCGCCTCATGAGCGAGCAAGAGGTTCTGGTCACCACCAAATACGGCACGATGCCGAGCTTCGCCGCCTGCCCGGATGGGCCCGGCGCGTGGCCGGCGGTGATCCTCTACATGGACGCGCCGGGCATCCGTGAGGAGCTGCGCAACATGGCGCGGCGCATCGCCAAGCACGGCTATTTCTGCCTGCTGCCGGACCTTTATTATCGGCTCGGTCATCTGCGTTTCGACATTCCCCGCCGAAACGAGACGATGTCAGTGGTTATCCGCGGCGCGATGAACAGCCTGACCAATGCCGGTGTCGCCGATGATACCGGCGGTATGCTCGGCTTCCTCGATGCGCAGGAGAAGGTGAAGCCGGGGCCGATCGGCTGCGTCGGCCATTGCATGAGCGGCTCGTTCATAACGACCGTCGCGGCGCGCTATTCTTCGCGCATGGCGGCGGCGGCGTCTCTCTATGGCGTCTCGATCGTCACGGACAAGGAAGATTCCCCGCACCTGTTGCTCGATCAGGTGAAAGGCGAACTCTACTTCGCCTTCGCCGAAGTCGATCCGTCCGTGCCGGATAATGTCGTCCCGACGCTGAAGAAGGCGCTGAAGAAGGCTGGTGTGAAGTCGACGGTGAAGACGCTGCCCGGCACGCATCACGGCTACCAGTTCGTCGCGCGGCCTGACTACCTGCCGAATGCTGCCGAAGAGACCTGGGACGAGCTTTTCGATCTCTGGAAACGCAATCTCGGCTAAGCGAGGTACCGATGCCGTTCCTGTCCGTGCCGCATGGCCAGATCTATTACGAGGATACCGGCAAGGGCTATCCGGTGCTGCTCTTCGCGCCGGGTTTCCTTAGCTCACGGATCGAGCGCTGGCAGACCAACCCGTCAAACCCTGGCAAGCCGCAGGCCTGGCGCGATCCGGTGCCGGTGCTGGAGGCGGATTTCCGGGTCATCGCGCTCGACGTGCGCAATGCCGGGCAATCGCGGGTGGAAATCCAGCCCGGCGATAGCTGGCATTCCTACACGGATGATCACTTGCGCCTGCTCGACCATCTCGGCGTCGAGCATTGCCATGTCATGGGCGCCTGCATCGGCGTGTCCTTCGCGCTCTCGGTCGCCGAAGCGCGGCCGGGCTGCGTGACCTCGCTCGTGCTGCAAAACCCGATCGGCCTGCACGAGAACCGGACGACCGTCGAAGGCGAATACGACGACTGGGCCGAGAAGGTACGGCATTGGCCGAACATCCGCCCCGAGCTGCTGCCGGATTTGAAAACCCGGATGTTCGGCAACGATTTCCTGTTCAGCGTCACACGCGACTATCTCGCGAGCTGTGAATTGCCGGTCCTGTTGATGCCAGGCGATGACACCATGCATCCGGCCGCGATCTCCGCCGACATGGCGCGGCTCGCCCGCAACACGGAAGTGCTCGCGCCCTGGAAAGGCCCGGACCATCGCGATGCGGCAATCCGCCGGGTGCATGAATTCTTCATCGGGCATACGCCTGCCTCGTTCCTCAACCGTTAGGTTTTCCCATGAAGATCGCCGCTCTCGATGACTGGCAGGATATTGCCGAAACCAGCGCCGACTGGTCCGCGTTGCGCGCCCGCGCCGACGTGAAAATCTTTCAAAAGGCTTTCGCCAACGAGGATGAGGCGGCTGCTGCGCTCGCCGATTTCGATGTCATCATGGCGATCCGCGAGCGTACCGCTTTTCCGGCTACGCTGCTTGATCGTCTGCCGAAACTGAAAATGTTCGCGATGACCGGCAAGCGCGGCTCAAGCCTCGATCTGGCCGGCATGCTGAAGCGCGGCATCACCGTCAGCACGACCGGCGGCGGCGATAACGGCTCAGGCACCGCGCAGCTTGCGTTGGCCCTAATGCTCGCAGCCGCGCGTGGCCTGGCGAAAGGCGATGCCGCCATCCGTGCCGGCCGCTTTCAGGAAGGCGTGCCAACCGGCCTCGACCTGACCGGTGCGACACTCGGCCTGATCGGCTTTGGCCGCATCGGCCAGTTGATGGGTCAATATTCCAGCGCTCTCGGCATGAAGCTGTTGGCTTGGAGCCCGAACCTGACGGAGGAGCGCGCCCGCGAAGGTGGCGCAACTTACGCGACCAAGGAAGAACTGCTGGAGAAATCCGATGTCGTCAGCCTGCACATCGTGCTCTCCGACCGCACGCGCGGCCTGATCGGTGCGCCTGATCTGGCCCGGATGAAGGACAGCGCCATTCTGGTCAACACATCGCGCGGCCCGCTGATCGACGAAGCAGCGTTCATCGCAGCCCTCAAGCAGGGCCGGCTCTTCGCCGCGCTTGATGTTTTCAACCGCGAGCCGCTGCCGATCGACCATCCGTTCCGGTCGCTGCCCAACACGGTGCTGACGCCGCATCTCGGCTACGGCACGCAGGAAACCTTCGACAACTTCTACAAGCAGAGCATCGAGAACGTGCTGGCCTATCTCGACGGCAAGCCAATCCGGCAGCTGGAACTCTGAGAGGAAACGGCAATGGAACCGCAAAAATTGCGTGAAGCGACCGACGCCCTGATTGCCTTGCAGAAGAAGCCGCAATCGCTGGATCACTTGCCGGAAAGCTGCCAGCCGAAATCTCTGGATGAGGCGCTTGCGCTTCAGGATGCGCTGATCGTGGCCATGGGCGAACCCGTCACCGGCTGGAAGATGAGTGTGACGCCGGAAGGGGCTGTCATGCGCGGCGCGATCCTGGCCTCGCGCGCCAAGCCGACACCCGCGAGCTTCCCAGCCGCGTCAGTGCCGCTGCTTGGCGTCGAAGCCGAAATTGCCTTCAGGTTGCTGCGCGACCTGCCGCCACGCGATAGCGACTACTCGCGCGCAGAGATCGAGGACGCGGTCATAGCGCTTCCTGCGATCGAGGTCGTGGATTCGCGTTACGTCAGCTATCTCAAGGCCCCGTCCTTCGATCGCACAGCCGACTTCATGTCGAATGGCGGGTTTGTCTACGGTCCGGCGCTCGAAGGTTGGCGCAAGCTCGACTTGGAGAGGATCGGCGTTTCGCTCGAAGTCGATAACTCGGTTCTCGTCAGCGGCAATGGCGGTCACGGCGCTGGCCATCCGATCCTGCCGGCGATCGCGCTCATCAATGTCTTCCGCAAGACGCAAGGCCTGAAGGCTGGACAGGTCCTGACCACCGGCACCTATACCGGCCTGAACTACGTCAAGCCCGGCCAGACCGTGACAGCGCGTTTCGCCGGTTTCGAGCCGGTGACCGTGACGTTTCCGAGATAATCGGCGGCGCTCTGCTCGCGTCCCGGGCTTGACCCGGGACCCATAACCTCAATCGATCCGGAAAAGGTGGTGTTTATGGGCCCCGGATCAAGTCCGGGGCACGCGACCAAGCCGATTTAGTCTGGCATCCGGGTCGTCTGCCGCAGCATCAGTCGCCAGCGACCTTCTTCCTGTACCCAGACCAGCACGAAACGCAGCGATAGTTTTTCAACAGGGCCGCCATCAGTCGCGACCCACATGTCGACGACGCCGTGCATGATGGCGGTCTGACCATATTGCACGATCACCGGCTGGCGGCTTTCGATCCGCTGATAGGCGTAAAGGCTGCGATCTAACGCCGCGAGATATTCGGCCTTGGTCTCGACGACGCCGGTCGAATGCACATAGGCCAGCTTCTTCGAGAGAAGATCGGCAAGCGCATCGAGCCGCTTGCCGATCATCGCGTCGTAGAGCGCGCGTTCCGCTGCCCGGATTTCCTTGCCGATAGCCGGATCGGTCATGCCGGCTCACCCAGTTCCTTCACCGCCAGATCGAGGAAGTCCTTGCCGATGGAAGCCTCGAACTGGGCATAGACAGGGCGGGTCGCCTTGATGAACAGCTCTTTGTCGGCATGGGCGATGTCGTTGACGTTCATCACGCCCTTGAGCTTCGCGAGCGCATCATCGATTTCCTTAGGCTGCGCAGTCCATTGGAAATCCATGGCCGACTTCATCGCCTTCTGGACTATGGCCTTCTGCTCGGCGCTGAAGCCTGCGTAGAGTTCCTTGTTCGCCGCCACCATGAAGAAGTCGGTGGTATGCGCGTCGAGCGAGAGATATTTCGCCACCTCGTAGAGCTTGTAGGCATAGAGGTCCGGCAGCGGATACTCGAAGCCGTCGACCACCCCTTGCTGCAACCCGACATAGAGTTCGGAAGGGTCCATCGCGACCGTGCTCGCGCCAAGCGCACGGAAGGACTGGATATAGACCTGACTGTTGATCGTGCGGATTTTCAGGCCGACGCAATCGGCCGGCCGGTTCACGGGGCGAACCTTGTTGACGATGTGGCGTCCGCCCATCAGCCAGTAGCCGAGCGTCTCGAAGCCCGCGCCCTCCGCCATCTCGGCGATCTTCTGGCCAACCTTGCCGTCCAACGCGCTTTTCAACCGCTCGGGCGAGCTGACGATATAGGGCAGGGTGAAAGCGTCCATCGGCTTGATGAAGTTCGAGAACCAGGCCGGTACCGCCATACCGAAGCTCTGTGAGCCGGATTTCACGTTCGAGAGCATTTCGGGGATGCTGCCGAGCTGAGAAGCCGGATAGACATCGACCTTCATCTTGCCATCGGACAAGGCCGCGACCTCATCGGCGAA
>FTCZ01000431.1_pt1 | contig 17822 bp, 18 predicted proteins | sample 1658871 | NCBI WGS metagenome assembly FTCZ01 (sample SAMEA3914864, study PRJEB12502) | metagenome | biome: forest; material: soil | place: USA | collected 2012-03-12 | depth 0.3 m
ACTTCCAGATAGTCAGGTGGGGCGACAGCGGTCGCGCCGGATTGTGCGCCATGGATCCTCCGTCGGGATACGCGGCGTCCCCTGTAACCATTGCGGCGCCCCATGCAAGCGGCTCTTCGGCCTACTCGGATAACTTCGCGTTTACCGTTCGGGGCCTATCCCGGGTCCGAACAGGGGCCCATTCGCGTAATCGAGGGACGAGATGAAGGAAGTCACCAAGGGGGAAGTGGCGTTGAGCGAGGCCGAGATCGACGCTCGCCTCGCCGCCTATGCGGGCCGGGGGGATTTCGAAACCCGCCGACACCGCATGTGGGATGAAGCCCGCTCGGTGATCGAGCCCGAACTCCGCGCCTATTACGCCGAATTGTTCCGTGTCCAGTATGGCGCCGACGAGGCTGCAACCCAGTCGATGCTGGTGGGGATCGACGAGGTCTATGGCCGCCCGATCGACGCCGATTGGGTGCGTGCCGCCGCCCGTCACGGCCGTCACGCCTGGTCGCTGCGACTCGACCCCTATACGATCGTCGCCGATATGAGCCGCAAGGCGGACCGGATCGCGCAAAAAATGTCCGAAAGCTTCCCCGACCGGCCCGAGGTCGTACTGGACACGATCCTCACACTTCGCTCGATCGACAGCTTCCGCATGGAGGTGATGCAAGCCGAGGTCGACGCGATCCGCCGGAGCGCGGCGGCGACCGACCGCAACGCCAACAGCGCCGCTTTCCGCAGCGAGATCCTCGGCATCCTCTCCTCCGCGATGCGCAGTTCGGGTGAATTGCGCGACCAAACCAGCGCTACCTCGTCGTCGGCGCGCGGCATGCTGGGCAAGGCCTCAGAGGTCGCCGCCGCGGCCGAGCAGTCCGCAGTCGCGATGCGTGAAGCCGCGCAGACCGCCGCCGGCCTCATTCGCGCCATCGAGGATGCGCGCCGCGAAGTGGAGATCGCTGCCGGCGTCGCCACACGCGCGGCCGACCAGTCGACCCAGGCAGTGTCCGTGTCCGAGGCACTGTCCAGCCACGCCCAGGCGATCGAATCGATCCTCGGCCTGATCCGCGACATCGCCGGGCAGACCAACCTGCTCGCGCTCAACGCCACCATCGAGGCAGCGCGAGCGGGAGATGCCGGTCGCGGCTTCGCGGTCGTCGCACAGGAAGTGAAGTCGCTGGCCTCGCAGACCGCGCGCGCCACCGATGACATCGCAGCCAAGATTGCTGCCATCCAGTCGGCCTCGCGCCAGACGCTGGACGTCAACGGTTCGATCCGCGACATCGTCGGCGAGGTGCAATCCTCCGCGCAGCGCATCCGCGAGGCGATGGAGGCGCAGGCGCAGACCGTCACGATGATCACCGCTGCCGTCGACGAGACCGCGCTAGCCGCCGACTCGATGTCGGGCACCATCGCGTCGATCCGCATCGACACCGAAGCAGTCGCCTCCGACATCGACCGGCTCGAGTCGGGCTTCCGCTCGGTCGACGGCCAGCTCGCCCGGCTCGAGACGACCACCGGCGACTTTGTGGCCCGCATCGCCGCCTGACGACACCTTATCCCCTGCCACTAAGACGAAAGTCGAAGCGGCAGGGGCGTCGCACCCTTGCCCGAAATGTCCCCGCGCCCTACCCGCGCGGACATGGACCGCATCCACATCCTCGCCACCGGCACGAGCCGGGGCATCGGCGCGGCGATCGCCGCCCGGCTCGATCTGCCCGGCGTCCGCCTGATCGGCCACGCCAGCCGTCCCGGCGAAGGCAAACTCATCCCTGCAGCCCTCGACGAGCCCGGCGCCGCGCACGCGCTCTGGGCGGAGGCGATGGAGCGCCTTGACGGCCGCATCGACGTGCTCGTCAACAATGCCGGCGTCTTCGAGGCCGCGCCCCTCGACATGTCCGACGACGACTGGCTGGCAGCATGGGAGCGGACCATGCGGATCAACCTCACCGCGTCCGCCGAGCTCTGCCGGCTGGCGGTGAAGCATTTCACTACCCGCACGCGAGGCGGGCGCATCGTCAACGTCGCGAGCCGCGCCGCCTATCGCGGCGACTCGCCCGCACACTGGCACTATGCGGCCTCCAAGGGCGGCATGGTGGCGATGACAAAATCGATCGCGCGCGGTTATGCCAAGGACAATATCCTCGCTTTCGCCGTCTGCCCCGGCTTCACCATGACCGGTATGGCCGAGGATTATCTGGAAAGCCGTGGTGGCGAGAAGCTGCTGGCTGACATTCCGCTCGGCCGCGTCGCCGATCCGCTGGAAGTAGCCGAGGCCGTTCGTTGGCTGGCGCTCGATGCGCCGGCCTCGGCCACCGGCACCATTATCGACATCAATGGGGCGAGCTATGTCCGCTGAAACCTCCTGGAAGATCACCCTGCCCTGCACACGGGCCGAAGCCGAGGCGCTGGCGAGTGCGGCCGATCCCTTCCCAAACCTCGACCAGCCACCCGTGCTCAACACCATGGAGCCCGATGAGTCGAAGCCCGAGGAATGGCTGCTGGAGGCCTATACCGAGGGCAAGCCGGACGCCGCGACGGTCGCGGCCGTCCACGCGCTCGTGCCGTCTTCCGCGCGGCGGAAGCCTCGCGTCGAGCAAGTGGAGGAAGAGGACTGGCTGACCCTCAGCCAGGCCGGACTGGAGCCGATCCGTGCCGGCCGCTTCTACGTCCATACCTCGGCGCACGCGGATGTGATCCCAGACGACGCGACCGTGTTCCGCATCGAGGCGGGCCGCGCCTTCGGCACCGGACACCACTATACCACCGCCGGTTGCCTGATGATGCTCGACCGGTTGAGGCGGCAGGGCGCGCGCTACGGCATGATCGCAGACGTCGGCACCGGTACTGGCCTGCTCGCATTCGCGGCGATGGCGCTGTGGCCGCGCGCGCACGCCATCGCCACCGACATCGACCCGGTGTCGATCGAGGTCACCGCCGAGAATGCGGCGATCAACGGCGTCAACCGCGAGCGGATCGCACTGGCCGTGGCGGAGGGCGTCGACCATCCGCTCTACAGCGAGCTCGCGCCGTTTGACCTCGTCATCGCCAACATCCTCGCCCAGCCGCTGATCGAGCTCGCTCCGTCCATCTCCGCGACCTTGGCGACCGGCGGCACACTTATCCTCGCAGGCCTGCTCGACACGCAGTCGGCCGCCGTCACCGCCGCCTATCGCCGCGAGGGAATGAGGCTGGCCGACACTATCCGACTTGGCGACTGGAGCATCCTGATGCTGCGCAAGCGCAACCGGGTGCGCTGAACGATTCCTTCCCCCGGCCGGGGGAGGAACGTGGGGCCTCGACACGCGCCTCCCGCCACGCCATGTGAGGCGCCGATGGGCAAGCGCATCCTCCTGATCGTCGGCGGCGGCATCGCCGCCTACAAGGCCTGCGAACTGGTGCGCCTGCTGCGCAAACGCGGCCATGCGGTGCGTTGCGTGCTGACCGAGTCCGGTGCCGAATTCATTACGCCCATGACGCTCGCGGCACTGTCCGAGCAACCCGTCCACACCTCACTGTTCGAGCTGAAGGACGAGGTGGAGATGGGTCATATCGAGCTTAGCCGCGCCGCCGACCTCGTCGTGGTCTGTCCCGGCACGGCCAACCTGATCGCACGCATGGCGAACGGCATCTGCGACGATCTCGCCACCACGCTGTTGCTGGCGACCGACAAGCCGATTCTGGTCGCCCCGGCGATGAATGTGCGCATGTGGCTGCACCCCGCGACCCAGCGCAACATCGCACGCCTGCGCGCCGACGACACGGTGGTGATGGAGCCCGACGAGGGCATCATGGCGTGCGGCGAGTATGGCCCCGGCCGCCTGCCTGAGCCGCCGGTGATCGTCGAGGCGATCGAGCGCGAACTAAAAGGGCCAATCCCAGCGCGACTGCTCGGCGTCGATCCGGCCCCGCCGGAGGCCGTGGCCCCTTCGGCGCCGCCCCTGCCGCTCGCCGGCAAGCGCATCCTCGTCACCGCCGGGCCGACCCATGAGCCGATCGATCCGGTGCGCTACATCGCCAACCGTTCATCGGGAAAGCAGGGCTTTGCCATTGCCAGCGCGCTTGCCCGGCTCGGTGCCCAGGTGACGCTGGTGGCGGGGCCAGTGAGTCTTCCCACGCCCGCCGGTGTCTCCCGCGTCAACGTCGAGACCGCGCGCGAGATGGCCGCGGCCTGTGACGCGGCGCTGCCAGTTGAGGCGGCGATCATGGTCGCCGCTGTGGCCGATTGGCACGTCGAGGCCGCCCTCACCAAGATCAAGAAACGCGCCAACGGCACCCCGCCGTCGCTGGCGCTTACCCAGAACCCCGACATCCTCGCCACGCTCTCGCGCTCGGACAGGCGGCCGCGCCTCGTTGTCGGCTTCGCGGCCGAGACCAACGACGTCGTCGCCTATGCCGAGGCTAAGCTTGCGTCGAAGGGCTGCGACTGGATCGTCGCAAACGACGTGTCCGGCGACGTGATGGGCGGAACCGACAACAGCGTCCACCTCGTCACCGCGAAGGGCGTTGAGGACTGGCCGCGCATGGACAAGCAGACGGTGGCCGACCGGCTCGCCGACCGCATCGCGAAAGAGCTTACGGAGCAAGCATGATCGAAATCGCGCTGAAGCGCCTTCCTCACGGAGAGGGCCTGCCCGCCCCCGCCTATGCCACGACCGGCGCTGCCGGCCTCGACATCGTCTCCGCCGAGGACATCGTGCTCGGGCCGGGCGACCGGCATGCAGTGGCAACCGGCTTTGCGGTGGCGATCCCTGCGGGCTACGAGATCCAAGTGCGCCCGCGCTCGGGCCTCGCGCTGAAGTTTGGCGTGACCTGCCTCAACACCCCAGGCACGATCGACGCGGACTACCGCGGCGAGGTGAAGGTGATCCTCGCCAATCTTGGCAGCCAGCCCTTCGAGATAAAGCGCGGCGAGCGTATCGCTCAGCTCGTCCCCGCCGAAGTGACGACAGCGCGCTTTCTCGAGGTCGCCTCGCTCGACGAGACGACGCGTGGGGCCGATGGCTTCGGCTCCACCGGTCGCCATTCGCTGCCGTGATCCTTACCGACCAGCAGCTCGATCGCTACGCGCGGCACATAATCCTCAAGGAGATCGGCGGAGGTGGGCAGACGCGGCTGCTGAAGGCACATGTCCTGATCGTCGGCGCGGGTGGCATCGGTTCGCCGGTGATCCAGTATCTCGCCGCCGCCGGCGTCGGCCGGCTGACTGTGGTGGACGACGACTCCGTCTCGCTCTCCAATCTCCAGCGCCAGACGCTGTTCACGACGCGTGACGTCGGCCATGCCAAGGTGGTGACGGCCGCGAACGCAGTGCAGCGCCTCAATCCCGACGTGACGCTGGTGCCGGTCGACCGGCGGATCGACGCGGACAATGCGGCGCGGCTGCTGACCGGCGTCGACGTGGTGGTCGACGGTAGCGACAATTTCGCCACGCGCCTCGCCGTGGCGGATGCCGCGCACGCGGCGCGCGTGCCGCTGGTCTCGGCCGCAGTCGGCCAGTTCGAGGGGCAACTCGCGATTTATCGCGGCTGGGAGGCGGACAAGCCGTGTTATCGCTGCCTCGTTGGCGACGATCCAGATCGGCCGGACATTTCGTGCTCGGATCAGGGCGTGCTGGGCGCGCTCACCGGCGTCCTCGGCAGTCTCGCGGCGATCGAGACGGTACGCCAGATTACCCCCTTCGGCGAGGATAGCACGGGCAAGCTGCTGTTGATCGACGCGCTCGCCTTCCGCTTCCGCACGCTTGCGCTGCCCAAGGATCCTGGGTGCCGATGCGCGGGCTGACGGTGGTGGTCGCGACGCCCGACCGCCTTCGCGTCGCTCTGGAGGTCGCCGCCGCTCAGGCGGCGCTCGGTGGGCGGGCGCGCGTGTTCTGTCAGGGTGAGGCGGTCGCGGCGCTCGCGCTGCCGATGCGCGCTGCCCATGACGAGGACTATCGCGCCGCCGGCCTGCCGACACTCGCGACTCTATTCGAGGAGGCGAGCGGCCTTGGTGTCGAAACGATCGCCTGCCAGAGCGGGATGCAGCTCATGGGGGTGGATGCGCCGCTGCTCGACCCGCGCATCGGCTCCGGCGGTCTGGTGAGCCTGATGCAGGCGTTGGGCGAAGACCGGCTGCTAATAGCCTGACGAGCTGGCCACTTCGGACAGGGGCTCGCCGGGGATGTCGGACCAGCCGAGCCAGCCGAGCGCCGCGGTCATGTCCACGAAGAAGCGGCTTTCTACCGACACCATCAGACGGCGCACCTGCGCCCGCGCCATCGCGCTAGGCACCACCAACGCATGGCGATCGATGGGCGCTGCGAGGAGGATGGCGACGGTCTCTAGATTGATCCGGCGAACCTCGTGCGCCTGTGGCGGGTAGCCGACCAGATCCGACAGCATGGCAATACGCAGCCCGGCCATCTCTGCTACCCGGCAGGCGGCCCGCACCTCTTCCCGGAAGGCGCGAGCGTCTTCCGGCTGCCAGAAGCCGCTCGACTTGGTGAAGACCCTGCCGTCCGTCGGATCATAATGAACCAGATGCATGGTCGCCCCCGCTCGGTCATCGAGGGTCTAGCAATGCGCGCGAAAGTAAAGAGGGCCTTACCCTTCTTTGCCCCCGCGCGCCCTATTGGACCAAAGTCAGGAGTCGCCGGCTGCCCCCTTTTTCGCCGGCGCCTTCTTCGCCGGGGCCTTCTTTGCGGCTGCCTTGGGGGCCGCCTTTTTCGCAGTCGCGTTGGCAGACGCCTTCTTCGCGGGCGCCTTCTTGCCCTTGGCCGGCCCCTTGGCGGCACGCTCGGCGAGCAGCACGAGCGCCTCGTCGAGCGTCAACGCCTTGGGATCCGCCGCCTTGGGCAGCGTGGCATTGGTGGTGCCGTCGGTAACATAGGGGCCGAAGCGCCCCTCCATCACTTTCACCTCGGTGCCACCGTCGGGATGCGCGCCGAGCACCGCCAGCGGCTCGCGGCTCGCGCCTGTGCGACGCCCGCCGCCGGCCGCAGCCTCGGCCAGCTTCACAACCGCCGCGTTCATACCCGTCTCGAACACGTCTGCCGTCGAGGTCAGTCGGGCATATTTACCGTCATGCGCCAGATATGGGCCGTAGCGGCCGATCGACGCCGTCACCGGCTTACTTGTCTCCGGATGGTTGCCGATCGTGCGCGGCAGCGAGAGCAGCTTGACCGCGATTTCCAAATCGAGCGCGGCGATATCCTTAGGAATCGACGCGCGCTTCGCCTCCTTGCCCTCTCCGAGCTGGATGTAAGGCCCGAAACGGCCCGAGCGCTTGGTGATCGCCTCGCCCGTCGCAGGATCGTTACCGAGCTCTTCCGGCCCTGTGTCCGCGCCTTCGTTTGCAGCTCCCGCTTGGGCGAAGCGGCGGGTGAATTTGCATTCGGGATAGTTGGAGCAGGCGATGAACGCGCCGAAGCGACCACCCCGGAGCGCAAGCTTGCCCGCTCCGCAGGATGGGCAGAGACGCGGATCACCGCCGTCGCCCTTGTCGGGGAAGAGATAGGGCGCGAGGAACTGATCGAGCTCGGCCGTCACCTCGGACGGCTTCTGCTCCATCACCTCGGCGGTCTTGGGCTTGAAGTCCCGCCAAAAGGCCTCCAGCACCGCCTGCCACTGCGCGCGGCCGCCGGAGATGTCGTCCAGCTCCTCCTCCAGCTCGGCGGTGAAGTCGAAGCTCACATATTTCTCGAAGAAGCGCTCGAGAAAAGCCGTCACAAGCCGCCCGCTCTCCTCAGCATGGAAGCGGTTCTTCTCGATCCGCACATATTCGCGATCCTTGATGGTCTGGAGGATCGACGCATAGGTGGACGGACGCCCGATGCCGAGCTCCTCCATCTTCTTGACGAGGCTGGCTTCCGAGAAACGTGGCAGCGGCTGGGTGAAGTGCTGCTCGGCGCGAACGCCCTTCACGGCCGGCGAATCACCTTCCTTGAGACGCGGCAGGCGGCGGCTCTCCTCGTCGCCCTCATCGTCGCGACCTTCCTCATAGAGCGCCAGATAACCCGGGAAGAGCACGACCTGACCGGTAGCGCGCAGGCCGAGAGTGCCGGTGCCGTCGGCTAGGTCGACGGTGGTGCGCTCCAGCCGCGCCGACTGCATCTGGCTCGCCAGCGCACGCTTGTAGACGAGCTCGTAGAGGCGGGCATGGTCGCCAGAGGCAGCGCGGTCGCGCGAGAAATCGGTCGGGCGGATCGCCTCGTGTGCCTCCTGCGCGTTCTTGGCCTTGGTTTGGTACTGGCGCGGCTTGTCGGGGACGTAGCCGCCGTCATAGCGCTCTGCAATGGCCCTGCGCGCCGCCGAGATGGCGCTTTCGTCCATCTGTACACCGTCGGTACGCATATAGGTGATGAGCCCGTCCTCGTAGAGCGACTGAGCGACTCGCATCGTGTGGCTGGCCGAGAAGCCGAGCTTGCGCGCTGCTTCCTGCTGGAGCGTCGAGGTCGTGAAAGGCGGCGGTGGATTGCGGGTGAGCGGCTTGGTCTCGACCGAAACGACGCTGAGCCGCGCCGCCTCGACGTCACGCTTGGCAGCTTCAGCATCACCCTGCTGGCCGATCGAGAGGCGCTCGATCTTCTCGCCCTTCCACTTCACCAGCCGGGCGGCGAAAGGAACGGCATCCTGCTCCATGTCGGCGGTGACCGACCAATATTCCTGCGCCCGGAAAGCCTCGATCTCGCGCTCGCGGTCGACCACGAGGCGCAGCGCCACCGACTGCACGCGCCCCGCGGACTTTGCGCCCGGCAGCTTGCGCCACAAAACCGGCGAGAGGGTGAAACCCACCAGATAATCGAGCGCGCGGCGCGCCCGGTAAGCGTCGATCAAATCCTCGTCGAGATCACGAGGCTCAGCCATCGCCTTCAGCACCGCCGGCTTGGTGATCGCGTTGAAGGTGACGCGCTTGGTATCCTTGGGGAGTGCCCGGCGCTTCCTCAGCACCTCTTGCACATGCCACGAGATCGCCTCACCCTCGCGATCAGGGTCGGTCGCGAGGATCAGCGCGTCGGCGCCCTTGGCTTCGTCAGTGATCGCCTTCAGCTGCCGCGCCTTATCGGCATAGGCCTCCCACTCCATTGAGAAGCCTTCGTCCGGGTTTACCGAACCGTCCTTCGCCGGCAGGTCGCGGACATGGCCGTATGAGGCGAGCACCTTGTACCCTGAGCCGAGATATTTCTCGATTGTCTTGGCCTTGGCGGGAGATTCGACGACGACGAGCTTCATGACGTTGAGGCGCTTCCTTCACGTGTACGCGTACGAGGGTGGCGACGTGGTAACCGATCCGTCAAGCCATCTGACCACCTCCGCCGGCGCGAACCTCGTTAGTTGCGGCTTGTTACGCTTAAGATATGATCGCCGCGTTTCGGCGGGACCCGAACTTCGCGACATCGCCGAGGCCGATGGAGGGAGGAACAGAGCATGGTACCCCTACCTAAGCGACTCTTCGCGGAAATGCTGGGCACATTCTGGCTGGTGCTTGGCGGTTGCGGCAGCGCAGTGTTCGCCGCCGCCTTTCCAGGGCTCGGCATCGGTTTCGCAGGCGTAGCACTCGCCTTTGGGCTGACTGTGCTGACAATGGCCTATTCAATCGGCCACATTTCGGGCTGCCACCTCAATCCGGCGGTGACGGTGGGCCTGTGGGCCGGCAAGCGCTTCCCGGCATCCGACATCCTACCCTACGTCGTCGCGCAGTTGGTGGGCGCGATCATCGCAGCCGCGCTGATCTGGTGCATTGCCAGCGGCAAGCCGGGCTACGTGCTGGCGCCGAACGGGCTTGCCGTAAACGGCTACGGTGACCTGTCGCCCGGCGGTTATGCCTTCCACGCCGCGCTCGTGTGCGAGGTGGTGATGACCTTTGGCTTCCTGATCGTCATCCTCGGCGCGACCGATACCCGCTCGCCCTCGGGCTTCGCACCGATCGCGATCGGGTTGGCGCTGACGCTGATCCATCTGATCTCGATCCCCGTGACCAACACCTCGGTCAATCCGGCACGCAGCACCGGGCCGGCGCTGTTCGTCGGTGGTGAAGCGCTCCACCAGCTCTGGCTGTTCTGGGCGGCGCCGATCGCCGGTGCACTGCTTGCAGGCGTCGTCTATCGCGTCATGGCCGGCGAACCTGCGGCCCCCGCGGTCACCGGCGAGCCGATCTGAGAAGACGGGTCGGGCAGGCTCAGTCGATCAGGCTGACCTGCCCGTCCGCATCTCGCTGGAGCCGCCCGACACGCCGGGGGGCGGCCGGGATTGTCGCTAGCGTCGCCGGACGCCGGGCCAGTCGAGGAAGAGACACCCGGGCGCCCGCAGCCGAACGACGCAATCCTCGCAGACGGTGCGCACGGCAGTCCCCGGGGTCGGTCGACTCGTCGATCGCCCGGTGAATTATGGTCAGGCGCCCCCGCTTCCACTGCCAAAGCGTGGTTCGGTGCCATCGAGCAGCCGCTCGACATTGGCGCGGTGCTTCCACAGCACCACCAGCATCAGCAGCAAGAATACCAGCGTCAGGTCCGATCGATTGACGATCGCGGCTGCTACCGGCGTCGCGATCGCGGCGGTCATCCCGCCCACCGAGCTGTGGCGCGTAACCCCAAAGGCGATCAGCCATACCAGCGCGAAGGCAAGACCGCATGGCCAGGAAAGCGCGAGCGCGACACCAAGGAAGGTCGCCACCCCCTTGCCGCCCTTGAAGCGCAGCCAGACCGGATAGACATGGCCGAGGAACGCGAAGGCACCCGCCACCGTAGCCTGCAACGAAGGCGGTGTGGGATCGGCCCAGATATAGGAAGCCACCAGGACTGCCACCGCACCCTTGGCGGCATCGAGTAGCAGCGTGATTATCGCCAGCCCTTTGTGGCCGGTGCGCAGCACGTTGGTGGCCCCGATATTGCCGGAACCGATGGTGCGGGGATCCTGTGCGCCGCCCGCACGCGTCACCAGCAGGCCGAACGGGATCGAGCCGAGCAGATAGCCCAGCAACGCCGCAGCGGCCAACACAAGCCAGTTCATCGTCGTCAATGTGTCCCCCCGACCTGCGCCCGTTACCATAGAGATTGGCACCGCGAGCGCAACAATGTGAGTTAGCGAATGGTGCCGAAGCGCAGCCCGGTTGCGAGGGGCGCCGCGGCCGCCTAGATCGCTGTGCAATGGATGTAACACGCCCGTTGCTCGTCTTCGATTCAGGTGTAGGCGGCCTTTCCGTGCTCGACGCGATCCGGCGCCGGCTGCCGACCGCGCCGATTGTCTATGTCGCGGATTCGGGCGGCTTTCCCTATGGCACCAAGAGCGAAGCGGAGATCGCTTCACGCGTGCCCGCGCTGCTTGGCCGCCTGGTCGAGCGCTATCATCCCCGGCTGGTGGTCATTGCCTGCAACACCGCCTCCACCATTGCGCTCGCCGTGGTGCGATCGGCGCTGGACCTCCCGATCGTCGGCACCGTACCCGCGATCAAGCCCGCCGCACTCGCCACAAAAACGCGCGCCATCGGCGTGCTTGGCACTAAGGCCACCGTCCGCCAGCCCTATGTCGACCGGCTGGCTGCCGAGTTCGCCGCCGATTGCGCGGTGATCCGCCATGGCTCGGCCGAGCTGGTCGAACTCGCTGAGGCGGCTCTGCGCGGCGATCCGGGCGACCCGGCCGCCTATCACGCTGTGATGGACGGGCTACTCGGCCAGCCCGGCGGTGAGGCGATCGATACAGTGGTGCTCGCCTGCACCCATTTCCCGCTGGTGGCGGACGCGCTGGCGGCCGCGAGCCCCCGCCCGCTTAATTTCGTCGACGGAGCCGAGGGCATCGCCCGGCGTGTCGCAAGCCTCACTGAAGGGCAGCCTTGGCCGGAGCAGCCAGTCGAGGGGATCGCCGTCTTCACCTCTGATGGCGATACCGCCGCGTTGAAACCGGCGCTGGCCGCTCGCGGCCTCGGCCGGGTCGAGCGTTTGTGAGGCAATGGTACAATTCGCGCTGGTTCGATTCTGGTATCTTCGATTGCTGTAATCGCAATTCTCCCTTCCAGACGGATGGAATATCGGCGGGCGGGGCGGTATGGAGCGAGACGTGGCGTAACGCCAGGAGGTGAAGGCCTTGGACTACCAGCGCGTATTCAGTCAGGCGATCGATCGGCTCCATGCCGAAGGCCGCTACCGCGTCTTCATCGATATTCTGCGCAACAAGGGCATGTACCCCAACGCGCGTTGCTTCCACGGCCATAACGGCCCCAAGCCGATCACGGTCTGGTGCTCCAACGACTATCTGTCCATGGGCCAGCACCCCAAGGTGATCGCGGCGATGGAAGAGGCGCTGCACGACGTCGGCGCCGGTGCCGGCGGCACCCGCAACATTGGCGGCAACACGCACTATCATGTCGATCTGGAGGCGGAGCTTGCCGACCTGCACGGCAAGGAAGGCGCGCTGCTGTTCACCTCGGGCTATGTCTCGAACGAGGCGACGCTTTCCACACTCGCCAAGATCCTGCCCGGCTGCATCATCTTTTCGGATGCACTCAACCACGCCTCGATGATCGCGGGCATCCGCAACTCGGGCTGCGAGAAGCGCGTCTTCCGCCACAACGATCTCGTCCATCTCGAAGAGCTGCTGGCCGCCGAGGATCCCGAGGTGCCCAAACTGATCGCGTTCGAAAGCGTCTATTCGATGGACGGCGACGTCGCCCCCATCTCGGAAATCTGCGATCTCGCCGACAAGTATAACGCCCTCACCTATCTCGACGAGGTGCATGCGGTTGGCATGTACGGCGCGCGCGGCGGCGGCATCTCGGAGCGCGACGGCGTGGCCGACCGGCTGACCGTGATCGAGGGCACTCTGGCCAAGGCGTTCGGCGTGATGGGCGGCTATATCGCGGCCGACCGCATGATCATCGACGTGATCCGCAGCTATGCGCCGGGCTTCATCTTCACCACCTCGATCGCGCCGGTACTGGCCGCGGGCGTGCTGGCCAGCGTGCGACACCTCAAGGCATCGTCGGTCGAGCGCGAGGCGCAGCAGGCCGCCGCAGCCAACCTCAAGGCAAAGTTCGCCGACGCCGGCCTGCCCGTGATGCCGTCCACCACCCACATCGTCCCGCTGCTCGTAGGCGATCCGGTGAAGGCCAAGAAGATCAGCGACGTCCTGCTCGCCGAATATGGCGTATACGTGCAGCCGATCAATTATCCGACCGTGCCGCGCGGGCTTGAGCGACTGCGCTTCACGCCGGGGCCCAGCCACACCGAAGAGATGATGCGCGACCTCACCTCCGCGCTCGTCGAGATCTGGGATCGGCTGTCGCTGGAGCTACGCCAGGCGGCCTGATCAACCGATCAGCTGCCCGAGCCCAATCGTCAGCAGCCCGAGCGCGAGCGAGAGCGGCAATCGCAGTCGCATCCACCAAGGCGGCACGAGCCGGCGCTTCCGCAGCGCACGGTCGACAAGCGGCGTGGCGATGATGACGAGACCTAGCAGCGTCGAGGCCAGCACCGGCCAGCCGAGCGAGAGGCCGATTAGTAGCAGCCCGATGATCGACGGTGCGACCGCGAGGGCGAGAAGCTGCGGCAACCGCTCGGCAGGCACGCGCGCCATCGCGACGCCCCACCAGATGCCGCCGAGGAAGCTCAGGATCAACGCGCTGTAGATCTGCGCCAGCGCGCCCATCATGCCGGGCAGCGGCGTCTCGGGTTCGGCGCCAGCCGCCAGCCGCACGAACAGCGCTAGCAAGGGCGGCAACAGCCCCGCCGCACCCAGCAGCGCCGCCGCCAGCGGCACCCGCCGGGCCTCCACTCGTCCACTGTTCATCTGACGATCCCCAACCCCACTCTCACCCGCGTCTGCTTGCGGTTATAGTCACGCAGATCTTCGCCATAGCCGGTGAAACCCTGGACAACGAGATAGAGCGGCGTCCGCCCGATGATACGCCGCACCGGATAGGAGAGATCGGCGTCCACCGAACCCTTGCCGGTTCTGAAGTTGTAGCGGCTGAAAGTGGAAAGTTTCAGTCCGTCATCGCTGCCGATCGAAAGCGCGAGCGCCTGATGGCCGCGATAGCGGGCAATGTCCTGATTCTCATCGCGACCGAAGATGTAATGGAAAAGGCGCGGCCCCACCGACAGCGTATAGTCGCCCAATGGTAGGTCGAGCTGCGGCTCAACATAGAGATACTGATAGCCGCGCGAGGCAAGGCCGCCCTTGCCGTTCGACTCGTGCCGAAAGCCCCCGCGCGCGCTGAACTCAAGCCCTCGCCCGTTTGCTGGCCATCGATGAATATAGAAGAGCTCCGGCTTATAGCTCACGTCCCGGAGCGGGTTGCTCTTAGCCGCGACGTCCCAATAGAGAGTCTGTGTGTAGGCAGCGCGGAAGCCATCAAGCCACGAGGCCGGCGGCTCGCCCATCCGGTCGAATAGCTGAAACTGGAAGCTGAGTTGGAGCTTGACGTCGCTGTCCGTGCCGGATCCCACCACGGCATAGACCGGCTCATAGGTCGAAAGATTGCCCAGAGCCGCAGCCGGCTGCGTACCCGCGTCGCGATTCCTGGGGTGTGGCGCGGCAACGGCGAGCGCGGGTGCCTCGGGCGGAGCGGCCCCGGGCAGGGCGAAGGCATAGCCGTCGTGCCCGCCCCCCAGCGACAACACCATGGGGCCCGTCAGCCCCGCCGGCCGCGCAACCTCATAATCGGCGGTCACCCAGCCCTTGGGTGGCACCTGCACGGGCCGTCCCCGTCGCTCGAGCCGTACGGCGACATCCTGATCCCGGACATGCAGCGTCGCATCGAGCTCCGCCGGCGCATCCACCGTGCGGTCGTCCGCCATGTTCGCCAGCATAATGCGGGCGACGATCGCCTTGTCGCCCTCGGCCGGATGCACGTCGGAAATCGCCTCCATGAGCGGCGGGGTGGGCGAAGCAGCAATAGCGACTCGGGCCGGTAATGCGAGCAGCAAGCCGACGACCATCCTCATGGGCCCCCCTTCCTTCAGGGTTATCCTCTACACCCTGCTCATCCTCCAAACGCCGACGGCGTCGATTTGGCTGTTGCAAAGTGCGACATGTCACAAAGGTGGCATGATCGGCGCGGCTACCCTAGAGAAGCGCGCATCCGAATCGCTTCGAAATTCCAGGAAGGGCCGCGTCATGGCGCTCCGTCTCGCTTTCGCATCCGATCATGCCGCCGTGGCGATGAAGGCCGCGTTGGTCGATCATGCCCGTTCGCTTGGCCATGAGGTAACTGACCTCGGCCCCGACAGCGAGGCTTCGGTCGATTATCCCGACTATGGCTACGCACTCGCCGAGGCCGTCGCGGACGGCCATGCCGATCGCGGCATCGCGCTGTGCGGATCGGGTATCGGCATCTCGATCGCGGTCAACCGCCACCCCGCCGTTCGCTGCGCGCTCGTCTCCGAACCGCTGTCCGCGCGCCTCTGCCGCGAGCATAATGACGCCAACGCGATTGCAATGGGCGCCCGCCTGATCGGTATTGAGCAGGCAAAGGCCTGTCTCGAAGCCTTCATTTCGACCGAATTCGGCGGCGATCGCCACCAGCGCCGCGTCGACAAGCTCTCCCATCCCCGTGTCGCCAAGGAGCCCGCATGAGCAGCCAGCCCACCCACATCGCCGACATCCGCGCCGAGGGCTTCTTCACGCGCAGCCTTGCCGAAGCCGATCCCGCGGTGTTCGCCGGCGTTGCCCATGAGCTCGACCGCGAGCAGCATCAGATCGAACTGATCGCGTCAGAGAACATCGTCTCCAAGGCGGTGCTCGAGGCGCAGGGTTCGGTGTTCACGAACAAATATGCCGAGGGCTATCCTGGCAAGCGCTACTATCAAGGCTGCGCGCCGTCCGACGAGGTCGAGAGTCTCGCGATTGAGCGCGCCAAGCAGCTGTTCAACTGTGGCTTCGTCAACGTCCAGCCGCACTCGGGCGCGCAGGCCAACGGCGCTGTCATGCTGGCGCTGACCAAGCCGGGCGACACCATCCTCGGCCTCAGCCTCGACGCCGGCGGCCACCTCACGCACGGCGCCCGCGCGGCGATGTCGGGCAAGTGGTTCAATGCTATCCAGTATGGCGTCCGCCCAGACGACCACCAGATCGACTTCGATCAGGTCGAGGCGCTGGCCAAGGAGCACAGGCCCACCCTCATCATCGCCGGCGGCTCGGCCTATCCCCGCCACATCGATTTCGCCCGCTTCCGCGCCATCGCCGACGAAGTTGGCGCCAAGCTGATGGTCGATATGGCGCACTTCGCCGGCCTCGTCGCGGGCGGCGCGCACCCGACGCCGTTCGGCCATGCGCATGTCGTCACCACAACCACGCACAAGACGCTGCGCGGGCCGCGTGGTGGCATGATCCTTACCGACGACGAGGCGATCGCGAAGAAGATCAACTCGGCGGTGTTCCCCGGCTTTCAGGGCGGCCCCCTGATGCACGTCATCGCGGCGAAGGCGGTGGCCTTCGGCGAGGCCCTGACGCCGGAGTTCAAGGCCTATGCCCACGCGACGGTCGAGAACGCCAAGGCGCTCGCCTCGCGGCTGAAGGAGCGCGGCGCGGATCTCGTCGCGGGCGGCACCGACACCCATCTCGCGCTTGTCGACCTGCGGCCGCTCGGCGTCACAGGCAAGGATGCTGACGAGGCGCTGGAGCGTTCGGCGATCACCTGCAACAAGAACGGCATCCCGTTCGATCCTCTGCCCCCGGTCAAGACCTCGGGCATCCGCGTCGGCTCGCCAGCCGGTACCACGCGCGGCTTTGGCATTGCCGAGTTCCGCGACATTGCCGACATGATCGCCGACGTCCTCGAGGGTCTGCGCGTACGCGGCGAGCATGGCGACCCGGCGGTGGAAGCCGATGTCCGCGCCCGGGTTCGCCTGCTGTGCGAGCGCTTCCCGATCTACACGGGGGCCTGAAGCATTTGCGTTGCCCGTTCTGCGGACATGAAGACAGCCAGGTAAAGGATAGCCGTCCCTCCGAGGACGGCACCTCGATCCGCCGCCGCCGCCAGTGCGAGGGCTGCGGCGGCCGCTTCACCACCTTCGAGCGCGTGCAGCTGCGCGAGGTGACGGTCGTGAAGTCCGGCGGCAAGCGCGAACCGTTCGAGCGCATCAAGCTCGAGCGGTCGATCGAGATCGCCTGCCGCAAGCGCCCGATCGAGGCCGAACGGATTGACCGCCTCGTCTCCGGCATCCAGCGCCAGCTCGAAACCTCGGGCGAGAATGAGGTCGAGGCGGCGCGCATCGGCGAAATGGTAATGGACGGTCTGAAGGGGCTCGATCCCGTCGCCTACATCCGCTTCGCCAGCGTTTATAAGGACTTCACCGAAGCCCGCGACTTCGAGGAGTTCGCCGGCACGGTTACCGAAGTCGGCAAACAATGATCAACGCCCCGCTTCTCCCCGTCATCGTCCTCGTCCGCCCGCAGCTCGGCCAGAATATCGGGAAGGCGGCGCGTGCAATGCTCAATTTCGGGCTGACCGAGATGCGCCTCGTCAACCCCCGCGATGGCTGGCCAAACCCTGAGGCCGGCCCCGCCGCGTCGGGCGCCGACACCGTGCTGGAGCAGGCGCAGGTCTTCGACAGCGTCCACGACGCAGTGGCGGACTGCGCCCATGTCTATGCGACGACGGTGCGCAAGCGTGGTGTTACCAAGCCAGTGGTGACGCCGGCTGAGGCCGCGACAGAAATGCATGCGGCGACCGGCCGGTGCGCGATCCTGTTCGGGCCGGAGCGCTCGGGCCTGGAGACTGACGACGTCGCCATTGCGCGTTCGATCCTGACAGTGCCGATCAATCCGGAGTTCGGATCGCTGAACCTGGCCCAGGCGGTGATTCTGGTGGCCTATGAGTGGTCCAAGGGACAGGCGCTCGCGCAGCCGCCCGCGGTCGAGCTC
>FTCZ01000424.1_pt1 | contig 17751 bp, 15 predicted proteins | sample 1658871 | NCBI WGS metagenome assembly FTCZ01 (sample SAMEA3914864, study PRJEB12502) | metagenome | biome: forest; material: soil | place: USA | collected 2012-03-12 | depth 0.3 m
ACTCGCGCGGGGGGTCGCGGGGCGTTCAGACGTGCCCGTATCCGCCGTCCCAATTCGATTAGGAACGCTCATGCTCGGCGGCATCGCCAAGGCCATCTTCGGGTCGTCCAACGACCGCTATGTGAAGTCGCTGCGCTCGATCGTGGCGAAGATCGCGGACTATGAGCCCGCCGTCGCCGCGCTCAACGACACGGCGCTTACCAATCAGACGGTGCTGTTCCGCCAGCGGCTCGACCAGGGCGAGACGCTCGACGACCTGCTGCCCGAAGCCTTCGCCACCGTGCGCGAGGCCGCCAAGCGCGTGCTCGGCCAGCGCCACTATGACGTGCAGATGGTCGGCGGCGTCGTCCTTCATCGCGGCGAGATCGCCGAAATGCGGACCGGCGAGGGCAAGACGCTGGTGGCGACGCTCGCCACTTATCTGAACGCGCTTTCGGGCAAGGGCGTCCACGTCGTCACCGTGAACGACTATCTCGCCCGCCGCGACGCGGAGTGGATGGGCCAGGTCTATCGTTTCCTCGGCCTCACCACCGGCGTGATCGTGCCCAACATCCCCGATCACGAACGCCGCGACGCCTACGCTGCCGACATCACCTACGGCACAAACAACGAGTTCGGCTTCGACTATCTGCGCGACAACATGAAGTATGAGCGCAACCAGATGGTCCAGCGCCCCTTCAACTTTGCGATCGTCGACGAGGTCGACTCAATCCTGATCGACGAGGCGCGTACGCCGCTCATCATCTCGGGCCCGACCGACGATAAGTCCGAGCTCTACTTGAGCGTCGATGCCGTCGTGAAGCAGCTCTTGGCCGCGGACTATGAGATCGACGAGAAGCAGCGCTCGGTGATCCTCACCGAAGACGGGACCGAGAAAATCGAACGCCTACTCGAGGCGGCCGGCCTGCTCGAGGGCGACAATCTCTACGATTATGAGAACACACAGGTGGTCCACCACCTGAATCAGGCGCTGAAGGCCAACACCGTCTTCAAGCGTGACACCGACTATATCGTCAAGGATGACAAGGTCATCATCATCGACGAGTTCACCGGCCGCATGATGGACGGCCGGCGCTGGTCGGACGGTCTGCACCAGGCGGTGGAGGCTAAGGAGAGCGTCAAGATCGAGCCGGAGAACCAGACGCTCGCCTCGATCACCTTCCAGAATTATTTCCGCATGTACCCGAAGCTGTCCGGCATGACTGGCACGGCGGCGACGGAAGCCGCCGAATTTTTCGACATCTACAAGATGAATGTCGTGTCGATCCCGACTAACGTGCCCGTGCAGCGGGTCGATGAGGACGACCAGTTCTTCAAGAACATCCACGACAAGTTCGGCGCCATCGCCAAGGCGATCCGGAGCAAGCAGGAAAATGGCCGTCAGCCTATCCTGGTCGGTACCGTGTCGATCGAGAAGAGTGAGTTGCTCTCCGAATTCCTCACCAAGGAAGGTGTGGCTCACAAGGTGCTGAACGCCCGCCACCACGAGAGCGAGGCGCACATCGTGGCGCAGGCGGGACGGCTCGGCGCCGTGACCATCGCCACCAACATGGCGGGCCGCGGCACAGACATCCAGCTCGGCGGCAATCTTGAGTTCCGCATGCTCGATGAGTTCCCCGACCTCGTCGCCGGCACATCCGAATACGACACACAGGCCACCAAGATCCGCGCCGAGATCGCCGTCGAGAAGGAGCAGGTGCTAGCCAATGGCGGCCTGTTCGTGCTCGGCACCGAGCGTCACGAAAGCCGTCGAATTGACAACCAGCTGCGCGGCCGTTCGGGCCGTCAGGGCGATCCGGGGCTGAGCCGCTTCTATCTGTCGCTTGACGACGATCTGCTACGCATCTTCGGCTCCCAGACCTTGTTTGCGCGTATGATGAACAAGAATCTGGAGGACGGCGAGGCGATTATCTCGCCCTGGATTACCAAGGCGATCGAGACCGCGCAGCGCAAGGTCGAGGCGCGCAACTATGACATCCGCAAGCAGGTCGTCGAATATGACGACGTGATGAACGACCAGCGCAAGATCATCTACGAGCAGCGTGCCGACATCATGGATTCGGCGACGGTCGACGACGTCACCGACGAGATGCGTGGCGAGACCGTCTCGGCGTTGGTCGGCGACGCCTGCCCGGTTGGCTCTTATCCCGAGCAATGGGACGGCGAGGGCCTCCAGGCGCGCGTGCAGGAAGTGTTCGGCATCGAGCTGCCGATCGTCGAGTGGGTGGCCGAAGAGGGCATCGAGCCCGAGGTGCTGGCTGAGCGTATAAAAACGCAGGCCGACGCGCAGGTGCAGGACAAAATCGAGGAGATCTCGGTCGACAGCTGGCGCGGCGTCGAGAAGAGCGTGCTGCTCCAGACGCTCGACGAGCATTGGAAGGACCACCTCTCGCGCCTCGATTCGCTGCGCCAGGTGATCCACCTGCGCGCTTACGCGCAGAAGACGCCGATCAACGAATACAAGGCCGAGGCGTTCGCGATGTTCGAGCGAATGCTCGACGCAATTCGCGAGGACGTGACGCGTATCCTCGCCAACGTCACCTTCCAAGCCCCGCCGCCGCTCCCCGAGCTGCCGGAATTCCTGACGACGCACCTCGATCCGCTGACCGCAATCGACGATTCTCGCGGGGGGATCGGAGACGATCTCGGCTTGGTCACCACACGCCTCGCGCCGCTCCAAATCCCGCAGCCGGACATGCCGGCGGCTCTGGGCGACGATCCCGCGTCATGGGAAGGGCAGATCAGCCGCAATTCGCCGTGCCCCTGCGGCTCCGGCAAAAAGTACAAGCACTGCCACGGCGCGCTCTGAGACGCCGCAGCATAGGGATCGCGACACGCTTCGCCTGAACCTCAGGCGGGGCGCGTTTCGCTTTCGGCGCCCATGGCAACGGGCGCGAGCGTGATACTGTCGGCCGTCACGATCCGGCTGATGCGGGGCAAGATCTTGTCGATAGCGATGCGGTGTAGATCAGCGTCCAGAGAGGTGCAGGCATCCTCGACGAGCACGAGGTCATAGCCCAACTCCCACGCGGATCGCGCCGTCGATTCAACACCGAAATTAGTGGCGATGCCGGCGAGCACGATGGTCTTCACGCCCCGCCGGCGGAGTTGGAGGTCAAGCTCGGTGCCGGTGAAGGCACCCCATTGGCGTTTGAGAATTGTGAGATCGCCATCCTCGCGAAGACCATCCACCGGCTCCGACCAGACGGAGGGAAGGCCACCGGGGAGGCAACTGTATGGGCCGGTCCGTTGCTTGGCTCGGCAGGTCGGCGCCGTCGCTTGCCCAGCCGACATGCACGAGCACGACATGCGCGTCGGCCGCGCGGAAGCGCCGCGCCAATTCCTTTGACGTCTCGATGACTTCGGGAGCCGATCGCGGGGCAAGGTCCATGCCGACGACGCCGTTTTGCAGGTCGATGAGGACGAGGGCAGTGGTACGTGGATCGAGGCTCGGCACTGTTGGCGGCTCCCACGGATTACTCGGACGCTGTCCGAATATTTTCGGGAACCGGCTTACGGCGCGTGAAATCTTTCGATCGCTTCTGACCTTCGAACTGGCCGCCCACTCCCTTGGCGAAGCGGGCCGCCGAACGCGGGTCAGCCCGAGATGTGCTGCTGGCTGCGGCGGATGAGGAACCGCTCGTCGATCGGCATATCGAAGGCGATACCGAAGCGGTTTTCCTCCACCCAGGCTACGCGGCCGCTGACGCGTAAGTCCTCGTGGACCAGCACGACATGTTCGTCGCGGGCCGGTGGCGTCGCCGAATCGAGCTTCGCGCCCGAATGCGAGATGTTCAGCAGGTGAACCTCAATGATCCCCGCGCTGCACTCCATCTGCGCCGTCAGGAGCAGACGCGAACGCTTGTTGTCCCGCTTGTCCTCTGGCAGCTCGAACGCCGATGCGGCCATGCCCGCCTCCGATAAACACTGAGCAGACATGCTATGTCACGCGATGTCCTAAAGACGGGTTAAGGACACATCAGATGAGCTCGGTCAGATCGAGCGCGTCCAGCAACGCTTCGCGAGCCTTCACCGCCGCAGACCAGGTGCCGAGCCTTTCGATGTCCTCGGGCGCTACGTTCTCCGGCCAATGCGCCTGGACGACGGCAGCGAGCCGATCGAGCTTGGCATCATCGACCAAGAAGCGCGGATCGACCGTCGCCGGGTCGCAGACCACGCGCAGTCGCAGGCAGGCGGGGCCGCCGCCGTTCGCCATGGATTCGCGGACGTCGACAGGTACCAACCGACGGATCGGCCCGTTGCCGGAGACCAGAGTCTCCAGCCATTCCCACACGCGGCCGATTGTCTGCGCCTCGGTCGGCAGGATCAGCGCCATGCCGCCGTCGGGTAGCGTTACGAGCTGGGCATTGAACAGGTAACTCGCGATTGCATCAGAGAGGCTCACCGCATCGGCGGGCACCTCGATGATCTCGACCGAGGGCAGCCGCTCCCGCAATTCGGTGAAAAAGCGCTGCTTGTCGGCGAAGGCGTGTTCGTGCGCGAAGAGTACGCGCTCGTTGGCGACTGCGACGACGTCGTTATGGAAGGCGCCGGCCGCAATCGCCTCGTCGGACTGGCGGACGAACAGTGCGTTGCCGAGGCCGTGGCGGCGCGCAATTGCGGCGCTAGCCTGGAGGTGCTGGCGGGCCGGGAAGGGGCCGCCGCCTTCACCATAGACGAACACCTGGACGCCCGCCTCGCCATGCGCGTCGCAAAGCCGCATATGGTTGGCGGCGCCTTCGTCTCCGAAGGGGGCGGGGACGGGGCCATGGACCGCAAAGGCGTCCTCGTTCCCGAACGCGAGGCGAAGCTGTGCCAGCGTCCCCGGCCATTCGTGGCTTCGGTGGGGCATTGTCACCAAATTGGCGACGGTGAGGTGGCAGCGGCCATCAGCGGTGTCGGGTGCGGGGGATACGGTGGCGGCGTTGGCCGCCCACATCGCCGAGGCCGACGTGGCGGCCGGCCAGAGCACGCCCGCCCGCTCGATATTGGTGCCAAGCGTTTCCAGCCACGCCCCATCTGGTCGGCGATGGGGGAGCAGGATGCCCTGGGTCAGCCCCAGTGCGATGTTGGCGCGCATCTTGGCGATGCCCTGCAAGGCAGCCGCGCGGGGGTGCGAGACCTGACCCGCATTCTTCTTCGAAGCGAGGTTGCCGAGGCTGAGCCCGGCATAATTGTGGGTGGGGCCGACGACGCCGTCGAAGTTGATCTCGATCATGCGGCGGGCATCAGCGGACGGCATAGGCCACCTCGTCCCCTTCGTTCACGCCGAGCAGTCGGGCGCTCTGCGCGTCGATCGCAACACCGCCCTCGCGTTCCTCGACCATCGCGTGGATCGCGACGAAATCATGCAGCCGTCCCTTTGACATCAGCGCGCGCGAGCCGTCACCGGCGTCGATGGCAACGACCTTCCGCTCCTTAGCTTCCCGGATCGTGCGGATATGGTCGGTGGCAGCCGCCATGCTGGGGCCGCCGTCGAAGATGTCGATATAGCCTTCGTGGGAGAAGCCTTCGCCTTCCAGCATCCGCATAGCGGCGCGCCCGGTCGGGTGCGGCATGCCCATCACTGCCCGTGCGCCCTCCGGCAGCATCGCGGTGTAGATTGGGTGCTTGGGCATCAAATCGGCGATGAACTGGTTGCCGTGGACCGCATTGAACTGGTCCGCCTCCTGGAAGCTCATGCCGAAGAACTTGCCGGCGAGGCCGTCCCAGAAGGGCGATCCACCAGCTTCGTCGATGACGCCGCGCAGCTCCGCGATCACGCGCTCGCCGAAGCGGCGGCGGTGCTGGTGTATGAACAGGTAGCGCGAGCGGGCGAGCAGCAGTCCTAGGCCGCCAGCTCGCTCATGTGGATGAAGGAACAGGCCGCCCACCTCTGAAGAGCCCTCCAGATCGGAGGTGAGGGTCAGCATCTCGGCGCGGAACGTGCGACCGAGCTCTCGACTCGACTGGCTCAGCACGCCCGTGCGGTAGCTATAGAAGGGCCAGCGCTGGCCGATCTTGGAAAAGACCTGCGCGGTGCCCCGCACGTGTCCGGTTTCCATATTCTCCAGCATCAACACATAGAGATCGTCGCCGGTGGTGTCCTCGGCCTTGTCGAAGCTCGCGGCGGAGCGCGCCAGCCTCGCGGCCAGCGCATCCCGATCGGGTGGCAGGTTCGTGAAGCCGCCGCCGGTCATCTTGGCGAGTTCGTATAGCGAGTCGAGGTCGGCGACGCGGGAGGAGCGGACGCGGAAGCTCATGCGTGGCCCCGCTCAGCAAGTTCCAGCAGGACAAGGGTGGACAAGCGGGCCCTCTCGGCCAGGCTCTCGACGATCAGAAATTCCTCCCCGGAGTGAATGGCGCCTCCGCGGACGCCCATTGTGTCGACCACGGGCACGCCCGCCGCCGCGATATTGTTGCCGTCACATACGCCACCCGTCGGCGCCCAAGCGATTGATTGGCCGAGCGCCTCACCGCAATCGCGGACCAGCGCGAACAGCCGCTCCGCCGCCGGATCGAGTGGCTTGGGCGGTCGGGCGAAGCTGCCATGGAGGTGGATGTTGACGTCATGCTCGGTCGCGACCGCGGCAATCGCAGCGTCGATATGACTTTTGGCGCGCAGTTCGTCGGCCGGCGTCGCGGGGCGGAGGTTCACGCGCAGCACGGCATGGTCGGGCACGACATTATTGGGGCCGCCGCCGTCGATCTTTGCCGGATTGACGCTGAGGTGCGGCCCGGCCGCCTTGGCAAGCTTCAGCGCCAGATCGGCGGCGGCCAAGATGGCGTTTCGCCCGTCTTCGGGATTGCGGCCAGCATGCGCGCTGCGGCCAGTGATGATGACCGAGAAATTGCCGCTGCCCGGTCGCGCGCCGGCAAGAAGGCCGTCGGGCCGCGCCGCAGGTTCGTACGTGAGCGCCGCCACCTTGGCCTGGGCAGCGCGCGCGATCAGCGCGGCCGAGCCATGCGAACCAGTCTCCTCGTCGGAATTGATCACGACTTCATATCCGACGCGATCCTTGAGAGGGCTCGTCTCGAGCGCGGTTAGCGCCGCCAGCATGACCGCAATGCCGCCCTTCATGTCGGCAACGCCGGGTCCGTTGATGCGTCCGTCGTCGAGTGTCACGATCTTCTGGAAGGGGTGATCGGCGCCGAACACAGTGTCCATGTGGCCGGTGAACAGGAGCTGGACGGGCGCTTCGGCGCGCACTGAGAGATGCAGGTTGCGGCCGCGCTCGATGGCGTTAGTGCGGCCGTCGGGCAGAATCGATTCCACCGGATCGGCGGCGAGGAGGTTCAACTCGCCCGGCAGCTTCGCGAAGGCCTCGGCGAGCTCGCCGGCGACTCTGGCGAGGCCGGCGAGATTGCCGGTGCCGCTGTTGATCTCGGACCATCGCAGCGTCTGCTCCAGCATTGGCTGGCCGGCGGCCACATCGAGGGTGGCGTGATGTTCGGCGCGGGTCAGAAGCATGGGCGGGGCTTAGAACGAACCGCGGTCGGGGGCAAATGGACCGCCGCCTCAGAAGCTGTAGACCAGCGATGCCGTGGTGATGGTGTCGAAGCTCTTGGCCGCGATCGGCGTGTCCTTTTCATAGGTCAGATTGTATGAGAGCCGCGCCTTCAGCGGCCCGAACAGCTTGGTGTCGAGCGAGGTCGTAGAAGTGATGTTAGCGTTGTCAGCCTCAAAGAACACGGCTGACACCTCTGTGATCTGCACATTGTTGTTCGGCTTCCACAGGAAGTTGATCGAGCCGCGCCCGGCCAGTCGCATCTGCTTGGATTCCTCGATGTAGCGGGTCTGCCGCAGGGCCGGGCCGGCTTCGATGGCCAGATGCAGATTCGGGCCGGGCAGCACCGTGTAACCAAGGCCAAGACCTTCGGTGAAGCGGTAGCTGAAGCCGAGAATCTCGTCGCGGTCGAACTGGCCGAGGCCATATACATAGAGCCCGTCGTCGAACTTGTACTGCGGCTGATAGGCGGCGGTGTCCTTGTCGGTCGAAAGCGCGCCGGCGCTCTTGGCATAGTCCGCGCGCGCGCTGAGGGCGTGGAGCCAATGCAGGCCCTCCTTGTTGAGTTTGAAGGCCCCGTAGAGCGCCAGCGCGTCGCTATTGCCCTTGGTATAAGAGCCGCCAAGATCGACCTCACCCTTCCAGTTGTCGAGGAAGGAGGCCGCAGCCAGCGCATCGGCTTTGGCGCGCGCGTCTGCGGCCTGCTTTTGTGCGAGCTGGGCGGCGTTTTCTGCAGCAAGCGCATCGATCTGCGCGCCGCCATTGGGATAGGTGTCGCGTGCGAGCTTTTCGACGGCCGCGAAGCTTTCGGGCGAGGCTTTGCCCATCGCCTGCTCCAGTAACGCGCGCGCGGCCGGCGGCAGCGCCACCGCATTGGGATTGGGCGGGGGCGGGATCAGCAGCGTGAGCAACGGCGGCTGGACCTCGACCGGCGGCGCCTCGTCGGGCGGCGGTGCGAGCCAGAGGATCGGCGGCTCGCCCTCGGGTTCGGCCGGGGGCGGGGGAGCGGCCGGCACTGGCTTTGCCGGGTGTTTTACCCGATGTGTTGCCCGATGTGTTGCCCGATGCACCGGCTGTACGGCCCCCGCCATCGTGCTGATCAGGCAGGATGAAGTGAGAAGCACGCGATACAACCGCAACATACGCGACAAGGCTCCGGTACTAGGGAATCAGGTGCGCGAAGGCGCGTAGCACATTTTCATAGAGCTCGCGTTTGAAGGGCACGATCATATCGGGCAGTTCGCTCGGCTCGGCCCATTTCCACGCACGGAATTCGGGGTGCGCGGTCTCCAGATTCACGTCCGCGTCGATTCCATCGAAGCGCATCAGGAACCACGCCTGACGCTGGCCCCGATAGCGCCCCTTCCACAGCTTGCCGATCAGATCGGGGGGCAGATCATAGTCCAGATCCTTGTCGGAGCGGGCGAGGATGGTGACGAGCCGGGCGGGAATGCCGGTTTCTTCCTCCAACTCGCGAAGTGCTGCGGCTTCCGGATCCTCGCCGGGATCGAGCCCGCCCTGCGGCATCTGCCAGGCCTCCAGCGTGGAATCGAGGCGCTGGCCGACGAACACCTTGCCTTGACCGTTTATCAGCATGATCCCGGCGGCGGGGCGATAGGGGAGATCCTGGGTCACTGGGCGTGTTCCGTTTCGGCGAGAAGGGAGCGGAGCGCGGCGAGGCTCGCGGCGAGGTCGGTCGTGGAAGAGGGTATCGCGCGGCGCAGGTTCAAGAAGCCATGGATATTGCCATGCGCCTCCCGGAAGCTGACCGGCACGCCCGCTTGAGCGAGGCCCGCGGCATAGGCGCGCCCTTGATCGCGGATGGGATCAAGGCTGGCGGTTGTCACAACGGCGGGCGGCAGATCTGCAAGGGGAGCCACCATCGGTGATCCGCGCCAGTCGGTGAGGAGCGGGAGATACTGATCGTTGAACCAGCCCATCGCTTCCTCGGTGAGGAAGTAGCCGTCGCGGAACGACTGATACGAGGGGTAGTGGGTTACGAGATCGGCGGCGGGATAGAGGGGCCATTGCGCGATCACAGGCACGGCGGCGGGCTCGTTGCGGAGTGCCATGGCAGTCACGATGGTCAGTGTGCCACCCGCGCTGTCGCCCGCGAGCACGAGCCCTGTCGGAGTAAGGCCGAGGGCTGAGGGCGCCCCGGCGACCCAGCGCGCTGCTGCCTCGCAATCTTCCGGAGCCGCCGGCCAGGGGTGCTCGGGCGCCAGCCGATAATCGACCGACACAACCGGCATGTCGAGCGCGCGCGCGATTTCGGCGCAAGGGGCTTCATAGCCGTCGAGATCCCCCAGCACCCAGCCGCCGCCGTGGAAGAATACCAGTACCGGGCCCGGCGTCCGCTCCTCGCGCGGATCGAGCAGCCGCAGTGTGATTTCGCCGCCGTGCGGGGCCGGCATTGTCAGGTCGCGCAGCACGGCGATCGGTGGTGTGTCGAGATCCGCCACGCCGCGCATCGCCCGCACCATCTCGCGCGCCGAGACCGGATCGACCTCATGCACCTTGGGCCCGGGAACGGAGTTCAAATAGGCCAGGAAGGCGGCGACGTCGGGTCGGACGAAATGGTCGGTCACGGCTGTCTCCTTGCGGGTGCCTTCCCTTAGGGCGGGGGGGGCGGCCAAGTCGAGAGCGCGAGCGGATTGCGCTAGGAGGGGGCTATGCTCCAACTCGTTCATCACCCCGGCTATGTTGCACCCGGCGCACCCGGCACCGGAATGCTCTTCGACAAGTATGGTCTCGTCATGATGGCGCTCGACGAGGCGGGTGTCGCCTACGAGGTGCATCGCCCCGAACCCATGCCGAAATCCTGGCTCGCCGCCGTCCATGACCCGGACTATGTCGATGAGGTCCTCGCTTGCGCGGTGCCGGCGGAGAAGGAGCGGCGGATCGGCTTTCCTGTCACGTCGCGCGTCTCCAACCGCGCCCAGCTTTCGCCCGGCGGAACGTGGCTCGCAGCGAGGCTGGCGTTGCACCATGGCTATGCGGCCAATGGGGCGGGAGGCAGCCATCATGCGCTGCACAACACCGGCGCCGGCTATTGCGTATTCAACGATCTGGCGGTGGCCGCGCACAGGCTGGTGGAAGAAGGGACGGTAGACCGTATCCTGATCGTCGATCTCGATGTCCATCAGGGGGACGGAACTGCCGCGTTGACGGCAGGGCGCGACGACATCGTCACCTTCTCTATCCATGGCGAGAAGAATTTTCCGGCGCGCAAGGCGCGGTCCGATCTTGACGTGGCGCTACCCGACGGCACGGGAGACGAGGCCTATCTGGAGGCGCTCGCCCGCCACCTACCGGCCCTGCTGGACGAGGTGCGGCCGGACCTCATCCTCTATCAGGCGGGTGTCGATCCGCATGCGGACGATCGCCTCGGCCGCCTTGCCTTGTCGGATGCCGGGCTGGAGGCGCGCGATCGTTTCGTGATGCGGCAGGCGAGGTGGCGAGGCGTGTCGCTCGCGAGCGTGCTCGGGGGTGGTTATGGCCATGATCGCGTGGCCGTCGCACGGCGCCATGCCTCCTCGATGCTCGCTCTGGCGGACGAGCACGCCAAGTCCGGTTGACGGCCCTCGTCATTTTTTCTTCATTGAGCCTGCCGCAACACAGGCCTAGGACGTTTGTCGTATCGCCGTGTGCAGACGCTGAGTTTGCGCGCGTATAGTCCTACGCTCTAAGGTTTTTCGGATCATGGCCACAGCCGCGCGCGAACTCACCCCCCGCGAGGCCTCCGCGCACCCCGCGCCCGAGTCCATCGTCGTTCGTTTCGCCGGGGATTCCGGTGATGGCATGCAGCTTACCGGTGGACAGTTCACGCTTTCCACTGCGCTCGCCGGCAACGACCTCTCCACCTTTCCAGACTTTCCCGCGGAAATCCGTGCGCCGCAGGGCACAACCTTCGGCGTCTCTGCCTTCCAGATCAACTTCGGCTCGACCGCGATCGAGACGGCAGGCGACCAGCCCGACGTGCTCGTCGCGATGAACCCGGCGGCGCTCAAGGTGAACGTTGAGGCGCTGAAGCATGGCGGCCTCATCATTGCCGACGAGGGCGAGTTCACCGCGCGCAATCTCGCCAAGGCCGGCTATCCGGAAGGCGTCAATCCACTTACCGACGGCAGTCTCGCCCGCTGGCAGCTGATGGCATTCAACATTTCGCAGCTCACTATGGATGCTGTGAAGCCCTTCGGCCTCGGCAACAAGGAGGCGTTGCGCTGCAAGAACATGTGGACGCTGGGCCTCGCGCTCTGGATGTTCGATCGCTCGCGCGAGCCGATCGTCCAGTGGCTGAAGGGCAAGTTCGCCAAGGCGCCGGAACTGGCTGAGGCGAATATTGCTGCGCTCAACGCCGGCCATGCCTTCGGTGAGACGGCGGAGATTGGCGGTGACGTCGCGGGTGGCCTTAAGCAGCACGCTATCGCGCCGGCGCCCGCCGAGCCCGGCCTCTATCGCACCGTCACGGGTGCCGAGGCGATCTCGCTCGGCCTCGTCGCCGGATCGAAGCTCGCCAATGTCGACATGTTCTTCGGCGGCTATCCGATCACGCCCGCTTCAGCGATCCTGCATCACCTGTCGCGTCTAAAGGAATATGGCGTAACTACCTTCCAGGCCGAGGACGAGATCGCTGCGATCGCGAGCGCGATTGGCGCGTCCTACGCCGGCAAGTTGGGAGTCACCTCCTCGTCCGGACCGGGCATCGCGCTTAAGGGCGAGGCGATGGGGCTCGCCATCATGACAGAGCTGCCGCTGGTCATTGTCAATTCGCAGCGCGGCGGCCCCTCGACGGGGCTTCCGACCAAGACCGAGCAGTCGGATCTCTATCAGGCGGTCTATGGCCGCAACGGTGATGCGCCGATGCCGGTGATCGCGGCGGCCTCGCCGGCTGACGCCTTCGACTGCGCGATCGAGGCAACCCGCCTCGCCGTCGAGTTCATGACACCGGTAATGCTGCTGACCGATGGCTATATCGCCAACGCGGCCGAGCCGTGGAAGGTGCCGGACATGGCAGGCTACGAGGCCTTCCCGGTCAAGTTCCGCGAGGAGGTCCCAGCCGAGGGCGAGACCTTCCTGCCCTATGCCCGCAACGCGAAGGGTGCGCGCCCATGGGTGAAGCCCGGCACGCCCGGCCTGCTCCATCGCATAGGTGGCATCGAGAAGAATGTCGGCACCGGCAACATCGACTATGCGCCGGGCAACCATCAGGCCATGACCGACGCGCGCAAGGACAAGGTGGACGGCATCGCCGCGCACATCCCGCCGCAATCGGTCACGCTAGGCGAGAGGGGCAGCAAGCTCGTCGTCGTCGGCTGGGGCTCGACCTTCGGGCCGATCCACCAAGCCGTCCGCCGGATGCGCGCCAAGGGCTTCGACGTGAGCCACGTCCATCTCCGCCACATCTGGCCGATGCCCGCCAATTTGGGTGATCTTCTCAGGTCTTATGGAAAGATCTTGGTACCTGAGATGAACACCGGCCAGCTCAAGACGGTGCTGCGTGATCAGTATCTGGTCGACGCCCAGCCGCTCAACAAGGTATCAGGCCAGCCCTTCCGCATCACCGAAATCGAAGCCGCCATCGAGAGTGCGCTCGCATGAATGACATGACCCCCATTGTAACCAAGCCCAAGGACTGGGAGACGGACCAGGAGGTTCGCTGGTGCCCGGGGTGCGGCGACTACGCCATCCTGAAGGCCGTCCAGCGCACCATGCCCGAACTGGGCGTGAAGCCGGAGAATACGGTCTTCATCTCGGGCATCGGCTGCTCTTCGCGCTTCCCCTATTATATGGAGACCTACGGCTTCCATACGATCCACGGCCGCGCGCCCGCTGTGGCGACGGGCGTGAAGCTGGCGAACCCCGATCTCGACGTGTGGATCGTCACCGGCGATGGCGACGCGCTGTCGATCGGCGGCAACCACACCATGCACCTGCTGCGTCGTAATCTCGACTGCCAGGTGCTGCTGTTCAACAACGAGATTTACGGTCTCACCAAGGGCCAGTACTCGCCGACCAGCCGCGTCGGCACGCGCTCTCCTTCGACGCCGTTCGGCTCGGTCGATCGCCCTGCCAACCCCTGTGCCTTTGCACTGGGCTCGGGCGCGCGCTTCGTGGCGCGCGGTATCGACGTCCATAAGAACCTGCCGGCTGTATTCAAGGCGGCCCACGCTCACAAGGGCGCGAGTTTCGTCGAGATCTACCAGAACTGCATCGTCTATAATGACGAGGTGTTCGCCCCCTTCACCGAGAAGAAGGAAGCCGCTGGCAAGCAGCTCTGGCTCGAAAATGGCAAGCCGATGCTGTTCGACGGCGGCCTCAAGGGTCTCGCGCTCGACGGTCAGGCGCTGACGCTCAAGGTGGTCGACGTCGAGGGTGGGGATTGGCAGGCGGCAGGCGTGATCGTCCATGATGAGACCAACCGCTCGGTCGCGCACATGCTCGTCGAGATGCCGTTCGGCGCATTCCCGATGGCGCTCGGCGTGATTTATCAGTCGCCGGCGCCGACCTTCGAGAGCGCGGTAGTCGAGCAGAACAGCAAGGCTTCTGAAGGGAAGAAGGCTGATCTCCAGGCGCTGATCTCCAAGGGGCAGACCTGGATGGTCGAGAAGGAACCCCACACACTCTGAGGGCGTAGGGGTCGGCATGGCCGATCCCGTCATTCTCTGGTTTCGCCGTGACCTGCGCCTGTCAGACCAGGCGGCGCTGGTCGCGGCAGTAAGTGAAGGGCCGGTGGTGCCGGTCTATATCCTCGACGACGAGACGCCGCTCCATCACCGGATGGGCAGCGCTTCATGTTGGTGGCTTCATCACAGTCTCACCGCGCTCGACGCCAGCCTGCGTGTGAAGGGATCGCGCCTGATCCTGCGACGCGGGCGGGTCGACAAGGAGCTGGCACGGTTGGCCGAGGAGATCGGCACGGGGCGCGTTCATGCGATCCGGCATTATGAGCCGTGGTGGCGCACGGCCGAGCGATCGGTCGACAAGGCGCTCGATCTGGTTCGCCACGACGGAAACTATCTGGCGCCGCCCGGCTCGATCCTCACCGACAGCGGACAGTCCTACCGAATCTACACGCCGTTCTGGCGGGCGTTGAGCGCAACCATGCCGCCGGCCGATCCACTCAATTGCCCGCGCGACATGCCGGCGCCGCCATCCTGGCCGCAAAGTGACCGGCTGGCGGACTGGGACCTTCTGCCGACAAAGCCGAACTGGGCCGTTGGCTTCCGGAAGGAGTGGACGCCCGGCGAGACCGGCGCGCGAGCGCGTGTCGACGATTTCCTCGAAAAGGCCGCCCGCTACGAGGCGCGCCGCAACCTGCCCTCGGAGGAGGGGACGTCGCGCCTGTCACCGCATCTCCATTTCGGCGAAGTGTCGCCCGCCTATGTTTGGCATCGCACGGTCGGATCGGGCGGTTCGGTCGGCACCTTCCTTAGTGAGGTGGGTTGGCGCGACTATGCGCAGAATGTGATCCTGCAATTCCCCGAATATGGCGGGAAGAATGCGTGCGAGGCGTTCGACGATATGCCGTGGCGGTCGGGCGCGGCCGCCGAGGCCGATCTCCGCGCGTGGCAGCTGGGACGTACCGGCTATCCGATCGTGGACGCTGGCATGCGTCAGCTCTGGGCGACAGGTTGGATGCACAACCGGGTCCGCATGATCGCGGCCAGCTTCCTCATCAAGCATCTGCTGATCGACTGGCGCGAGGGTGAGCGCTGGTTCTGGGACACACTGGTCGATGCCGACTACGGCAACAACAGCGTCAACTGGCAGTGGACGGCGGGGACGGGCGCCGATTCCAACATGTTCCTGCGCATCATGGCGCCGCTCAGCCAGTCGGAGAGGTTCGACGCCGCCGACTATATCCGCGAGTGGGTGCCGGAGCTGAAGGAACTCTCCGCCGCGGCAATCCATGATCCCGAGGAAGCGGGCTGCCGGCCGAGCGGTTATCCCGGGAAGTTGATCGGCCACCGCGAGGCCCGCGAACGGGCGCTCGAGGCGTACCGGGCGGTCAAAGCCTGAGGGTCAGCCGCCGATGCGAGTGCGGAAGCCGCTCGGGAAATCGTCGACCACCAGCTTGGCAATGGCGGCGCCTACCTCGGCTGGCTGCGCGATCATCGAAGAATCCTCCCCGGGGAACGCGTTGGCGCGCATCTTGGTAGCAGTGGCGCCCGGATCGATGATGGCGACGCGGATCGATGAGATCCGCTCCACCTCGTCGCCATAGGCGAGCGTCAGCGTTTCCAGCGCCGCCTTAGACGCGCCATAGGCTCCCCAATAGGCACGAGGACGCTGGCCGACGCTGGAGGTGATAGCGATCACCCGCCCGCGCAGCGACTTGCGCAGCAGCGCATCGAAATTGGCGATCAGCGCCTGGTTGGCGAGCACGTTCAGCGTCAGCAGCTTGTTGAACTGCTTGCCGTCGATCGAGGGCACGGGTGAAAGTTCGCCCAGCATCGCCGCGTTCATCACGAGGATGTCGAGCGCGTTCCAGCGCCCTCCGATCGCGGTGGCGAGGCGGGCGATCGAGTCGCTCTCGGTCAGATCGAGCGGCGCGATAGTGGCGGAGCCGCCGGCCGCATGGATGCGGTCCTCCAGCTCCTCGAGGCCACCTGACGTTCGCGCCGTCAGGACGACATGCGCACCCAGCGCGGCGAGGGTCTCGGCCGTTGCGGCGCCGATGCCGCGCGATGCACCCGTGACGAGCGCGAGCTGTCCCGCGAGTGGCTTGTCCGTCATCCTACCCCCTTATGAAAACGATCAGGCCGCGCGTTCGCCCAGCATCGAGAGCTGGTCGGCCGGCGCAATGTCCTCCTGGTCGGTCAGGTGGGTCGGGTAATCGCCGGTGAAGCAGGCGTCGCAATATTGCGGCTTGGCTTCCTCGCGGCCTTCCTCGCCAAGCGCGCGGTAGAGGCCGTCGATAGACAGGAAGGAGAGGCTGTCGACCTTGATATAGTCCGCCATCTCGGCGACCGACATCTGCGCCGCCAGCAGCTTGGCTCGCTCCGGGGTGTCGACACCGTAGAAGCAGCTGTGGCGCGTCGGTGGCGACGCGATGCGCATATGCACCTCCTTGGCGCCGGCATCGCGCAACATCTGCACGATCTTTAGCGACGTGGTGCCGCGCACGATCGAGTCATCGATGAGGACGAGGCGTTTGCCATCGATCAGGGAGCGGTTGGCGTTGTGCTTCAGCTTCACGCCGAGGTGGCGGATGCCGTCGCCCGGCTGGATAAAGGTGCGGCCGACATAATGCGAGCGGATGATCCCGAGCTCGAACGGGATGCCCGATTCCTGTGCATAGCCGATCGCCGCGGGCGTTCCCGAATCCGGCACCGGGATGACATAGTCCGCATCGACTGGGTTCTCGCGGGCGAGCTCGGCGCCGATCTGTTTGCGCACCGAATAGACGCTGGTACCGTCGACGATCGAATCCGGTCGTGAGAAATAGACATGCTCGAAGATGCACGGGCGCGGCGCGATCGGGGCGAACGGACGATGTGAGCGGATGCCCTTGTCCGACACGACGACGATCTCGCCGGGCTCGACCGAGCGCAGGAAAGTCGCGCCGACCATGTCGAGCGCCACTGTCTCCGAAGCGAAAATGGTGGCGTCCCCGACACGGCCCATGACGAGCGGACGGATACCGAGCGGATCGCGGCAGGCGATCATGCCCTCGGGTGTCAGGCAGACGAGACTGTAAGCCCCCTCCACTTGCTTCAGCGCGTCGATGAAGCGATCGAGGAGGGTGCGATAGGCTGAGGTCGCAACGAGGTGGATGATCACCTCTGTGTCGCTGGTCGACTGGAAGATCGAGCCGCGGCGGACGAGGTCGCGACGTAGCTTCATCGCGTTGGAGATATTGCCGTTATGGGCGACTGCGAAGCCGCCGCTGGCGAGCTCTGCAAACAGCGGCTGGACGTTGCGCAGCGCCGTATCGCCGGTGGTTGCGTAGCGGACATGGCCAATCGCGACCTTGCCGGGCAACCCGCGGATCACGTCGTCACGGTCGAAATTGCCGGCGACATGGCCCATGGCGCGGTGGGTGTGGAAGCCGTGGCCGTCCCAGGCGGAAATACCGGCCGCTTCCTGCCCGCGATGCTGGAGCGCGTGGAGGCCTAGCGCCACCATCGCAGCGGCCGTCTCGCCGCCGTAGATACCGAAGATGCCGCACTCCTCGCGCAGCTTGTCGTCATCGAAGGGATGAGTCGTGAGCATCAATGGCGTTCCGTCGCGGCTGGTTCGGGGGCTGGGCGCGCATATA
>FTCZ01000908.1_pt1 | contig 17720 bp, 16 predicted proteins | sample 1658871 | NCBI WGS metagenome assembly FTCZ01 (sample SAMEA3914864, study PRJEB12502) | metagenome | biome: forest; material: soil | place: USA | collected 2012-03-12 | depth 0.3 m
CGCGCCGCGGTCGATGCGGGCTATGTCCCCAACGACTATCAGGTCGGCCAGACCGGCAAGATCGTGGCGCCTGAAGTCTATGTCGCGGTCGGCATCTCGGGTGCGATCCAGCATCTCGCCGGCATGAAGGACAGCAAGACGATCATCGCCATCAACAAGGACGAAGATGCGCCGATCTTCCAGGTCGCCGACATCGGGCTCGTTGGCGATCTGTTCAAGATCGTGCCGGAGTTGACCTCCAAGCTCTGAGGCAGATCGGATCGAAGGAAGCGCAAGGGCGGGGCCTCGGCTCCGCCCTCTTCATATCAGCGCGCGGCGAGGCGCAGCACCGCATAGCCGAGCAGCGCGGAGGCGCAGGAGCCGGCCAACACGCCGATCTTCACTTCCTCGATTAGCAGCGGCTCGCGGAACGCGAGGCCGCCGATGAATAGGCTCATGGTGAAGCCGATGCCGGCGAGCAGCGACAACCCATAAAGCTGCCCCCACCCTGTCCCCTCCGGCTTCTCCGCGATCCCAAGCGCCACCGCGCCGCGCATCGCCCCGAACACGCCGATCTGCTTCCCCACGAACAGCCCCAGCGCCACGCCCAGCGGCAATGGCGCCCATAGCGGCGCCGCGCCTAACGCGACGCCGGCATTGGCGAAGCCGAAGATCGGCAGGATCGCGTAGCTCACCCAGGGCGATAGCGCGTGCTCGAGCTTGTCGAGCGGCGCATGGTCATTATCGCCAAGCGGCACGAACAGCGCGGCGAGCACGCCCGCCACCGTCGCATGGACGCCCGAGCGCAGCACCGCCGCCCACAGCAGCGCAGCGAGGATCGCGAAGGCCCAGAGCGCTCTGACGCCGCGCCGATTGAGCAGCCAGAGCAGCCCCAGAAGCACGGCCGCCGCCCCCAGTGCCGCGAGCCTCAGCCCGCTCGTATAGGCGAGCGCGATGATTGCCACCGCGCCGATATCGTCGACGATCGCCACCGTCGTCAGGAACAGCTTGAGCGAGGTAGGTGCACGGCGTCCCACTAGCGCCAGCACGCCGATCGCGAAGGCGATATCGGTGGCGGACGGGATCGCCCAGCCGCGGATCAGTGCCGGGTCCACCCCCGTCACGCCCAGATAGACCAGTGCCGGCACCACCATTCCCGCCACCGCCGCGATCACTGGCAGGCGTCGGGCGTCGGGTGTCGAAAGGTCGCCCGCGACGACTTCGCGCTTCACCTCGAGGCCTACGAACAGGAAGAAGACGGCCATCAATCCGTCATTGATCCAGTGGAGCAGGCTGAGCGGCCCCAAATGGGCGTGCAGCACATGCTCATAGGCCGCGCCCCAGGGCGAGTTGGCGACGATGAGGGCTGCTGCGGCCGCCGCCATCAGCATGATCCCCGGCCCCGCCTCGCCGGACAGATGGTCACGCACCGCGAGGAAGGACTTGCGGATCATGGGTGGGGTTGTGGCTGACCGTCGTCGCCGCTTCAACGAGAACCGGTCGTTACGCCTTCAGCATTTCGATCGTTGCCATTGCGGCATGCGGTGCGCGAACCTTCGCGCCGCTGATGTAGAAGAGATAGACGTCACGCGGGGCCTCGGGCGCCGGATCGGCGGGCGCCGCGAGCGGGAAGGCGTCGCCCGTCTCGCCCCTGGCCCAGCCCCTCGCTACATCCACCCAGTGATCGATCTCGCCGGCCGCGTAGCCGGTGGCTTCCTCCTCCCTGGTCTGCATCAACCGGGCGTAGGAGACGGGGCCGCTGGTGTCGCCGATCTGCGGATATTCGTCCGAATGGGTATGGACGATCGAGACATTGTGCTTGCGGCACAGCGCCACAAATTCCGGACACTGGAAGCTCTCATGCCGCACGTCGACGACATGGGTGAGCTTCACCCCGTCGCGCTCGGGCGGCAGCAATGCCAGGAAGGCGCCGAAGTCGTCCGGATCAAACCTCTTGGTCGCCATGAACTGCCACAGGATCGGACCGAACTTGTCGCCGAGCTCGACGATCCCCTGCCCGAGGAATTTCTCCACCGACGCCTCGCCTTCGGCCAGCACCTTGCGGTTGGTGCAGTAACGCGAGGCCTTCAGGCTGAAAACGAACCCCTCGGGCACGGCCTTAGCCCAGGCGGCGAAGGTCGCCGGCTTCTGGCTGCCATAATAGGTGCCGTTGACCTCGATCGCAGTGAGCTTCGAGGCGGCATAGTCGAGTTCGCGCGCCTGGGGCCATTTCTCGGGGAAGAAGGTGCCGCGCCAGGGTTCGTACGTCCAGCCGCCGATGCCGACCCGGATGGTGCCCGCCTTGCTCATGGCGCGCATCCTGCGCGGGCGCGCGGGCGGCGTCCAGCCCGTCAGGCGGCGTCGGCGAGTGCGGGCATCAGGCCCAGCGCCTCGCGATAAACGGCGAGCACGCTTCCCAGCGCTGCGTCCCAGCTCCACTGCGCTGAGGCGGTGCGGGCGGCCCCGCCCAGACGCCGGCGCAACGCAGGGGTGAGCGCGAGGCCGCGCACCGCCGCCGCGTAGGCGGCCGCGTCTTGTGCGGCGACCAGCAGACCCGAGCGCCCCGGTGCCACCAGCGCGCGAGCAGAAGGCGCGTCGGCGCTGACGATGGCGAGGCCTGATGCCATGGCTTCGAGCACGACATTGCCGAACGCCTCGGTGCGGCTCGGGTTGAGTACAATGTCGGCGCTCGCCACCGCTGTGCCCAATGCCTCGCCAGCCAGATGCCCGGTCAGCACCGCGCCGGGTAGGGCCGCGAAACGGGACCGCGCCGGCCCCTCGCCCACCACCAGCGGGCGGACGGGCACGCCCTGATTCTCCAGTCGGCGGACCGTCTCGACGAAGATGTCGACGCCCTTCTCGACCACCAGCCGGCCGAAGAAGAGCAGCGCCAGCTCGTCATCGCCGATGCCGTGGGCACGGCGGAAGGCAAGGCTGCGGCGGGCCGGATCGAACAGTCTGCGTTCGACGCCGCGCCCCCAGACGCGGATGCCGTCGTCGGTGCGCGCCATCTCGGTCGCGACCGCTTGGTTAGGCACCAGCACATAGTCGCTGCGATCGTAGAAGCGCGCGAGGTGGCGCTCGACCGTCGGCCGCAGCCAGGAGAGGCCGTAATAGTCGCAATAGGTCTCGAAGCGCGTGTGGAGGCTGGTGACGACCGGCAGGCCGCGTGCCTTCGCCCAGCGCTGCGCGGCGAGCCCGAGCAGGTCGGGCGCCGAGAGGTGGACGAGATCGGGCGCAAACGCGTCCAGATCGGCACGCACGCGGCGCGGCAGGCCCATCGCGATGCGATACTCGCCGCGGCCCGGAAAGCGTATCGAGGGCACCGGGACAAGCGTACCGGCAGGCGCGAAGGCAGGGGTTGGGCTGGTCGGCGAATAGACGCGCACCGCCACGCCCTGCCGTTCCAGATAGGCGACGAGGTGGTTCAGCGCTTGGTTCGCGCCATCGCGTACATAATTGTAATTGCCCGAGAAAAGGGCGATCCGTAGCGGGCGCGCCGAGGCGCGCGCCGGCCGGTTTCGACCACGCATGTTACCATCCCTAAGCCTTACGCGGCGCGCGGCTTAGGGATGGAATCCGTAACTGTCCTGTTACAAAAGTTTCACAGAAGGAGCCCGCTCAGCCGAGCGAGGGAAGGTCGAGCCCCTTCTCGCGCGCGCAATCGATGGCGATATCGTAGCCTGCATCCGCATGGCGCATCACGCCGGTGGCGGGATCGTTCCACAGCACGCGTCCAAGGCGTTCGGCAGCTTCCGGGGTGCCGTCGGCGACGATCACCATGCCCGAGTGCTGCGAATAGCCCATGCCGACGCCGCCGCCATGGTGAAGCGATACCCAGCTCGCGCCGGATGCTGTGTTGAGCAGCGCGTTGAGAAGCGGCCAGTCGGAAACCGCATCCGATCCGTCCTTCATCGCCTCGGTCTCGCGGTTGGGGCTGGCGACCGATCCGGAATCGAGATGGTCGCGGCCGATCACGACCGGCGCCTTGAGCTCGCCCGACGCCACCATCTCGTTGAAGGCGAGGCCGAGCCGGTGCCGGTCGCCCAGCCCCACCCAGCAGATCCGAGCCGGCAAGCCCTGGAAGTGGATGCGCTCCCTGGCCATGTCGAGCCAGCGGTGGAGATGCTTGTTGTCGGGCAGCAGCTCCTTCACCTTGGCGTCTGTCTTGTAGATGTCCTCGGGATCACCCGACAGCGCCGCCCAGCGGAACGGCCCGACGCCGCGGCAGAAGAGCGGGCGGATATAGGCCGGCACGAAGCCCGGGAAGTCGAATGCGTTCTCGACGCCCTCATCCCTTGCGACCTGGCGGATGTTATTGCCATAGTCGACCGTGGGAATGCCGGCGTGGTGGAAGTCGAGCATGGCGCGGACATGGATGGCCATCGAGGCCTTGGCCGCGCGCTCGACCGAGGCCGGGTCCTTCTCGCGGGCCGTCGCCCACTGGTCCAGCGTCCAGCCCTGCGGCAGATAGCCGTTGATGGGGTCGTGCGCCGAGGTTTGGTCGGTGACGATGTCAGGGCGCACGCCACGGCGCACCAGCTCGGGATAGACGTCGGCGGCGTTGCCGAGCAGGCCGACCGAGACCGGCGTCTTCGAGGTGGTGACGATCTCCAGCGCCTCGTCGAGGCTGTCGGTCATGCGGTCGACATAGCCGGTCTTGAGCCGCATCTCGATCCGGCTCGGCTGGCACTCGACTGCCAGGCAGGACGCCCCCGCCATCGTCGCGGCGAGCGTCTGCGCCCCGCCCATGCCGCCGAGACCGGCGGTGAGGATCCAGCGACCCGAGAGATCGCCACGATAATGCTGGCGGCCGGCCTCTACGAAGGTCTCGTAGGTGCCCTGTACGATGCCCTGGCTCCCGATATAGATCCATGAGCCGGCGGTCATCTGGCCGTACATCATGAGCCCGGCGCGATCGAGCTCGTGGAAATGATCCCAGTTCGCCCATTTGGGCACGAGGTTGGAGTTGGCGATCAGCACGCGCGGCGCATTCTCGTGCGTACGGAACACGCCGACTGGCTTGCCCGACTGGACCAATAGCGTTTCGTCACCCTCCAGGCGCTTCAGGGTCTCGACGATGCGGTCGAAGCTTTCCCAGTCGCGCGCGGCACGGCCGATGCCGCCATAGACCACCAGTTCTTGCGGGTTCTCGGCGACGCGTGGGTCGAGATTGTTCATCAGCATGCGGAGCGGCGCTTCGGTAAGCCAGCTCTTGGCGGAAAGCTCAGTGCCGGTCGGCGCCTCGATATGGCGGGCATTGTCGATGCGAGTCATCAGGTGCCTTTCGCGAATGTCACAGCGGCGGCGAGGATGCCGGCGAGATCGGCGCGGAGCGGCGCCGCGAAGTTGGGATCGTAGGCGGGCGGCCAGTTGGCTTCGTCGAGCGTGCCCTCGGGCTCGCGGAGATACGCGCGCATGGCGATCTCCATTTGGATCGCGTGGACGCCGTCGGCCGGGCGGCCGTAATGGCGTGTCGTCCAGCCGCCCCGGAAGCGGCCGTTCAGGACGTTCGAATGGCCGGCGCAGGTCGCCATGACGCCATTGCTCAGCGCCGGATCACAGGTCGCGCCATTGTCGGTGCCGACATTCAATTCGGGCAGTTCGCCCTCGAACAGGCGCGGTACGCGGCTGCGGATCGAGTGGCAGTCATAGACAACCACGCGGGGGTGAAGTGCGCGTAGGCGTTCGATCTCGGCCTTGATTGCAGCATGATAGGGCGCGTGGAAGGCGGTGCGGCGCGCCTCGATGTCCGGCCCCTCCCCGTCCTTGTAGAGCGGATCATTGTCGAACGTCTCGGTCGGGCAGAGACCGGTGGTCGCTTGTCCCGGATAGAGCGAGGCGCCCGACGGATCGCGGTTGCAATCGATCACGCTGCGCGAGATGTCGGTCCAGATCAGCGTGGCGTCGGCCAGCCCTTCATAGAGCGCGCGGATATGCCAGTCGGCATCGCGGATCGCCCACCAGCGCGAGCGAAAGCCGTTTAGCAGATCGGCCGGAATCTCGCTGCCGCCATGCGGGAAGGCGAGGATGAGCGGCGTATCGCTCCGCTTGACGTGCAGCCAACTCATCCAACTAACCCCGGCAGCGGGCCCGCCGCATTGAGCAGAGCCGGCGAGCGGATCAGCGCGATGGCGATCTCCATGTCCGGGGCCATGTGGCGGTCGTCGGCCAGCGTCGGCACTTGCGCGCGGAGCAGCTTGCGCACGGCCTCGACCGGCGCCGAAGAAATGAGCGGGGCGTGGAAGTCGCAGCCCTGCGCGCCGGCGAGCAGCTCGATGCCCAGCACCGCATCGACATTGGCTGCCATCTCGGCGAGACGACGTGCGCCGTGCGCGGCCATAGAGACATGGTCTTCCTGGTTTGCCGAGGTCGGGATCGAATCGACACTTGCCGGCATGGCGCGTTGCTTATTCTCAGACACCAGCGCGGCCGCCGTCACTTGCGGGATCATGAAGCCCGAGTTGAGGCCGGGGCGCGGGGTGAGGAAGGCGGGAAGCCCCGACAGCGCGGGATCGACCAGCATGGCGATACGCCGCTCGGACAAGCTGCCGATTTCGCACAGCGCCATCGCGATCATGTCGGCGGCGAAGGCGACGGGCTCGGCGTGGAAATTGCCGCCCGACAGCGCCTCGTCCGTTTCCGGGAAGATCAGCGGGTTGTCGGAGACGCCATTGGCTTCGGTGACGAGTGTGTCGGCCGCCTTACGCAGCAGGTCGAGGATCGCGCCCATCACCTGGGGCTGGCAGCGCAGACAGTAGGGATCCTGCACGCGGATATCGTCGACGCGGTGCGAGGCGCGGATGGGGGAATCCTCCATCATGCGGCGGAGCGCATCGGCCGTCTCGATCTGGCCGCGATGGCCGCGCAGCGCATGGATGCGGGGATCGAATGGCGCGTCGGAGCCCTTGGCCGCCTCCGTCGATAGGATGCCCGTGACGAGCGCAGCGCGATACAGCCGCTCGGCCTCGAACAGCCCGGCGAGCGCATAGGCGGTCGAGAATTGCGTGCCGTTGAGGAGCGCGAGGCCTTCCTTGGGGCCGAGTTCGAGCGGCGACAGCCCGGCGTCGGCCAGCGCCTGCGCGGCTGGGACACGCGTGTCGCCGACGAACATCTCACCGACGCCGATCATCGCGGCAGTCATGTGCGAGAGCGGGGCGAGGTCCCCGGACGCGCCGACCGATCCCTGTGCCGGGACGACCGGGGTCAGCTCCTTGGCGAGCAGCGCTTCGAGCAGTTCGACGGTCGCGGGCTTGACCCCCGAGGCGCCGCGCGCGAGGCTGGCGAGCTTGAGGGCCATCATCAACCGCGCGACCTGCACCGGCATTGCTGGACCGACGCCGGCGGCGTGGCTCAGCACGATGTTGCGCTGAAGCGTGGCAAGGTCGCTCGCCTCGATCCGCACCGTGGCGAGCTTCCCGAAGCCGGTGTTGATGCCATAGACGGGTTCGCCCTTGGCCAGAATGCGCTCCACCGCCGCCATGCTCTCGGCGATGGCGGCGCGACAGGCGGGATCGAGGGAGGGCGTAGCGCCCTCATAGATGGCACGCCAGTCCGCGAACGGAACGGCGCCAGGGGTCAGCAGCATTGGCCGTCCTTTACGCGGGAAAACAGGGGATTCGCGCCGATCCGGTAGGCGAGTTCGGCGGGTTCGGAGATGTCCCAGATGGCGAGGTCGCAGGCCTTGCCCACGTCCAGCGTACCGATCTCGGCGTGGAGGCCCAGCGCGCGCGCCGCGTTCACGGTAACTCCGCGCAGCGCTTCGGTGACGGTCAGGCGGAACAAGGTTGCGCCCATATTGAGCATCAGCAGCAGCGAGGTGGTCGGCGATGTACCGGGATTGCAGTCGGTCGCCAGCGCTAGTCGCACGCCGTGCGCGCGGAACAGGTCTACCGGCGGCAGCCTGGTTTCACGCATGAAGTAATAGGCGCCGGGCAGCAGTACCGCGACCGTGCCAGCCTGTGCCATCGCCTTCGCATCCGCCTCGTCGGCATGTTCGAGGTGATCGGCCGAGAGCGCGCCATGATGCGCTGCGAGACTGGCGCCGTGTAGCGCGGACAGCTGCTCGGCATGGAGTTTGACCGGATACCCAGCGGCACGCGCAGCGTGGAGCACGCGGTCGGTCTGCACGGGCGTGAAGCCGATCCCCTCGCAGAAGGCATCGACAGCATCCGCTAGGCCGATCGCGGCCGGGATCATGGCGTCACACACCAGATCGACATAATCGTCGGCGCGGCCGGCATATTCGGGCGGCAGTGCATGCGCGCCGAGCAGTGTGGTCGCCACCCGTACGTCTCGCGCCTCGCCCAACGCGCGGGCGGCGCGGAGCATTTTGAGCTCGTCCCCGATGGTCAGGCCGTAGCCCGACTTCACCTCGATGGTGGTGACGCCCTCGGCGAGCAGCGCGTCAAGGCGTGGTAGCGCGGTGGCAACCAGCTCGTCCTCATCGGCGGCGCGGGTGGCCCACATGGTCGAGACAATGCCCCCGCCGGCCCGTGCGATCTCCTCATAGGTGGCGCCCTCTAGCCGCATCGCCCACTCGCCTGAGCGGTCGCCAGCGTGGACGAGGTGGGTGTGGCAGTCGATCAGCCCCGGTGTGATCCAGCGGCCGGCGCAGTCGATCTCCATGTCGGCGTCGAAAGTCGGCGCGTCGGCGGTGGGGCCGGCGTAGACGATGAGGCCATCCTTCGCTGCGATCAGCCCGTCCTCGACGATGCCAAGATCGTCTCCCCGCATCGTCGCGAGACGGGCGTTGGTCCACAGCGTATCAGAGGTGGCAGCGGGTTCAGGCATTTGTCTATACAAAAGCATGGGGCCGCCTTACTGTCCAGCATCCGTTGGTGAGGTGCTATGACGCTGTGGTTCGAGACGGCGCTGCTGCCGGGCGGTTGGGCGCAGCAGGTGCGAGTGACATTGGCGGGCGGGCGCATCGCCGCCGTCGAGACAGATGTAGCGGCCGAGCCGGGCGACGCGCGCCATGCAATCGGCCTGCCCGGCCTTCCGAACCTTCACAGTCATGCCTTCCAGCGCGCGATGGCGGGGCTCGCCGAAGCGCCCGGCGGAGTCGGCCGCGATGACTTCTGGAGCTGGCGCGAGACGATGTATCGCCTCGTCGGCCGCCTCTCGCCCGAGGATGTCGCGGCGGTGGCGGCGCAGGCTTTCATGGAGATGCTGGAGGCGGGCTTCACCCGCGTCGGCGAGTTCCATTACCTCCACCACGATCCCGACGGCGTCCCTTATGCCGAGCCTGCGCGAATGGCCGCAGCGGTGGCGGAAGCCTCGGCGGAAACTGGAATTGCGCTCACGCTGTTGCCGGTTTTCTACGCACATGCGGGCTTCGGTGGGGCCGTGCCGAATTCGGGGCAGCGCCGCTTCATCAACGATCTCAATGGCTTTGCGCGACTGCGCGAGGGCTGTGTCGAGGCGCTTCGGTCGCTCGATGACGCGGTGCTGGGCTTCGCGCCGCATTCGCTGCGGGCGGTGACGCCGGACGAGCTCTCGGCGCTGCTGGCGATGGCACCCGATGGCCCCGTCCACATCCATGTCGCCGAGCAGGTACCCGAGGTGGAGGCGTGCCTCGCGTGGAGCGGCAAGCGGCCGGTGCAATGGTTGCTCGATTCGACTCCGGTCGACCAACGCTGGTGCCTCGTTCACGCCACCCATCTCGACGCGACCGAACTCGCCGGAATCGCCGCGAGTGAGGCGGTGGTCGGACTGTGTCCGGTGACGGAGGCTAATCTCGGCGACGGGCTGTTCCCCGTAGCCGAGTTTCTCGATGCCGGCGGGCGCTTCGGCGTCGGATCGGATTCGAACGTGCGGATCGACGCGGCCGAGGAGTTGCGGCTGCTCGAATATGGCCAGCGTCTCATCCGGCGGCAGCGCAACGTGCTAGCGCGCGACGGTCTCTCGACCGGGAGGACCCTGTTCGCGCGGGTGCTGGAGGGTGGCGCGCAGGCGCTCGGTGCCGAGCCTGCCGCACTCGCGGCGGGCGCGCCGGCTGACATAGTTGCGCTGGCGGCGGACGGCGAGGGAGCGGCAGGCGATGCGCTCCTCGATCGCTGGATCTTTGCGCAAGGATCGGTCGACGCGGTATGGCGTGCCGGCCGGCAGAAGGTGCGCGCCGGCCGCCATGTCGCGCGCGATGTGATCGCTGCGCGCTACCGCGAGACGCTGCGCCGCTTCGCCTGACGGTGCTACCAGCTCGGGCGGAAGCGCCCTTCGAGGCTGTGGTCGCCGCCCGGATACCAGAAGCGACCGAGCGTCACTGGCATCGTGCCGTTCCAAGTGCGCCGCTCGATGACGAGGCACGCCTCGCCCAGTTCAAGTTGGAGGTGGCCCGCTACCAGTGCGTTGGCGCCGCGCGCGGTGATGCTGTGGCGCGCCTCGGTCCACGGCACATGGGCGAGCAACCACTGACCGGGGCTCACCGTCTCCAGCGGTTGGCGGGCGATGCGGGGCGCCGCCTCGACATTGACCAGCCGCTCCTCAAGCTGAAACGGCCGCCCGTCGGCGAGATGGAGTGCGAGAAGCCGTAGCACAGGCGCCTCGTCCGCGACGCCGAGCTCGCCATGGCCCGGCGCGCCGGCCGGCAGGGTTGCCGCGTCGATCAGCGTGTAGCCATAATGGCCGCCGGCGCGGTGGACGGCATCGGCGGCGTCCCAGATCTCGAACACCGGCCGCTCGCCGGCGCGCGGCGTGACGATCGTTCCGAGCTTGGGCCGCCGCTCGACCAGCCCCTCGGCGGCGAGGCTGCGGATCGCCTTGTGCACAGTCATGCGCGAGGTGGCATAATGTTCGGTCAGCCGCTGTTCGGGCGGTACTTGGGTGCCCGCCGGCCAGCGCTTGTCGAGGATAGCGAGCGCGATCGCACGGCGGATCTGGAGCCACAGCGGCCCCTCCCCGTCGAGGGGGGGAATGGCCTGGGCGCTCAAGCGGCGAGCCGCCGCTCGATCGCCGTCCAAAGCTGGTTGACCGCCGCGGTGACGGGCGAGCGCGGCGCATAAGCGCCGATCGCTGCATGGCGGTCGGCCATTTGCTCGGCGGCGCTGGCCATCGGGATCACCGTCCAGTCGGGCTCGGCCTCGATCGCGGCGCGGTGCGCGGAGCGCCGCCGGTCGGCCATGCTGAACACTGGCACCACCGGAGTGGTGCCCTTGTGTTCGCGGCCGAGATGCTCGCGTACCTCGTCGAAGGCGCGGCGTGAGAGCGTAGAGGGAATCATCGGCACGACGATCAGGTCGGCGGCGCGGATCACCTGATCGCTGGTGTCGCCGAGGCCGGGCGGGCAATCGAGAATGATGCGATCATGGTGCTTGGCCAGATCCTCCATCACGCGACGCAGGCGCTTCTTCTTGTCGAGTTCGGCGAACAGTGTGTCGAGCCCGCGGATCGAGGGATCGGCGCCGAGCAAATCGAGCCACGGCGTGGCGGTGGGCACGATTGCCTTGCCGGGATCGAGATCGCGCTCGATCACCTCGCGTGCCTCGGCCTTCGGCGTCTGGGTGCCGAGGATGAAAGTGGCTGCGGCCTGCGCATCGAGATCCCACAGTAACGTCCGGCGCCGCGACCGCGTCGCTGCCGCCCAGGCGAGATTTACCGCCAGCGTCGTCTTCCCCACTCCGCCCTTGGCACTGTACACCGCGATGACTGCCACGAAACTCCTCCCTCAGAGCCCGGGCATAGCGCCAAGTCAGGCCTCGCGCATCTCCTTCACGAATGCTGCCACCCGCCGCGTGAGCCGGGTTGCCGCTTCAGAAAGGCCGCCGGCCGAGCGCTGCATCTCGATCGAGCCGACCGCCGCATCCTGCACGCTGCGGCTGATCTCGCCGATATTATCGCGAATCTCGGCGCTGGCAGTGGCAGCCTGGCCGGCGCCTTCCGCGATGCCGACCGTCACGGCCTGCTGGGCGGCCACTGTCTCGTCCACCGAGCGGGCTATGGCGTCGACCGTCGCGATCACCGTCTCGATGCCGACGTGGCCGGCGGCGACCTCGTCGATCGCGGCGTGGACATGCGCGATATGACCAGCAATCTCCTCGGCAGCGGCGCGTGTTTGACTGGCAAGGCTGCGCACCTCGCTCGCGACCACCGCGAAGCCCCGCCCCGCCTCGCCGGCACGTGCGGCCTCGATGGTGGCATTGATGGCCAGCAGGCCGGTCTTGGAGACGAGGCTGCGAATCAGCGACAACACTGTTTCGATCGAGCGCGCGGTGTGGACGAGCTCGGAAGCCCGCGCGCTACCGGCAGCGACCTGCCCCACCGCGTCCTGCGCGGCGGATTTGGCGCGATCGGTATCGCGATGCAGGCGGTCGAGCGCCTCGGCGAGCGAGCGGCTACGGTCCGCCACCATGGCCATGCTGTCTCCCGTCTGCACGGCGGCGCTGGCGACTGTGGCGGCGCGCGTATGGATCGCGCGGGCGCGATGAGCGGTGTCGTGGGCCTGCGAATCAATCGCGTTGGCGAGTGCGCCCAGCGTTTCCGCGAGGCTGGCAGCCTCCTCCTCGAAGCGCGTGCTTGCCCGGTCAACCTGATCGAGTCGTTCCGCCCGGCGCCGGATCTGGTCGATCTCGTGGCCCGCGGCGGCGCGTACCAGCGCTTGGTTGACGATTACGCCGTAGAGCCGGCCCTCGTGGGTGAGGATCATGCCTTCGCGCCCGCCCGCCTCGGCATAGATTTCCAGCAGATCGGGCACGCTGGTAGTAATGTCGGCCGTCGGGCAGGAGCGCACCCGCTCACCCAGCGTGCCGCCGAACGCCGGATTCCTGAGCAGCGCGTGGCCATAGGGATTGAACAGGATGCGGCGCACATCCTTCTCGAAGATCGCACCGAGCGGGCCGCCGCAATCATCCACCACCGGCAGCAGGCGGATGTCGGGGTGCGCCTGGAACATCTCGATCGCGCTGGCCGTCGAGGCGTGAATCGACACCGCCAGCGTGTCGCTTCCCGGCTCGCACAGCGCGGCCGCGGGGAACGGATCGGCAGAGGAGGGGGTAAGATACGCGGTGGCCATGGCGCCGCTCTAGGGGGGCACGGTAAACGCGATCTTAGGATTTCGTGACAGTGCCGTTACAAACGCGATCAAATATCGCGGAAAAGAGCGGGCTGTAATGGAGAGGAACGGTTATCGCCGCAGGGCGCGAGGCCGGTTATTGGGGATACCGGATCGCTGCCCACCGTTCGGTAGAAGGTGTGCACATGTCGCGCATCAAGGCGCCATCACAAGCCCGGCATGACGCTTCCTTCCCGGATTTCCATCAGTTCAAACACGTTGCCGAAGAAGTCGCGGCCATAGGTCGAGCGGAAGCCCGTCCTTCTCTTCCCGCTTTCTTCGACATCGCCAAGATGTTTCGGCGGGCAGTGGAAGCGAATACCGGCCGCAACCATGCGATCATAGACGAGCTGGATGTCCTCCACCTCGAGTGCGAAATGGGTATAGCCGAACCGGCTCACCGGTTCGTCGGGATCCTGCGGGGCGCTGCGCGGCGTGACATACTCGAATACCTCGACATATGTGTTCGCTAGCCGCGCGAGAAACTGCTTTCCGGCACAACCGGACAGTCCGACGATCTCGTCGATAAATGTGTTGCCCGGACGCCATTCGGTGGCCGACACCTCCTGCGCGCCGAGCAGATCGATATAGAATCGGCGCGCCACCTCGATATCGGGCACCGAAACCGCGATATGGTGGACGCCTGTGAGCCCGATCATCGCGCGAGCCCAAGATAATTGTCAAAAATGCCGTGGAAGTGCCGGATGCGCGATTGCTGATAGATCGACGGCGTCTCGGCACCTTCCTCACCGGCGTACATGCCTTCGCTTCGCCACCGCATGATGTCGAAATGGGTGGCGTCGGGATATTGATCTCGGACGACCTGAGCGACGTCGGTCATGTCCTGACTCCTCTGATTACCACGCCACTTTTTCGGCGGGCACGGCGGCGCCGGTGAGCCAATCGCCAGTGATACCGATTCCGACCTTGGATCCCTTGGGAAGTTCGGTGCCGACCTCGGGTCTGGCGAACATAATCCGATCCGGAGCCCAGACGGATCCGATGATCTCTTCGACATCTCCGTCGTCGAGCGCGAGACCAACGGTAGCCAGCATCTCCTCTGCGCGGACCCTGCTTTGGCCGCGTATTTCTGGAACATAGGCCTTTTCTGCGTCTTCGTGGATCGGCAGGACTCGCTTCTTCTCCTTCTCGGCCTCCTCGCGCGCAGCCACCTCGTCAAACGGTGGCCCGAAAAAGTCGATCTCCCAATCGAACGAGATCATATTTTCTATGAACCCCAGATAGGGGGTCATACGCAGGTGGCTCCAGTGCGACATGTAGCGGTCCATCGCCTCATAACTGTCAATGTCACAGCAATTTGCGTAATCAAAATCTCCACTGTGATACCTTTTTCCTTTGACACACATGCCATGACTGTAATCCCGTATCTCTGGATTCAAGTGAGCGAGCTTCTTCTGCTCTACCATCCAGGCGTCGATCATCTCCTGTGGGGCATCCTTCTTGAACTTGATCATCACGACATGACGGATCATCCCGGTATCCTCTCGAAGCCCGATTTTGAGGTCTTTGTGCGATCTGCGAGCCAGTCGCCCGAACTGGGGCGAGGCGCCTTCTGTGCCAGCATCTGCGACCAAAAATGAAATCGCGAGTGCGCGGATTCCTTGTGTCACAGGGGCCCGCCGGCGACAGCTACTCATAATTATAGGATCGACCAAAAATTCTCGTCCGTTATGGTCGCAACGTGTTTGGCGGCTTTCTCCGGACCCGTCGCGATGCGTGGCGGAGCGAAGGTCGATCTCATGGCAGGCAATGTTCGGTTGAAGCGCGATGAGCGGGACGGCGCGTCCGGCGTAGCCATGCGCCCCCATCACAAGAAGGGCGTCGAGCGCCGCGAAGCCATCCTGGATGCCGCCGAGACCGTACTCGCGCGGGACGGATATTTCGCGGCGTCGTTGCGCGAGATATCAGATGTCGCCGCGACCAACATCGGGCTGATCAACTATTATTTCCGTACCAAGGAGAGCCTGTGCCTGGCGGTGCTTGAGCGCCGTCGATCGGAATTTATCTTTCGGATCATCAGCTCGCTCGAAGAAGCGCGTGCCCGGCCGGACGCGTCGGTGCGATCGATCACCAGGGCATATATTGAGCCAATGGTCCGGATGCACCAGGGACGTGCCGAAGGCTGGCGCAACTATGTCCGCCTGACGGCTCGATTCATGCTGGCCACCCACCAGCCCGAAATCAAAGAAGCGATGGCTTCACTGGAGCCCGGAGCGCGCTTCTTCATGATGGCGCTTCGTGACGTGATCCCGGCGATGACCGACGAGACATTTTACGCCGGCATGTATGTCGTCGAGGCCACGCTAACCTATATGCTGCAGGACCCCACGCTGCTCGATCGGCGATCGCTGGGCATCCACAGTACAACCCGTCTCGAAGCGTTTCTCGACGACCTCACGCCCGCGCTTGCCGCCGCCTTTTCAGGTGAAGCGGCGTAGTAATCCTCTTACAAACGCTGATCTGCCGGCACTGGAATGGCCGCATCGCGGCGCAACGCGGCCTTTTGCGTAGCCTGCGTGCACAGCCACCCAGCTAACCATCCGACATGGCGGTTCTCGTCGAGCTGTGCGGATGGGACCCGATTTTTCGCGCGGTTCGATCCGCCGGATGGCGGCGTCTGTAAGTATGACGGTATCTGCACCACTCGCGCGATCTGAGACCGCCAAAATGCCGTCAGCTTAACCAGCTAGCAACGGATGGGGCCGCTTCTGGGCGGACCAGGCATCCTCTAATCCGCCGGGAAATCCGGAGTCTTATGGTCTCGGGCGTCTGTGCTCTGGAAATGGAGATGGTGCCCGGGGACGGAATCGAACCGCCGACACCGTGATTTTCAGTCACGTGCTCTACCAACTGAGCTACCCGGGCCCTCGCTGCCGCGTTGGGCGAGGCGCGCCTATAGAGGCAGGTTGGCGGCGCTGTCCAGCCCTTCTTCGCCATCGAATTCCATCGGTCGTCCCGGCACCCGGTAGCCCTCGCCGAGCCATTGCAGCAGGTCACGATCGCGGCAGCCCTGCCCGCAGAAGGGGGTGTGGGGGGCCGTGCTCGGCTTGCCGCAGATCGGGCAAGTATCGGCGCGGCGACGACGGGAATTAGGGTTCGACATGCCCGGCCGATATGGCGAGCGTGGCGTTCGCGCGCAAGCCGACGCCGCCGCCGGTCAGGCGTGCGAGCGCGTCGATCCAATCCGGCTGCGCCTCGATCCGGGCGATCACGGTGGGGGCCGCGACGAGTCGGCGCGGCCCGATGCCGCGAGCCGCAACGCGGAGCAGCGCCAGCGCGGCGGTGAGCGCGGGGTCAGCGCGCACCAACTCGGGGATCGAAGCGCGTGGGCGCGGCCGGACGATCTGTACGAAACCGAAGCCGTTGACCGCGGTGCGTTCGAACGGCTGGGGCAGTACCGCGTCGATTGCGGCTCCGGCGGTGGCGCGTTCCGCTTTCGAGCCCAGCGTCGGCAGGTCGATGCCTATCGAGCCGCCGATCGCCAGCCGCCGAATCGCCTGCGCAGAGGCACGCGCGCCGGCCACCGCCAGTTCGACAGGGGGAAGCGCGCCGTCGACGTCGAACAGCGTCATGGCCGGCGTCGGCGAGAGGCGGAGATGGCCGCCGGGAAAGTCGATCTCGCCGGTCAGCGCCTGCTCGATGAGTTCGGACCAGCCGGCCTGTTCGAGCCGGTCGGGCTCGTGCGCGACGAGGCGGCGGACCGGCGCGCCCATCAGGCGTTCGGCGAGCGTCGGCGCAGCACGTTCGGCGGCGGCATCGCTGGCGCGCGCCCGTGCGGGCTTGAGCCGGCCAGGCTCGGGTAGCACCTCGCGGACGATCTCGACGAGCAGTGTACGGCCCTGCGAGAGGCCGTGCGGCACCGATTCCAGGATGGCGTCGCCCTGCGCCGTAGCGATCCAGGCGCCCGCCCCTACCCGCTCGCCGAGCTTGGCGGATACCACCGCGCCGACGCGCAGCCGCGCGTCGAGACGATCGATCAGTGCTTCGAGAATCTCACCGTCGGCGACGAGTACGGCGCGATGCTCGCCGATCCCTTCGTCGAGCCACCATTCAGCCAAGGTGGACGCCCGCCGCCACCAGCAGCGCGCGCGTCTCGAACAACGGCAGGCCGATCACGCCCGAATGGCTGCCCGCGAGGCTGCGCACGAAGCTTTCGGCGAAGCCCTGGATAGCGTAGCCGCCGGCCTTGCCGTGCCATTCCCCGCCGCGAATATAGGCCTCGATCTCGGGGGGCGACAGGCGCTTGAACGCCAACGTGCTGGTCGATTCACGATGGCGCGCGCGGCCCTCGCCATCGATCAACGTTACCGCCGAATGGACGCGATGCCGTCGGCCCGAGAGGAGCGCGAGGCACTGACGCGCGGTCTGCTCGTCATCTGCCTTGGGCAGAATGCGGCGCCCGCAGGCGACCACCGTGTCGCAGGCGAGCACCATCGCATGGGGATTGCGCGCGGCGACCACGGCCGCCTTCTCTGCCGCCAGCCGGCGGGCATGGGGCAGCGGCAGCTCGCGCGGGCGCGCACTTTCGTCGAGGTCAGCAGGATCGATCGCGTCCGGCGTCACTCCCAGCCGGGCGAGCAGATCGAGACGACGCGGGCTCGCAGAAGCCAGGACAAGACGCATGACGGACCCCGGTGAAGCGACGACCCCCCGGTCGCCCGGCGTTACTTGA
>FTCZ01004668.1_pt1 | contig 17692 bp, 16 predicted proteins | sample 1658871 | NCBI WGS metagenome assembly FTCZ01 (sample SAMEA3914864, study PRJEB12502) | metagenome | biome: forest; material: soil | place: USA | collected 2012-03-12 | depth 0.3 m
CTCATGATCTGCCGTCGATGATCGCGATGCGCGGTCTGCAGGGTTTTTTCGGCGGCGTGCTGATCCCGATGGCCTTCACCATGGTCGTCACCCGCCTGCCGAAGTCCCAGCAGCCGACCGGCCTCGCCATGTTCGCGCTCGCCGTCACCTTCGCGCCGGCCATCGGCCCGACCATCGGCGGCTACCTGACCGAGAATTACGGGTGGCAGACCATCTTCTTCATCAACACGCTGCCGAGCATCGCCATGGTGATCGCGCTGGCCCTGACACTTGAAAAAGCGCCGATGCAGCTTGGCTTGCTGAAGGAAGGCGACTGGGCCGGCATCTTCACCATGACCATCGGCCTTTCATCCCTCCAGACCATGCTGGAAGAAGGCAATAAGGACGACTGGTTCGGTTCGCCCTTCATCGTGAAGCTGGCTGCAACCGCCGCCGTCTTCCTGACCGCCTTCATCTGGATCGAACTGACGGTCAAGAAGCCCCTCGTCGACCTGCGTCTGCTGAAGAACCGCAACTTCGCGGTCGGCACCCTCGCCAATGTCCTGGTCGGCATCGGCCTCTTCGGCACCGTCTACGTGCTGCCGCAATATCTCGGCCAGGTGCAGGGCTACAATGCCGAGCAGATCGGCAAGGTTCTCGCCTGGACCGGCCTGCCGCAGCTCCTGCTGATACCGCTGGTGCCGCGCCTGATGAAACGCTTCGACCTGCGCTACATCGGCATGGTCGGCATCGCCCTCTTCGCCGCGAGCTGCTTCATGAACACAACGATGTCGCTCGATTATTCCGGCGACCAGCTGCTGATCCCGAACATCGTCCGCGCCATCGGCCAGGCCCTGATCCTGACGCCGCTGACCGCGATCGCGACAGCCGAGATCGCCCCGAAGGACGCCGCCAACGCCTCAGGCCTGTTCAACATGCTCAGGAACCTCGGCGGCGCGGTCGGTACGGCCAGCCTCTCGACCATCATCACCAAGCGCGAGCAGTTCCACTCGAACATCATCGGCCAGGCCGTCACCACGACCCGTGACGAGGTGCGCCAGCGGATCGACCAGATGACCGGCTATTTCCTCTCGCACGGCGTCTCGGACTTCGCCACCGCCCAGCACCAGGCGATCATCGCGCTCGGCAAGACGGTGAAGCGTCAGGCCCTGGTGATGGGTTTTAGTGACACGTTCTTCGTGCTGGGTGTGTTGCTGGCCGCGGCTGCGGTTTCGCTGCTGCTGGCGAAGAAGGCGTCGTCGGCGGCAGGAGCTGCCGGAGCGCATTAAGCCCAACCTCGTGCCCCGGACTTGATCCGGGGCCCAGGCCGGCCAAATCCTCCACCTCATCCTGAGCCTGTCGAAGGATGTTCCAGTTCCCACGCTGGACTCAGCATCCTTCGACAAGCTCAGGATGAGGTCGCGTTTATGGGTCCCGGGTCAAGCCCGGGACACGAACAGGGCTCAAACCCCAACCACCCAGCCATCGCGCCGCGGGTCCGCCGCCCCGGTCATCAAACCCGTCTCGGGGTTGCGCCGGATCGCCTGCATGCCGCCGGCATGCATCGCGTAAGGCACCGCGAACGGCTTCGCGTCATGGCCGCGCTCGCGCAACGCGTCCATCACGCCGGGCGCAACACGCGGCTCCACTTCCGCCACCGTCCCATCCCAAAGCCGGACGCGCGGTGCGCTGATCGCATCCTGCAGCGGCAACCCGAAATCGAGATGCTGCACCATGGCCTGCGCCTGTGTCTGCAGGATGCCGTAGCTGCCCGGCGTGCCGAGCGCGAGGACGGGCACCCCATCCTTGGTCGAGATGCTCGGCGACATGCACATCGGCAGTGCGCGGCCGGGAGCGGCGCGGTTCGGGCTGCCGGGCTGCACATCGGCCCAATAAAGGAAGTTGTTGAGGCAGATGCCGGTGCCCGGCACGACCACGCCCGAGCCGAAGGCCGCGCCAAGGCTCTGCGTGACGCAGATCATGTTGCCGTCCTTGTCGGCGATCGAGAAGGAGGTGGTGTGTCCGGGGTCCTCGCCTTCAGGCGCTTCCGCCATCCATTGCTCCGTCTGCCCTTTGATCGGCTTGCCCGAATGCAGCCGCTCGCGAAGCTTCTCGACGAAAGGCTCGGACAGGATTTCCGCCAGTTTTTCGGGCGTCGCATAGCTGTTGGCGATGCGCACGCCGGCAGCAAGTCGAATGGCGCGCATGACGAGATCGAGATGCTGCACGCCGTTATGCTCCAGCTTGGCGACATCGGCGCTTTCCAGCAGCCGAAGCGTCAGCAGGAACTGGAATCCTTCGCAAGGCGGCGGCGGAATATGGATCTTCAGCCCGCGATAGGTGATGCTCGCCGGATCGCGCCAGACGGCCTCGACCGCCGCCAGATCCTCCATCGTCATCGTGCCGCCGATCGACTGCACATGCCGCGTCAGCTTCTCGCCGAGCACGCCGCGATACAGCGCCGCCGGCCCCTCCTTGCCGATCAGCCGATAGCTCTCGGCGAGCTGCGGCTGGCGGATGATGTCGCCGACCTTCAAGCCCTTCGCATAGGGGTAATTCTCCGCGAAAGCCGCGCCGAAAACCGAATTCTTGGAAAGCTCCGCCGAAGCCTCCGAGATCAGTTGCGCGCCGAATTCCGCGACGCCGAATCCTTCGGCGGCCAGCTTCACCGCCGGCTCCAGCGCCTTTTCGAGCGGCAGTTTGCCGTAAGTCTCGGAAATCTTGCACCAGCCGGCGAGATTGGCCGGCAAACCCACGGCCTGCCCGCCGCGCAGCAACTGGCCGCGCTCGGTATATTTGCCCTCCGGGAAGGATTTATGGACCGGCGGCACGTAATCCAGCACCCTGACACGCTTCTCGGCCGCGACCCACATGGTCGCGAAACCCATGCCGGCAAGACCGGACATGAAGGGCTCGGCCACGTTCAAACAGGAAGCGACGGTGACGGCGGCGTCAAAGGCGTTGCCGCCATTGGCGAGCGTGCGGGCGCCGGCTTGCGAAGCCTGGAAATGAGCAGAAGCGACAATGCCGTGAAGGGAGGAAATGGTTGGGCGGGGACTCTCGGTTCTTGCGTTCATCTTGTTATCTCTTTCTGAAACGAAGACTTCTGAGAAAACACGAAAATTCAGGCGGTCGCGAGTGGTATTGCTGTCGCGGCCGGCATCGTCTTGGCGGCCGCCCTCACCTCCTCGAGAAAAGCCTTGGCGAGACGCGATAACGGCTCGGCTTCCGACCAGATCATATGCGCCACCGCCGGTGTCTTCGGCAGGAACGGCCGTATCACCACGCTATGGCTGCCGCCCTGGCGCGGCGAAAACGGATCGACAACCGAAACGCCAACGCCGGCAGCCGCCAGCACGCAGGCCGTATTGCAATAGCGCACCTCGACCGCCGGCTTGAACGGCACGCCAGCCTGCCCGAAACTGTCGCGCACCGCTTCGCCAAGTCGCGTGCCGCGCTCCAGCCCAATAAATGGAAAGTCGCTGATATCGGCCGGTGTGATCGTCTCCCGCTCGGCAAGCGGATGATCGGGCGTGAACACGCAGACCATCTCGCCCGTATGCACCACCTCATGCGCGATACCCGGATAAGGCGTGAAGCCAATCGCGAAGCCTAGTTCCGCGACATGGCTCAACACGCCGTCCACCGTGCCCTCGTAGCGGCGCACATCGAAGAATACGCGCGTATCCGGCCGCCGGCTCATGAAAGCCTTCATCGCCGGCGGGATGATGCTGTAGGCAAGCGGCGGCGTGGAGACGATCGAAAGCTGGCCCGAGCGATTCTCGCGCAAATCCCGAACCCGGTTTTCAAGCTTCGCCTGCAAGGCAAAGATCGCCTCGCTCTCCTTGCACAAGGCCAACGCCTCGGAGGTTGGAAACAGCCGGTTGTTGATGCGCTCGAACAGCGCGAACCCGGCCTTGCTCTCCATGATCTTCAGCGCGTTGCTGATCGCCGGCTGCGACATCGCCAGTTCTTCCGCCGCCGCGACCGTGGTGCGGTGGCGGACTACGGCGCGCAGGATTTCGAGCTGGCGCAGATTCATATAACTTCGATCAATAGTTTAGCCGAAAACATCATAGTCCAGATGATTGAGCGTCATTAGCGCCCGTGCAAGCATAATTCGCATCTTGTCGCGGGCATGGGGCTTGCCTGCGTCAATCACCACAGATGATGGAAACGGGAATGAGCCGGATTATTCGTGTCGCAGCGGCGCAAATGGGCCCGACCCAGAAAGCCGATTCTCGCGCCCATACGCTTGATCGCATGCTGCGCCTGCTCGATGAAGCCGCAGCCAAAGGCGCAACCCTCGTCGTTTTCCCCGAGCTCGCCTTCACCACCTTCTTCCCGCGCTGGCTGCTCGAAGGCGAGGCGCTGGATGCCTATTACGAGCGCTCCATGCCGAACCCGGCCGTGCAGCCGCTCTTCGACAAGGCGAAGGAACTGAAGGTCGGCTTCTATGTCGGCTATGCCGAGATCACGCCCGAGGGCCAGCGCTTCAACTGTTCGATCATCGTCGCACCGGATGGCTCGATCCTCGGCCATTATCGCAAGGTGCATCTGCCCGGCTCCGTCGAGCCGCGTGAAGGCGCCAAATACCAGCAGCTCGAAAAGCGCTATTTCGAATATGGCGATCTCGGTTTCCCCGCCTTCCGCGCGGATGCCGGCTGGCAGGACGCCATCCTCGGCATGATGATCTGCAATGATCGTCGCTGGCCGGAATCCTGGCGTGTGTTGGGCCTGCAGGGCGTCGAGCTGGTTCTGGTAGGCTATAACTCCGCCGCCTACGATCCGAACGGCGGCAATACGGAAGATTCTTCGCTCCGCACCTTCCATTCGACCCTCGTCGCGCAGGCCAACGCCTACATGAACGCTACCTGGGCGGTCGCCGTCGCCAAGGCCGGCAACGAGGATGGCTCAGGCCTGATCGGCGGCAGTTGCATCGTCGATCCGAACGGCAAGATCGTCGCGGAGACGAAGACGCTGGATGACGAGGTCATCGTCGTCGATTGCGATCTCGATTTGTGCCGGCAGGGCAAGGAAAAGATGTTCAATTTCGGCGCACATCGCCAGCCGGCACAATATAAGCCGATCACCGATCGCGCCGGCGTCGTCGAACCGGGGAAGAGCTGACACCATGCCCAGCAACAAGGCAGGAGCCCGATGAGCGCGTCTGAATCCCTGGCGGGAGGCTTTCCCGATATCAGCGCCCTGCCGGTCGCGCGCAAGATGCATTGGGGCCGCTGGTTCGCGGCGGCAATCATCATCGCCCTGTTGGCTTTGATCGGCCGCGCCTTCGCCAACGGGCAGATCGAATGGCCCTATGTCGGCCGGTTCCTGACCGCGCCGGTCATCGTCGCCGGTATCGTCAATACGGTCGTCATGGCGGTGCTCGCCATGGCGATCGGCATCATTCTCGGCATCATCGTCGCCGTCATGCGGCTTTCGCCCAATCCGGTGCTGAAGACGGTTGCGGCCGGCTATGCCTGGCTGTTTCGCGGCACGCCGGTCATTCTCCAGCTCCTGCTCTGGTTCAATCTCGCGCTGGTCTTCCCCGTGCTCGGCATTCCCGGCCTGTGGTCGGGCCGCGCGGTCGATATCATGACGCCATTCTTCGCCGCCCTGCTCGGTCTTGGGCTCAACCAGGGCGCCTATACCTCGGAAGTCATGCGCGCCGGCATGCTCTCGGTCGATACCGGGCAATATGAGGCGGCGCAGGCCATCGGCATGGGCCGGCTGCGGGCGCTCCGCCGCATCATCCTGCCACAGGCCATGCGCGTGGTCATTCCGCCGCTCGGCAACGAGTTCATCGGCATGGTCAAGATGACCTCGCTCGCCAGCGTCATCCAATACCCGGAAGTGCTGCACAGCGCCGAGAACATCTATTACGCCAATTCCCGCGTCATCGAGCTACTGATCGTCGCCGGCATCTGGTACCTCGCCGTCGTCTCGGTGCTGACGCCGCTGCAGATGCTGCTGGAGCGCTATTACGCACGCGGCACCGCGAAGGTTGGCCGATGACCCAGCCGCTCGTCGCCATCCGCCACGTCAGCAAGGCCTTCGGCAGTCATCAGGCGCTCAAAAGCGTCTCGATGGACGTCGCCCCGCGCGAGGTCCTGTGCCTCATCGGCGCTTCCGGCTCCGGCAAGACCACGCTGCTGCGCTGCGTGAACCAGCTCACCCAGGTCGATTCCGGCGGCATCTGGCTCGATGGCGAGTTGCTTGGCGTGCGTGAGCAGGGCGGCAAGCTGCATCGGCTCACCGAGAACGAGGTTGCCAAACAGCGGCTCAAGACCGGCATGGTCTTCCAGCGCTTCAACCTGTTTCCGCATTTCACCGCGCTCGAAAACATCACCGAGGGCCCGGTGCAGGTGCAGGGCCGCAAGCCCGCCGAGGTGCGCGCCGAGGCTTTGGAGCTGCTTGCCCGCGTCGGCCTCGCGGACAAGGCCGGCAATTACCCATCGCAGCTTTCCGGCGGTCAGCAGCAGCGCGTGGCGATTGCCCGCGCGCTGGCGATGAAGCCGAAGCTGATGCTGTTCGACGAACCGACCAGCGCGCTTGACCCTGAATTGGTCGGCGAGGTGCTCGCCGTCATGAAGGAGCTCGCCCGCTCCGGCATGACGATGATCGTCGTCACCCACGAACTCGGCTTCGCCCGCGAGGTGGCTGACCGGGTCGTCTACATGGACCACGGAGCGATCGTGGAATCCGGTCCCCCTGCGCAAGTGCTCGGCTCGCCGCGCGAAGCCCGCACACAAGCCTTCCTCTCCGCCGTCCTGTCCTGAAAGGGATCATCCCATGCGCAAGTTCCTCTCCGCGCTCGCCCTTTTCGCTTCGCTGACGGCAGCCTCGGCCCAGACGGCGACCATCAAGCCACCAGCCGATATCGCCGCGCGCGGCCAGCTCAACATCGCGCTTTTCGCGTCCTTCCCGCCGATGGCCTACAAGGACCCGGAGACGGGCAAGCTGATGGGCATCGATGTCGAGCTAGCGAATTATCTGGAGAAAAAGCTCGGCGTGAAGGTCGCCTGGCAGGAAGTCTCCTACGAATCCGCCGTCAATTCGCTGATGACCGGCCGCGTCGACATGGCCTTCAGCCTGCTCGATGCACCTGAATCCGCCGACAAACTGGATTATCTGCCCTATCTCACCTCCGGCATGCAGCCCTACACGCTCGCAAGTCATGCACCGATCAGCACCGATCGCGATATGTGCGGCCTGAAGGTCGGCGCGAACCGCCGCAACGCCTTCGACGCCGCCATGCGCAAATGGAGCGACGCCAATTGCGTCGCCAACAACCTGCCGCCCATCCAGTTGCAGGAAACGGACGGTACGCCGGCCGCCCGCCTCGCGCTCAAACAGGGCCGCGTCGATGTCGCGGTGCAAAGCAGCGAGTCCTTGCCCTACACGATGTCGCAGGAGAAGGGCCTCTTCGTTAAGATCGGCAAGCCGCTGACCTCGCTCAGGATCGTCGCCGCCTTCCCGAAGAACTCCGCCGCTTTGCGCGATGCCGTCGCGGCAGCATTGAAGGAAGCGGTGGCCGATGGCAGCTATGCCGCCGCCCTCGCCAAGCATGGGCTGGACGACAACTCCGCCGCCTCGCTGATTTCGGCGCGCTGACGGGACCGATGATCAGGACCGATAAAATCACGCTGGATTGGGGTGCCTTGCATGTCGAGCAGGCGGGCAGCGCCGCGCCGCTTCTGCTGATCTCCGGGCTCAACGGCCTCGCGCAGCCCTGGCATGGCATCATGCCGAAGCTCGCCGAACATTTCCAAGTCATCACCCATGATCATCGCGGCCTCGGCGGCAGCGACCCGTGGAATGGCCCCTATTCCGTCGACCAGATCGCCGCTGACGTGCTGGCGCTCATGGACCAGCTTGATATCGCCAAGGCGCATATCGTCGGCCATTCGCTCGGCGGCGCGGTGGCGCAGGCGATTGCGGCGGATCACCCTGCCCGCGTCGCCGGTCTTGTCATCTACGCAAGCTGGCCAGGGCCGGATGCCTATTTCGCGCGCGTCATGACCATGCGCCGACAGATGCTCACCGAACTCGGCGTCGAAACGTTCCTCCGTACCGGCCCGATCGGCATCTATCCGCCGCTCTGGATCAACGAACATGACGCGGCATTCGAGGCTGGCCTGCCGGCGGCCATCGCCGCCTTCCCCGGCGTGGAGAAAATGCAGCGCCGCATGGATGCCTGCCTGAACCACGACCGCCGCGCGAGCCTCGGCAGGATCACCGCGCCCTGCATGGTGCTCGGCCTTCAGGACGACATGAGCACGCCGATCCATTGCTCGCAGGAGCTTGCGGCGGCGATTCCCGGCGCTAGGCTCGTCACGCTGCCGATGGGCGGCCATAACGCGCATCTCGTCGTGCCGGATCAGCTTTCCGATTGCCTGCTCGACTTCTTCACTTCGGACGCCGTCAAAGCGAAGCTCGCGGCATGATCGATAACCAGACCAAGAAACGGGAGAGTATTTCCATGAAACGCCTGCTTGCGGCCGCCCTGTTCTGCCTGCCAACCACGCTTGGCGTCGCGGCCGAACTGCCCCCGGCAATCATCAAGGACGGCCTCAAGGTCGCGATCGTGCCGAATTATCCGCCGCTGGAGTTCAAGGACCCGGCGACCGGCAAACTCTCCGGCTTCGACGTCGAACTCGGCGACGCTATTGGGGCCAAGCTCGGCATCAAGATCGTCTGGCAGGAGACGAGCTTCGACCAGATGATGCCGGCGATCCAGACCGGCCGCGTCGACGCGGTGCTCTCTGGCATGACCGACCTCGCCACCCGCCACGAGACGGCGAGCTTCGTCGATTACATGAAGAGCGGCCCGCAATTCTTCGTGCAGGCCTCCCGCGCGGCCGAGTTTAAGGATATGAGCGGCCTTTGCGGCAAGAGCATCGGCGCGAGCCGCCGCACCTCCTACCCCAAGGAAATCGCCGCCTGGAGCGATAAAAACTGCGCCAGCAATCCCGTGAAGTTCGTCGGCACCGAAGGCTCGGCGGACGCCCGCACCCAGTTGAAGCAGGGCCGCATCGACGCCGCCATGCAGGGCAATGAAACCCTGCCCTATGTGATGGGCCTCGAACCCAACACCTACCTCGCGCTCGGCAAGTCCATCGCCTTCCAGTACAACGGCATTGCCCTGCCGGTGAAGGAAAAGGAACTGCAGCAGGCGATTGCCGGCGCGCTCGACGCACTCATTGCCGATGGCAGCTACAAGAAGCTGCTCGAAAAATGGCAACTCACTGATAACGCAATCGAAAAGGCTATGATCAATGCAGGACAGTAAGGCGCTCGCGAGCATTCCGATCGCGCCGTCGAACACGGCCGATCCCGCTCCGGAATTCCCCTGGCCCAAGCCCTACGGCTCGGCCATGTTCCTCTCCTTCGACGTCGACGCCGAAAGCGCCTGGACGGCCAAGGACGCCACCCATGCGCAGCGGCTCGTCACGATGAGCTACGGTGCCTACGAGGCCCGCGTCGGCACGCCGAAGCTGCTCGAACTGCTCGACCAACTCGACCTGAAGGCGACCTTCTTCATCACCGGCTGGGCGGTCGACGCCTATCCGGCGATGGCGGAATCGATCCTGAAGGCCGGCCATGAGATCGGCCATCACGGTTATCACCACCTGATGCCGGATATTGGCGACCCCCATATCGACGAAGAACTCGACAAGGGTTTCGAGGCGATCAAGCGCCATCTCGGCGTGGTGCCGAAGGGCTATCGCGCGCCGGTCGGCGAGTTCACCGAGGAGCTGCGCCAGGCGCTGGTGAAGCGAGGCATCGTCTACACCTCGTCCTTCCGCGACGATGTGCGCCCCTATCGCCATCGCCTCGCCGACGGCAAGCCGGGCACAATCGAGCTGCCGGTGACCGCCAGCTACGACGACTGGATGCACGGCCTCTCCACCCGCTACAGCCCGCGCTCGATCTTCCCCAAGGAGCATGTGCTCTCGATGTGGAAGGACGAACTGGATGAAGTGCGCGACTGGGGCGCGATGGTCACGACCGTGCTCCACCCGCAATGCTCGGGCCGCCCGATGCGCCTGCGCCTACTGCGCGAGTTCCTGACCTACGCGAAGGCCTGCAACGACGTCTGGATCACCACGGGCGAGCAGATCGTCGAGGACTACCTGAAGCACGAGGCGGCAAGCCGCTGAGGCTGGCCGCGTTAATCCTCCCCCTCGATGGGGGAGGTGTCAGCGAAGCTGACGGAGGGGGTGGAAGCCCGACGCTTCAAACCTTGGAGCCAACCACCCCATCCGGTCCTCCGGACCACCTTCCCCATCAAGGGGAAGGATCAAATTGTGCTGCTGCACCGAGGACTAGAAAGATGCCCCTCACCCGCCGAACCTTCCTCAAAGCCGCAGCCGCAACCCCGGCGCTCTCCCTGCCCGGCCTCGTCCGCGCGCAATCCCAAACCACCCTGCGCTTCATACCCGTCATCGACCTGACCTTCCTCGATCCGGTCTACGCCACCGCGCAGGTGTCCCGTAACCACGGCTACATGTGCTACGACACGCTCTACGGCATGAACTCCAAGCTGGAGGTTTCGCCGCAGATGGTGTCAGGCCACGTCGTCTCGAATGACGGCAGGCAATGGGATCTGACGCTGCGCGACGGCCTGCTCTGGCACGATGGCGAGAAGGTTTTGGCGCGCGATTGCGTCGCGAGCATCAAGCGCTGGGCAAAGCGCGACGGCTTCGGCGCGGAACTGATGGCCGCGACCGACGAATTGCTCGCCGCCGATGACAAGACCATCCGCTTCCGCCTGAAACGCCCCTTCCCGCTTCTTCCCGACGCGCTCGGCAAGGCAGCGATCCAGGCGCCCTTCATGATGCCGGAACGCTTCGCCAATACGGATGCATTCAAGCCGATCACCGAGGTCGTCGGCTCCGGTCCCTTCCGCTTTGTGGCGGATGAGCGTGTGCAGGGCGCGCGCAACGTCTACGCCAAGTTCGACCGCTACCTGCCGCGACCCGATGGCAAGACGGATTGGACCGCCGGCCCGAAGATCGTCCATTACGACCGCGTCATCTGGACCACCATGCCGGATGCCGCGACCGGCGCCGCCGCCGTGCAGACCGGCGAGCAGGACTGGCAGGAAACCACCCCGCACGACCTGCTGCCAGTGCTGAAGAAGACACAAGGTGTCGCCATCCGCGTGCTCGATCCGCGCGGCTACACCTGCATGATGCGGGTGAACCACCTGCAGCCGCCCTTCAACAACCCGGCCATCCGCCGCGCCCTGCTCGGCGCGATCGACCAGGCCGCCTTCATGACGGCGGTCGCAGGTGACGATCCGGCCTATCAAGTCTCGCCGATCGGCTTTTTCGCGCCCGATACGCCCTTTGCCAGCGATACCGGCCTCGATGTCTTCCGCGGCCCGCGCAACATGGACAAGGTGAAGGCCGACCTGAAAGCCGCCGGCTATAACGGCGAAAAGGTCGTGCTGCTGGTGCCCTCCAACTCGCTGGCCCAAAAACCGCTCGGGGATGTCGCCTTCGACATGCTCCAGCGCGCCGGCATGAATGTCGAATATGCCGGCATGGAGTTCGGCGCGATCCTCCAGCGCCAGCAGAAGAAGGAACCGGTTGAACAAGGCGGCTGGAGCGCCGCTGTCGGCAACTGGCAGGGCATCGACTGGCTGAACCCGGCCGGCAACAGCAATCTGCGCGGCGACGGCAACGTAGCCGGCTGGTACAAAAGCGAGAAGATGGGCGCGCTGCGCGAAAAATGGCTGACCGCGCCTGATCTCGCCGCGCAACAGGCTGTCTGCCGCGATATCCAGAGGCTCAGCTTCGAGGAAATCCCCTATTACCCGATCGGCGAATACAAGCAGCCGACCGCGCACCGCACTTCGATCACAGGCATTCTCGACGGCACCGCCGTCTTCTGGAACGTGAGGCCGTCATGACCACCACCGCGATCTTCGGCAGCTATGTTCTCACCCGCAAGGACGGCGCGCAACACGTGCTGCGCGACCACTGGGTTCTGGTCGAAGGCAAGAAAATCGCTGCGGTGACGCCGAGCAAGCCGCAGGCCGATCAGGTCTTCGACAAGCCCGGTCGCTTCGTGCTGCCCGGCCTGATGAACCTGCACAACCACTGTTTCAGCGAGGCGGTGGCCCGCACCCACACGGAAGACGGCAATGGCCGCCGCGCCAATTCCAGCATCGTCTACACGGTGCTGCTGCCGCTGACCAAGACCGGCATCGATATCCTCTCGCCCGCCGAGCGACTCGACATCGCCCGCCTCGGCATCCTGCAATTGCTGAAAGGCGGCGCGGCGACGGTCATGGAGCCCTTCCGCAACGGCATCCCCGAATTCTTTGACGCGGCCGAGGAAATGGGCATCCGCTTCTACGGCGCGCCCTACCTCTTCTCGACCGCCGACGCCAAGGCCGGCGCGGACGGCAAGGTGCAATATTCAGGCGATGACGGGCAGGCCGATCTCAACACCTGGAACGCCATCCACGCCAAATGGCACGGCAAGGGCGATGGCCGCATCAGCGTGACGATGAGCCCGCACGCGACCGACACTTGCGGCCCGGACCTGCTGAAAGCTTGCGCCGCCCGCGCCCGCGAGCTTGGCGTGCCGGTGACGATTCACGTCGCACAGAGCCAGGCCGAGGTCGACACGATCAAGAGCCGTTATGACGGCCGCACCCCGGCCGAATATCTCGACTGGCTCGGCCTGCTGGATAATGATCTGCTCGCCGCCCACTGCATCAACAGCTCCGACAGCGACCTCGACCTGATGGCGAAGCGCGGCGCGACCGTTCTCAACTGCCCGCGCGTCTTCGCCCGTGGCGGCCGCGCCGCCGCCTTCGGCCGCTTCGCCAGCCATGGCGTTCGCACGGTCGTCGGCACGGACGGCTACAACATGGACCTGCTCGGCGAGCTCAACGCCGCCTCGCTGATCTCCAAGATCACCGCTGGCAAACCCGATATAGCCACCTCGCCGCAACTGATTGACGCCGTGACCGCAACCGCCGCCGCCGTGGTCAACCGCCCGGACCTTGGCGTGATCGAGACCGGCGCTACCGCCGATATCACCACAGTCGATCTCACCCATCCGCATCTCCAGCCGATGCACGACCCGCGCCGCGGCCTGATCGCGCTCGCCAACCGCGCCAATATCGACATGGTGGTGGTGGACGGTCGCGTGCTGCTCGATGGCGGCCGCTATCTGCACGCGGATGAGCAGAAGATCACGGCCGCCGGAACAGCCGCCATCCAGAAAATCTGGGATTTGCCGGAAGCGCGCGCCGCCTTCGCGGGGTGATCAAACCCACCTCGCGCCCCGCACTCGATGCGGGGACCATAAACACCGCTCTATCCGGATAAACCCGAGTTTATGGGTCCCGGGTCAAGCCCGGGACACAAACGAGGCGGTTCCCTCAATGTACGCGTTGTCGAACTACCGCCCTGTATAAACCGGCATCCGGCGCTCCTTCCACGCGGATAGCCCTTCAACGATATCGCGGGTCGTGGCCATCCGGGCGAACTGCTCGGCCTCGACCTGCAATCCCTCGCCGATCGTCATGTTCAGCCCGCGCGTCACCGCTGTGATGATCCGGCTGGCCGCCAGCGGCGAATGGCGCAAGATGCGTTCGGCCAAAGCACGGGCTGCCGGCAGCAACTCGACATGCGGCACAACCGCATTGACGAGCCCCATTTCCAGCGCCTTCGCAGGCGAGAACGGATCACCGGTGAGCAGTGCTTCAAGCGCCCGCTTGCGCCCGGCAAGACGCGGCAGGCGCTGCGTGCCGCCGAAAGTCGGCGGAATGCCGATATTGATCTCAGGCTTGGCGAACAGCGCCTGATCGCTCGATATCGCGAGATGCACAGCCTCCGTGATTTCGCAGCCGCCGCCGAACGCAATACCGTTGATCGCCGCGATGATCGGTTTCGAAAAGGCTTCGAGCCGTGCGGTCAGCCCCTGCCCGCGCCTGACAAAATCAGCCACCGCCCGATCCGGCCCGACCGCAACGCTGCCTGAAAATTCGCGGATATCCGCGCCGGCCGAAAAGGCGCGCCCCGCGCCTGTCAGGATCACGGCGTGGATCGCCTCGGCACGCTCGATCTCGTCAAGCAGGCCCATGAAACGGTCGATCAGCCCATAGCTCAGCGCATTGAGCTTTTCAGGCCGGTTCAGTGTGACGAGCGCGATCGGGCCATCGATCTCGTAGAGCACGACGTCGGACATGGCGTTCTCCTTGGCGTTTCGAAAGGAAGCGGACGCTATCCGAACAGCGCGTTGTGTATACTCACTGATCGGTATACATGGCCGGTATGGCTACTCCTTCCACCCCGACGCGGGAACGCATCATCTCGGCGGCGGCAAAGCTGTTTTATCGCGAGGGCATCCGCGCCGTCAGCGTCGATGCAGTGGCGGAAAAGGCCGGCGTCACCAAGCGCACGCTCTATTACCATTTCAAGAGCAAGGATGACCTGATCGAGGCGTACCTGACCGGACGCGATCAGCCGAACCTCGCGATTTTCAAGCGCTGGTTCACCGAAGCCGAAGCGCCTTTGCCGGAGAAGATCAAGGGCCTGTTCTTCAACCTTGCCCAATCCGCACGGCATCCGAAATGGAAGGGCTGCGGGTTCCTGCGCACCGCCGCCGAACTGGCGAACATGCCCGGGCACCCGGCGGTGAAGGCCGGCGCGGCCCATAAGAAGCGGCTGGAAGCCTGGCTGGCGGAAGAATTCGCGGCGGCAGGCCTCACCGATCCGCTCCAGCTCGCGCGCCAGATCACGCTTTTGCTCGACGGCTCCTTCGCCATCGTGCTGCTCAACCGCGACCCAAGCTATATGGAAAGCGCCGGCGAAGCGGCGGCCTCGCTGGTCGAGACCGCCCTTCGTCCACGCCTTGGTTGAAGCCGCTGTCTCAGGCGACCGCGGCTTGCTCGGCGAACGGCGCCATGTGGTCGGCCAGCGCCTTCTGGAAGGCAGGCCGCGCTTCGCAACGCGCGAGATGGGCTTGCAGGTTCGGCTGCTCCGCGACGAGATCGGTATGGCGCAGGAAGCGCAGCACCGTCGTCATCATCAAATCGCCGGCGGTGAACTCACCTTCGAGATAGTCGCGGTCGCCCAGCCGCGCCGCCAGTTCCGCAAGCCGCTTGCGCACGGTCGCCTCGGCTTCCGGCCGCCGCTCCTTCGCCCAGGCCTTGTCGGTATGGAAAAGGTCGATCGCCACCAGCGGCAGCACCGCGACCTCGATCGTATTCAGCGCGCAGAGCAGCCAGGTGATCGCATGCGCCCGCGCCGCCGGATCTGCCGGCAGCAGCTTCTCGCTGCGTTCGCCGAGATAGAGCACGATCGCGCCGGATTCGAACATCGTCAGATTGCCATCCTCCAGCACCGGCACCTGGCCGAAGGGCTGCAGCGCTCGATAGCCGGGCGAGTCCTTGTCCTCGAAGCTGACCAGCTTGGCCTGGTAGGGAATGCCGGCCTCCTCCAGCGCCCAGCGCAGGCGCATGTCGCGCGCAACGCCTTGCGCGAAAGGCGGCAACCATTTGAAAGCGTGAATGGTGATCATGTTGGTTCTCCTCTCCGTTTGATTTCGTTTGAATCTTTTCAAAATCACCACGGCCTCATCCTGAGGAGCCATTTCCTTGGAAATGGCGTCTCGAAGGATCGTCCAGTGATCTCTGGAAACGCCCTCGTGCTTCGAGACGGCGGCTATGCCGCCTCCTCAGCATGAGGGCTAGGGTGAGCCGACTTCCAAAAAGTGGCTTATCCGTTGACCTCGTGGGCGAACCACTCGGCATAGCCCTGCTCCTTGTCGATGAACTGCGTCCAGCCGCGGATATGGCTGTCGCGCGCCTCGACGGAGGCGAACGGCGTCTGGTGGAAGCTCTGGGTGGTCTTGCCGTCCCGTTCCTCGAAGGTGACGGTGATCAGCGTGTCCTGTGTCGGCCCACTGCCCTCGTCCCAGGCGAAGCTGTAGACGATGCGCTTGTTGCGGATGATCTCGCGGTAGGTGCCGCCCATCCAGCTATCCTTGCCGGCGCTGCTGCGGATGCAGGCGCGCCAGGCGCCGCCCGGCCGGAAATCCATTTCAAGGCTCGGACAAGAAAACTCCTTCGGTCCGAACCAGCGGATCATATGGTCGCGGTCCTCCCAGATGCGGAAGACCAGCGCGGCCGGCGCATCGAAGGTGCGGATGATCAGCAGCTCGTCATCGGCAACCGGTCGGCATTCAGCTTTGATGTCCATTACCATCCCCTTTCATGATTTCGGCGAGATAGGATTCCAGCCTGTCGAAGCTGCCTTCCCAGAACTTGCGGTAGTGTTCGAGCCAACCGTCCAGCGCTTTCAGCGGCTCGGCTTCGAGCTTGCAGGGCCGCCACTGCGCCTCCCTCCCCCGCGAGATCAGGCCAGCGGTCTCAAGCACCTTCAGATGGCGCGAGATGGCCGGCAGGCTGATGTCGAAGGGCTCGGCCAACTCATTGACCGTGGTCTCGCCCAGCGAAAGCCGGGCGAGGATGGCGCGCCGCGTCGGATCGGCCAGCGCCGAAAGCGTCATACTAAGGGGGTCGGGCATGCTCATATTTAATCCATTTGTTAAATAACGTATCGGTTAAATAGAGGACACATCGATATACGTCAAGCCGCTTTCGCGCACCTTTATCCCTGTCATTCCCGACGCGCTTTAGCGCGAGCGGGAATCCAGAGAACGTAGAGGGCCGCCCCCTGGATTCCCGCTCCGCCTTTGGCGGTCGGGAATGACACTGAAAGGGTCTGAATTCTCTTTGACTAACGCTACAGCGATCGAATTTTCAGGCTGGCTGCACCTTGGCGTTCCGCCCGAGCATCACGATCACCACCACGGCAACCGCCGCCACCAGCGTCACCGGATGGATATGCTCGCCATTGATTACGGCGGCGATCGCCAGCGTGACGAAGGTTTGCAGAAGCTGCACCTGGCTGACGCGCGAGATGCCGCCCATCGCCATGCCGGAATTCCAGGCGAAGAAGCCGAGAAACATGCTGAAGACGGAGACGTAGGCGAAACCGCCCCAGGCTTGCACCGGCACCGCAGCCGCATGCGCCGGCATGAACCACAGCGCGCCCGGCACCGTGATCGGCAGCGCGACGACCAGAATCCAGGAGATCACCTCCCAGCCGGCCATGCTGCGCGCCAGTTGCCCAGAGAAGACATAGCCGATCGAGGAAAGGATCGCTGCGGCGAACATGTAGAGATCGCCGATATCGAAATGCCCGCCGCCATCACGCAACGCGAAGGCGACCACCACGACCGCGCCGAGAATGGCGAAGAACCAGAACCGGCCGGATGGACGATCGCCGAGGATGACGCAGGCGGCCGCAACCGTGGTCAGCGGCATGATGCCGAGCACCACGCCGCCATGCGCCGCCGGCACCGTCTGCAGCGCCATCGCCATCAGGATCGGGAAGCCGATCACCATGCAGATGACGGTCAGCGCCATGACACGGATTTGCGCGAAGCTTGGCGGCTTGCATTTCATCACCAGCAGCAGGCTGACCGACAGCAACCCGCCGACAGCCGCGCGGCCAAAGCTGATGAACAGCGGATCGAGCCCGGTCACCGCCAGCCGCGTCGCGGGCAAGGTGCCGGCGAAAATCGTCATGCCGACAAGGCCGAGCAGCATGCCGAGCGTTTCGCGGGAAAGGCCGTTCACAGCAGGCGCTCCGGTGCGTAGGTCAGGTTCGGGCTC
>FTCZ01006301.1_pt1 | contig 17546 bp, 15 predicted proteins | sample 1658871 | NCBI WGS metagenome assembly FTCZ01 (sample SAMEA3914864, study PRJEB12502) | metagenome | biome: forest; material: soil | place: USA | collected 2012-03-12 | depth 0.3 m
CTGGCGCTGCTATGGGCGGCGGGCGTCGGCTTCGGCGGCGTGATGGGGATGCTGAGCGGCGACTGGGCCATCGCCGCGCTCACCGGCATATCGTCGGCGGCGATGGCGGGCGGAATCGCCTTCCGCAATTTCTACGCGCCGCGTCTGTCGGCAGCGATGATCCTGCTGAGCTTTGGGCCACTGATCGTCAGCGCAGCGGTGGCCGGGGTGCCGATCGTGCGGCTGCTCGTCTTCCAGATCCCGATCTATCTCTTCAGCATGTGGACGGCAGCCTACAAGCTCAACGGCATGGTGGTGCGCACGCTGGCGGCCGAGCGCGAGAACGACCGGCGCGCCAGCCATGACCAGCTCACCGGCCTCGCCAACCGGGCCGGGCTCGAGCGCGCGATCCTCGCCTGGCAGCATCGCGAGGACCGGCGCGGCCCGCTCGCCTTCCTCTACGTCGATCTCGACGGCTTCAAGAAGGTCAATGACGAGCATGGCCACGTCGCGGGCGACGCGCTGCTGCGCATGGTGGCGGCGCGGCTGATGGCGCTGGCGCCCGAAGGTGGGCTCGCCGCGCGGATTGGCGGCGACGAGTTCGTGCTGCTGGTGCCTGAGGCCGATCGCGGCGGCACGCTCGGCCGTGCCGAACGGGTGATCGCCGCGATTGCCAGCCGTCCCTATGATCTGGAGGACGAGGTCGCGGTGACGATCGGCGCCAGCATCGGCATCGCGAGACTGCCCGATCATGGCCATGATGTCGGCACGCTGATGACGGCGGCCGACAGTGCACTCTACGAGGCCAAGGCGCGGGGCCGTTGCCGCGCGGTGATTGCGCCCGCGCCGGGATTGCGGCTTGCGGAAGCCTCGTCGGAGGCGCGTCGCGCCGCCCAACGCTGAGCCCTTTCCCTCGCGCGTTACCGTCTCTATTTTCGCCGCCATGGACAGCATCACCCAATCCGCGCCCGTCGACCGGGCCACTTCTTCCGTCGTGAAGCCGGCCGCCGTCGCGTCGGTCTCGCTCGACGATTTCGCGGGCGATCGCGAGGGCTTCGCCCAGGCGCTCGGCTCCTCCTTCGAGCGCTACGGCTTCGCCGTCGTCTCCAACCACGGCATTTCGACCGACCTCATCGCGCGAGCCGAAGCCGCCTCCAAGGCGCTGTTCGCGCTGCCCGAGACGGTGAAGCGCGCCTATCATGTGCCCGGCACCGGCGGCGCGCGCGGCTACACGCCGTTCGGCATCGAGACCGCCAAGGGCGCCACCGCCATCGACCTCAAGGAATTCTGGCATGTCGGCCGCGAGCTGGCCGAGGGCCACAAGTTCGCCGACGTGATGGCTGCCAATCTCTGGCCGCATGAGCTCACCGGGTTCCGCGCCGTGATGCTGGAGCTCTACGCCGCATTCGAGGCGACCGGCGCCCGCCTGCTCGACGCGATCGCGCGCTATCTCGGCCTCGCGCCCGATTTCTTCGAGAACACCGTGGAAGACGGCAACAGCGTGCTGCGCCTGCTCCACTATCCGCCGGTCAAGGGCGATGGTCCCTCGATCCGCGCCGGCGCACATGAGGACATCAACACCATCACCCTGCTGCTCGGCGCCGAGGAAGCGGGGCTGGAGATTCTCGACCGCGATGGCCAGTGGCTCTCAGTGACGCCGAAGGAGGGTGAGCTGGCCGTAAATGTCGGCGATATGCTCCAGCGGCTGACCAACAACCGGCTGCGCTCGACGACGCATCGCGTCGCCAATCCGGCCTCGGCGCGGCGCGACCATGCGCGCTACTCGATGCCCTTCTTCCTCCACTTCCGGCCGGACTATCTGATCGAGACGCTGCCTGGCTGCGTCGACGCCGGGCATCCCAACCTCTACCCGCAGCCGATCACCGCGCATGATTATCTCATGCAGCGGCTGCGCGAGATCAAACTGCTCTGAAGCCCGTGGCGGGCGGGGGCCTTAACCCCGCCCGCGATAGGAAGGCACGCCCTGCTCGGGCAGCCACACGCCCTCGGGCGATGCGCCGGTCTGCCAGAACACGTCGATCGGGATGCCGCCGCGCGGATACCAATAACCGCCGATGCGCAGCCACAGAGGCTTCATCTCCGCCACCAGCCGCTCGCCGATGCCGACCGTGCAATCCTCATGGAAGGCGGCATGGTTGCGGAACGAGCCCAGGAACAGTTTCAGCGACTTCGACTCGACGATTGTCTCACCGGGTACATAGTCGATCACCAGATGCGCAAAGTCGGGCTGGCCGGTCACCGGGCAGAGCGAGGTGAACTCGGGCGCGGTGAAGCGCACCAGATAGGGGCGGCCAGGGCGCGGATTGGGCACATAGTCCAGGACAGCCTCCTCCGGCGACTGCGGAAGCGGGCTGGTCTGGCCGAGATGGGTGATGCTCATGGGATCTGCACCTAGGATCGCGGACGCCGCTTCGCAATGCTCGACGGCGCGCGACGCTGCCCCTATGCCGTGCGTCAAGGAGCAGGTGCATGGACGATCTCGTCACGGTCGAATGGCTTTCCCGGCGGCTCGAGAACCCGGGCGTGGTGGTGCTGGACGCCACCTATCTCCCCTTCGAGCCCGAGCGCGACGCGGCAGCGGAGTATCGCGGCGGCCATATCCCCGGCGCGCGTTTCCTCGATCTTGCGACGCTTGCCGATACCAGCGATCCCCGCCCGACGATGGCGCCCACGCTCGACCAGTTCCGCGCGCGGATGGCGAAGCTCGGCGTCCGGCGCGACGACCGCATCATCCTCTACGATGATTCGCCCCACCGCACCTCGGCGCGGGCGTGGTGGCTGTTCCGCCTGTTCGGCGCGGATCGCCTGGCGATCCTCGACGGCGGCGTCGGCGCGTGGCGCGACGCGGGTCTGCCGCTGGAGACAGGCGACGGCGTTCCTGCCGCGATGACCGCGCAGCGCACCGGATTCTCGATCCGCGACGAGCGCCTGATCCGCGGCATGGAGGCGGTACGCGCGCTGGTGGAAGCGCCGGTCGAGCAGCTCGTCGACGCGCGCGGGGCCGCACGCTTTACTGGTGCCGAGGGCGATCCGCGTCCGGGCGTCGCCGCCGGGCACATCCCGGGTTCGATCAACCTGCCCTACAGCCGGTTGTTCGACTCCGACGGTCGCTGGAAGAAGGGTCATGCGCTCGCCGAGTTGTTCGAGTCGGCGGGCATCGATCCGGAGCGGCCGCTGGTGTTCACCTGCGGCTCGGGCATCACTGCCGCCGGTCTCTTCTTTGCCGCACATATGCTGGGCCGCGACGATGTCGCGCTCTATGACGGTTCATGGAGCGAATGGGGTGCGGACCCTTCGACCCCCAAGGCGACGGGGAGCGTTTCGTGAGCCACGGCGAGCATGACGAGACGCGCGTCGTCGCCGGTGGACGACGGCGCGAATGGACCGGACCGATCGTCAATCCGCCTGTCTATCGCGCCTCGACCATCCTGTTCGACGACTGCGCCGCGCTGAAGGCGGGCGCCGGCCGCAACGCCGACGGCGAATTCCATTATGGCCGGCGCGGCACGCCGACCCAATGGGCGCTGGCCGAGGCGCTCACCGAACTCGAGCCGGGCGCGGAGGGCACGATGCTCTTCCCTTCGGGCGTGGCGGCGATCGCGGGCGCGCTGCTCTCCGTGCTGAAAAGCGGTGACGACCTTTTGATGGTCGACAGCGTCTATGAGCCGACCCGCGCCTTCTGCCGGCAGGTGCTGGCGCCGATGGGGATCACGACGCGCTTCTACGATCCGCTGGTCGGGGCCGGGATCGCCGATCTGATCCAGCCCAACACCGTTGCGATCTTCCTCGAAAGCCCCGGTAGCCTCACCTTCGAGGTGCAGGACGTGCCCGCGATCACCGCGATAGCGAAGGCGCGCGGCATCGTCACCTTGCTCGACAACACCTGGGCGACGCCGCTCTTTTTCCGCGCGATCGGGGCGGGGGTGGATCTCACCATCCTGTCCTGCACCAAATATATCGTCGGCCATTCGGACGCGATGCTGGGATCGGTGACCGCGACGCCGGAACGCTACCGTCCGCTCCGGCGCACCGCGCAGCTCTTCGGCCAGCATGTCTCGCCCGACGATGCCTTTCTTGGCAGCCGCGGGCTGCGTACGCTCGCGGTGCGGCTGAAGGCACACCAGGAAGGCGCGCTCGCCATCGCCCGCTGGCTGGACGGGCGGTCCGAGGTCGCGCGCGTGCTCCATCCCGCGCTCTCCTCCTGCCCCGGGCACGACGTGTGGGCGCGCGACTTCGAGGGGGCATCGGGGCTGTTCGGCTTCGTTCTCGCCGGTGGCGACGCGGGCGCGCGAGCCGCGCTGATCGACGGGCTGCGCCATTTCGGCATCGGATATAGCTGGGGCGGCCATGAGAGCCTGGCGCTGCCCGTCGATCCGGCCGCAATACGCAGCGCAACGCACTGGGAAGCAGAAGGGCCGCTTGTGCGGCTCCACATCGGGTTGGAGCACCCCGACGACCTGATCGTCGATCTGGAAGAGGGGTTGGCTCGCTACCGGGCGGCGCGCTGAGGGGCGCCGGCTGGCGCCGACGCCCCTCTGCGCGACGAAATCAGAAGCTCGCGCTGACCGAGCCGACCACGACCGCCTTGGAGGCGCGATAGGTCTGGAACGGGCTCAACGTGCCGGTCTGGTCCGGGAACGGGTTGTTGCGGGCGTCGCTGTGCGACACGTTGGTGCCGACGCCGGAGATGTCGAAGGTGAGCGACTTCCACTTATAGCTCACGCCAACCGTGTAATCGATATAATCCTTGGTGTAGTCGAAGCCGCCGCCGGTGTGGCCGACATGGCTGTGGAAGGAAAGCGGCAGGCCGGGAATGGCGAAACCCAGCTCGCCATAGACATAGACGTTGTAGTTGGTGCCCGGAAGAAAATCGAACACCTTCTGGTCCGGCGCGTAGTTCACGCCCACCTTGCCGGTCACGGGGCCGAAAGTCTTGGCGAGCGAGCCATAGGCTTCGTAATAATTGCCGGCCGGAGCGCCCGGATAGAGGTAGCCATAGAGGCCTGCATCGACCGTCACGCCGGTCTTACCAATGGCGTGGGTGTAGCCACCATAGACGTCGATCTCGGTGCCGCCGATGTTGACCGTGCTGTTGCCGGCGCTGGCGCTCGAACCCCAGGTCGAAAGATAGAAGCCGGAGGCGTGCGCAACGGTTACCGTGCCCTGGAACACGGGGCGGTTGTTGGACTGGGAGATGCCGCGGAAGCGATATTGCGACCAGACACCGGCCGAGCCGGTAATGGTGAAGTCCGGGGGCGGCGCAGTCGATGCGTCACCGGCCAGCGCGGGACTAGCAAACGCGGCACCGGCGATGAACGTGGAAAGAAGCAAGGCTTTGCGCATCAGAATGGCCTCTCGATATCGAAATGTCATTCTTCCGCCTGCGTGCACCGACTCGCCGCCTGATTTGGCCGGCAGCATTCATTCGGTACGTCAAGGATGGTGGCAGATTTTGCGCACTGCACAATAGACAAGAAGGCAAGGGGTGCGCTTTCCTGAGAATGTTGCAGCATGGCAACATTTCTATGAAGTAAAATTATCAGCTAGAGAAATAATATTTCCGAAGATTCGATCCTCCCGGCTTTCATCCGGATCGTGCGATGGCAGAGCCGGTGGGCAACTGCGAGATCGTGGGTGACGAACAGCATCGCGACGCGGCGCGCCCGCTGCAATTCGAGCAGCAGGTCGAGGATGCGCCCGGCGATCAGCACGTCGAGCGCCGAGGTTGCCTCATCGAGTAGCAGCAGCTCGGGCTCGGGGGCGAGTGCGCGGGCGATGGCGACGCGCTGCGCCTGCCCGCCGGACAGCTCGGCCGGGCGTCGGGCGGCGAAGCCCGGATCGAGCCCGACCTCGTCGAGCAGCGCCAGCACGCGTGCGCGTCGGGCCGCGCCGTCGAGCTCGGGGCGCAGGCGCAGCAGCGGCTCGGCAATGATGTCGGCGACCCGCCAGCGCGGATCGAGGCTGGCAGCGGGATCCTGGAACACTGGCTGGACCAGTCGTCGCTCGGCCGCACCCATGCGTGCGCGGGGCGGCAGCGGGGCGCCGCGCCAGTGGACGGTCCCAGCGCTCTGCGGCCCGAGCCGGGCGATGGCGCGCGCGAGGGTGGACTTGCCCGATCCTGACGCGCCGGCCAGCGCCACCGCCTCGCCCTCGGCCACGACGAGATCGACGCCGCGCACCGCATCGAAGCTGCGGCGGCGCCATCCCGGCAGCGGATAAGAGACGCAGACGCCGCGCGCCTCTATCAGCGGCGCGCCCGTCCCGGGGTGTTCGGGTGGCGGATCGTCGAGCCGGGGCACGGCCGCCACCAGCGCGCGTCCCTCGGGCGAGGCCGGCGCGGTCAGCACCGCGCGGGCTTCCCCGCTCTCCACCACCCGACCGTTATCAAGCAGAACAACCCGCGTCGCATGGCCGGCGACCGCCGCGAGGTCGTGGCTGACCAGCAGCACGCCGATCCCGCGCGTGGCGCGCAAGCGGTCGAACAACCGCATGATGCCGGCGCGCAGGGGCGCGTCGAGCGCGGAGGTCGGCTCATCGGCGATGAGCAGTTGCGGACGGTGGGCGATCGCGCAGGCGATCATCACGCGCTGGCGCTGCCCGCCCGAAAGGCGGTGGGGATAGGCGGCGAGCAACCGATCGGGCTCGTCGAGGCCGACCTCGGCGAGCAGAGCTGTGAGCTCGGCGCGGGTGGGCCGTGGCGCGCCCGTCTGCCGCCACGCCTCGGTCAGTTGCGCGGCGATGATGAGGTGCGGGGCGAGCGCGGTCGCCGGCTGCTGGAAGACGAAGCCGGCGCGGGCACGCAAGGGACGGAGCGCCGCCTCAGCGCGGCCGACCAGTTCCTCGCCCGCCAGCCGCGCCGATCCGGCGAGGCTGGCGGCGGCGAGGCCGAAGGGTGCGAAGGCGGACGTCGTCTTGCCCGATCCCGAGGCGCCGACCAGCGCCACGCACTCGCCCGCGCCGACTGTGAAGGAGACGTCCGACAGGATCGCCCACCTGCCGATCTTGGCGCTCAAGCCCTCGACCTGATAGATCATGCCGCCAGCCGGTCGCGCAGAGCTTCGCCGGCCCGCGTCAGCGCTAAGAGCAGGGTCACCAGTACAGCTCCCGGCACGATCAGCGCGGCGGCGGCGACGTCCATGTCGCCCGCACCGTCATGGACGAGGATGCCGAGCGAGGTCATCGGCTCCTGCACACCGAGCCCGAGGAAGGAGAGGAAGCTCTCCACCATAACCACCTGCGGCACGGTGAGCAGCAGATAGGCAATGGCGACGCCGGCGAGGTTGGGCAGCAGGTGGTGCGCCATGATCGCGGGCGCGCCCGCACCGGCAGCCTCGGCGGCGAGTACGAAGGGCCGGTGGTGGAGCGCCAGCACCTCGCCGCGCACCACGCGCGCCATCGTGAGCCACTCGACCGCGCCGATGCCGGCGAACACCAGCACAATCGATCGGCCGAACACCACCATCAGCAGGATCACTACAAACATGAACGGCAGCGCATAGAGCGCGTCGACGATCCGCATCATCGCCTCGTCGATCCGCCCGCCGCACCAGCCCGCGATCATCCCCCACAGCGTGCCGATGACGAGCGCCACGCCCGCCGCGGCACCGGCGACCGCGAGTGTCACGCGCGTGCCGACCAGGGTTCGCGCGAGCAGGTCGCGCCCTACTGTGTCGGTGCCGAGCAGGTGGCCGGGGGATAGGGGCGGTGCGCGCACTGCGCTCCAGTCGATCGCGTCATAGGGCCAGGGCACGAACGCCGGGCCCACGATCGCCGCCAGTGCGATCGCGGCAACCACCAGCAGCGGGAAAATGCCCGGCCTCACCCTGCCGCCCGTGGGTCGAGCCAGCCATAGAGCAGGTCGGCGATCAGGTTGAACAGCAGGATCAGCCCCGCATAGAGGATCACCACCGCCAGCACGAGCGGATAGTCGCGGTTGAGCGCCCCCTGTACGAAGGAGCGGCCGAGCCCCGGCAGCGCGAACACCGTCTCCACTACCACCGCGCCGGTCAGCAGCCCGGCGGCGGCCGGGCCGACATAGCTCGCGACGGGCACCAGCGCCGGGCGGAGTGCGTGGACGAGGAGGATGCGTGCCGGCTTGAGCCCGCGTGCGCGGCCGGTGCGGACATGGTCCTGTGCCAGCGTGGTGGCGAGCCCAGCGCGGGCGAGGCGGGCGATGGCGCCGGCGGTCGGCAGCGCCAGCGCCGCCACCGGCATCACGAGGTGGCGCAAATCACCACCTGCCCAGCCCGAGACCGGAAGCCAGCCGAGCAGCAGCGCGAAAACCAGGACCATCAGTGGCCCGGTAACAAAGCTCGGCAGCAACGTGGCGATGGTCGCCACCAGCATCAGCGCGCGGTCGGCTAGCCCGTCGGGGCGCAACGCCGCGAGCGCCCCGGTGGCGATCCCGAGCGGCAGCGCAACCAGCAACGCGAGGCTGCCTAGCGTCAGCGAGACGGGCAGCCCCTGCCGCACCAGATCGCCGACGGTGAAGTCGCGATAGACCAGCGAGGGCCCGAAATCGCCATGGGCGAGGCCGGCGAGATAGCGCCCGAGCTGCTCCGGCCAGGGCCGGTCGAGCCCATAGGCGTGGGCGAGCGCGGCGCGCGTCACCGGATCGAGCGCGCGCTCGGTGTCGAACGGCCCTCCGGGCGCGAGACGCATCAGCAGGAAGGACAGCAGGATGACTGCCGCCATCGTCGGCAGGGCGGTGGCCAGCCGCCGGACGAGGATCGCGCGCATCGCCTCAGTTGCTCACGCCGCGATGCCGAGGAGGAAGACGGCGGGGAGCCGGGCGGCGGAAGCAAAAGGCCGCCTGCATCCGATCCCCCACCGGCTCCTTTTATTGCGGCGTGGTGGCCGTGGTGTTCTGGCCGTTACCCGCGGGCGCGGCCAGGATGTCCTTGGTGGCGGCGCCCTTGTCGACCACGTCGGTCGAGGGCGAGCCGGCGGCCGAGCGGATGCCGGCATCGGGCGCACCGCCGGCAGAGTCGACGAGGCCCTGCTGGCCGGGGCTGGTCTGCGCCTGGCCGCCAAACATAGCGGAGAGCGCTTGCGTGGCGGCGCTCAGCTCCTGCGGGCGCGCGGCGCCGGGCTTGGGCGGGCGCAGCGCGAAGTCGGGCGGGATGACGAGCGGCGGCGAGCGGGTCACCGCGAATTCGTTGGGCGCGTTGCGGTTGCCGAAGCCGGTGGCCTTGGAACTCGCGCAGGCCGAAAGCGCCCCGAGCGCTCCCAACATCGCCACCGCGCCGATCGTCTTACGCATGCAGATCCTCCGAAGCGGCCGGTTCGCGCACAAAAAGCGCGCGCAGCACCAGCAGCAATACGCCAATGGTAATAGCGGCATCGGCGACGTTGAACACCAGGAAAGGATGCCAGTCGCCGAAATGCAGATCGAGGAAATCGGCGACATAGCCGAGCCGCACCCGATCGGTGATGTTGCCAAGCGCGCCACCTAGCACGAGCCCCAGCGAGAAGGCGTCGAGCCGGTTGCGCTCGCGCCACAGCCAGAACACGACCGCGATCGCGATTGCCCCGGTCAGCCCCACCAGCATCCAGCGGCCGCCACTGCTGCCCGCCGTCAGGAAGCCCATCGAGATGCCGTGATTCTCCACCCATAGCAGGCGGAAGATCGGCAGCAGCTCGACCACGCCGCCGAGCCGGTTGGGCAGGTCGAGCGCGCTTACGACCAGCCACTTGATGAGCTGGTCGAGCGCATAGACGAGGATCGCGACGCCAAAGCCCAGCCGGCGGATCGCGTCGGTAATGGGCAGGCGTTCATCCATGCACGGCGCCCTCGCAGCGGTCGCACAGCGCACCGTCCTCGCTCACCTCGGGCAGGTAGCGCCAGCAGCGACCGCACTTGTTCCAGTCGGTGACGTGGACGACCACATTGGGCCCGCCCGCGGTCTCCTCAAGCTGCACGTCAGAGACGATGAACAGCTCGGCGAGCTCGGAAGGCGTCGCCGGCGGGCGCTGCGGCATGCCGATCGCCACCTTGGCCTCGAGGCTAGAGCCGATCTCCTTGGCCTTGCGCTTGGGCTCGATCTCGGCCGAAACGGCGAGGCGCAGGCGGCGCAGATCCTCCCAGTTGGCGGCGAGCGCCTCGTTCATCCACAGGCCGTTGACCTCGGGCCATTCGAGCATGTGGACCGATGTCGCGTCGGGATAGCGCGTGCCCCACACCTCTTCCGCAGTGAAGCAGAGGATCGGGGCGGCATAGCGCACTAGCGCGTGGAACAGGATGTCGAGCGCGGTGCGGTAGGCGCGGCGGGTCACCGTGCCGCGCGGCGCGGCCGGGCCGACATCGCAGTAGAGCACGTCCTTGCGGATATCGAAGAAGAAGGCCGAGAGATCGGCGTTTGCGAAGTCAGTGAGCGCCCGCGCATAGCGGTTGAACTCGAACGCGTCGGCCGCGCTCCTGAGCTCGGCGTCGAGCTTGGCGAGCAGGTGGAGCACATAGCGCTCCAGCTCGGGCATCTCGGAGACAGCGACGCGCTCTTCCTCGGTGAAGCTGTCGAGCGCACCCAGCATGTAGCGGAAGGTGTTGCGCAGCTTGCGATACGCGTCGGACGTGCCGGCCAGCACCTCCTTGCCGATGCGGACGTCCTCGAAATAGTCGGTCGAGGCCACCCACAGGCGCAGGATGTCGGCGCCGCTCTCGTTGATGATCTTCAAGGGGTCGACGACATTGCCGAGGCTCTTGGACATCTTGCGGCCCTGACCGTCGAGCGCGAAGCCGTGGGTAAGCACTGCCTCATAGGGCGCGCGACCGCGCGTGCCGCAGCTCTCCAGCAGCGAGGACTGGAACCAGCCACGATGCTGGTCCGAGCCTTCGAGATAGAGGTCGGCGCGCACGGCCTCGCCATAGCGCGCCTCGATCGTGAAGGCGTGGGTCGAACCCGAATCGAACCACACATCGAGGATATCGTTGACCGGCTCCCACGGGCCGCCGGCATGCTGGCCGAGCATCTGTGCATGATCGGCGGTGAACCAGGCGTCGGCACCGCCCTTCTCAAATGCCGCGACGATGCGGGCGTTGACGGCCGGGTCGTTGAGATAGTCGCCGGTCTTGGGGTTCACATAGAGCGCTATCGGTACGCCCCAGGCGCGCTGGCGCGATATCACCCAGTCGGGGCGACCGCCGACCATCGCCCCGATCCGGTTGCGCGCCTTTTCGGGCACCCAGCGGGTCTGTTCGATGGCGTCGAGCGCGAGCTCGCGCAGCGTCGGGCCATTGCTCGCGCCGCCCGCCGCCGCGCCGCCGGCGATCGGCTTGTCCATGGCGATGAACCACTGTGGCGTGCAGCGGAAGATTACCTTGGCCTTGGATCGCCACGAGTGCGGATAGCTGTGCTGGAAGCTGCCCGAGGCGAGCAGTGCGCCCACGTCGCGTAGGTCCGTGCAGATCGGGCCTTCGGGGGCATTGAGCTTGGGATTGATGACGGAGAGCGGGTTGCCGCCCAGCCACTCCCAGTCGGCGCGGTAGCGGCCATCGCCTTCCACAGCGAACACCGGGCCCAGCCCATGTGCCTTGCAGAGCAGGAAGTCGTCCTCGCCATGATCCGGCGCCATGTGGACGAGACCGGTGCCGGTGTCGGTGGTGACGAATTCACCCGACAGGAAGGGGCGGGGCTTGGCGAAGAAGCCGCCCTTCGCATGCATCGGGTGGCGCGCGACGGTGCCGGCAAGTTCGGCCCCTTTGCCGCGCCAGACGACCTTGTCACCATGCTGGATGCCGGCGGCGAGCTCGCCGGTCGCATGGCGGCTGAGCGCCTGCGTGGCGAGCATGTCCGACAGCAGCAGCCGGCGGCCTTCATGCTCGACCAGCACGTAGTCGATCTCGGGGCCATAGGCCAAAGCCTGGTTGACCGGAATCGTCCACGGGGTCGTCGTCCAGATGACGGCATAGGCGCCGACCAGCTTGGAGATCGGGCTCCCCATGATTTCGAACGCCACGTCAATCTGGGTCGAGGTGATGTCCTCATACTCGACCTCAGCCTCGGCGAGCGCGGTCTTCTCGACCGGCGACCACATCACCGGCTTGGCTCCGCGATAGACCTGCCCCGTCTCGGCGAACTTGAGGAGTTCGCGCACGATCGCGGCCTCGGCTTCGAAATTCATAGTGAGATAGGGATCGTCCCAGTCACCCATCACGCCCAGCCGCTTGAACTGGTCACGCTGCACCGCCACCCACTTGTCGGCATAAGCGCGGCACTCGGCGCGGAACTGCTCGACCGGCACCTCGTCCTTGTTCTGCTTCTTCGCGCGATAGGCCTCCTCGACCTTCCACTCGATCGGAAGGCCGTGGCAGTCCCAGCCGGGAACGTAGGGTGCATCCTTGCCCATGAGCGACTGGCTGCGAACGATGATGTCCTTCAGCACCTTGTTCATGGCGTGGCCCATGTGGATGTCGCCATTGGCGTAAGGCGGGCCGTCGTGGAGAATGAAGCGCTCGCGGCCGGCGCGGGCCTTGCGGAGCGAGCCGTAAAGGTCGTCCGCCTCCCATTTGGCGAGGATCGCCGGTTCCTTGGCGGCGAGGCCCGCCTTCATGGGGAAGTCGGTCTTCGGAAGGAAGACGGTGTCGCGCCAGTCGCGCTGCGTGGTTTCGGTCTGGTCGGCCATGTCCCGGCGGGGATTAGAGGGCCGCCGGGCTTGGGGCAAGGATTCTAGGCGGCGCGAAGGATTCGTCGCGCCTCCTCACAATCGGCCTCGATCTGGGCGGTGAGCGCCTCGAGGCTGTCGAACACCTCCTCGCCGCGCAGCCGCGCGATTAGCTCGACGGTGATCGTCTGGCCGTAGAGGTCGCCCGAGAAGTCGAAGAAATGCGGCTCCAGCAGCTCCTTGGGCGGATCGAAGTGCGGCCGGATGCCGAGATTGGCGGCGCCGTCGAGGGCGCGCCCATCCTCCAGGCGCCCGCGCACCGCATAGATGCCATAGGCCGGGCGCAGATAGTCGCCGAGCAACAAGTTGGCGGTCGGGAAGCCGATCGTGCGGCCAAGCTTGTCGCCATGCTGGACCCCACCCCGGATCGCGAAGGGGCGGGTGAGCAGGCGCGCCGCCGCCTCCATCTCGCCGGCCTTGAGATGCTGGCGGACGCGGGTTGACGAGGCGACCGCGCCCTCGGCCTCGACGGCCGCGACCGTCTCGGCGTGCATGCCGTGGTGGGCGGCGAGACGGGCGAGCGCATCGGTGTCGCCGGCGCGGTCCTTGCCGAAGGTGAAGTCCCCGCCGGTGACGATCGCGGCGGCGCCGAGCCGATCGTGCAGCCATTCCCGTACGAAAATCTCCGGGCTTTCCGCCGCCATGTCACGATCGAACGGCAGCGCCAGCGCCGAATCGGCGCCGAACTCCTCGAACAGGTCCATGCGCTGCGGGATCGTGGTGAGCAGGAAGGGCGGCGCATCGGGCTTGAACAGCCGCGCGGGGTGCGGATCGAAGGTGACGACCATCGCCGGCCGGCCCTCGGCGCTGGCGCGCTCGATGGCGCGGCCCACCACCGCCTGGTGGCCGAGATGGAAGCCGTCGAAGTTGCCGAGCGCCACGACCGCGCCGCGCGAAGGGGCGGGCACCGGCCGGTCCGCGGGAAGCCGTATCATGGAGGGGCGCTATAGCAGGTGGCGCCGCGATGCCAAGGGAATGGGCGTCGGACGAGCTTAGCCGCGGACCAGCGTGACGAAGCTGTAGGCCGGGCGTTCGCCCTCTGCTGCAAGATCCTCGCGGAAGGCTTCGCGCCAGCCGGGGCCGAGATGGGGCATGTGCGTGTCGCCGGCAGGCGTAGCGTGGACCTCGGTGAGCTCCACACGGGCCGCCCGCGGCAGGAACAGCCGGTAGATTTCCGCGCCACCGATCACCGCGACGACCGGCGCGGCGGCGAGCGCCAGTGCCGCCTCGACGCTTTCCGCCGTCTCCGCACCCTCGGCGTGCCAGCGCGCGTCGCGGGTCAGCACGATGTGGCGGCGGCCGGGCAGCAGACCGGGCAGGCTCTCGAAGGTCTTGCGGCCCATGATCATCGGCAGGCCGAGTGTGAGCGCCTTGAAGTGCTTGAGATCGGCCGGGATACGCCACGGCAGGCCGCCCTCGACGCCGATCACGCCATTGTCGGCCCGCGCCGCGAGGAGGACGATTTGGGGCGCGCTCATGGTCTCGTTCCTCTCCTGCCGGTGGTGCGACGTCCTAGGGTCGGGGTCTTGACCGGGCAAGCGCGCAGTCGGCGCACGCGGCGAAACGATTCGCCGCACGAGAGGGTCGGTCGGTCGAAATCGGGCGCGGACTTGGTTCCCCGTTAGGCGCGGGCGGTTAAACCCGCCTCACGGGGCGGAATCGGGGCCGAAATAACATGTTGAAACGCTCAAAGCTGGCATTGGGTTGCCTTGCGCTCGCGCTTGCGGCGATGCCGGCCTCGGCCAACGCTTCTTCCACCTTCTGGCAGTGCGCGCCCTTCGCCCGCATGTTCTCCGGGGTCCAGCTGTTCGGCGCGGCGGCAAGCTGGTGGAGCCAGGCGGTCGGCAAGTACAGTCGCGGCGGCACCCCCAAGGAGGGCGCCGTGATGGTGTTCAAGGCGATCGGCTCGATGCGTTCGGGCCATGTCGCCACCGTCAGCCAGGTGCTGTCCGATCGCATGATCAAGGTCACCCACGCCAACTGGTCTGGCCGCGGCCAGGTCGAGCATGACGTGCTGGTTATGGACACCTCGGTCCATAACGACTGGAGCCAGGTGCGCGTGTGGTTCCGGAACCTGCACGACCTCGGCACGCACAGCTATCCCGTCTACGGCTTCATCTACGGCAAGAAGGCGGCTGACGCCGCCAAGGCCGATGCCGTACAGAGCGGCGACGACGCCGACGATTCCGCCTCCAAGATCTGATCTTTACCACTCCCGCGCCGGGACAGGCACGCCCTCTTCACGGCTTGCTTACGGATGATCGTCTAGGCCAGCGTTTCCGGATGGGAACAGGGTTGCGATGACAGGCGAGCAGCAAGCGTTCGGCGTAAGGCCGCGGTCGGCGGTGTCGGACGGCGTCGGGCTGGCCGGGCTCGCGGGCCTCGCGTTGTGGTATGTCGTCGTCCGTGTCTGGTCGCTCAGCGGGCCATGGGTGCCGCTCGCTGGGCTCGCCGCCTGCGCGCTGCCGTTGGTGCTGTGGTCGCTGCTGGTCGACCGCGTGCACCGCAACCCCTCGACCGGAATCGACTGGAACGCACCGCCGCGCCCGTGGCGCGACGCGCTCGACACCGGTCTGGTGAAGCTCGCCGGGCTGTGGGCGACCTGGGGCCTGATCGCCTTCGTCTACTGGCTCGGTCGCTGGTATGGCGTGGGCGACTATCGCTACGCGATGGACGTGCTGCGCATCGCGTTGCCGATCCTGCTGGTGGTTTCCGCGCCTTATGTGATCTGGCTCGACCGCCGGCTGGTCGACCCGCGCGACGGCGCCTGGGCGTTCGGCCACTGGCTGCTCTTGGCCGGGCGCGGCTTCGATCCGGCGCTCATGGCGAAGCTCGCCGAACATGCGCGGAGCTGGGCGATCAAGGGCTTCTTCACCGCCTTCATGCTCTCGACACTGCGCGGCAACTGGGCGGCGGCGACCGCGGCCAGCCCGCAGGCGATGTGGGGCGATCCCGTCGTGCTGGCGGACGGGCTGGTGGCGATCATGTTCCTGATCGACGTCAGCCTCGGCACGGTCGGTTACCTGTTCACGGTGCGGCCGCTCGACTCGCACATCCGATCGGGCAATCCCTATGCGGCGGGGTGGATGGCGGCGCTGATCTGCTACCCGCCCTTCATCCTGATGAGCCCGGGCGGGCCGCTCGACTATCAGCAGCATCAGCTCGGCTGGGCGCGCGCGCTGTCGGACCATCCGCTGCTGCAGCCGCTCTGGGCCTTCGCGCTGATTGGGCTGACCGCCTGCTATGCCTGGGCGACCGTTGCATTCGGGCTGCGCTTCTCCAACCTCACCCATCGCGGCATCCTGACACACGGGCCGTACCGCTTCACCAAGCACCCGGCCTATGTGGCGAAGAACCTGTTCTGGTGGCTCGCAGCGCTGCCAATGCTGACCACCAGCGGGCAGTGGAGCGATGCGGTGCACAATTGCTGCATCCTAGCCCTGATCAGCGGCGTCTATTTCTGGCGCGCCAAGACCGAGGAGCGGCACCTGTCGGCCGACCCCGCCTATCGCGCCTACGCCGACTGGATGGCACGCAGCGGCCCGCTCGCCCGCTTCCTCGCGAAGGCGCGGCGCGCGCAGCCGGAAGCCGTGCTGGCGGACTGAGAAGCCTTAGAACGCCATCTCGTCATAGATGCGGTGGATGTCGCCGCCCCACGCGCCATTGTAGCGGTCGAGCAGAACCTCGGCCGGCGTGAGGCCGCTGGCGACGATCTCGCGCAGTGGATCGAGATAGCCAGTCTCGTCGTCGCCCGCCGCGTTGAAGCGCTGGCGCGTGGCGAGGCCGGCATGGGCGATGTCGAGCACGCGGTCCGCCAGCTCGCGGAAGCTGCGGCCGCGCGGGCCCTTGGTGCCGAGTGCCAGCGTCGGCACCTGCTCGCGAATGCGGTGATGGTCCTCGACGGTCCAGTGCTTCACCTCGTCCCACGCCGCATCGAGCGCCGCGTCGTCGTAAAGCAGTCCGACCCAGAAGGCGGGCAGCGCGCAGATCTTGTTCCAGGGCCCGCCATCGGCGCCGCGCATCTCGAGGAAGCTTTTCAGCCGCACCTCGGGGAAGGCGGTGGAGAGATGGTCGGTCCAGTCGGACTTGGTTGGTTTCTCGCCGGGCAGCACGGCAAGCTCGCCCTTCAGGAAATCGCGGAAGTTCAGGCCCGCGGCATCGATGTATTTGCCGTCGCGATAGACGAAATACATCGGCACATCGAGCATGTAGTCGGCATAGCGCTCATAGCCGAAGCCGTCCTCGAACACGAAGGGCAGCATGCCGGTGCGGTGCGGATCGGTGTCGGTCCAGATGTGCGAGCGGTACGAGAGGAAGCCGTTGGGCTTGCTCTCGGTGAAGGGCGAGTTGGCGAAAAGCGCGGTGGCGAGCGGCTGGAGTGCCAGCGAGACACGGAACTTCTTCACCATGTTCACCTCGCTTGCATAGTCGAGGTTGGTCTGGATGGTGCAAGTGCGCAGCATCATGTCGAGGCCGAGTGAGCCGACCCGCGGCATGTGGCGCAGCATGATCGCGTAGCGGCCCTTGGGCATGATCGGCAGCTCGGCGCGGGTTTTGTCGGGCCAGAAGCCCATCCCCAGGAAGCCGAGTCCGAGCTTCTCGCCCACTTCCTTGCACTGCCTCAGGTGGCGGCCGGTCTCGGCGCAGGTCTCGTGCAGATTGTCGAGCGGCGCGCCCGACAGCTCGAACTGGCCGGCGGGCTCGAGGCTGATCGCGCCGTCGCTGCCGGAGAGCGCAATCACCTTGCCGCCCTCGATCACCGGCTCCCAGCCATAGATCGTCAGCGCATCGAGCAGATCGCGAATGCCACCGGGCTCGTCATAGGACGGCGCGCGGTGATCGGCGGTGCGATAGACGAACTTCTCGTGCTCGGTGCCGATGCGCCA
>FTCZ01006011.1_pt1 | contig 17526 bp, 14 predicted proteins | sample 1658871 | NCBI WGS metagenome assembly FTCZ01 (sample SAMEA3914864, study PRJEB12502) | metagenome | biome: forest; material: soil | place: USA | collected 2012-03-12 | depth 0.3 m
ATGCAGGACGTTGATGGCGAAGGACTTCGCCTCCTCGAACGCCGTGATGTTGGAAGAGCCCTTGCCGACGCAGATCAGCACGAGCGCCGGATTCAGTGAGACGGATGTAAAGGAGTTCGCCGTCATGCCCTTGCGTTCGCCCGTTGCGTCACGGGTGGTCACGATCGTCACGCCGGTGAGGAAGGTACCGAAGGCGCGGCGGAGGTCGCGGGTGTTGAATTCCATCTGGCCCATCGCAGATTCTCCTGATCGAATCCGAGACTGACGCAGCTTTGCCGCGACCGCTTCCTCCTAATGCGAGGAGCGATTGCCTAAAATTTCCGCCGCACCCTCGGCACCTGGCGGCTGATCCGGCGTCAGGATCTTCTGGAATTGCAGGGCGAGTTGAAGGGCGAAGCGCTGTTCAGGCGTTTCCATGGCGATGCCGAACAGGTCGCGCAGGCGCGAAAGCCGGTAGCGCAGTGTGGTGACGTGCAGGCCAAGCGCATCGGCCGTCGGCTGGGCGCGCCCTCCGTTTTCGAGGAAGCTCGCCAGTGTTTCGATATAAGCGCTGGCATGTTCGCGGTCGTGGCGGACAACAGTGCCGACCAGCGTTTCGACGAAGGCCCGCATCTCGGCATTGTCGACAGCCGACATCAGCACCGGGAAGGAGCCGAAATCCTGCGCCGAGACCATGCCGCATCGGCCAAAGCGGCGCGCGAGGCCAAGCAGCCGGCCACTCTCGCGCCAGGCCGCTGGATAATCGCTCGCCGCATGACAGATACGGCTCTGCACCAGCACCAGCGTTTCCGCGAAGACGGCCTTCAGCTCTTGCAGGAGTTGTTGGGCCAGCGGCGCTGGCAGAACCTGATCCCGCTTGGCAGTCGGGCGCCAGATCACCAGCGAAGCGCCGCGTCGGACGGTAACCGCTGCAAGCCCGTTGCGCCGCAGGGTATTCCGCAGCCGGTGCAGCGCTTCCTCGACTTGCGGCCCCGCAAGCATCTCGTCTTTTGAAAGGCTGAACCGCGCGATGCCGGCCGGCTGGCTAAGATCGATGCCGAGGCGGCGCGCCCGCTCGACCACCGCCTCGCTGATGCGCGCATTCTCGTCGAGAATATCGCCGAACAAATCTTCTTGGCTGCGGGCCTCCGCTGCATTGGCGACGAAGCCACGCATCATCTGCACCGCGAGCCCGAAACGGGCGCTATCGAGCAAGAGATGGTCGAGATCGCTGAAATCGGCGCTGCGGGAAAAGGCGATCAGCGCGCCGACGCGCACGCCATCGACATGCAGTGGGCAGAACAGCGCCGGCAACCGCAAAACCTGTCCAGAGACCGTCAGCGCGAGATCGAATGTATCGAAGCGGCCGCCTGGCATCTGCCGGCCGGCATATTCGAGGAATTGCGAGGCATCCGGCCCGCTGGCGGCGGCGCGCCAGCGCTCGTCGTCGATTGTTTCCGGTGTGGGTGAACGCTCGGCCAGTACACGGCGCGCCGTCAGGTCCACGATCACGAAAGGGTTTGGCAGCATCGAAACCGCTTTCGCCGCCACCGCCTCCACCGAACCGTTGGAAAGCACCTGGTCGAGCAACGAGGCATGCGCATCCAGCGCCTGGCGCAACCGCTCGCCAAAGGCCTGTTCCTCGGCCAGCGAGCGTGCCCGGCTCATGGCGATATCACCGAGCTGGACGACGAATTTCAGGAAGGCGAGGTCGGGTTCGCCGACCGTCACGACCTGGCGCGAGCGGACGGAAAGCACATTGCGGTAACCTTCCGCGCTCCGGTACTCCATCGGCAGGATAATCACCGTGCCGTAGCCGAGTTCGATCGCTTCGCGGCGATAGCCCGGAAACTGCTCGGAAATCTTGGGGTCCTCGATGACTACCGCCTCATTGCGAGCGAGCGCCACCAGACTCGGGCTCTCCGAAAGCAGCCAGCGGTTTTCGAGGTTGAGGCCGGGATAATCGGGATCGTGCCGCGCCACGACTTCGGCATAGCCGCTTGCAGTATCGACGCTCATGATGCCGCCGGCCGTCCATGGCGCGCCCATGCACACCGCTTCGAGCAGATGCCCCAGCGTCGCGTCGAGGTCGCTGCTGGCGTTGATGTGGCTGGCAACGTCGCCGAGCGACTTGAAGAGGGTGGACTGGTCCATCGCGGAGGTGGACAAGCGTATGGGTTTGTCCCGGGATTGCATAAGGGGAAGCAGAGCATAGATCGGGCCAAATTTCCTCTGAAAAAGAGGATGCCGCTTCCAACGCCTCCGCCGATCATCGAAGCTCAGGACAACCAGCCCGAGGCAATGCTGCGACGATGACCGGACGAGGCGCTACCACAGGCAGGAGCGGCTGATGACCAAACGGCAGATGAAGCTCGTCGCCTATCTGAAGACCGGCCCGACCGCGCTGCATGTCGGCGGCTGGCGTCACCCGGAAGCGACGCTCGACGATATTCTCGATCCTTCTCGCTATGAGCATATTGCCCGCACGCTCGAAGCGGCGAAATTCGACGGCTGCTTCTTCGCCGATCTCTTCGGGCTCTACGATATTCATGGCGGCAGCTACGACGCCTATGTGCGGCGCGGTGGACAGATCAGCTTCCTCGACCCGACCGTGGTGTTGCCGATCATGGCGAACGCCACCCGCCATCTCGGTCTCGGCGCGACGCTCTCGACGAGTTTCCATACCGCTTATCATCTCGCCCGCTGGCTTGGCTCGCTCGACGTGTTGAGCAAGGGCCGCGTCGCCTGGAATGTCGTGACTTCAGCGACCGATCTCGAAGCGCAGAATGCCGGCATGACCGAGCTTCCGCCGCGCGAGGAGCGTTACGACCGTGCGGACGAGGTGTTGGAGGCCTGTTTCGCGCTCTGGAACAGTTGGGACGCTGACGCCTTCGTGCTCGACAAGGCGGCCGGCGTGCTCGCCGACCCGACCAAGGTGCATTACGCGAATTACGAGGGCCGCTGGATCAAGTCGCGCGGGCCGCTGTCGATCCCGCGCAGCCCGCAAGGGAGGCCAGTCATCATGCAGGCCGGCGGCTCGGATCGCGGTCGCGAATTTGCGGCGCGCTGGGCGGAGGTGATCTTCACCATCCAGACCACCCGCGAGGCGATGAAGGAATTCTACGACGATATCGGCGTACGGCTGGAAAAGGCCGGACGCAAGCGCTCCGATTGCGCCATCCTGCCGGCCTTTTCGGTGGTGCTCGGCGAAACGGAATCGATTGCCCGCGAAAAGGCCGATTACCTGAACAGCCTGATCGACCCGGAGCTCAACAAGGCCTCTTCGTCCAGCAGTCTCGGCGCGGACCTGACCAAGCTGAAGGGCGAGGCCGACCTCGCCAAGCTCCAGGGCAACCAGGGCATGAAGGGCACGGAGCAGATCGTGCATCAGCGGATGAAGAACGAGGGTATCGGCTTCGTCGAGGCGGCCGCCAAGCGCGAAGGACGCGAATGGATCGGCACGCCCAAGATGATCGCGGACCGATTGCAGGAGACTTTCGAGGCTGGCGTTTGCGACGGGTTCGTGCTCTCGCCCTCGATGTTCCCCGGCATGTTCGAGCAGTTCTGTCGGGGGGTCGTGCCGGAATTGCAGAGAAGGGGGCTGTTCAGGACGGAATATACCGGCCGAACGCTCCGCGAAAATCTTCAGAGCTGAAAAGTCAGCCGAAGCCTGGGAAGCGAAGCCAAAGGCTGGCTGTCGTCATTTGTCTTGAACGGTCGTGGAGGACTGGACATGGGTGCGAATTCGGGGCGGCCGCTGTCGCGGCGCGAAGTGTTGCGTGGAACCACGATGCTGGCGGGCGCGGCAGCGCTTGGCGGCTTCTCACCCGCCCAGGCGGCGGATGAGTACAAGGGCAAGACAGTCGTCTTCGCGAGCTGGGGCGGTGCCTATCAGGATGCCGAGAAGGTCAGCTACTGCGATCCCTTCGCGCAGATGACCGGCGCCAAGGTGGTGCAGGACGGGCCGATGAACGTCGCCAAGTTCCGCGCCATGATCGAGAGCGGCTCGCCCGACTGGGATGTCGCCGACATCACCATCGACTTCCTCTATGCCGGCATCGGCGACAACCTGTTCGAGAAGATCGACAAGACCATCGTCGACACCAGCCGGCTCGACCCGCGCTTTGTCCACGACTACGGCCTCGGCTGCATCGTCTGGTCCTATAATCTCGGCTTCAGCACCAAGGCCTATGCCGGCAAGGAAGCGCCGAAGACCTGGGCCGATGTCTTCGACCTGAAGAAATTCCCCGGCAAGCGCACGATGAGCGACAATCCGGTGGCGACGCTGGAGGCCGCGCTGATGGCCGATGGCGTGACGCCGGACAAGCTCTATCCGCTCGATGTCGACCGGGCGCTCAAGAAGCTCGCCACCATCAAGTCCGACACGATCTTCTGGAGCTCCAACTCGCAATCGCAGCAGCTCTTCGTCGATGGCGAGGTCAATCTTGGTCTGATCCTCAACGGGCGCGCCTATGACGCGGCCAAGAAGGGCGCGGCGATCGATGTCTCCTGGGAGCAGAATATCCAGTCGGTCGATTATCTCGCGGTGCCGCGCGGCTCCAAGAACAAGGCCGCCGCGATGAAGCTGATCGACGTGATGACGCTGCCGGAGAACCAGGCCAAGCTCGCCAACCTGATCGCCTATGCGCCGACCAATCCGGCGGCCTTCAAGAATATCGATCCGAAGATCACGCCCTGGCTTTCGACAGCGCCGGAGAATGTGAAAAAGGGTTTTGTAATCAACGCCGAATACTGGCGCGACAACCTGAAGAAGAACCTTGAACGCTGGTCTGCCTGGAAACTGGCCTGATCCGGTTTAAGCTCCGCTGATGGCGACTTCAGACACCCTGACCGCTCAGGGCGGCGAGCCCGCTCGGCTCCAGCCGGGTGGCTCCGCGCCGCGCCGGCCGGGCCTGCTGGCTGACCGGCGCGTGCTGCTGCTCGCGCCGGCTTTGCTGCTGCTTGCCGTCACCTTCCTCTGGCCGGTCGGGCTGCTGCTATCGCGCGCGTTCACGCAGCCGGTGGCTGGCTTTGGAAACTTCATCGCGCTTTGGGCGGGCCAAGGCTATCTTCAGGTTCTCTGGAACACTGTGATCATCAGCGCGGCAGCGACGCCGATCTGCGTGGCGCTGGCCTTTCCCGTTGCGCATGCCATGACCTATGGCTCGGCCCGGCTGAAGCGCCTGCTCGTCTTCGTCGTGCTGGTGCCGTTCTGGACAAGCCTGCTGGTGCGCACCTTCGCGACCGTCATCCTGCTCCAGCGCAACGGGCCGCTGAACAAGCTGCTGATCGGCCTCGGCCTCACCACCGAGCCGGTGCAGATGCTCTACAACATGACCGGGCTGCTGGCCGGCGCGGTGCAGGTGCTGCTGCCCTTCGTCGTCTTCCCGCTGCATGCCGCCATGCTGCGCATCGATCCATCGCTGATGCAGGCGGCGCTGACGCTCGGCGCGAACCCGGTGCGCGCTTTCCTGCGTGTCTACCTGCCGCTGACCATGCCGGGCCTGCTCACCGGCGCGACGCTCGTCTTCATCTCGACGCTCGGCTATTACGTTACGCCCGCCATGCTCGGCGGCCCGCGCCAGACCATGATCGCGCAGATGATCCAGGACCAGATCGCGCAATTCGGCAATTGGGGCCTTGCCGGCGCGCTCTCGCTGGTGCTGCTCGCGATCTCGGGTGTGATGCTGCTGATGCTTCACCTCACCGTCGGCCTGAAGGATGTGCGCCGATGAGAGGCGACGGGCTCGACATCTGGCGGAAATTCCGCGGGCTGATCTGCATCCTCGTCGCGATCTACCTGATCGCGCCGCTGGCGATCGTGGTGATCATTTCCTTCAGCGCCGCCTCCTTCCTGCAATTCCCGCCCCCGGGCTTCTCACTACGCTGGTACGAAAACCTGTTCAGCGACAGCAACTGGACGGACTCGATCGCGGTCAGCTTCCAGATCCTCGTGCCCTCCGCCACGCTCGCGACATTGCTCGGCACGGCTGCCGCCTATGCGCTGGTGCGCGGCAAGATACCCGGCTCCAAGTTCATCGGCGCGGTGCTGATGCTGCCGATCATCGTGCCGGGCATCATCACGGCGGCGGCGCTGTTCGGCATCTATCGCGGGCTCGGCCTCAATGGCACGCTGACCGGGCTGGTCATCGGCCACGTCATCGTGACGATGCCTTATGTCGTGGCGACCGTGAGTTCATCGCTGCGCACGCTCGATCCTCGGCTTGAAGATGCGGCGTCCACGCTCGGCGCGCCGCCTTTCGCGGCTTTCAGGCGGGTGACATTCCCATTGCTGCTGCCCGCGATCCTCTCTGGCCTGCTTTTCGCGGCGGTTGCGTCCTTTGATGAGCTGATCGTCTCGCTCTTCGTCAGTTCGGCGCGTGTTCGTCCGGTACCGGTGCAGATGTGGTCGAATATCCGCGGCGATCTCGACCCGACTATCGCGGCCATCGCCTCGCTGTGTTTCGCGGTGGCGCTGGTCGCCCTTTTCCTTGAATGGTTTCTCCGGCGTCGGACCGGACTGGAGCAGACGTGACCATGACCGCCGCCACTCCCGTTCTGGAACTCGACGGCGTTCGCAAGAGCTATGGCGGCTATGTCGCCGTCGAGAATATTGAGCTGTCGCTCAGGCCGGAAGAGTTCATGACGTTTCTTGGGCCTTCCGGCTCAGGCAAGACAACGACGCTGATGATGGTCGCCGGTCTCCAGCAGCCCGATGCCGGCTCGATCCGGCTTGGCGGCACGCCCGTCGACCGCCTGCCGCCCTACAAGCGCGATATCGGCATGGTGTTCCAGCAATATGCGCTCTTCCCGCATATGAGCGTGCGCAAGAACATCGCCTTTCCCCTCGAAATGCGCGGCCAGAGCCGCGCCGAGATCGACCGGCAGGTTGAGGATGCTTTGCAACTCGTGCGACTAGGCGACTATGGCGACCGCCTGCCGAAACAGCTTTCCGGCGGCCAGCAGCAGCGCGTGGCCTTGGCTCGCGCCATGGTCTATCGCCCGGCGTTGCTACTGATGGACGAACCACTTGGCGCGCTGGATAAAAAGCTGCGCGAGCAGATGCAGCGCGAGATCAAGCGCGTCTCACGCGAGCGGCGCATCTCGGTCCTCTACGTCACGCACGACCAGGAAGAAGCCCTCACGATGAGCGACCGCATCGCGGTGTTCAACAAAGGCCGCATCGAGCAGGTCGGCACGCCAGAGGAACTCTACGAGCGCCCGGGCACGCGCTTCGTCGCGGATTTCCTTGGCGAGACGAACTTCTTCCCAGGTGTGGTGATCGGCAGCGAAGGCGAGCGTTGCCAGGTGGATGTTGGAGGAGGGCGCTACGAGGCGCGCTGCACCAAGGCTTTCGCGTCCGGCGAAAAGGTTGTCGTCGCGATCCGCCCTGAGCGTCTTGCCATCGGTCCAGCCGTCGCAGGCAGCGGCGCGCTCACGGGCACGCTGGTCGATGTCGTTTATCTCGGCAATGCGCGGCGCTCGGTCATTCGCTTAGCCGACGGACAGGAATGCTTCGCGCTTCAGCAAGTCGGACAGGCGGAAACGAGCGGGCTTTCGATTGGGGATATGGTCGAGATGCGCTGGGAAACCGGCAATGCGACGGTGTTCTCCGAGGGGGCCTAGCGGACTCCAATAATCCTTCCCCTTGATGGGGAAGGTGGCGCATAGCGCCGGATGGGGCGGTCAGCGCCAACGCTTGCCGATGCCGGGCTTCCACCCCCTCCGTCGGCTGCGCCGACACCTCCCCCATCAAAGGGGAGGATTACCGTGAGAGGTTCAGGCCAGCCTCACCCCACCCTGATATCGATCAGCGCCTGCGTGCGTTTCGTCGTGACATGCGCGATCGCCCGCTCCAGCGCGGCCGGCAGCTCCGCGCCCGTCTCGACCCGTTGCGCATAGGCTCGGCTTGCCTCCGCCACCTTCGTGAAATCCGGCGTCGGCTCCAGCGACACCAGCGGCATGGCGTTGCTGCGCGAGGCGTAGCCGTCCGGATAGACGTCGAGCACGGAATGGCGCACCGCCCCCCATTCCGCATTGTTGAGGATCAGCACCAGCAGCGGCAGTTGAAGCGCTTCCGCGATCTGGTGGCAGGCGGTCGGGTTGGAGAACATGTAAGAGCCGTCGCCCATCGTGGCGATGATCAGCCGGTCCGGATCGGCAAGCTGCATGCCGAGGCCGCAGGGGAAGGACCAGCCGAGGCCGCCGGAATGCGGTTCCTGATACCAGGAATTCGGCTCGGTCAGCGCCAGCGGATCGAGCGGCGCGCCGAGTTCGGAGAGCACCGTCGTCTTGCGGCCTTCAATCGCTTTCGACAGGCAAAGGCTGACGAAGGCCTTGCTCATGCGCTCGCCGTTGCCAGCTTCGGCCTGCGCGCGGACGGTGTCGCGGCGCTTTCGCGAGGCTTTAGCGATGCTGGCACGGCGGGTGGCGCGCTTTCCCGCGGCCGCCGCCTCGTGCTGGCGCATTGCGGCGGCGAGTGCCAGGATCGTGTCGGCGGTCTCTCCTGCGAGCGAGAGGTCGGCTTCGAAGTTGCGCACGGGGGATCGCGCATAAAGCGGGTCCGGACCAAGCTGGATCACCTTCGCGGCTGATGACAGCTCGTGGATTTTCGGCGACCAGGGCGCGAGCGAGTCGATCACCAGCACCACATCCGCGTCCTTCAGCCAGGGTGCGGGATCGGAGCCGACACACATCGGATGCTCGTTCGAGATCGCGAGTTGCACCGCCCAATATTGTGAGACAGGGATGCCCCAGTCTTCGGCCAATTTCGCCAGCGCCGCGAAGCCTTCAGCCGAACCCGCGCCACGCTGCGCGACGATCAGCGGACGTTCGGCAGCGGCTAGCAAGTGTGCGGCCTCCTCCAGCACGGTGGCCGGTGGCGCGACCGACACCGGGGCGATGCGGCTTGGCGCATCCAGTGCGTCTGCCGGGCACAACTCGCAAAGCGGTTCACGCGGCAGGCTGAGATAGACCGGCCCCTTCGGCGTCGAATTGGCGATGGCGTGAGCTCGGTCGACGAGATCGAGCGCCTGTTCAGGGAATTTCAGCTCGTAATCCCATTTCACTGCCTCACGGATCAGCGCCGCCTGATCGCGCATTTCCTGGCCCCAGCCGATCGGCACGGTGCGGGAGCCGAGCCGGCCGCGTTCGGTCACCGGCGTGCGGCCGGAAAACAGGATGATCGGCACATGCTCGGTCGCGGCGTTGATCGCGCCGATGGCGCAATTGGCGAGGCCGACATTGGTGTGCGCCATTACCGCCTGCGCGCGGCCGGTCGCCAGGAAATAGCCATGCGCCATGCCCATCGCCGCGTTCTCGTGCGGGATGACGATTGCTTTTGGCAGCGGAATATCCTTGGCATTGGCCTCCGCCAGCCCCTCGATGATCGGCGGGAAATCCGTGCCGGAATTGGCGAAGATGTAATCGACGCCGACTGCCTTCAGGCGGGCGAGGATCGCGCCACCAGCGATGATCTTGTTGGAAGTGTCTTTCATGGCGCTCTCTACATCAGGCTTGGGAGCCAGGTGGCGAGGGTGGGGAAGGCGACGAGGATCGCAAGGCGGATCAGGTCGGTGACGATGAAGGGCGCGACGCCCTTGAAGATGGTGGAGAAACTCAGTTCCCCGACCACGCTCTTGATGACGAAGACGTTCATGCCGACTGGCGGGTGGATCAGCCCGAGTTCCACCGTCATCACGATGATGACGCCGAACCAGATCGGATCGAAACCGAGCGCGGTGATGACCGGAAAGATGATCGGCACGGTGAGGATGATCATCGCCATGGCGTCCATCAGGCAGCCAAGCACGAGATACATCAGCAGTATCAGAGCGAGCACGCCGTAACGGCCAAGGCTAAGCCCGGTGAGGAATTCGGTCACGCGTTGCGGCGTGCCGGTGATGGTGAGGAAATAGCCGAAGAGCAGCGCGCCGATCAGCACCGTGAAGACGGCCGCCGCCGTGCGCGTAGCCTGGAGGAGCGAGTTGAGGATCGCCTCGCGCCCGAGCTTTCGCCTGGCGACGCCGATGATGAAGGCGCCGCCCGCGCCCATGCCGCCGGCTTCCGTCGGCGTGAATAGGCCGCCGTAGAGGCCGCCGATCACGAAGATGAAGAGCAGGAGAGGGGCCCAGACATCCTTGATCGCTGCGAGCCTTTCGGCGTTGGAGCTCTTCTCGCCAGCCGGGAGCGCGCCTGGACGCCAAAGGCCGATCAGCATGATGGTGAGAATATACATGCAGACGGCGACGAGGCCTGGCACGACGCCTGCCATGAAAAGTTTGCTGATGTCCTGCTCGGTGATGATGCCGTAGACGACCAGCACCGTCGAGGGCGGGAACATAGCACCCAGCGTGCCGCCTGCCGCGATCGTGCCGGCCGCGAAGGCACGGGGGTAATTGAAGCGTCGCATTTCTGGATAGGCGACTGTCGAGAAGGTCGCGGCGGTGGCAACCGAGGAGCCGGAAATCGCGGCGAAGCCGGCGCAGGCGATGATGGTGGCGAAGCCGAGCCCGCCGCGTAGGTGTCCGATGAAGGTGTTGGCGGCGCGGAACAATTCACGGCTCATGCCGGAATTGGAGACGAACGCGCCCATCAGCAGGAACATCGGGATGACGCCGAAGGTGTAATCGGTGACGGTGCGCATCGAGGTCTGGCCGATCAGCTTCAGCGCCGGGCCGAAGCCAGTGATGAGCCCGAAGCCAGTTACGCCGACCAATCCCATCGCCATGCCGACCGGCACGCGCAGCAGCATCAGCACGAACAGCAGCACGAAGCCCGAGACGGCGATGAAATCCTGGCTCATCGCTACTCGACCGGCTCGAGGGAATGCTGCTCGTTCACCCGTTCCGGGTGGAAGACGAGGCGGAAGGTGCGCACCGCGATCAGGATGACGGCCGAGACATCGCCAAGCCAGGCGATGGCGAAGAACGGCCAGGTCGGCAGGTGCATGTCGTAGGTCAGCACGTTCTGGATCTTGGTCTGCACGACCTTGTCGAAGAGCATGATCGTCTGCACCGTGACGACGAAAAGCAGCACCAGCGTCGCGAAAATGTCGATCAGCCGCTTGCCGTTCCTGCCGGCAAGATCCCAGACGAGATCCACCGTGATATGCGCGCCGCGATAGCTCGTCGCCGCGATGCCCCAGAAGATCAGGATGCCGAGGAAGAGCCGGCCGAAATCATAGCCGTCGGGGATCGAGACGCTGAAGAAATAGCGCAGCAGCACCGAGATGAAGATATCGGCCGCCACCAGCCCGACGAAGCCGGCCGCGATCCATTCGATCCCCTCGATGAAGCGGTCCGTCGCGTTTTTTCGCGATGGTGGGGCAGTTGTGCTTGGCGTTTGGGCCATGTTTGTCGGCTCCGTTTCTTCGTGTTCCGTCCTGCCTCCGCAGCCTCATCCTGAGGAACAAGCGAAGCTTGCGTCTCGAAGGATCGTCCAGAGAGCACTGGAGACGCCCTCGTGCTTCGAGACGGCCGCCCAAAAGGCGGCCTCCTCAGCATGAGGGCTGCGGGTGGGCAGCTTCAAAACGCCGCCTGTTTGTCCGCCAGCAGCTTCTTCAGCTCAGCCAGCACGGCATCCGGGTCCTGACCGACCTTTTTCACCGTCTCGGCCCAGCGCGCCTGCAATGGGGCAACGGCGCCGCGCCAATCCTCGAGCTGCTTCGGCGTCAGTTCGACCACCTCGTGGCCGGGCGCCTTCTTCATTTTCTCGCGACCGGCGAATTCGAAATCCGTCCAGGCGGCCGAGAGCTTGGCTGCCCATTCGGAGGTGCAGTGATCGTCGATCACCTTCTTCTGCGCGGCGGAGGCGCTGTCGTAGACGCCCTTGTTGATCGACCAGGTATAGGCGGTCGTATAGAGCGGCACGTCGATCGAATATTTTGTCACCTTGTCGATGCCGAACAGGAAGATCGAGTTCCAGGGGAAGGTGATGGCGTCCGCCACGCCACGTTCCAACGCATCGCGGGATTCGGGCGCGGACGCCTGCACATTCGTGCCGCCGAGCGTCGTCACCATTTCGCCGACCGTCACCTGCGCCGGGCGCACCTTCAGGCCTTTGACATCGCCCGGCTCGCTGATCTTTTTCTTCGAGTGGAGCGTGCCCGGGTCATGCACGAAGGCAAGACAGAAATGTGTGTCCGCCATCTCCTTGGCGGCGTATTTCCGGTACCATCCGTCAACCGCCACCGTGCCGCCCTTGGCGTTGGCGACGGTGAATGGCAGTTGCGCGGCGTTGATGATCGGGAAACGGCCGGGCTGATAGCCGGGGCTGACATAGCCAACATCGGCGATGCCATCGCGCACCATGTCGTAGTGGTCGAATGCCTTGCCGAGTTGCTCGGAGGGGAAGACCATGCCCTTGATCGTGCCGCCGGAGGCTTTCTCCATATCGGCTGCCCAATCCTTCGCTGATTGCACCAGCGGATGCGCCGGCGGAATCCAGAGGGAAATCTTCAGCGTGATCGTCTTGTCCTGCGCCATCGCCGCGCTTGCCATCAGCCAAGTCGCAGTGAGCGCCAGCACGGCGCCCTTCATTGCTTTCCTTGCCATATCCGCTCTCCCTCCTGTTTTCCCTGCGGTTCTGCGACCGTTCGGGATGTGAATTTCAAGCTGGGTCGTCAGCCGCTTCCGGCTCGTCGATTTCGGTATTGGTCAGCGCGCCGACGATGCGGCGCAGCACGGCGAGGAACATCACCTTGTCCTTGCCGACGATGGCGTCGAGCCGGTCGTCATGCGCGTGGGCGATGACGCGCAGGTCCTTCAGCATCGTCTCGCCGGCCTCCGTCAGCCGCACGCTGTAGCTGCGCTGGTCGTCGGCCTTGCGCTCGCGCAGGATCAGACCGCGCGCATCGAGCGCCTTCAGCGTCGTGGTGAGGGTCGAACGGTCGCGACCGCAAAGCCGGCTGATCTCGGATGGTGTGAGGCCGGGATTATCCGACAGGATGGTCAGCAGCGTGTACCATCCGGGTTTCAGGTCCGAAGAGCCTGCTCCCTGCCGGATCGCTGCGAAAGAGGCCTCCTGCGCGATGCGCAGGTGATAGCCGATCACATCCGCGAAGAAGGCCGGTATCTGCAAATCCTCGCCAGGCCGCGCCTCACTGCGCGGCAACCGGTTCAGCGACACGATCGCCATTCTCTTGTTGCTCCTCAGAACGGATAATGCTGCGGACCTTCGATGGTGATCCAGCGCAGATCCGTGAACTCGGCAATAGCCGCCTTGCCGCCGAAACGGCCATAGCCTGAACCCTTCACGCCGCCGAAAGGCATCTGCGCCTCATCTGCGACGGTCGGGCCATTGATGTGGCAGATGCCGGTTTCGAGCCGGCGGGCGACATCCATGGCGCGGGTGACATCGCGGCCAAAGACGGCGGAGGAGAGGCCGTACTCCGTGTCGTTGGCGACGCTGATCGCCTCTTCGACGCCCTTCACGCGGATGACGCTCTTGGCCGGGCCGAAGGATTCTTCCGCGTAGATCCGCATGGCCGGCGTCACGCGGTCGATGACGGTTGCCTCCATGATCGCGCCATCGCGGCCGCCGCCAGCCACGACCTCAGCGCCTTTCTCGCGGGCATCGTCGATCAGTCCGGAGACCTTCTCTGCTGCTTCGACGCTGACAAGCGCGCCGAGCACGACATGCTCGCGCGGATTGCCGGCGGGAAGTTTTCGTGCGCGAGCGGCGAATTTCTCGACGAATGCATCGGCGATCTTTTCGTCGACGATGATCCGCTCGGTCGACATGCAGATCTGGCCCTGGTTGGCGAAAGCTCCGAAGATCGCGGCATCGACCGCCGCATCGATATCGGCATCGTCGAGCACGATCAGTGGGGCCTTGCCGCCGAGTTCCAGCAGGACCGGCTTCAGGTGACGGCCGGCCGTCTCCGCGATGATGCGGCCGACGCGGGTGGACCCGGTGAAGTTGATGCGCTTGACTGCCGGGTGCGCGATCAGCGCCTCGACCAAATCAGCCGCATCGGCCGGCGCGTTGGTCACGACATTGATCACGCCCTTCGGCAGCCCGGCCTCGCGCAGCACTTCGCCGATCAACCGATGTGTGCCGGGGCAAAGCTCAGAAGCTTTCAGCACCACAGTGTTGCCGCAGGCAAGCGGCATGGCGACAGCGCGCGTGCCGAGGATGACTGGTGCGTTCCAGGGTGCAATGCCGACGCAGACACCGGCAGGCTGGCGGATCGCCAGCGACAGGCAGCCCGGTTTGTCGGACGGGATGACTTCACCTGCAATCTGCGTGGTCATTGCGGCTGCCTCGCGCAAAATATTGGCGGCGAGCATGGTGTTGAAGCCGCCCCAGGGGCCGGTTGCCCCGGTTTCCCTGGTCATCAGCGCGCTAAAGTCACCGGCCCGCGCAGCCATCAGGTCAGCGGCCTTGTTCAGCAGCGCTCGGCGCTCGCTTGGAGACGTCTTCGACCAGGCGGGGAAGGCCGCGGCGGCGGCATCGACGGCGCGTTTCGCATCGGCGACGCCGCCGGCCGCGGCACGGGTCGCGACTTCGCCGGTCACCGGATCGCGGCGCTCGAAGGACGCGCCTGATATGGCTGCGACGTCCTCATTATCGATGAGTAGCCGGATATCCATACGGGCCTCCCGAAGTTTGCCGCCTTTTTGGCGGGCAGGGGAGGTGGTCGCCATCCCCGATTTCCTGGCAGCCTAGGGCAAGCGTTTCCGGTGCGCAAGATAGTTTGTATTCCAAATATTGGAGACCAAATTATCTTGTTGCGCTGCAGCGTGCCGAAACGAAACAAGCTTTCAGCGTTGAAAGCTTGCTGAAAGCTTGGATGGATTAGCGTCTCGAAATGCCCCGCTGCGGCCGGCCGTTTGGTCGAGAAAAAAGCGCGGGGCGGGAAACGAACAGGGACGGACCAATGACATTTTCACGATTCACTCTTTGCACCACAGCCATTGCCATCGCGCTGGTCGCGGGTTCCGCCGCATGGGCCGCCGACAAGGTCACCATCATGGTTGGCGGTTACGAGAAGCAGATTTATCTGCCGGCCAAGCTTGCCGAGGGCCTCGGCTATTTCAAGGATGAGGGACTCGAGGTCGAGCTGCTGAACGAAGCCGCCGGTGTCGATGCCGAGAACCAGTTGCTCGCCGGCGCGGTGCAGGGCGTGGTCGGCTCCTACGATCACTGCGTCGATCTGCAGGCCAAGGGCAAGTTCGTGCAGTCGGTCGTGCAGTTCAGCCAGGCGCCGGGCGAGGTCGAGCTGGTCTCGAACAAGCACCCGAACGTGAAATCCTTCGCCGACATGAAGGGCATGAATTTTGGCGTCACCGGGCTTGGCTCCTCGACCAATTTCCTGACCCTCTATCTCGCGACGCAGGCCGGCCTGAAGCCCGGCGAATTCACCACCGTTCCGGTCGGCGCGGGCGGCACCTTCATTGCCGCCATGCAGCAGGACAAGATCCAGGCCGGCATGACGACCGAGCCGACGATTTCGCGCCTGCTCAAGACCGGCGAAGCTCGCGTGCTGGTCGATATGCGCTCGCCTGAGAAGACCAAGGAAGCGCTGGGCGGGCCTTACCCCTTCGCCTCGCTTTACATGGAGACCGCCTGGGTCAATTCCCACAAGGACACTGTGCAGAAGCTCGCCAACGCCTTCGTCAAGACGATGCGCTTCATCAACACGCACAGCGCCGAGGAAATCGCCGACAAGATGCCGAAGGATTTCTATGTCGGCGACAAGGACGGCTACGTGAAGGCGCTCGCCGAGGGCAAGGCGCAGTATACGCCGGACGGCGTGATGCCCGAGGGCGGCCCGGAGACGGTGCTGAAAGTGCTCCAGAGCTTCTCGAAGAGCGTGAAGGGCAAGCAGATCGACCTTTCGAAGACCTATACGACCGAGTTCGTGAAGGCGGCGAAGTCGTCCTGATTATACCTTCCTGTCATTCCCGACCGTCGAAGGCGGAGCGGGAATCCAGGGGCCACGAGCACAAACGACTCCTGGATTCCCGCTCGCGCTAAAGCGCGTCGGGAATGACAGGGGAGGATTATCTGAATTCCGACATTCCGAGGATTTTGCGATGAGCAATCCGCCCACTTCTTCTCCCGCAATCGAGCTGATCAATGTCAGCCGACGCTTTATCTCCCCCACCGGCAAATCACTCACGGCGCTGCGCGATTTCAACATGACGGTGGAGCAGGGCGAGTTCGTCGCCCTCGTCGGGCCGACCGGCTGCGGCAAGTCCACCACGCTCAACCTCGTCACCGGGCTGGCAAAACCGAGCGCCGGCGAGGTCAAGCTGATGGGAGGGCCGATCACTGGCATCGATCCGCGCGTCGGCTTCGTCTTCCAGACGGATGCGCTATTCCCATGGCGCAACGTGCTCGACAACGTGATGGCCGGGCCGCTCTATCGCGGCATGGATCGAGCGCAAGCCGAGAAGAAGGCGCGCGACTGGCTGGCGCGGGTTGGTCTTTCCAAGTTCGAGCACCATTACCAGCACCAGCTTTCCGGCGGCATGCGCAAGCGCGTCTCGCTGGCGCAGACTTTCATCAACGAGCCCGAAATCCTGCTGATGGACGAGCCCTTTTCGGCGCTCGACGTCCAGACCCGTACGCTGATGCATGAGGAACTGCTGAAGCTATGGGCGGAGCGCAAGGCTTCCGTGATCTTCGTGACGCATGACCTTGAGGAAGCAGTGGCGCTCGCCGACAAGGTATATGTGCTGACCGCCGGCCCCGCGACGGTGAAATCGGTCTACCAGATCGATCTGCCGCGCCCGCGCGTCGTCTCCGAAATCCGCTACGAGCCGGAATTCATCAAATATTGCCGCACGATCTGGGAGGACCTCAAGCAGGAGGTCGAGACCAGCTATCGCCGCGCCGCCGAAGCCGCCTGAGAGAGGACGCCATGACCGACGCAACCATCGCCAACGCTCCCGTTTTCCGCGCCGGCACTTCGGACGCCGAGATCGAGGCAGCCGCTATCCGCGCCATCAAGCGGCGCAAGCAACTCGTGCTGTTTTGGCAGCTCGCCATCCTGGTCGGCGTGCTGGGGCTCTGGGAGCTCGCATCCGCGCAGAACTGGATCGATCCGTTCTTCTATGCGAGCCCGAGCGCCATCGTCGCGCGCCTGCATGAATGGATCACCGAGGGCACGACCGAAGGCTCGCTCTGGTACAACCTGTTCGTGACGATGGAGGAGGCGCTGATCGGCTTCTTCACTGGCTCCATCGCCGGTGTGCTGGTTGGCATCGGGCTTGGCCGCAACAAGTTCCTGTCGGATATCTTTTCCGTCTACATCAAGGCGATCAATTCGATCCCACGCGTGGTGCTTGCGCCGATCTTCATCATGATCATGGGGTTGGGCCTCGCTTCCAAGGTGGCGCTCGCCTTCATCATGGTGTTCTTCGTCGTCTTCGCCAACGCCTTCCAGGGCGTGCGCGAGGCCGACCGCAACATGATCGCCAATGCCCGTATCCTCGGCGCATCCGACTGGCAGGTGACGCGCACGGTGATCATCCCCTCGGCGATGAGCTGGATTTTCGCCAGCCTTCACGTCAGCTTTGGCTTCGCCATCATCGGTGC
>FTCZ01006666.1_pt1 | contig 17499 bp, 15 predicted proteins | sample 1658871 | NCBI WGS metagenome assembly FTCZ01 (sample SAMEA3914864, study PRJEB12502) | metagenome | biome: forest; material: soil | place: USA | collected 2012-03-12 | depth 0.3 m
CTTGAACCTCTCGTGGATGATCGTCCGATTCGCGGGACGGATTTTCCGCTTCGCTGAGCTTACGGGCAGGTGGCGGATGCTGTCGCCTTGCTGGTGGCAAGGGATGGACCTGCGGGTCGCATTCCGATCAAGGCTCCGCGCGGGATGGCTTGTCACGCGGACTTCACGAACGGGGCCTAGTTGCCGTCGCAAAGACGAGGGGCGAGGGATGGACAGCAATCGGCCGTCAGGGTGTAGCGCCGCCGCCGACCCTCGGCGATGACCGAGTTGTCGTCGATCACGTTCTGCCGGTCCACAGCGCCCCCCGAGGCCGAGCTGCGCCAAGCGCTGCGCCGCTTCATCGAGGGGCGATTGCGCGATCCGGCGGAGAGCGAGGATCTGGTGCAGGAAACCTATCTGCGCCTCTACGCCTATCGCCGCACACGCAGCGTAGCCGATGTTGGTGCCTTCTGTTTCGCGGTCGCGCGGAACCTGATCAACGATTACCGCCGCCGCCTCCGCGCGGCGCCTGCCACCGATCTGCTGGTCGAGGAAGTCGTGTGCCCGCAACCTCGCGCAGACGAAATTCTGGCCTATCGCGAGCGAGTAGAGGTGCTTCTCCAGGCGCTGCGCCGGATGCCGCCGCTGCGTCGCGAGGTGTTTACGCGGCGGCGACTCGACGGCATCGACGCTGCCACGATCGCTGCGGACCTTGAGCTGTCTCGGGTGGCGGTGGACAAGCATGTCAGCCGCGCGCTGGCCGATCTGCGTGACGCGTTGGAGCGGCGGGGACTTGGCCTGGAGACGTCGCCATGACGCGAGCAAGCGAACGCGAGCCGGGTGATCCGCTGCTCGACGATCCTGCACTGGCCGAGGCACTCGCCGCCGTCGCCGCGAACGGCCGGCTGTCGAACGAGCGGGTGCGCCAGATGCGGGCCTCGCGCCGTCGTGCGCTGGGCACGGCGGGGGCCGCCATGCTCGTGCTGGCGATCGGAGGCGGCGGCTGGCTCGGTCTGCGCCCCGTGCCGTCCGTCACCGAACATTACCGGACGGCACGGGGCCAACAGCTTGCGGTCCGCCTCGCCGACGGCTCTTCGCTTCGCCTCAATGGCGCGACCAGCCTCGACGTGACGCTTGCGCACGATCACCGCGAGGTCGTGCTGAACGGAGGCGAGGCATTCTTCGACATCGCTCATGACGCACGCCGGCCTTTCGAGGTCGCGGCGGGAGACGTCTCCGCGCGCGTGCTGGGCACCGCTTTCGACCTCGATCGCACTACCGATCAGGTGAAGCTCGGCGTCTTTCGCGGCGCGGTGCGCTTCGGGGGCCGTTCGCCGGGGACGCATGGCGTGGTCGTGAAGCAGGGCTGGCGCTCGCGCTACCGCGATGGCGCGGTCGATGCGCCTGCGAGCTTCGATACCGATCAGCAGGACTGGCGACAGGGCTGGCTCGACACCGAGGGGATGCGCCTCACCGACATGGTGGAGGCGCTCAATCGCGGCGGCGGGCCTTTGGTCCTGCCACCGCCGCCCGCACTCGCCGCGTTGCCGATTGCGGGGCGCTTCAAGCTCGACGATCCGGCGCGGCTCCTTCACGCCATCGGCAGCGCCTACGGATTCTCGGTGGTGCGCGACGGCCAAGGCCTGCGGCTAGTTCCCGCCGCCGACTGATTCACTTGGTCACAAGTTTGTCATAGAAGTGACTGCAAAATAAAACAAAATTATTTTGTCCGAAGCGAGGAAGCGCGTCGTCTTCCGAGCGGGGCCGCAGGGGCGCGGCCAGTGGAGGGACATGATGCGACGCCATATTGGACTTTCGATGATCAGCCTCGCGGCGCTGGCTGCGGCAGCGATTGACGCTCCTGCCACCGCACAGGCAGGCGGCAACGCATTCGACCGACAGCAGAGCTTCACCATCGCGCCGGGTGATCTTCGCGGCGCCATCTCGCAATTCTCGCGCGGGACGGGGGTGCAGGTGGTTGTGGCGCCCGAGGCCGTCGCGGGCAAGCGCACGGCCGGCGTGTCAGGTACCCATAGCGTCCGCGACGCGCTGGCGCTGATGCTGCGCGGGACCGGGCTTGCGGTCTCGTTTGACGCTGGTATCGCGGTGCTCCGTTCGGGCCCAGTGCCGCGCCGCCGCGCGCCTGTAGAGCAGGTGGCGCTGGCGTCGGAGGTTAGCGCCGGCACCCGGTCGGACAGCGAGGAGGCCGCGGAAGCGCCCAACGAGATCATCGTGTCCGGCTACCGCGAAAGCCTTCGCCTTGCGCAGGACTACAAGAGGAATGCGGTCGGCTCCGAAGACGACATTCTGGCGCAGGACATCGCCTCCTTTCCCGATCTGAACCTAGCGGAGTCGCTCCAGCGCATCCCCGGCATCACCATCAACCGCGATAGCGGCGAAGGTCGGCAGATCACGCTCCGCGGCCTCGGCGCCGATTTCACCCGCACCCAGCTCAATCACATGGAGGTGCTGGGCAACACCGCGTCCGGCATGGACAATCGCGGTGGCGTGAGCCGCACGCGTTCGTTCGATTTCAGCCTGTTCGCGTCCGAGCTCTTCAACCGCGTCTCGGTCCAGAAATCCTATGCCGCCGACCAGGACGAGGGTGGCATTGCCGGTACGGTGCAGCTCTACACCGCCAAGCCCTTCGACTATATCGGTTCCAAGCTGGTCCTGTCCGCGCAGGGACAGACCAACACCAACACGAGCGGCGTCACCCCGCGCGTGGTCGCGCTGGCCTCCAATCGCTGGGGCGACTTCGGCGCGCTCGTCTCGGTCGCCTATTCGGAGATCAGAAGCAACGAGTATGGCTACCGCAACTGGGGTTGGGGGAAGGTGAAGTACAACCCCGGCAACATCGGGCCGAACATCGATCCCAACACCGCGGCATTGCTGCAATCGGGGACCATCTACGCTCCGCAGGCGGAGTCGCCCTCGACCTGGTGGACGGACCGTAAGCGGTTGGGCGTGACCACGGCGCTGCAATATCATTCCGGCGACTTCAAGATCGACGCCGACATGCTCTATGGTCGGCTGTGGGATCATCGTGACGACTATGCGCTGGCGGCGGCGGGCTCGAACGCGCTGACCGGCAGCCCCATCGGCGGGACCCAGGTCATCCAGTCGGCAGTGATCCGGGGCAATACGCTGGAAGCCGCGAACTATACCGGCATCGACCAGCGTAGCGAGCACCACGTCGTCGAGAACCACACCGACTTCTATCAGGGCGTCGTCAATGCGAGCTGGCAGGCGACGGACCGGCTGAAGGTGAGTGCACTCGGAGGCTACGAGCAGTCGAATTTCCGCCAGCCGGTTTTCGACAAGGTGTTCATGGAATCGAAGAACCACGGCTTCAGCTTCGATGATCGTCCGAATGAGCCGTTCAACACCTATGGCTTCAATCTCACCGACCCCAGCCAGTGGAACCTCCAGCGCTTGGATGTGCAGGAGAACGCGATCACCAACAAATATGCCAACGGCAAGCTGGACGCCTCCTACAAGGCTAACAGCAGCTCGACCTTTGAATTCGGCGGTGAGTACAAGCATTTCTCTAACAGTGGCTACCAGTATAACAACAAGGTCTTTCACAATATCCCGGCTGACACACCCATACCGGACAATCTAAAGGATATTGTCGGGCCCAAATCGCAACTTCCCTACATCGTCGGTAACGTGGACGGTGTGTACAGCTATATTGGCGATCCGCGGGATCTGAGCGCGAAATATCTGATGGCCGGAACCGACTTCAGCGTCGATGAGAAGACGTGGAGCGGCTATGCCCAGTATGATCTGGATACCACGCTATTCGGGATGCGACTGCGCGCAAATGCCGGCGTCCGCTATTACTCGACCGATCTCACCTCGACTGGACATCTCGCCACTAGCGTGAACGGCGCGTCGGTGCTCGTGCCGGTCACGGTCAAGAGCAACAGCCATGGCTGGTTGCCCGCCGCCAACCTCTCGCTGAATCTCACCCACAACGTGATCGCGCGGGTCAGCGTGAACCGCAACGTCAACCGCCCGGCGCTCTCCGACCTTGCGGCGGCGGGCTCGCTCACCACGCGTCCGAACGGCGGCAGCGTCAGCTTCGGCAATCCCTTCCTCAAACCCTTCAAGGCGACCTCGGTGGACGGCTCGCTCGAATATTACATGGATCACAGCGGCTTCGCTTCCATCGGCTTCTTTTACAAGAGCATGGACAGCTTCACGACCACTCAGACCTCACAGATCCCGTACAGCCAGACCGGCCTGCCGCTCTCGCTTCTCATCCAGGGCGAGGATGCGAACACGATCTTCGACGTCAGCCAGCCGATCAACGGGCCGGGCGCCGACATCAAGGGGGTCGAGGCCGCTTTCCAGCATGACTTCACCTTCCTGCCGGGCGCCCTCAAGCATCTCGGGATCAATGCCAACGGCACTTGGTTCGATGGTCACCAGTCGGCGATCATCAACGGCTCGACGGTTCGTATTCCGCTGTTCAACCTGTCGAAATGGGCGGCCAACGCCACGCTCTATTACGACACGGATCGGTGGGGCGCCCGCATCTCGACTGCCTATCGCAGCCGCTACCTGACCAGCGGCGGAGGCGGCGGCAATGTCGGTGACGGCATCCGCGCCACCAACAATGTCGACGCGCAGGCGCACTTCAACATCAATCCGAATCTGCGCGTTGTTGTCGACGCGATCAACATCACCAATCAGCCGATCGAGCAATTCGCTGACCTGCAGGCCAACCGCACCGAGGTCTATACGACGAGCGGGCGGACCTTCACCTTTGGTGTGACCGCCGAGTTCTGATGCCGTGGCCGGCGTCCGCCTACGAGGCGGCGCCGGTCCCAGCGTAGCCATCCTATCGTGGGGAGAACCCAATCGGACATTAAAGCGTTGAATAAGCGGGACAGGTGCCCGTTGCGTATCGCGCGGTCCCTCACAGAGCCCCGCCGTCGCGCCGTTCACTGGGCCCCGACGGGGCTCACAGGTCGTGCACTCAGTCTTCCCGGCTATCAAACGATCTCTGGATCGCTCAACCCGTCAGCTTCCAGCTGCGCTTCTTGTGGCCTGTTTGTCACCAAGGGCTCCCGGACATGTTGCTGCCGCAGGCCCTGCCCGAAGCCAATCCGCTGGGTTACCGCGTATCGTCTACGGCGAATAGGCGCCAGGCCCGGCAGCGGCCTCCGTATCACCGGAGGTTCCTGCCGGGGTTCGTGCGGGAAGGACGGGCCGAACTCGCCCTACCGCATGGGCCGTTGGTAGGAACAGCCCAAGCTTCTTGGCAGCAGCGCGGGTAGAGCGCACAATTACAGCGAGGCTGGAGCGAACGAGACGAAAGGTTCGTGCCATGAATGATAGCCGCGTCCCGGACGGTCGCTACATCCTCGCCGCGACCGACATCATGAGACATTCCTCGGTCACGCTGCGGCCGGATCCCGCGCGCACGGTCATACGCCCCTTCTCCCCGGCAGATCCCATGGGCTTCATCGTTCCGGGGCATCCGCGGATCGAGCGCATCACTGACCGGCTGCTGGCGCTCGACGAATCCTGGCTCCAGCTCGGTCGCCAGCGTGCCAGCGCGCTGCTCGCCGAACGGCACCGGAATATGGAAGGGGTGTTGCTGCGACGCTTCGACGAGCTCGCCGGCGTCGCGGACCGCAATGACGTAAGCCGCGAGCAGGCGCTCATCATCGGCGGCTTCTTCAGTCAGGAATATTCGTTCGAGGCAGCAGCGCTGTTCAATCCCAGCGTCGTTATCCACCATGACCAGTCCGGCGTGCCGGACGGCGCGATCCGCTTCATCATGTCGCTCCGCGGGATCGGGGAGGGCCATGTCTCCTCGGTCACGTTCCGGTCGGGCGTGTGGACGCCGGGCCAGTCAATCGCGATTGACCCGGTGAGCTGCTACGCTGTTCCGCCGCACGCCGATCGGATCGAGGGGGAGGAGGACGAATCCGCCATCAGGCTGCATTTCCGAGACAGCGAGGATATATCGGAAAACGTGATCTTCCCGATGGCCCCCAGCCAGCGACAGGGAGTCGAGGATGTTCGCCTCGTACGCTTCGTCGAGGAGAAGGGTGGATGCGAGTATCTAGGCACATACACCGCTTTCAGCGGTGCCGACATCAGATCTGAGCTCCTGCGCACCTGCGACTTCCGCACCTTCGAGATGCGTCCGCTGAAAGGCAGTGCTGCGGGCGGCAAGGGGATGGCGCTGTTCCCTCGCCGGATCGACGGTCGCTACGCCATGCTCGGGCGCCATGATAACGAGAATATTTGGTACCTGACCTCGGACGATCTCTACACCTGGAACGACGCCCGCAAGATCGTCACGCCAGATTGGCCATGGGAGTACGTCCAGATCGGCAATTGCGGCTCGCCGATCGAGATCGACGAAGGCTGGCTGGTGATCATTCACGGCGTGGGCATGCTGCGAAACTACACGATCAGCGCGTGCCTGCTCGACAAGCAGGACCCCACCAGGCTGCTTGGCAGGACGAGGAGGCCGCTGCTGCGCCCGAGCCCGGAGGAGCGCAATGGCTATGTGCCGAACGTCGTCTACAGCTGCGGCGGGATAGTGCACGAGCGCATCCTGCTCCTGCCCTATGGAGTGGCGGACAATTTCGCGACCTTCGCCACAATGCCGATCGACGATTTGCTCGCCGAAATGTAGCGAGCCGGCGTTTGCTGGTTAAACGGCCAGTGGCTGGCGCGACGGCCGAGGCCTATTCCGGATGCCCATTGGCTTGGGAGAAATCGGCATGTCGGGGATCCGTCGCTATGCGCGTGAGGAGCTTCCGGAGCATCTGCGTGCCACATGGGACTGGCTTCAGGACCTGACTGGTCAGGCTGCCTATGTCGAGGCCTTCGCCGGTGCGCCGGAACTACTCGATTTCACGATGAAGGATTTCTACGAGGACATCTTCTATCGGGGGCGAGTGGACGTTCGCTACAAGCAGCTGGCGCGTCTCCGGATGAGCCTCGGCCACGGTTGCCGCACCTGCAATCTCGGCAACACGGCGGGCGCGAAAGAGGCGGGCTATACGCCGGAACATCTCGAAGCCATCGAGGGTGACCGCAGCATCTTCACCGACGCAGAGCAGGCGGTGCTGGCGCTCGCCGACGAGATGCTGATGACCAACATCCATGGCCATCTCAAGCCGGATCTCTACGCCTGGCTGAAATCCCATTTCGACGACGCGCAGATCTTGGAGCTCGGGACGGTGATGACCTTCCTCGGCGGCCTCGCCAAGCTGCTGTTCGTGTTCGACCTCGCCGAGAAGGAAGAGACCTGTCCGTTTCGGCCGGCGGAACAGGAGGCCGTGCTGGCCGCCGAATAGAGCTTTCCTGAACATCGCACCGCCTGAGGCGATGCTGATCCCGACCGTGGCGGTTCGGGAACGATTCGACCCGTCTACTGTTGAGCCAAGACAAACGAATTGTCGGCAACGATGATGGGAGAGAACCGCTGTGTCTCTTTTGACTGTGATCCTGGTATTGATCGTGGTCGGCGTGCTGTTGTGGCTTGTGAACAACTACATTCCGATGGACGCCAAGATCAAAGGCATACTCAATGCCGTGGTGGTGATCCTCGTCGTTCTGTGGCTGCTTCAGGCTTTTGGTCTGCTGGGTGCAATCAATGGTATTCATGTTGGGCACTAAAGCACCCGGCGTCTGAATGACGGTCCGCCGTCCATAGGCGTGTCGCCCTTCGATATGTTATGCGATCCCCTTGGGCAGCATGGGGTGAGGCATGGCGACGGCGACGATACCGGATTTGGCGAAGGAGCCGCTGGCGGAGCCCGCGCCCATCGGACTGACCCGGTCGGGCGCCGCACGGCTCGATGCGATCGACATGCTGCGCGGGCTGGTCATCGCGATCATGGTCCTCGACCATGTACGCGATTTCTTCCACATCGACGCGACGCGCTTCGATCCCACCGACCCCCTCAAGACCACGCCCCTGCTGTTCGCGACACGCTGGGTGACGCATCTGTGCGCCCCAACCTTCGTGTTCCTGGCGGGTGTCTCGATCCTGTTCCAGAAAGCGAATGGGAAGGCGCCTGGCGATCTCAGCCGCTTCCTCCTGACGCGGGGCGCGTGGCTGGTGCTGCTGGAGGCGACCGTCATCAGCTTCGGGTTCAATTTCGGGGAGCCCTTCCTGTTTCTGCAAGTGATTTGGGCGATCGGCGCGAGCATGATCTGCATGGCGGCGATCGCGAGGTTGCCGGCGCGCGCTGTGCTGGGGATCGGGATCGCGATCCTGCTGCTCTATCCCTTCTTGGTGCCGCCGACCGCCGGCGCGACCGGCATCGCCGCGATCGTCCGCATGCTTCTGCTCGCGCCGGGCGTGGTGCCGGGGGAGCCGATCCTCGCTTATTACGCCGTGATCCCCTGGCTGGGGGTGATGTGTCTCGGCTTCGGGCTCGGGCCGCTCTATCGACTGCCGCAAGCCGACCGGGCCCGCCGCCTGCTTGCGATCGGCCTCGGACTGCTGCTCGCCTTCGCGGTGCTGCGCACGATCGACGGCTATGGCGATCCGTCGCCCTGGCTGGTCGAGCCAACCGCGACGCGGACCGTGCTGTCCTATCTCAATGTCTCCAAATATCCGCCATCGCCTGACTATGTCTGCGCGATGCTGGGCCTTTCGATGCTGCTGTTCCTGGCGCTGGAACGGTTGCGCGGGCCCGTCGCACGCGTTCTGCTCAATTTCGGCCGGACGCCGTTGTTTACCTATGTCTGCCACATCTACATTGCACACGGGCTGATGCTCGTCGCTGTGCTGGTGGCCGGTTTCCCGATCGCAACCGCCTTCAACACCGTGAGCGCCGATCTGTTGGGTAGCGCGCCGACCGGCTGGGGCTTCTCGCTCCCGGTCGTTTACGCGGTCTGGGCGGTCGTCGTCGCACTGCTCATCCCGCTCTCGAGCTGGTTCGCAGGCGTGAAGCGGCGCCGTCGCGACTGGTGGCTGAGCTACCTCTAGTCGCGGCCCGCCTCGCGACGGCGACGGCATCGCCGATGCTGCGCGCCAGCTGATCTTCGCGGAACGGCTTACTCAGTCTGGGGAGACCCGCCGCCGTGCCGGCCGGAAGCTCGGCATAGCCCGACACCATCACGATCGGCACGCCTGGCCAGCTGGCCCGGATGGTGTCGGCGAGTTGCGCGCCCGTCACCTCGGGCATCGCATAATCCGTCAGCACCAGATCCACCTTGTTGTCGGCGAGGATCTGAAGCGCCTGTCTGCCTGACGATGCCTGCAGCACCTCGTGACCAAGCTCCTCCAGCATGGCGGCGGTGTTGGTGAGGACGAGGCTATCGTCGTCGACCGCCAGGATCACGAGCGAGGCGGTCGCTTCGGGCAATTCCTCGGTCTTCTCGGTGGGTACGTCCACGGACGGCGCTTCGAAGGCGCTCAGCCAGATCTCGGCGGTCGTGCCTTCGCCCTTGCGGCTCTTCAGCAGCAGCTTGCCGCCGCACTGTTCGGCCAGCCCATGCACCATGGACAGGCCGAGGCCGGTGCCCTTGCCAACACCCTTGGTGGTGAAGAACGGCTCCATCGCGCGGGTCAGCACATGCTCGTCCATTCCCTCGCCGTCATCCTTGACGAAGATGCAGACATAGTTGCCCGGCGCCAGCCCGACGGGGCTCTGCTCCATAACCTTTTCCGCCCGCGCGCCGATGATGATGGTGCCGCCGTCTGGCATCGCATCGCGCGCGTTCACCGCAAGATTGAGCAGCGCCAGCTCGAGCTGGCTGATATCCCCCTCGATAAAGGGGAGGACGAGGGGGAAGCGTGTCTCGATTGCGATTCCTGGGCCGAGGCTCCGCTGGAACAGCTCGGTCATGCCGCGCACCAGCCCACCCAGCTCCACGACCTCAAGCTTGAGTTCTTGCCTGCGCGCAAAGGCGAGCATGCGCTGCGTCAATGTCGCGCCGCGCTCGGCGGCAAGCATGGCGTTTTCGATGAAGCGGGACACATCCGCGCCTTCGGCAAGGCGCCGGCGCGCAAGATCCAGGCTGCCGATCACGACGGCCAGAAGATTGTTGAAGTCATGTGCGACGCCACCCGTGAGCTTGCCGAGCGCGTCCATCTTCTGGGATTGGAAGATGGCTTCCCGTGCCTGTTCCAGCGCGCGCTGGTTTTCCAGGCGCTCGGTCAGGTCGCGGGTGACCTTCGCGAAGCCGATCAGTGTGCCGGCGGAATCGCGCACGGCATCGATGACGACATTGGCCCAGAACTGCGTGCCGTCCTTGCGCACGCGCCAGCCTTCCGCCTCGAAGCGCCCCTGCTGTCGGGCCGTGCGGAGCGCGGTCGCGGGGACGCCGGCTTGTCGGTCCTCCTCGGTGTAGAAGCGCGAGAAGTGTTGGCCGACGATTTCATCCGCCGTGTAACCCTTGAACCGCTGGGCGCCGGGGTTCCAGCTCACCACCACGCCGTTGGGGTCCAGCATGAAGATGGCATAGTCGGTGACGCTCTGAACCAGCAGTTCGAAGCGGCCCTCAGCCATCAAAGGCAATAATTCCGACTGACTCATCGTTTTCTGAGCATAGCCCGGCCCCCGTTACTCGCCCCAACCGGATAAAACGGCGACCCGGGACGACTTGTTCCGAAGCAAAGGGGGCTGGTGGTCGTTCAGATCCGCCCCAGCAGAAGCAGCACGATCAGGATGATGACGATGAGCCCCAATCCCCCCGAAGGACCATAGCCCCATCCCCTGCTGTGGTCCCAGCGCGGCAGCGCGCCGACCAGCAGCAGGATCAGGATGATAAGGAGGATGGTGCCGAGCATGCCGCTCTCCTGTTTTGTAACGAGATAAGGACGAAACTTCAGTTGCCGCAGGAGGTTCCTGATCCCGCTTGAGCAACCGGCCGGATCAGACTGGTGACCGTGCGGCCGACGCCGTGCTAGCGATGGCAAAGGCGTTCGGGCTCGCGAGGGTTCCTTGATCGATCAACCCCTTTTGGATGTCCGTTCCCTCGCCAAGTCGGTTCCAGGGCTGCGCCGGCTGTTTCACGGGCTCGATCTTCGGGTCGCGGCGGGCGAGATCGTCGCGATCATTGGGGAGTCGGGCGTGGGCAAGTCGACGCTGCTCAACATCCTCGCCGGGCTGGACGAGGCGGATGCCGGAGAGGTCCGGATCGAGGGCGCAGCACTCGGCGCGCTCGACGAAGCCGGACGCACGGCGCTGCGGCGCGAGCGGATCGGTTTCGTCTTCCAGGCCTTCCACATCCTGCCCTATCTTTCGCTGCGTCAGAATGTGGCGTTGCCGCTTGCCCTGCTCTCTCCGGATGCGAAGGTCGCCGTGGAACGCGCCGACGTGCTGCTGGAGGCGGTCGGGCTAGCAGGGCGCGGCGATGGCTATGCGCGTGACCTGTCGGGCGGCGAGCTCCAGCGCGTCGCCATCGCCCGCGCGCTCGTCCACCGGCCCGCGCTGATCCTCGCCGACGAGCCGACCGGCAATCTCGATCCCGAAACCGCCGCGCGCGTGCTTGCGTTGTTCGGGCAGGCGGTGCGCGCGGGCGGGGCAGCGGCGGTGCTGGTCACGCATTCGGAGACCGCGGCGGCCATTGCCGACCGCATCCTGAGGCTCACCGCTGATGGCCTCTCCGCGCACGATGCGGTTTGAGCCGGGCCTCCTGTCGGCGCGGCTGGCGCTGGGCTGGCTGATCGGGGGCGAGTGGCGCTGGCACCCCGCGCGCTTCATTCTCACCGGGGTGGCGATTGCGATCGGCGTCGCGCTTGGTTTCGCGGTCCATCTCGTCAACGGTTCGGCGCTGGCGTCGTTCGACGCGGCGACGCGCAGCCTCAACGGCGCGGCGGATCTCGCGGTGCGGGCGGCGACGTCGCTCGGCTTCGACGAGAGCCTCTATCCACGCGTTGCGAACGCTCCCGGTGTGGCCGATGCGAGCCCGGTGCTGCAGCTTGACGCGCAGGCCGCGGGGACGCGCTTCACGCTGCTCGGTGTCGATATTCTCCGGGCGGCGGCGGTGACGCCCAGCCTGGTCGGCGTGCGGGTGCAGGGTGGCGAGGACGCGCTGTTTGCCGAGAATACCCTCTTCCTGTCGCGGGCGGCTCTGGCGGTGTTGGGCGCGCATATCGGCCAGACGCTCGCCGTGACCGCGCATGGCCGCACAACCCTCCTCACGGTGGCGGGAACGCTACCGATGGTGGAGGAGGGGCAGGTGATCGGTGTGATGGACATCGCGGGAATACAGTGGCGCTTTGGCCGGCTGGGGCGGCTTGACCGGCTGGATCTGAAGCTAGCCGATCGCACCACCGCCGAGCGCTCGCTGGCGCCGATGCTGCCCGAGGGCGTGGCGCTCGGCAGCGCCGAGAGCGTTGCGGCGCAAGGCGATGCCCTGTCGCGTGCCTATCGGGTCAATCTCGACATGTTGGCGCTGGTGGCCCTGCTCACCGGCGGCTTCCTGGTTTTCTCCGCCCAGTCGCTGTCGGTGACGCGGCGGGCACGGGCCTTCGCGTTGGTGCGCACGCTGGGCCTGCCGAGGCGCGGCATCATAGCAGCGGTGTCGATCGAGGGGCTGCTGATCGGGATGATCGGCGCGGGGCTGGGGTTGCTGGCGGGTTATGGTCTGGCGGTGGCGGCGCTGTGGTGGTTTGGAGGCGATCTCGGCGCCGGCTATTTCGACGGGCGCGACGTGCCGGTGCGGTTCCAGCCTGCGGCTGCGGCGAGCTTCTTCGTGCTGGGATTGCTGGCGGCGGTCCTGGGCAGCCTGTTGCCGGCACGCGTGGCCGCGCGCGTCGCGCCGGCGGCTGCGCTCAAGAATACGGGGGACATGATCGATCCGCGCACGCCCGTGCCGTGGTGGCCGGCACTGCTGCTGATGGCGTCGGGCGGTCTGGCGGCGCTGTTGCCTGCGGTGGGGGGACTGCCGCTGTTCGGCTTCGCGAGCATGGGGCTGCTGCTCGCCGGTGGCATCGCGGGGGTGCCGTGGCTGGCGCGGCAGCTGCTCGGCTGGTGGGCGCGCCGGCCGATCGCATCGGTGCCGCGCCTACTCGCCGTGCGCCATATCCACGGCGCGCCGGGCGCGGCGGCAACGGCGCTGTGCGGGATCGTCGCCTCCACCGCGCTGATGATCGCGATGGCGACGATGGTGACGAGCTTCCGAGCCGCCGTCGACGACTGGCTGGGGGAGGTGCTGTCGGCCGATCTCTATCTGCGCACCGGCGGCGGCGCGGGCTTCGACGCCGCGATGCAGGCACGGCTCCGCGCCACGCCTGGCGTCGCCGGGATCGGCTTCAGTCGGCGTCTTTCGGTGACGATCGCGCCCGATCGGCCGCCGGTCACGCTGATCGCGCGGCCGCTGGCCGGCACTGCAGGGGCCCCGCTGGTGCTGCTCCACAGAGCCGGGGCGCTGCCCGCCGGGGCGATTCCGGTCTGGGTGTCGGAGCCGGCGCAGCGGCTCTACGGCTGGGATCCCGGCGAGATCATCGCGCTGCCGATCGGCGGAGGCCGGCGCTTCGCGGTTGCGGGCGTCTGGCGTGACTATGCGCGACAGGCCGGCGCCGTGGCGATCGACGACCGTGTCTATACGCGCCTCACCGCCGACACGACCCGCGACGAGGCGGCGGTGACGCTGGTGTCGGGGGCTTCTGCCGATGGCGTCGGCCGTGCGCTCGCCGCGCGCCTGCCGCCTGCGCTGGGCGCCGAAGTCGCCCAGCCCGCCAAGCTGCGCCGCTTCGCGCTGGCGCTGTTCGATCGCAGCTTTGCCGTCACCTATGGGCTGGAGGCGGTGGCGATCCTGGTCGGGCTAGCCGGCGTCGCGGCGACGATGTCGGCGCAGGCCGTCGCACGGACGCGAGACTTCGGCATGCTGCGCCACCTAGGTGTCACCCGGCGCCAGATCACCGCCATGCTCGCCACCGAGGGTGCCCTACTGGGGCTGATCGGGGGCGTGGCGGGCACGGCGCTCGGCCTCGTCCTGTCGCAGGTGCTGATCCACGTGATCAATCCGCAGTCGTTTCAATGGACCATGGCGACGCGTTTGCCGGTTACGACACTGCTGTGGGTGACCGCCGCGTTGGTCGTTGCGGCGGCCGGCACTGCCGTCATAGCGGGCCGCCGCGCCACCGCCTCCGCCGCCGTGCTGGCGGTGCGGGAGGATTGGTGAGGGCCGCCGCCGGGGCGATACTGGCGCTGGTCGCCGGCACGGGGCTGGCCGTGCCCTATCCGCCGGTGCGGCCGGGCATTGTCTTCCACTTCCCGGCCGATCATGGCGCGCATCCGGCGTTCCGCACCGAATGGTGGTACGTCACCGGCTGGCTCCGCACCGCAGAAGGCCGGGACCTTGGCTTCCAGATCACCTTCTTCCGAACGCGACCCTCGATCGATGCGGCCAATCCCAGTCAGTTCACGCCGCGCCAGCTGTTGTTCGCCCACGCTGCCCTGTCGGACCCGCAGGTCGGCCAATTGCTCCATGGCGAGCGCGCTGCCCGCGCCGGCTTCGGGCTGGCCGACGCTGCTCTCGGCGACGCCGATGTGAGGATCCGCGACTGGCGTTTCCGGCGGCTCGGCGACGGTCGTTTCGTGGCGCGGGCGTTGGCGAACGGCTTTGCGCTCGATCTCGCCTTCCGGCCAACCCAGCCGCCACTGGCCGAGGGCGAGGGCGGCTATAGCCGCAAGGGGCCAAGGCCCGAACAGGCGAGCTATTATTACTCGATGCCGCATCTGGCGGTGGCAGGCGAGGTTGTGCGTGCCGGCCAGCGGGAACAGGTGACGGGCGAAGCCTGGCTCGATCGCGAATGGTCGTCCGACTATCTCCCCCCGCAGGCCGAGGGGTGGGACTGGACCGGCCTCAACCTCGACGACGGCAGCGCACTAATGGCGTTCCGTATCCGGCGCCGGGGCGGCGGCACGCTCTGGGCCGGGGGATCCCTGCGGCGGTCCGACGGAAGGATCGTGCGGTTCGGGCCGGGCGACGTAGCGTTCCGCCCGCTGCTGCGCTGGAAAAGCACCGAGACCGGCGCGGCCTATCCTGTGGCACAGGAACTCAGCGTGCGCCTCCCCGAAGGTGTCCGGCGCTTCCGGCTGAACCCACTGTTCGCCGCGCAGGAACTGGACGCGCGGCGGAGCGGCCTGCCCGTCTATTGGGAAGGGGCTGTCCGCACCATGGGCGGCCGCGGCTATCTGGAGTTGACTGGCTATGCCGCACCCCTGTCGATGTGATCCGCCGCTTTCCGCTTGCCGGGATCGAGCGGACGTCGCATCTCGGCGGGCATGATCCAGCGCGCCTTTCTTCTCGCCCTGCTCGGACTGGCGGTGACGTTTCCCGCACGCGCCGCACCGGGCGCCAAGCATTCCGCCGCACCCGCAACGCGGGTGGAGATCGACACCAGCCTCGGCCCGATCGTGATCGCGCTCGAGACGAAGCGCGCGCCGATCACGGCGCGCAATTTCCTCGCTTATGTCGACCAGAAGCTGTTCGACGGCACGACCTTCTACCGCGCCGCGCGCACGAGTGGCGCCCCGAAGGAGGGCTTCGTTGAGGGGGGCATCAACAACGCGATGGGGCACGCGCTGAAGGCCATCCCGCATGAGCCGACCAGCGTCACGGGCATCCGCCATGTCGATGGCACGGTGTCGATGGCGCGCGACGCGCCGGGCACCGCGATGGGAGACTTCTTCATCGTGGTCGGTCCGGGTGAATATCTCGACGCGTCCCGCAAGGATCCGGGCTACGCGGCATTCGGGCATGTCGTGAGCGGCATGGCGGTCGTCCACAAGATGCTGGCCCAGCCGACCTATCGCGGCGGTTGGTCGCAGCAGACCGTTGGCCAGTCGATGATCCACCCGATCCGCATTATCTCCGCGCGTCGCCTGCCGTAAGCGCCAGCGCTTCGGCGCGGAGCGGGCCGTGTGCATCACGCGTCGTCGGACTCCCCCTTTTTATCCCCTTCGATGACGGCCCCTGTAGCCCTCCATGCGTTTGTGGATCTTGCCCGCTCGACGTCGCGATACAGCCGGGCACCGGAGGATGCCGCCATGGCGAATGCGCCAGCCAGAAAGAGAAGCGATTCCGCGTCCCGGGTGATCAAGGCGCCACGGTCGACGCTCTATCAGGCGTTCATTGACCCGGTGGCCGTCGCATCGTGGCGACCACCCGAAGGGATGACCGCCCGGATCTCCGCGTTCGAACCGCGTAAGGGTGGGGTGTTCCGGATGGCCTTCACCTACACGAGTACGCGCCATGCCGTGCGCGGCAAGACATCCGAGCATAGCGACGTCGTTGAGGGACGGTTTCTGGAATTGATCCCCGACGAGCGCATCGTCGAGCGCGTCGAATTCGAATCCGGCGATCCGGCGTTCGCGGGTGCGATGACGATCACCACAACGCTGGCCGAGGTAGCCGGCGGCACCGAGGTCACCATCCTCTGCGAGGACGTGCCCAGCGGAATAAAGCCGGCCGACCACCAGAGGGGGCTGGCGTCGACGCTCAGAAACCTCGCGGCGTTCGCCGAGGCCCGGGCATAGCCGGCGCGCGGGCCCGCGACGGCCTACTTTGCCTTGTCGGCCGTGTGCGCCACCGCTTGACCGACGGACGCGACATCCTTGCCGGCGCCTTCGACGGTGTTGCAGGCGCTCGCCAGAAGCGCACCGGCGACGAGGGCCAGCACCGCAACTTTCCGCATCGAAATTCCCCTTGTGATCGTTTTCACTGGCGGATCGCATAGCGTCGGCCTGGCCGCCTTGTCCACGCCGGCCGCGTCGAGCGCGCTGACGACTTACCCCCGCCGGATGGCTGCCGCTGCGACCATCGGCAAGCGGGGCTATTCGTCGGACGAATTGGGAGCATTCCCAAAATTGCTGCACATTACTATCGTTGTCATCGAGCATCTCCGTGCGCTCGCTGTTAGCGTGGGCCAAAGGGACATGGTTGATCTGGTTCCGGGAGCGCACGGCTTGGGCTTCTCCGATGAGGCCGGGTGCGCCTTCCCCCCGGACCATCGAAGAGGAGCACCGCATGGCAACGTTGATGAAGGCCGACGAGGCTGGGGCGGGGCATGTGCCCACGCGCCACGCCGCGTTGATCGCCTGGGTGGAGGAAATTGCGGCGCTCACACAGCCCGACACGGTCCACTGGTGCGACGGATCGGAAGAGGAATGGCAGGAGCTGACGCAGCAGATGGTCGAGGCGGGCACGCTGATCCAGCTCGATCCGGCGAAGCGCCCCAACAGCTTCTACGCCCGCTCCGACCCGCGCGATGTGGCCCGGGTCGAGAGCCGCACATTCATTTGCTCGGAAGACGAGGTCGATGCAGGCGCGACCAATAACTGGCGCGATCCCGACGAGATGCGCGCGACGCTGCATCCGCTTTTCGAGGGCAGCATGCGCGGCCGGACGATGTACGTCATCCCCTACTGCATGGGGCCGCTGGGGTCGGACAAAAGCGCGATCGGCGTGGAGCTATCCGACAGCTCCTATGTCGTAGCCAGCATGAAGATCATGACGCGCATGGGCACGCCCGCGCTCGAGATGCTGGGCGATGACGGCTTCTTCGTGCGCTGCGTC
>FTCZ01005711.1_pt1 | contig 17444 bp, 16 predicted proteins | sample 1658871 | NCBI WGS metagenome assembly FTCZ01 (sample SAMEA3914864, study PRJEB12502) | metagenome | biome: forest; material: soil | place: USA | collected 2012-03-12 | depth 0.3 m
AATCCGAGAGACTGATCACGCCCAGCACGCCGCCGCTTTCCGCCTCGCTCTCGATCTTCGCGAACAAGGGTTCGCGCGTGGGAAGACCGCTCGACAAATGCCGGAGGGCCAGGCGATGCTGCATCGAACCGTGCTGCAGTTCGATGACCCGTAGGCCGCGTTCCAGGCGCGTTAGCGGATCCCAGGAGCTGGCATCATCCCGTATCTTCGTCACTCCTGCGGCGCGGGACGCCAGCACATTGATCCGCCGATCGGCCCGCACCGCTCGCGCAAGGCAGCCCATCGCCACCGCAACGGCAAGGAGCGACAGACCCATTTGCATCGCCGGGCGGAAAAGATGAGGGCTGGCGACCGAGACGGCGACCAGCGCGACGAGCAGCAGCACGGCCGCGCAAGGAAGGGCTTGCCTTCTTGCCAGCTCGCGCCATCTCCGCACGATACTGTCCAACCTCAAGCCTGTCACTCACCGGGCTCCGTTCCCAGAACGCCTACATATGGAAGAGAAACAAGAGGTTAAGCAACCGCCGGAATCGGGCTGGCAAACGCCGGAAATCGATCGGCGGAAGGAGAGGCCCTCCGGTCTCCATATGGAGGCGTAGTGTCCGGCCCGAGGGCTCCTCTATCGTAAGGGAGTGACGACCAAGCGCATCGTTGCTTCGCGCATAGCTCTGAATGGCCCCTCATCGCAACATCCACCCTCGAAATGCCGTCAGTATTACACGTAATGCAATGATGACTTGCGTCGAAGGCCGCTTATCGGCCGATCCGCTCTGCCTCAATCTCTCGCCTGTGGATCGGGACTGGCTCAGCCACAGGCAACGGGAAACTGGATCATGAAGCTCTATCATCACCCTCTCTCGGGGCATTGCCACCGTGCGCGTTTGTTCCTTTCGCTGCTCGGCGTCGAGCATGAACTGGTCGAGGTCGACCTGATGGCCGGCGCCCACAAGCGAGCGGAATTCCTTGCGCTCAACCCGTTCGGCCAGATTCCGGTGCTCGACGATGGTGGCATCGTCGTCTCTGACTCCAACGCGATCCTCGTGTACCTCGCAAAGAAGCTCGGCCGCACCGACTGGCTGCCCGAGGATCCGCGCGGCACCGCGGCGGTCCAGCGCTGGCTGTCGGTGTCGGCGGGTGAAGTCGCCTATGGTCCGGCGGCCGCGCGGCTCGTCACAGTGTTCGGCTCCCGACACAATCCCGACGAGGTGATCGGCCGGGCCCATGGCCTGCTCAAGGTGGTAGAGGCGCATCTTTCGAATAACGACTGGCTGGCGGCCGATCATCCGACCATCGCCGACGTCGCCCTCTACAGCTATGTTGCGCGCGCGCCGGAGGGCAATGTCGACCTTTCCGGCTATCCGCAGGTCATTGCTTTTCTCCGCCGGATCGAGGCCCTGCCTGGCTTCACGCCCTTCGCCCAGACAGCGGCGGGTCTCAGCGCGGTGGCATGACCTTCTGCCGGGCGCGCCAGCGGTGGGCGCGCCCGGCGAACTCGAGGAGAGGGCGTCGACATGGCCCATGGCAAAAATGACGCAGGATCGGTGGTCTGGCACGTCGGCGAACGGACCCTCCAGGAGAAGGTGGGCGTCGCGGAACGGATGGAAGCCGTCGGCCAGCGCGTGATCCGCAACTTCCTGCTCGACCAGCACCGCGAATTCTACGCGCAGCTGCCGTTCATCTTGCTCGGCAGCGTTGACCACTTGGGCGATGCTTGGGCGACGCTGCTCAGCGGCCGCCCGGGCTTCCTGTCGGCCCCTACTCCCGATGCCCTGCACGTTTCCGCCCGCTGCGATCCCAGCGATCCCGCCAGCCAGGGCATGGAAGGCGGCGATGCGATCGGTCTGCTCGGGATCGAGCTCCACACGCGACGCCGCAACCGAATGAACGGTATCCTGCGCGCGTCGGCCGAGGGCGGCTTCGACGTCGAGGTGGACCAGAGCTTCGGCAATTGCCCCCAATATATCCAGCTCCGCCGCTATGCCTTCGGTCGCGAGCCGCAGGAGACCTTCACAGGCGTCGTCCACGAGAGCGACGCGCTCGACGCAGCGTCCCGCGCGATGATCGAGGCGGCGGATACCTTCTTCGTCGCCTCCTATGCCGACCGCGAAGACGGCCATCGCCAGGTCGACGTGTCGCATCGCGGCGGCAAGCCGGGGTTCGTCCGTGTCTCTGACGACGGCACGCTGACTATTCCCGATTTCGCCGGCAACCTGTTCTTCTCGACCCTCGGCAACATCCTGCTGAACGGCAAGGCGGGCCTCGTCTTTGTCGATTTCGAGAAGGGCGACATGCTGCAACTTTCCGGCGACGCCGAGCTGGTGTTGGACTCGCCCGAGATCGCCGCCTTTCAGGGCGCCGAGCGCCTCTGGCGCTTCCGCCCCCGCCGCATCGTCCGCCGCGCCGGCGCGGTGGCGCTGCGCTGGGCGTTCGAGCAGGACGGCTGGTCGCCCAACTCGCTGATGACCGGCGATTGGGAGCAGACAGCCGAGCGGCTTCGCGCCAGTGAGCTCGCGTCGCGGTGGCGGCCCTTCCGGGTGGTGCGGATCGTCGACGAAAGCGCCTCGATCCGTTCCTTCCATCTGGAGCCGGTAGACGGCGCGGGGCTAATCCCGCACCAGGCCGGCCAGCACCTGCCGATCCGCATCACGACGTCGGGCACAGAAAAGCCGTGCATCCGCACCTACACCCTGTCGGTCGCGCCTTCGGACGGGCTGTACCGGATCAGCGTCAAACGCGAGGGCGTGGTGTCGCGCCATCTCCACGATGCGCTGCAGGTCGGCGACCTGATCGAGGCACGCGCGCCCGACGGCGCCTTCACCATTGACGCGCACGAGCGCCGGCCAGCGGTGCTGTTGGCGGGCGGAGTGGGCATCACCCCCCTGCTCGCGATGCTGCGACACATCGTCTACGAGGGCCTGCGCACGCGCCGCGTCCGCCCAACGGTGATCTTCCAGGCGGCGCAGTCGAAGGTCGAGCGCGCGTTCGACACCGAACTCACGGAGCTGGTCGCCGCAGCGCAGGGTGCGGTGCGGATCGTCCGCATCCTCAGCGATGTCGACGGTGCGGAGGAAGGCCGGGACTACGACCTGTCCGGCCGGATCGGCACGCCGGCGCTCAGCCGCTTCCTCCCCTTCCACGACTATGACTTCTACCTGTGCGGGCCCGGCCCGTTCATGCAGGATCTCTACGACGGCCTGCGTGGCTACAACATCGCCAACGAGCGCATCCATGCTGAGGCCTTCGGCCCGGCGTCGCTGGTCCGCACCCCCACGATGGGCGACGCGCCACCGCCACTACGTCCGCCTGCGACGGAGCCGGTTCCGGTCGCCTTCCTGGACTCGGTGGAGGAGACGCGCTGGACGCCCCAGTCCGGCACCCTGCTCGAGCTGGCGGAGTCGCGGGGCCTAGCTCCCGAATTCAGCTGTCGCTCGGGCACCTGCGGAACCTGCCGCACCAGGCTCGTCAAGGGCGCCGTCACCTATCTCAAGCATCCCGAAGCACCGATTGCCGAGGGCATGGTGCTGATCTGCTGCGCGGTGCCCGCCGCCCCCGAGGGAGACGAGGATGACCGGATTCAGCTCGCGCTCTGATTGGTGCGTCCCATGCATTGATCCCTTCCGGTCTTTCGGCATTCTGTCTGAAGCTCGTTGGGGCCATCTTGTCGACACAGAACGGGCGAACCGCGCACCGGATCAGCCGTCCCCCTTGACCCGAGGAGAATGCCGATGTCCCGTCCACCGCTGCCCCCCTTCGATCAGCAGAGTGCGATCGAGAAGGTCCGTCTCGCCGAAGATGGATGGAACAGCCGCGATCCAGCCAAGGTGGCGCTCGCCTACAGCAAGGACAGCCGCTGGCGGAACCGCGCCGAGTTCGTCGAGGGCCGCGAGGCGATCGTAGCCCTTCTCACCCGCAAATGGACACGCGAGCTCGACTATCGCCTCATCAAGGAACTGTGGGCGTTCGGGGGGAGCCGCATCGCGGTGCGTTTCGCCTATGAATATCACGACGACAGCGGCCAGTGGTTCCGTGCCTATGGCAACGAGAACTGGGAATTCGACGACGACGGCCTGATGCGCCATCGCCATGCCAGCATCAACGAGCATCCGATCGCGGTAGCCGACCGGAAGTTTCACTGGCCGCTGGGCCGACGACCTGACGACCATCCCGGGCTGAGCCATTTCGGCTTCTAGCCGCAGCGAGCACCCGCCTCCTTCGAAGGATTTCGCCGATGCTCAGCGTCACTCTCAACGAACGCGTCCGATGGTCGATCGTGCTCGCACCGGACCGGCCCGATTATTTTCGCGACATGCTGTCGCATGAAAGCGGGACGCATGTTCTGGCGTGCATGATCTAGGACGTCCTCGCACGACAAGGTCGGGAACCGAGCGGAGGGGCAGGAATGGACAGGTGGCAGGCCATGCGCGTCTTCGTACGGGTCGCCGAAACCGGAAGTTTCGCCGAAACCGCCCGCCATCTCCACATGAGCGCCCCCGCCGTCACGCGCGCGGTCGCGGCGCTCGAGGACCTCATCGGCATTCGCCTGTTCGTGCGCACCACGCGGTCGGTGAAGCTCACCGAGGCGGGAAGCCGCTACTTCGACGATTGCCGCCGCATCCTGTCGGATCTCGTCGAGGCCGAGGCCGCGGCAGCCGGTTCCTATGCGACCCCGTCCGGCACGCTCACGGTCACCGCCTCGGCGATGTTCGGGCAGATGCATGTGCTGCCGATCATCACCGAATATCTCGACACCTATCCGACCATGACCGGCCGAAGCCTGTTCATCGACCGTCCCGTCAACCTCATCGAGGAGGGCGTCGACGTCGCCGTCCGCATCGGTCATCTGCCCGATTCGGGGTTAAGCGCCATCCGGGTCGGATCGATCCGGCGCGTGATCTGCGGCGCCCCGGCTTATTTCGAGAAGCATGGCGTTCCCAATACGCCGGCCGACCTGCGCGAGCATCGCATCGCCGTGTCGACCAGCGCCTGGGCCTCGCTCGAGTGGCGCTTCGGACACGACCGGACGACCAGCGTGAATATCAGCCCCAAGCTGCGCTGCAACACAAACCAAGCCGCGATCTCGGCCGCCGTGGAGGGCTGGGGCCTGACGCGGGTGCTCCATTACCAGATTGGCCCCGCCCTGCTCGAAGGCCGCCTCCGGATCGTGCTGACAGAGTATGAGGAGCCGCCGCTGCCGATCCATGTCCTCCATCCGGAGGGCCGCCACGCGCCGGCCAAGGTCCGCGCGTTCATCGATCTGGCTGTCGCGCGGCTGCGTGCGAACCGGCTACTCAACTGAGCGATGGAGGGGGCTGGGCCCGGATCGGGCATTTGCAAGAATGGCTACCATTCGAGAGAGGAGACCCCCATGCCGACGATCGCGGAGAAACGTGCGGCCTTCCGCGAGCTGCACAAGAGCGGCTTCTTCATCATCCCGAACGCGTGGGATGCCGGCAGTACGGTCCGCCTGACCCGGCTCGGCTTCAAGGCGATCGCCTCGACCAGCGCAGGCGCCGCCTGGGCAGCCGGCAGGGCCGACGGCGAGCTGACCCGCGACGAGGTGCTGGCACACCTGCGGATGCTGGTCGCCGCGACCGATCTGCCTATCAACGCCGACTTCGAGAATGGCTTCGCCCATGAACCCGACAGCGTCGCGGCCCATGTCGCGATGGCGGTCGAAACCGGCGTCGCCGGGCTTTCGATCGAGGACTGGTCGGGCAATGCGCTCTATGACACCGGGCTTGCCGTCGAGCGCATCGCCGCCGCCCGCGCCGCGATCGATGCCACCGATCCCAGCGTCATGCTGATCGGCCGCAGCGAGAATTTCCGCGTGCCCGACATGAGTGCCGCCGCCAGTATCGCCCGGGCTGTCGCCTACGCCGAGGCGGGCGCCGACTGTTTGTTCGTGCCCTTCATCCTCGATCCGGGCGCGGTTGCCGAACTGGTCGCGGCAGTGGCGCCCAAGCCCGTCAACGTCGTCGTTCACCAATATGATGGCAGCGTGGCGGAATTCGCCAGGCTCGGCGTGCGGCGCTGCAGCGTCGGCGGCAGCCTGGCGAAGATCGTCTGGGACGCCTTCGACGCGGCCGCTCGCACCCTGAAGGACTGCGAACCGTAGCCGCGAGTCGGCAATCCGGCCCCCAGAGCGCGATACCATATCAGCGATGCACCCGGCGCACCCATCGGTGCGTTGAACAACATATGCTGCAGTGCGGAATCAAACTACCACTCTGGGGTCAAGACGCACGGATGCAGCTCTGCGCGTCGAACCGGGAGACGCTATGAAGAACCCGTTTCGAGCGATGGCCAAGGCCCGGCGGCTCGCGCGCGCGGGTCGGCCGCTCTCCGCCGCACTCGCGCTCGGAAGCCTGATGCCGTCACCCATAACCAAACGGGCGAAGACCATCGTCAGGAAGCCGCGACCATCCCGCCCCGCGCCGGGCACCTTCATCCAAGGGCGGTTCAGCAGTGCGCACGGCGAGCGCAGCTACAAGCTGTACACGCCCCACGGCTCAACCCGACGCCGGCTGCCGCTGGTGGTGATGCTGCACGGTTGCGGCCAGTCGGCGGACGATTTCGCACGCGGCACCGGCATGAACGCGTTGGCGGACGAACTGGGCTTCCTGGTGCTCTACCCCGAACAATCGATGTCCGCGAACGTCGCGCGCTGCTGGAACTGGCATCGCCCGAGCAACCAGAAGCGCGGCGCCGGCGAGCCCGCGCTGCTCGCCGCGCTCACCCGGGAAGTCGTCAAGATCAGCAAGGCCAATCCGTCGCGCATCTATGTCGCGGGCCTCTCGGCCGGCGCGGCAGCCGCAGCGATCCTGGCATCGGCCTATCCCGACCTGTTTGTCGCGCTGGGAATCCATTCGGGCCCGGAGCATGGCGGCGTCCGCACGCTCACCGGCGCCTTGTCGACGATGCGCAACGGCGGAGGCGACACGGGCAAGGCCAAAACGGGGCCGCTGCCACCCACCATCGTCTTTCACGGGGATCAGGACACGATCGTGCATCCCTCCAACGCGGCCGGTTTTCTCAGCCGTCTGCGCCATTCGCGCGCAAATCCGTTGCTGAGCCGCGTCGTGCAGGGGCGCGCCGACGGCGGACGGGAGTTCACCCGCACGATGCATCGCTATGCTGCCGGCCCGGTGCTGCTGGAGGACTGGGTGGTGCATGGCAGCGGCCACGCCTGGTCGGGCGGCAACGGGGCCGGATCGCACACCGATCCTGCCGGGCCGGACGCGTCGCGCGAGATGATGCGCTTTTTCCTCGCGAGGAAGAGAACACCGGCATCGCGCCCAAAATCAGCCCGATCGGCGCTCTAGCGTCCGGCGGCGGCCGGCGTGCGCGCCAGGAGCGCGCTGCGCACCGCCGGCAGCATTCGCCGGACGATGATCGTCACGCCCTGTGCATTGGGGTGCAGTCCGTCCCCCTGGATCAGCGCCCGGTTTCCCGCAACGCCATCGAGGAAGAAGGGATAGAGCCGCACACCATATTGCCGCGCGAGGCGCGGATAGATCGCGTCGAATTCGTGCTGGTAGGCGGGCCCGAGATTGGGCGCGGCCCTCATCCCCGCGATCAGCACACGGATCTGCCGGCGCTGCAGCTCGGCGAGGATGGCGTTGAGATTGGCGGCGGCCTGCGTCGGAGGCAGCCCGCGCAGCATATCGTTGGCGCCCAATTCGACGATCACGAGGTCGGGCTTGGCGCCGAGCCCGCGCAACCCCCACAGCAACCGCGCCCGCCCCTGCGCGCTGGTGTCGCCGGAAATGCCGCCGTTGCGGACATCGGCCGGTACACCGGCCCGCTGCAAAGCCGCTTCGAGCTGGGCCGTAAACCCCGCGGTGGGCGGAAGGCCGTAACCGGCAGTGAGGCTGTCTCCCAGCGCCCAGACCAGCGGCCGCGCCGCCCACGCCGGAGCACCGGCCAGCGCAACCCATGACAGCGCGAGATGGACAAGCCGGCGCAGACCACCATATCTCGTCAGCCGTGCCATTCTCCGCCCCTCCACGAACCGCCCTCTTCGATAACATTGCCATCGAGGCAAGCAATCTGACACTGTCGCTGGGCCGCCCGCCGGCGCAAGTCGAGATACTGCGCGGGATCGATCTCTCGGTGAAGATGGGCGAGAGCGTCGCGCTGCTCGGCCCCTCGGGATCGGGCAAGTCTTCGCTGATGGCGGTGCTGGCCGGGCTGGAGCAGCCGAGCAGCGGTACGGTGCACGTCGCGGGCATGGACTTTACCGGACTCGACGAGGATGCGCTGGCGGTGGCTCGGCGCGGCCGGATCGGCATCGTCCTCCAGGCCTTCCACCTGCTGCCGACGATGACCGCGCTGGAGAATGTGGCGGTGCCGCTGGAACTCGCCGGAATGGCGGACGCCTTCGCCCGCGCCGAACAGGAGCTCTCGGTGGTGGGGCTCGGCCACCGGATGCACCATTATCCCGCCCAGCTTTCCGGCGGCGAGCAGCAGCGCGTGGCGATCGCGCGCGCGCTGTCCCCGCGCCCGACACTGCTCTTCGCCGACGAACCGACCGGCAATCTCGACGGCGCCACCGGAGCCGTGATCATGGACCTGCTGTTCGAGCGCCATGCGCACGCCGGCGCTACCCTGTTCGTCATCACGCACGACGCCAGCCTCGCCGAGCGGTGCGGCCGGATCGTCGAGCTGGGCGACGGCCGCATCGTCGCCGACCGGCGCCGGCTATGACGCTCGCCTGGCGCCTCGCGCTCCGGGACCTCCGGGCCGGGGGGCATGGGCTGTGGCTGCTCGCGCTCTGCCTGTTCCTCGGCACTGCGGCGCTGGCCGGTATCGGCAGCCTTTCCGCCAGCATCCTCGGCGCGCTCGAGGCGCAGAGCCAGACGATGCTGGGCGGCGATCTGGAGATGCGCGTGTCGCAACGCCGCGCGACCGTGGAGGAAGGCGCGGTCTTCGCCGCCGCCGGCACCGTATCCGAGAGCATCCGCACGCGCGCCATGGCGCAACCGCTCGATGGCAGCGCGCCGGCGCTGGTGACGCTGAAGGCGATCGACGACGCCTGGCCGCTCGTCGGCCACTTCCGCCTCCGGCCCAGAGCGCGCGCGCCTCGGCCGCATGGGCTGGAGGTAGCGATCGCGCCGGCGCTAGCCGACCGGCTCGCCCTACATGTCGGCAACGCGGTGCGCATCGGACAGGCGCGGATGACCGTGATCGGGCTGATCGCCGATGAGCCCGACCGGCTGGGCGAGGGCTTCACATTCGGGCCTCCGGTGCTGGTCGACATGGCTGGGCTCGACGCCACCGGCGTGATCCAGCCGGGCAGCCTTTATGAGAGCCGCTATCGCCTGCTGCTGCCACCCGGCAGGGATGCCGGTGCACTCGGCCAGCGCCTCGTCCGCCGCTTCGCGAGCGCCGGCTGGACCGCGCGCACCCCCGACCGGGCGGCCGGCATGCTGCGGCAGGGCATCGGCCAGCTTGGCCAGTTCCTGCTGCTCGTCGGCCTCGCGGCGCTGGCGATCGCCGGGGTCGGCGTCGGCAGCGGCGTGAGCGCCTATCTCGCCGCCAAGACCCGCCTCATCGCCACGCTGAAGGTGCTCGGCGCGCGATCGGGCACGATCGCGGCGATGTTCCTGCTGCAACTCGGGCTGGTCGCGGGCGGCGGAATCCTCGCCGGCCTCGTGCTCGGCGCGGCGGTGCCGGCGATCGTCGCGACTGTGGTGGGCGACGCGCTGCCGGTGCCGCCGCGCCTCGCCCTCTATCCGGGGCCGTTGCTGGTCGCGGCAGCCCTCGGCGTGCTGGTCGCGCTGCTGTTCGCGCTGCCGGCGCTCGCGCGGGCCCGATCGGTGCCGGCCGCCACGCTGCTGCGCGACGCGATCCTGTCGGCCAAGCGCCCGACGCTGACAGTGCTGGCGGGCATGGCGATGCTGCTCGCCTTGCTGATCGCGCTGGCGGTGCTGACGGCGAGCGACCGTCCGATCGCGCTGGGCTTCGTCGGCGCCACCGCCGCGCTGGTGGCCGGCTTCTGGCTGCTCGGCCTCTTACTCCGCTTCACGCTCGCGCGACTGCCGCGACCGAGAAGGCCCCTGTTCCGACTGGCACTCGCCAACCTCCACCGCCCCGGCGCCCAGACCGACCGGCTGCTGGTCGCGCTCGGCCTCGGCTTCTCGCTGTTCGTGGCGCTCGCGGTGACAGACACCAGCCTGTCGAGCGAGATCCGCGCCGCCGCACCCGCCCGCGCGCCGCGGTTCTTCGCGATCGACCTCCAGCCCGAGGACGCGGGGCGGTTCCATGCGGTGGTGACGGCCGCAGCCCCCGGCGCGCTAATCGAGACGGTCCCTTCGTTGCGCGGCACGATCGTCGCGCTGAAGGGCCAACGCGTCACCGACATGAAGGGCCTGCCTGTGGATTCCTGGATCCTCCATGGCGACCGCACCATCACCTGGTCCGCCACCGTGCCGCCGCGCAACCGCGTGACGGCGGGGCGCTGGTGGCCGGCCGGCTATCGGGGCCCACCGCTGGTCTCGATGGAAGGCAAGGCGGCCGAACAGCTGGGCCTCAAGGTGGGCGATACGATCACGGTGGCGGTGCTCGGCGTCGAGGTGCCGGCGCGGATCGCTGCGCTACGCGCGGTCGACTGGGGCGGGCTGGGGCTCAACTTCGCGCTCGTCTTCTCGCCGGGCTACATCGAGGAAGCGCCACACGGCCTGCTCGCCAGTGTCTATGCGGCGCCCGACCGCGACGGCGCGGTGGCTCGCGGGGTAGCGGCTGCACTCCCCTCCGTCACCATGCTGCGCACCGGCGACATAATCGGCCAGGTCGGCGACTTGCTCGGTCGCATCGCGCTCGCCATCCGCGCCGCCGCAAGCGTGACGGTCGCGGCCGGCATCGTTGTGCTGATCGGCGCGATCGCCGCGTCGGAGCGGACGCGCCGCTACGACATCGTGATCCTCAAGATGCTGGGCGGCAGCCGGCGTCAGGTGCTGGTCGGCCAGGCGCTCGAATATCTGCTGCTGTCCGCCCTGCTGGCGGGCGTGGCGCTGGCGACCGGCGGCGTGGGCGGCTGGTATGTCGTGGCGAAGGTGTTTGCCCTGCCATGGGCGCCCGATGGTTGGGTGGTCGCGGCGACGCTCGCCACCGCGATCGCGGTGACCCTCATCGTCGGACTGCTTGGCAGCCTGCCGGCGCTCGCCGCCCGTCCAGCGGAGAGTCTTCGCGAACTTTGAGGGACCGAGCTCCGCGCCCGGCCCCTCTTCGTCCCTTGGTCAATCAGTCACGCGAGCTTGGGGCGGTCGTGACGGTCGTCGTCGTCTTCTCGCTCGCCGTCTGGGCGGGCCGGACACGGTGGCGCACGACACGATGCGTCACATGCTGGGGTGAAGCCTGAACCCGCTCGACCTTCTTTTCAACGGTGACTGTCGTTGTGGGCGGAGCCGGCGGCGGCGTATTGCGGAGTGCTTCCGCCTGGGCAGCAGCGTTGGCCGCGGCCTGCTGCGCCGCATCGGCGCGAGCATTGGCCTCGGCCGCGTCCTGCTGGGCGGCAGCGGTCGCCGCTACATGCTGGGCGTGTTCGGCCTCGACCCGGTTCCTGTTCGCCACGCCCATGGCCGTGTCGGCGAGCTGGGACGCATGTGTCGCGTCGGCGATCGCCTGCTCCTTGTCTCCGCGCGCGACATCCTCCTGGGCGGTGGCCAACGCCGCCTGGGCGCGCGCCACAAGACCAGGAACGTCGCCGCTCACACCCACCTTGTTAACGGCATCGATTTTTCCCTTGGCCTCGGCAATGGCCGCCTGCGCCCTGTCGCCCTTTCCGGGAAAGGCGGACACGGGAGCCGCCGAGAGCGCGAGCAACGGAAGGATGCTGACACCAAGAGTCAACTTGAGATAGCGGTGCATATCAATCCTCCTAACGATCTACTCCGACTCTCGAACGATCGCTGGAAGGTTGCGGTTCCTTGGCGTGCAAAATGACAGCGCACTCCTTCTCGACTGTCACCTACTTCTACGGGCTCCGATTGTAGAATCGGGCCCGATCGATGCACCTAAAGACTGTCACCTCTATGGGAACTTATCTTCACTTAGATCTTTAGGCACGCCGCAAGCGTGCGATACAGGGCAGATCGATTGGTCGCTTGAGGAGCGCACTCAGCCGTGGCGCACCTTCGGTCGAAGCGCGCCAGCCGGGGCTCAGGTGAGATAGTCGAAGGCGACCTCGCCGATATCGAGCGTCAGGTCGGCAAGGACGTGCCGCGCATGCACGACCCTCCGAACGGGCAGGTCGGCCACCGGAGCAAGGGCATGAGGCAGGAGATCAAGTGCTGCAGGTCCGGTCCACGCTCCGTGGACGGTCACGTCCCGAAGAAAGAACCGCACGAGTTCGCAGACACGGGCCGTGCCATCGACGTGCGGGATCACCTTGAGAAGATAGTTCGGCGTTTCCGCCAATCCCTTGCGCTCCGTCTCGGCATCGAGAACGCTATGCTTGTAACCCATCGATCCCGTCGCCACGCGCTGGGTGCCATATTCGAGCGTGCCAAGCAGCGTGTCATTGCCGTCTACCCGAAGCACCGGGCGGGCCAGCTTCTTGGGAAAGCCCCAGATCTCGCGCCCGGCGGCAATCGGCCCCTCGTCATCGAGGAACATGGCATGCGTGTAGGCCGCTTTCCGTCCGTCCATGTCGATCACGGGGATGACCTGGCCGCTCTCAGTATAATCACCGAACCCGGTGGAGTCCGGCATGCGGATGAATTCATAGTGGACGAGACCGCCGTCCACCTTGAGCGGCTCGGGCACGACGGCCTCTAGTGCGTCCCGATCCGTCTCGTAGGTAATGATGAGATATTCACGCCGTGAGAAGCGAAACGGCGGTTTGGGGAACGCCGGGTTGTGGGCCGGCATGGCGAACGCCTGGCTGCGGATCTCGTCGAGCTTCACGGCCGTCTCCTTTGCGCACACTTAATCTGCAAGTCGGCAATCTATCGTGCGGATGCTGCGGTGCAACAGCCGGCCACTTTGATCCCGGAACCCGTCCGAGGACCGAACGCTTCGCCAGAAACCATGACAAACACATGCTTCGGATCAGCAGTAGCGCTCCTCCCGCCAGGGGTCTCCGCGCATGTGATAGCCATTGACCTCCCAGAAGCCTGGCTTGTCGGCGCCCAGGAAGTCGATACCGCTGACCCACTTGGCGCTCTTCCAGAAGTAGAGGTGCGGGATCACGAGGCGAACCGGGCCGCCATGCTCGCGTGCCAACGGCTTGCCTTGCCAGCTGTGAACGAGGATCGCCTCGGGTACCGCGAAATCCGCCAGCGGCACATTGGTGGAGTAGCCGTCATACCCGTGCAGCATGACGAAGCCTGCCTCGTCACGAGGCCGGACCAACTCGAGCAGGTCGCGCGTGGCGACGCCGGTCCAGTCATTGTCGTAGCGCGACCAGGTGGTAACGCAGTGGATGTCGGAGCGCGCCTGCGTCTGTGGCAGCGCCATGAACTTCGTCCAATCGAGCGTCATGGGGCGCTCGATCATCCCGCCTATTTTCAGCCGCCAGCGCTCGCGCGAGATGTCCGGCTGGCGGCCAAGGTCGAGCACCGGCCAGTCTCGAACGAGGTGCTGCCCGGGCGGCAGCCGCTCCTTGTCCGGTTGCGAAATCGCGCCCGTGATGAATTTGTGCTCACTAGCCCAGCGCTGCTTCGACTGGGTGAGCTTGCTGTCAGGCGGTAGCTCCTCGTCCTTCATCAGCTCGTCCACGCTCCCCGCTCCGGCCGCGCATAGCACTACACGCCACCGCTGGCTCCCTTGCTCAACTCCTCGGCTTGAGCAGGCCGATCAGGGCCCCCGGTCCATGCCGACGAAATGTCGGGGTCGTCAATTCTCGTCGTGGCCAACGCCCTGCGACTGAGAGCAGGCGGCATGTGCCGGGTCGAAGCGCCCGTGCACATCGAAGCGATGGGATGAACATCTTCTGGTATCTCATCCCGGTTTCGATCGACCTGGGCATGATCGGGCTGGGGGCTTTTTCTGGGCCCTCAGGACCGACCAATATGATGATCTCGCAGCGGCCGCCGAACGCATCCTGTTCGACGACGAGGATAAGCCCCGCTGAGCGCTCGGACCCGGCCGGCGAACGCCACCGGCCGGGCGTATTATCGAAAAGGTCCGCTCTCGATTGGGAGAGGTGAGGGTGAAGCCGAAAGGCGGACCTCCTCGCCCCGGGCGGACGTCAGATCAGATGGATCTCGACGTTGATGTTGCCGCGGGTGGCTTGGCGTAGGGCAGGTCTGGCAGGCCGTATTGGCCAGCGAGTAGGCGCTCTCAAGCCGTGATTGCACCCCGCGTAAATTCAGCGGCATGCAGCTTGACGAAATCGAGCATGCTCATCGGCTGCTCGCCGGTGAGCATGAACTGGTCGTCGGTCATGCGGTCAAAGCGACCCTGCACGTGCCAATCGGCCAGCACCGCGAGGTGGCTGACGAGATGCTCCGGCGCGCCGAACCCGCGCAGCGTCTCGGCCCAGGCTTCCAGCGGCACGTCGCGGTAGCGGATCGTCCGGCCCAGCGCTTCAGAGAAGACGCGGGCATAATGATCAAGATCGGCCGATTCCGGCCCGGTCAGATTGTAGATCTGGCCGATATGGGGCGCTGGATCGTCGAGGATCGCGGCGACAGCCTTCGCCACGTCGACAGCCGAGATCGGCGAGGTCCGGCTATTGCCGAGCGGCACCGCCAACTCGTCATTCGCCTTGACGCCGGCCGCCGCCAGACGCTCGAAGAAGCCCTCCATGAAGACTGTCGGCCGCACCGTCACGACCGGCAGGCCCGACCACTCCAGCGCCTGCTCCGCCAGCCAGTGCAGCTTGTGCTGCGGGCTGGGCGAGGTCTTGGTGATGCTCATCGACGAGATCGACATCTGCGACATGTTCACGAAGGCTTCGACACCGTGATGGCGCGCCGCCGCCGCCACATTGACGGTCGCCTCAAGATAGGCCGCCGATACCGACATGCCGAAATAGATGCGCTTCACGCCCGCGATCACGCGGTGCATGTCGGTGAGATCTGTAAGGTCCCCCTGCACCACCTCGGCGCCCATCTGGTGGAGTGCCTCGGCGCGCTCGTCCTCGCGACGGACGAGGGCACGCACCTTGTGCCCCTTGGCAAGCAGCATGGCGGTCAGGTGGCGACCGATGGCCCCGATGTCGCCGGCTGCGCCGGTGACGAGGATGGGCCGGTTATCCGAAGATTGCGTCGTCATAATCAGTTCCTTGGATCTGTGATGGTTGGGCTCAGAGAAACTCTACGCCGGTGGCTTCCCGGACGGCCGCGTTCGGCTGCGCGGTGCGATCATGGACATGCGGGGCGGGCGTCCGATCAATCCGCAGGCTGAGCAGCTCGGGGCGGCTGTAGTGGCCGGCCGCATCCATCAGCTTCTTACGATAATCGATCAGCGCGAAGTCGAGGTCGGCGATCACTTCGCCTTCGCCTTCGGTCAGCACCTCGCCGATGAGCTGGCCGTCCGGGTTGATGATGGCGGTGAAGCAGCCGCCGGAAATCGGTCCGATGGCGCAGCCGGTATCCTTCATGATCTGCGCCTGCTGGTCGGCGTCGAGCCACGCCGTCGTGCTGAGCACGAAGCAGGCTGATTCCAGCGCGTGCTGGCGGGTACTGATCTGGATCTTGTCCGCGAACGGCTGGCCGTAGCACGATCCCGGATACATCGCCGCGTGGATCTGCTCGCGGTCGGCGATGAGCGCGTAGCGCGACAGCGGCATGAAATGCTCCCAGCAGGCGAGCTGGCCGATGCGTCCCACCGCACTATCGACGGCGCGCAGCTCCGAAGCGTCGCTGCCCTGACCCCAGACCATGCGTTCGTGGTAGGTGGGCATCAGCTTGCGGCGGCGCTGGATCAGCGTGCCGTCCGCGTCGAAGAGGAGCTGGGTGTTGTAGATCGTCCCGCTGTCGCGCTCATTGACGCCGATCGAGACGACCATGTTCGCCGCCTTCGCGGCCTCACCGAGGGCGCGGGTCTCGTCGGACGGGACCGTGACCGACTGCTCGAGCAGGCGCTGGTGCTCCTTGCCGGTCATCAGTTCGAGCGCCGACTGTACGAAGGAGAAATAGGGATAGTAGGGGACGAGCGTCTCGGCGAAGGCCGCGTACTGGACGCCCTTTTCGCCCAGCTCGCGGATCTTCTGGACGACCTTCTCGACGGTGCCGCGCCGGCTGTACAGCACAGGGCTGATCTGCACGGCGGCGGCTTTCACGCTGGTGCTCATGGGATAGTCCTTTCCAAATTGGGGAGTCAGTTGAATTGTATATACAACATTAGGGATTTATCACTCGACAAGCTCGTCAAGCGGAAGGCTGTCCGCCACGCTAATCAGAGCGGCCGCACCTTCATCGCCGAGCAGCTTGCGTGCTTCGGCCTGCGCTGCCCGCCACCTCGGCGCGGCCTCGGCCAGCAGCTTGCGGCCCGCCTCCGACAGGATGATCGGCCGGCTGCGGCCTTCGGGCGGCAGCTCCTCAACCCAGCCTTCTTCCAGCAGAAGCGCGAGGTTGCGCGTCAGGGTCGAGCGCTCCTGGTAATTGGCCCGCCCGATCTCGGCGCGGCTCGCTCCGGCCAGTCTGGCAATTGTCGCCAGCAGCGAGACTTGGGCCGAACTGACCCCGAGGGGGCGCATCGCGTGATCGTATATGTTGGTGATGATCCGCGAAATCCGGCGCGTGCGCGTCAACAGGCATTCGCGGACGACCTCGTCCACGAAGCCGGCATGGGCTGTCTGAGTCTCGGGGCTCACCATCATCACCTTTGTGTGGTGTATATACACTATACTGTCAATGCCTGGCACTTATGGACGCCCGGAAACGGCGGTCGCCATACGGGAATCACCAACCTCAACGGCAACGAGACGGTACGCAGAGGCTCGTTTTCGCTATCGTTCGCCCACCGTACAGACTGCAAGGTCATGCAATGCCCGCTTTCAACCGATCGGATTTGGCCGAATTGCATATCTTTGCGACGATCGCCCGGCGGCGAAGCTTCCGCCTCGCAGCGGCCGAGCTCGGCGTCACGACATCGGCGCTCAGCCACAGCATGCGTCGGCTGGAGGATCGGCTCGGCGTCCGTCTGCTGCATCGGACCAACCGCACCGTCGTCCCCACCCCCGTCGGCCAGGGGCTGGCCGAACGACTGGAGCAGGGCTTTACGACGATCGGCGACGCGCTCGGCGACATCGAGAGCTTCCGCCAAAACCCCGCCGGCGAATTGCGGATCAACATTCCGCGCGATGCAGCGCGGCTGCTGGTCGGCCCGGTGCTGCCCGCCTTCGCGGCCGCCTATCCCCATGTCCATCTCGTCCTGGCGGTTGAAGATCGACCGATCGACATCGTGGCGGAGGGATTCGACGCGGGCATCCGCTATGGCGGGACCGTGCCCGAGGACATGGTGGCGGTGGCGCTGACCCGGCCATTGCGCTGGGT
>FTCZ01006598.1_pt1 | contig 17436 bp, 16 predicted proteins | sample 1658871 | NCBI WGS metagenome assembly FTCZ01 (sample SAMEA3914864, study PRJEB12502) | metagenome | biome: forest; material: soil | place: USA | collected 2012-03-12 | depth 0.3 m
AGCCATGGCTGAGGCCGAAGGCGAGCGTGTAGAGCACGCCGGTGCCGGGCAGCAGGCAAACGATCAGGGCGGTGAGCAGGAATTCGGGCGTCATGGGTTTCTCCTTGCGTGTGGCGCGAGGAGAACCGGGAGATGGCGAGAGCGTCTTGAACGGAATTGCAGAAGACTTGCGTCCGATGCCGCCAACCTCATCCTGAGGAGCCGCGAAGCGGCGTCTCGAAGGGTGCCTCCAGCGTTCTCTGGAGACGCCCTCGTGCTTCGAGACGGCCTCAAAAGAGGCCTCCTCAGCATGAGGGCTTAAATTGAGTTACGTCATCGCTGCCGCGTAAGCCCCCGGCGACACGCCGTATTTGCGCACGAAGACGCGGGTCATGTGGCTCTGGTCGGCAAAACCGCTGGCGAGCGCAGCTTCTGCAAGCGCCGTACCGCGTACGATCAGTCCTCGTGCAAGGTCGATGCGACGCTGGATCAGGTAGGCATGCGGCGTGAACCCCGTCGCCTTGGCGAAGGCGCGCAGAAGCTGGAAGCGGCTGAGGCCCGAAACCTTCGCGAGCTTCGCCAGCGTGATGGGGCCAAGAGGATCATCATCGATCAGGCTGCGGGCGGCAGCGATGGCCACCGAGGGCGCAGGCCGGGCATCCGGCCGCTCGCGCAATGCGATCGCGAGCAGCGCCACAAGTCGTTCTTCGCTGGCAAGACCATCCGAAGCCTCGCCGGTCACGCTGGCGAAAAGCGAGTGGAACCCGGCCGCGATCCGCTCGTCCTGCATGACCGGATAAGGAAATTCCGCCGTCGCGGCTCGACCCTCGCTGATATCGCGAACGACATCGCAAACGATTACCGGATCGAGATAGAGGATTTTCCAATCGCGGCCCGCTTCGTCGATCGGCAACCCGTCATGGACTTCGCCGGGATTGACGGTGATGACGTCGCCGGCGCCAGCTTCCACGACGCCGCGCCCGCTCAGCGATTTCTGCGCGCCGCGTTCGATGACGCCGATGCCGAAACGGTCATGCGTGTGGCGGGCGAAGGCATGACGGCTCGTCGCCACCACCGCCTCCATGCCGGCGAGGGCGCGCAACATGCGGAAGCCGCCCCGCGCCATGCTGCGTCAGCCCGGACGCTTCGGGATTTCGAGGCCGCGCTGCACCGCAGGGCGTGACAGGCCACGCTCCAGCCAGACCGGCACTTCCTTGAAGGAGGAATATTCGACCAGTTCACCCGCGCCATAGAAGCCGACGAGGTTGCGCACCCAGCCGAGCATCGAGATATCAGCGATGGTGTATTCATCGCCCATGATCCAGGGACGGTCGGCGAGCCTTGTCTCCAGCACGCCGAGCAGGCGCTTGGATTCGGCGCGGTAGCGCTCGAGCGGACGCTTATCCTCGATCTCCTTGCCGGCGAATTTGTGGAAATAGCCAAGCTGACCGAACATCGGGCCGATCGCCGCCATCTGGAAGAAGACCCATTCGATGGTCTCGTATCGCTTGGCCGGGTCCTTCGGCAGCAGCTTGCCGGTCTTCTCGGCGAGATAGAGCAGGATGGCGCCGCTCTCGAACAGGCCGAAAGGTTTGCCCTCCGGGCCATGCGGATCGATGATCGCCGGGATCTTGCCGTTGGGATTGAGCGACAGGAATTCCTTCGTCCAGGTCTCGTTCTGGCCGATATTGATGGTGTGCGGCTCGTAAGGAAGGTCGATCTCCTCCAGCATGATCGAGACTTTCACACCGTTCGGCGTCGGCAGCGAATAGAGCTGGAGGATATCCGGATTGGCCGCCGGCCAGCGCTTAGTGATTGGGAAAGCGGAAAGGTCAGCCATCGGGCGCTCCTCGAAATGGGCTTGCTTCTTTGGGCGGGACGATAGCGAGGGATCGTCGGCTTGCAAGCGACCGTGCGCCTCCTGCGCCCGATTTGATGACGCTTTGTGCCCTCCGGCACGCAAGACAAGTCCGGGACCGGTTGGCAATGGATTAACAATAGAAGCAATCGGCCCTTAGCCAGCAAACATGGAATAACGGCTTCTTAAGGCCCGGCATTTGACGGTTAACTCCGATCGCATTGCCAGTTCTTTGTCGATTGCGGCCTATTGAAAATCAAAAACAATTGCCCTGGGGTCTTTTCATGCAATCCGCCAAAATCCTGAAGAAGATACAGAGCGAGCTTGAAACGCCGCGCGCCGAACGCCCGTTCGGGTCCGGCTGGCTCTCCGGTTCGATCGCACTGCTTGCAGGCCTGGTTGGCCTTGCACTGGTCATCGTGTTGCGCAACCCGTCCCTGACCTCGATGCCGGAGCTGTCGGCGGTCCATCAGAGCCCATTCTTCAGGCCAGCGATCTACTTCGTGCTGATTTCCGGGTATAGCCTGGCGGCGCTCAGCCTCGTATTGCGCGATGACAAGACACTCGGCTTCGCCGCGATCGTCGCAACGCTACTCGCCACCATGATCGGAAGCCTGCCTTCGCATCAGGATATCCAGATGCAGGGCGTGTTCTTCGGCCTCGATTTCTTTGTGCTGAATGTGCTCTTTATGGGCATGCTGTTCATCCCGATCGAGCGTATCTTCGCCCGCAACAAGGATCAGACCGTTTTCCGCGATGAATGGCGCGAGGACCTGTTCTACTATCTGGTCTCCTCGCTTTTCGTTCAGATCCTCACCTTCTTGACGCTTGCCCCGTCGAATTACGTGATCACCCACGGCAATATTGAGGCGGTGCGCGCCTGGATCCATGACCTGCCCTGGGTGGTGCAACTCATCGCGATCATGGTGCTGACCGATCTGGCGCAATACTGGATTCATCGCGCCTTCCATCGCATCCCGTTCCTATGGAACTTCCATGCGGTGCATCATTCCGCGAAATCGATGGACTGGATCGCCGGCGCGCGCATGCATTTCATGGAAATCATCGTGCTGCGCAGCTTTACCGCCACGCCGATGTTTGCGCTCGGCTTCGACGCCTCAGCGATCCAGGCCTATATCCTGATCGTCTACGTCTACTCATCCTTCATCCACGCCAATATCGGCTCGAATTTCGGCGCGCTGGAGAAGCTGTTCGTCGCGCCGCGCTTCCACCACTGGCATCATGGCATCGACAAGGAAGCGATCGACGTGAATTTCGCGATCCATTTCCCGCTGCTCGACCGCCTGTTCGGAACCTATCATCTGCCCAAAGGCCAGTGGCCAAGTGGTTATGGCATTGAAGGGCATCCGGTTCCGCGCGGATATTGGCGGCAGTTCCTCTACCCGTTCCGGCGCAAGCGCAGCGCCGAAACGGCCTGACCATCTACAGGGCCGGCCACCGGCAAGCTTTACGGAGCCGGCCCTGACACCATAAACTCGCGGCAAGCGCGGCATTCGCGCCGCAAGGATTAAGACGCATGCTGCCCGGCTGGGCGGTGGTCACGGCCGCCCTCGTTTATTTCTGCATCCTGTTCACCGTCGCCCATATCGGCGACGCCAAGGGCGCGGCCTTGCAGCAGGGGCGGCTGAGGCCGGTCATCTACGCGCTGACGCTCGCGGTCTACTGCACCTCCTGGACCTTCTTCGGTTCGGTCGGCCTTGCCTCGCGCTCGGGGCTCGATTTCCTGGCGATCTATATCGGCCCGGTGCTGGTCTTCCTCTGCCTCGGCGGCGTGATGCGGCGCATCCTGATGCTGGCGAAATCGCAGAACACGACCTCGGTCGCTGACTTCATCGGCTCGCGCTACGGCAAGAATGAGCGTGTCGCGGCAACCGTCGCGCTGATCGGCGTGATCGGCACGGTTCCCTATATCGCCCTGCAATTGAAGGCGATCTCGGCCTCGATCGAGGTTTTCCTGGCGCCCGGCACCGCTGCGGCGGCCGAGATCGTCTCGCTGCCCGGCTTCGCCAACCTGCCGCTGCTGGTCGCCTTCATCCTCGCCTGTTTCGCCGTCGCCTTCGGCACACGCCAGATCGACGCGACCGAGCATCAGAACGGGCTGATGATCGCGATCGCGACGGAATCGGTGGTGAAGCTCGTCGCCTTCGTCGCGATCGGCCTATTCGTCACCTACGGGATGTTCGACGGATTTGACGATATCATCAGCAAGGCCTCGGCAATCCCCGCAGCGCTGAAGCCGCTCGATTTCTCCGACGACACGCCAACCTTCCTGGTCATGACCTTTCTCGCCGGGCTGATGGTGATGATGCTGCCCCGGCAGTTCCACGTCACCATGGTCGAGAACCGCGATCCGCGCGACCTCCGGCAGGCAACCTGGCTGTTCCCGCTTTACCTCGTGCTGATCAATATCTTCGTCGTACCGCTGACCATGGCCGGGCAGATACTGATCGACTGGCCGGGCTTCGACCGCGACATGACGGTGCTGACGCTGCCGATCCTCGGCCAGCAGCCCAGCATGGCGCTGGTCGCGCTGATCGGCGGTCTCTCGGCGGCGACCGCGATGGTGATCGTCGAGACGGTGGCGCTCTCGATAATGGTCTCGAACCACCTCGTCATGCCGCTGGTGTTGCGCCGGCGCACGCAGCGCAATCCGCGCCGAGCGGGTTCCAGCGAGATGGATATGGGCGGGCTGGTGCTCGTCATCCGCCGCATCGCCATCCTCTGCATCATGCTCCTCGCCTACAGCTACTACCGCGCCTCCAGCGACGCGGCGCTGGCGGCGATCGGCCTGATGTCCTTCGCGGCGGTGGCGCAGGTCGCGCCAGCCTTCATCGGCGGGCTGTTCTGGCGACACGGCAATGCGCGCGGCGCAACGCTGGGCATGAGCATCGGCATCCTCACCTGGGCATACACAATGCTGTTGCCGAGCCTGGCTGGCCCGAGCGGACATCTGCACGATATCGTCGCGCACGGCCCATTCGGCATCGCCTTGCTGAAGCCCGGCTCGATGTTCGGGCTGGAGCTGCCCTCGCTGGTGCATGGCACGCTGATCAGCCTGACGGTCAATATCCTGTGCTACGTGCTCGGTTCGCTCAGCCGAAAGGCGACGCCGATCGAGCGGTTGCAGGCCAATCTCTTCATGACGGCCGGCGATTCCCCGGCCGCGCAGAATTTCAGGCTGTTCCGCGCCACCGTGACCGTGAACGACCTGCGCGCGACGATCGTGCGCTATCTCGGCGAGGAGCGCACCACCCGCGCCTTCCATGTCTTCGTCACCGGGCGCGGCGAAATCTATGACGGTTCGCGCGAGGCGGATGTGCATATGCTGCGCTTCGCCGAGCATCTCCTGTCTTCCGCGATCGGCGCGGCCTCGTCGCGCCTGGTGCTCTCGCTCCTGCTGAGGCGGCGCAACGTCTCGACGCGCGCCGCGCTGAAACTGCTCGACGATGCCTCCGCCGCGATCCAGTACAGTCGCGACCTGCTGCAGAACGCGCTGGATCACGCCGAGCAAGCCGTGACGGTGTTCGACCGCGATCTCAGGCTCGCGGCCTGGAACAGCGCCTTCCAAAATATCTACCAGATTCCGCCGGACCTGATGCGCACCGGCGTCAGCCTCGCCGAGATCGTGCGCTCCAACGCGCAGCGCGGCATCTACGGGCCGGGCGACCCGGAGGATTTCGTGGCGGCGCGCCTGTCGAGCTTCGTCGAGACCGAGCCGTTCCGGCTGCATATCCAGCCCGGCGACCGGGTGATCGAGATCCGCACCAACGGCCTGCCTGATGGCGGCTTCGTCACGACCTATACCGATGTCAGCGAAAGCGTGCATGCAGAGGAAGCGCTGGAGCGCTCCAACGAGACGTTGGAAAGACGCGTGCAGGAGCGGACGGAGGAATTGACGCGCGTCAATGCCGAACTCGGGCGCGCCAAGGCGCAAGCGGAAGAGGCGAACCTTTCCAAGACGCGCTTCCTGGCGGCGGCCAGTCACGACATCCTGCAGCCCCTCAACGCCGCCCGCCTCTACACCAGCACACTGGTCGAGCGACAGGGCGAAGGGCAGGACGCGACGCTTGCCGGCAATATCGATGCCTCGCTGGAGGCGGTGGAGGAAATCCTCACCGCGTTGCTCGACATCTCGCGGCTCGACGCCGGCAGCCAGAAGCCGGAATGGTCTGTGTTCCGCATCGACGATGTGTTCAAGCAGTTGCAGGTGGAATTCGCGCCCGTCGCTCAAGCCAAGGGTTTGAAGATGACCTTCGTGCCCTGCTCGCTGTCGATCCGTTCCGACCGGCGGCTGATCCGGCGGCTGCTGCAGAACCTCGTCTCCAACGCGATCAAATATACCGAGACCGGCAAGGTGTTGATCGGTTGCCGGCGGCGGCGCGGCGGATTGCGGCTGACCGTCATCGACACCGGTCAGGGCATTCCGCAATCGAAGCAACGCGTTGTCTTCCGCGAATTCCAGCGCCTCGACCAGGGCGCACGAGTGGCGCGCGGCGTGGGCCTCGGCCTCTCGATCGTCGAGCGCATTTCGCGGGTGCTCGATCACAAGCTGACGCTGACCTCGGCAGCCGGCAAGGGCTCGACCTTCGCCGTCGATCTGCCGGTCGCGGTGCCTGTGCCGGCGGCGGCCAACCTGCCGGCCGCAACGCCGGCGGCCGACCTGTCGCTTGCGGGGCTGGTGGTGCTGGCGATGGATAACGAGCCGGCGATCCTCGACGGGATGCGCAACCTGCTTACCGGCTGGGGCTGCACCATGCTGACCGCCGCCGATCCGAAGAGCGCGCTTGCCGCGATCAAGGCGGCCAAGCAGCAGCCGAGCGTGCTGATCGTCGACTACCATCTCGACGACGGCAACGGCATCGATGCCGTGACAAAACTGCGCTGGCGGCTGAAGGGCCATGCCCACGCCATCCTCGTCACCGCCGACCGCTCGCCGCAGGTACGGGACGACGCGCTCGAAAAGGATATCCTGGTGCTGAACAAGCCGCTGAAGCCGGCGGCATTGCGGGCGGCGCTGACCCGCTGGCGCGCCAGCCTCGAACCGGTTGCGGCGGAATGAGCAATCGACTTCCCGCCCCGTTTGGGGCAGGAAGACAGCCATGAACGCCCGCGTGCTGACCACTTTGCTGCGTGAATGCGTCGTCCTGCTGACGGCGCTGGCCTTCATCATGTCCGGCGCGCTGACGCCGCGCCAGCATGCGGAAGCTGCTGCTTTCGGCCTGCTTGGCGGCGATGGTTTCGTTCTGTGCCACCCCGATGCGGCGGGCGCGGGCGACCCAGTGAAATTGCCGGCTGATCATCACTGCGACCAGTGCGTGGCGCATCACATGGCCGGACTTGCGGTCGACGCGCCCGAAATCGCCGCGACGCGTGATTGGCGTGAGGTGGCTCAAGCGGCGGGCGCGTTTGGCCTGCATGGCGCAGCGCGGGCGGCGCTGCCCTTCGCGACGGGACCGCCCACGGCGTAAAATCGCCGCGCTCCCGTCCCGGACCTGATTTGGGACCAGCGCCGCCAAGCGAATCCTTCGCAATTGGGGCGCCTGTTGCCCCTGGGTCCCGCATCAAGTGTGGGACACGCGCGGTGACCAGCCGCGAAATCCCTTTTCGAAATTTCAGGAATCTCCATGCCCAAGATCACTCATCAGTTCCGCACGGTGCTCGGCCTCGCCAGCGTCTGCTTTTTCCTCAGCGCCGCGACCTGCGCTTTCGCGCATGACTATACCGTTGGCGCGCTCAAGATCGGCCATCCCTGGTCGCGCGCGACGCCGCCTGGCGCGAAGGTCGGCGGCGGCTATCTCTCGGTCGAGAATACCGGCCCGGAGAGCGACAAGCTGGTCGCGATCGAGGGCAATATTGCCGGCCCGATCGAAATGCACGAAATGGCGACCAATAACGGCGTCATGACGATGCGCGCCTTGCCGGCCGGCATCGAGATCAAGCCGGGCGCGACCGTGACCTTCGCGCCGGGCGGCTATCACGTCATGTTCATGAACCTCAAGGAGCCCTTCAAGCAGGGCGAGATGGTCAAGGCGACGCTGGTCTTCGAGAAGGCGGGCAAGGTGCCGGTCGAATTCAAGGTCGAGGCGGCCGGCGCCAAGATGGAGGAGCACAAGCATTGAATACGCTCAAGCTCATCCGCTACGCCGCCTGGGCGGCGATCGCCGCGCTCGCGGTGCTCTCGGCCATCGTGCTGGTCGCGCCGCGCGGCGCGGACAAGGTGCTTTCAGGGGCCGGCGCGACCGTCGGCGGGCCGTTCACACTTGCCTCCGCCACCGGCGGCTCGGTCGACAGCGCCACGCTGAAGGGCAAGCCCTACGCGGTGTTCTTCGGCTTCACGCAGTGCCCTGATATTTGCCCGACGACCATGTACGAGATGACGCAGAACCTGAAGGCGCTGGACGCGAAAGCCGGCAGCGCGGCAAAGGATTTCCGCGTCTACTTCATCACCGTCGATCCGGAGCGCGACGACGCCAGCCTCCTGAAGGATTATCTCTCCGCCTTCGACCCCCGCATCGTCGGCCTGATCCCCAAGGACCAGGACGAACTCGCCCGCATCGCGAAGAGCTTCCGCATCTATTACAAGAAGGTGCCGCAGCCGGGCGGCGGCTACACGATGGACCACAGCGCCGCCGTGCTGCTCTACGACAAGAATGGTGACTGGGCCGGGACGGTTGATACGCAGGAAAGCGACAGCGCGCGTGAGGCGAAGCTGGAGCGGCTGCTGAAGGGGTGAGACAACCTATTCTCCTTCTCCCATCTCAAATCGGGCTTGCCCGATTTGAGCGCTGACAATGCTGATCTTCGAAACATCGAAGATCAGTGCGGGAGAAGAAAAAAGCTCGTTATGCCTTCGCTATATCCGGCTTCGCCAGATAAGCGACCTCATAGAGCACGCCTGTCGGCTCAACCGGCGCTTCGGCAAGCAACCTGAACCGCCCGAGCCGCCAATTCGCGATATCCAGCGCGACAACCGACGCGCCACCCTTTTTCTCAACCTCCGCCCTGGCGCGGCCGGCTTCCACCCGCCGTAGTTCGCCAAGGTCAGCGTCGGGCGAAATCTCCTCGATCACCTTCTCGACGAAACGTACCGCACTCACATCGCCGATCTCAGCCGCGAAGGGCAACCAGGTCTCGACCGGCGGGCGACCGAACGTGCCGCTGACGGTGGCGAAACGCTCGCCCGAGAGGAAGTCGGCGAAGGCGGCCGTATCCTTCCAGAGATAGAGTGAGGAATAGAGGTTGGCGCTCGAACCGTGTCGGCCTTTCTCGCGCAGCATGAAGGCTTTGAAGATGAGGCCGGGATGCGTGTCGAAATCCGGCCCGCGCTCCGCTGCGCGGGTGCGAATGCGGCCCATCTCGAAATCACCGGTCAAGCGATGGGCGTATTGGGTGATCAGCATGGCGACACCTCAAGCGTATTGCGCGACGCCGAGGCCGAAGGACCAGTTCTCCTTCACGACCTCGACCAGGTTGATGAAGACATCTTCGGGCCTGAGGCCCGGATCATCGCCGAGCCGCTCGACCAGCCGCTTGAAGAAGGCCTGCTTCTGCTCTGTCGTGCGGGTGTTGTTGGCCGTGATCTGGATGATCACGCAATCCTCGCTGCGCTGGATGCCGAGATAGCTCGGATCAATGTCGAGATCATCGGGGTCATACTGATCCACGACGATGAAGCGATCGTTCTCCGGCACGGCGAAGGCCTCGCGCATCGCGAGATAGACGTTGTCGCGGATGGCGCGGCGATAGGCGGCGGGTTTGCCCTTGCGGAGTGAGATGCGAACGAGCGGCATGGCTGAAGTCTCCTCAGTGATGGGGAGATAATAGGGCCAAGCCGATCATTTCTGAATGCCATGGATAGAGATATCAGAAATGACGAATTGAAATGACCGCTGGGACATTCGCCAAGCTCGTGTCCCGGGTTTGACCCGGGACCCATAGCCGCCAGTGTCTGGCGGATTAAGCTGGCGAGCGTCGCTGCTCGTTCTCAAACGCCAGCGTTTATGGGTCCCGGGTCAAGCCCGGGACACGAACTCAGCGCTGGTTCAAACCGGCGTGAAGGCCTTGCGGCCGCTGATCAGCGCATCCTCGAGCAGTTCGAGCCGATCCTGTCCCCAGAATACCTCACCATCGAGCACATAGGAGGGGGCGCCGAAGACGTCCGCGTCGATTGCCTGCTGGATATGCGCGTTGTATCGCTCGCCGACACGCTCGGCCTTGGCGGCCTGGATGGTGCGGCCGGGATCGTTGCCGGCCTCGCGGAGCTGCCGCGCGATTACCGCCTCATCGCCGAGATCGAGTTCCTTGGCCCAGATACCCGCGAAGGCAATACGGATATAGGGATCGGGGTCGGCGCCGGCCTCGGTCAGCGCCATCACCACCCGGTCGGCGAGGTTGACGTCGAAAGGCCAATAACGCGGCCGCAGATTCAGCGGCAGACCACGCTTTTCGCGCCAGCGCTGCATTTCGAGAAACCTGTAGCGCTGGCGGTGCGGGGCGCGCTTCGGCAAGGGCAGGCCGCCAGTCTCCGCGAAGACGGGCCCGAGAGACACCGGAATATAATTCACCTCGACGGCATGCCGGCGGGCGATTTCCATGAAATGCACATGCCCGAGATAGGACCAGGGCGAAACAAGTGAGAAATAATAATCGACGGCGCGCGACATAGGCTGAGAAATCCTCCCGTCCAGGCGGATCGCGCGGGCTTCAGGCTCGCTGGCGATCCGACTCGTCCCAATGCCATCTTAGGCGCTCGCCACGTCCGCGATAGCCCCGATGAACGGCTGGGCACAGGCTTTGCACCACTGAAAGCCCAGGGCGACTCCCGAGCTGGTCCGGCAGCCATTCCGGAGGACAGGTGAGCGTATGACGAGTATCTCAAGCAGCAGTAGCTCAAGTGGCTTATCCAGCTATTTCAGCAACAAGATCAATGATCTTTTCAGCAAGGTCGATACTAGCGGCGATAACCAGATCTCGCTGAGCGAGTTCGAGGCCGTTGGGCAAAATGTGCCGGGTAGCGCGAGCCAGACCGGCAATACTGGCACAGCAAGCCAGAGTTCCGACGCCGCCAGCCAGTTCAAGCAGATCGACACGAACGGCGACGGCCAGCTCAGCAAAGACGAGGTCACCAACTACGTCCAGCAGCAGTTGAACCAGAAGCAGACAGCGCTGACCAATATCCAGGAGTTGTTCGGCGGCGGCACGTCGAAGGCCGGCGGCCACCATGGCGGCCATCACCACAAGAGCTCGACGGACAGTTCGGACCAGACCGATGGCAGCAGCTCGACCAGCAGTAGCGATCCGCTTTCTCAATTGCTCGCGGCGCTGAATGGCTCCAGCAGCAGCTCTTCCTCCGGCGACAGCACCAGCAGCGATAGCGACGATCCGCTTTCGAGCCTGTTCTCGGCGATCGACAGCAATGGCGATGGCAACATCAGCAAGGACGAGCTTTCAAGCTTCGCCAAGCAGCAGAAGGCCGCACTGGAGTCGTCTTCGTCCAACCTGCAAAGCCTGTTCGCCGGCTCCAGCCAATCCGCCAGCAACAGCCCCCCGGCTCCCCCGCCGCAAGACGATAACAGCGTCAGCGCGGTGAACGGCAGCTCATCCTCGTCGAGCACGACCAACAGCTACGATCCGCTGCAGGCGCTTTACAACGCGCTCGACAGCAATTCGAACGGCTCAGTCTCGCAGACGGAACTGGCAAGCTACCTTTCGCGCTACCAGCAGAACGCGGCAGCGGCCTGAACCCTACGCTGAAAACCGGGTGGCGAAGGCTTCGCCATCCCTGAGACCCAGTTCGTAAGCCCGCCTGATGCCATCGCCATCGGTGACGGTGAACTTGCTGACGGCAATCGGCTCGGAAGGGCCCGCGATCACGCGGCGGTCCGTGCTGGCCAGCATGCGCCCCGAACGGGTGCTGAGCACCAGCGTCGAGCCCCCTCCGGCTTCAACCTCCGCCAATTTGCCGAGCGGCGGATTATCCGTCAGGCCGCCATCGAGCGCAGCGCGGCCACGCACGCGCCCGACCGGCATGAAGGGCGGCACGGAAGCCGTCGCCATCAGCGCCGCGACCAGTTCCTCCGGCTCGTTCACCGCATGGGTCGAGACCCAATCCGTGGCGAAACCGAGATAGCGGGCGGCGCGTGAATGCGCCGCGCCGGTGAGCAGCTTCTCGACCTGATAGGCGGCGATCGCCGGCAGCGCCGCGACAGCACCCGGCAGCAGGCGTGGCGGATGCGAGACCTGGATCAGAAGCTCCGGCGCCTGTTTCAGCGCCGCAAGCTCAGCCTTGCCGAAAACATCGTTGAGCAAGGTGCTGTAGAGCTGGCCGACGATGAACGGCGAACGCCCACGCCGAAGTTCCGACCAATCGATATCCCTCGGCATCGCCAGGCAGGCGGTGATGACCTTCTGCCTGACGGACGCGCCAAGGCCCAGCAGGCTGAAACAAGCCTGATAAGCGCCGGCTGAGACGCCGACGATGAAGCGTGGGCGCTGCGGATGGACAGCGGTAAGGGCCTCCCAGAACCCGCCCTGCCAATAGCAGCGCGCACCGCCGCCCGCGAAGGCGACCGCATCGAAGGAAGGCGAGAATTCTGGCTGCATGGCTGTTGGTTTTGAAGCGCGGACCGGGTGGCCGCGTCAAGGTAGTTTATAAGTGAACCAGTGTCGCAGCCATGCCGGGCACGATAATCGGCTTGCCATAATGTTCTCTCTATGTTCCATATCCGACTCAGAACGGGAGGAATGGGGATGGCGGAGATCCTGACGCTCTATAGCGGGCCGCTCAGCATGTTCGGGGCGAAGGTCGAGATCGCGATGATCGAGAAGGGGCTGCCTGTCGATGTGATCATGGTCAAATTCGACATGGAGAAGCTCTACGAGCCGAAGAACGACAACGTGCTGCGCATCAACCCCAAGCGGCAGGTGCCGGTGCTGATCGACGGCGATCTCGAACTCTTCGATTCCACGCAGATTTTCGAATATGTCGAGGATATCGCCTTCAATCCGCGCCTCTGGCCGATCGATCCACGCGAGAGAGCGCGGGCGCGGTTGCTCGAACACATGAGCGACGAGGTGTATTTCCCGCATGTCATCCGACTGATGGGGCTGCAGGACAAGCTGCGGAACAAGGTGCCGGACCCGACGACGGTCGCGGCACTCGAAGCCTGCGCCGCCTATTACCAGCGCATGGAACGCCAGCTCGGCGATAATGATTATCTTGCCGGCTCCTATACCTATGCCGATATCGCCTTCTACATGGCGGCGCTGTTCGGCGAGCGCATGAACGCCAAGATGACGGATGCGACGCCGAACCTGCTTGCCTGGCGAGACCGGATGGGCGCTCGGCCGGCCGTGCAGGAGGTCGTCATCCGGATGACGAAATTCCTGTACTCGGCCGGACGCATGGTGCCCCCGTTCATGAAGGCGCTGCTGGCGGAAGAGCCGCTATTCGGCGCCGACGACCGGGGCGGCAGCGGACCGCCGGTGCAGCATCACGAAGATGACGATCGCGGTGACAACCGTGATGGCGGCAAGGACAAGTAGCAGGTCATGGAAAGCCGCCGCATAGGCAGCTCGCAAGTCGGTTACGGGTAAAGCCAAGGCGGCGAGCCGCAGGTTGCCGGTGACGAGATACTGCGCGGCTTCGCGGGCAGCCGCCTGATCGCCCGCCACGAGATGGCCGCGAATGAAGCCGGCCAGCAACGCACCGACAACCGCGAGGGCGATGCCTTCCCCGGCGACGCGGGTGGTGCTGAACAGCCCCGCCGCCATGCCGGCGCGCTCCTTCGGTACGACGCTGACGGCGAGCCCATCCATCAGGCCCCAAGGCAGGCCGATGCCGATGCCTATCATGGCGAGCGGCGGGGCCATGGCGGCGGTATCACCGGCAGGCACATTGGCCAGCCAGCCCAGCGCCACCGCCGTGACCAGCAGCCCCGTGCCGCAGATCGCGCCGGCCGATAACCATCGTGTGAGCCAGGCGGCAACGAGCGGCATAACAAGCAGCGGCGCGGAAAGCACCGCCATCATCCGCCCCGCCGCGATCTCGGAGAGGCCCTCGATTCCGACGAAACGGATCGGCAGCAGGATCAGCAGTACGACAAAGGAATAGGCTGGCGCAGCCGCCAGTAGTTGCACGCCGACAAAGCGCGGATAGCGAAACAGCGAGAGGTCGAGCATCGGCCGGGCAACGCGCAGCTCGATGAAAACAAAGCCTGTCGCAACGGCAACGGAAGCAATCAGCAGGGCCATGACGACGCCATCCGACCAGCCGCGCTCCGGCGCGAGCAGCACGCCATAGGTGAGCAGCGAAAGCGCCAGGGTGAATGCGCCAGCGCCGGCCCAATCGAGCGTGCTTGCCTCGGGGTCGCGCGTCTCGCGCAGCGCAATGAAGCCCAGCAGGAGGGCGACGCCTGAAACCGATGCGATGACACGCAGCATCGATTGCCAGCCTAAAGCTTCGATCAGGCTGCCGCTGAGAATTGGCCCAAACGCAAGACCGAGACCGAAAGTAGTTCCGATGAGGCTGAAGACGCGGGTGCGGGCCGGGCCGTCGAATTCCTGCGCCAGCGCGGCCATGCCGCTTGAAAACGACATCGCGCCCGCAATGCCCTGAAGCGCGCGCAGCAGGTCGAACCAGATGAGGTCCGGCGCGACGGAAAGCGCGGCTGCGGAAAGCGTGAAGCCTGCAAGGCCGATGAGGAACAGCCGCCGGCGGCCAAAACGATCAGCCAGTGCGCCGGCGAGCATGAGAAGACTGCCGAAGGCCAGCATGAAGGCGTTCGTCACCCAGTTCAGCGCCAGCGGACTGCCGCCAAGCGCATGACCGAGCGCTGAGAGCGCCACGGCCGGACCGGTGAAACTCAGCGGAAGCGCAAGGGCGGAGAGGCAGACGGCGACAAGAGCAAGGGGCTTTTGAAACGCTCGGAAGCGCGTCTGGGCATCGGTCATGGCGTCATCCGGAAAGAGGCGCGGCCGGGCCGCGATTGCTCATTCCAGATAGATGAAACTATTATCGGGGATAATCGGCCGCGCATTCCCCTTATAGCGGAAGGAAATTCCTGAATGGATCGCCTCGCAGGGCTTTCCGCCTTCGTGCAGACGGCGCAGACACGCAGTTTCGTCGCCGCCGGCCGGCAGATCGGTATTTCGGCATCCGCCGTCGGCAAGAGCGTCGCGCGGCTTGAGGAGAAGCTCGGCGTCCGCCTGTTCCAGCGCAGCACGCGGCGCATCAGCCTGACGGAGGAAGGCGCGCTGTTCTACGAGCGTTGCCGACGCATCCTGGATGATGTCGCGGAGGCCGAAGCCATGCTGTCGGCCGCGACGGAGCGGCCACGCGGCCGGCTGCGCATCAGCCTGCCGACGATCGGCTACCGCTTCCTGCTGCCGGTGCTTTGCGAATTCCGCCAGCTTTATCCCGACATCGAGCTCGATCTCGATTTCAACGACCAGATCGTCGATGTGATCGAGGATGGTTTCGACGCTGCGATCCGCAGCGGCGATCTCCCGGATTCAGGATTGATGACGCGCCGCCTCGGACCCTTCCGCAACCTGATCTGCGCCGCGCCGAATTATCTCGAGCGCTATGGCCGACCCGAACAGCCGCTCGAACTCGAGAGGCATAGTTGCCTGCGCTTCCGCTTCCCGACGACCGGCAAGATCCAGGATTGGCTGCTGAAGGGCGGCGCGGAATTCCGCCCACCGAACGGGCTGACGCTGAACAATATGGAAGCGATCCGGGCAGCAGCCATCAGCGGGCTTGGCATCGCCTATATGCCGGATTTCCTGCTGGCGGATGCGCTGGCAGATGGCCGGCTCGTGCGGCTGCTCGATGATCATCTCGATTACGAGGGCCAGTTCTCGCTGCTCTGGCCCTCCAACCGCCACCTCTCGCCGAAGATCAGGGTGCTGGTGGATTTTCTGACGGCGCGGCTTTTCAGATAGCTCCTGCGTTGGTGCCCTCAACGACACCATACCCTCTGTCCTCATCCTGAGCCCGTCGAAGGATGCTGAGTCTGGCTCGCGAACTGGAACATCCTTCGACAGGCTCAGGATGAGGTCGAGGTTATGGGCCCCGGATCAAGTCCGGGGCGCGAGCATCGCGCTACCGGATCGGATAGGCGTATTGCAGGCCGCCGCGCGTGAAGAGATCGTTCATGCCGCGCTTGATCTGCAGGCGCGAACCCATACCGACATTGCGCTCGAAGACCTCGCCGTAATTGCCGACCAGTTTTATCACGCGATAGGCCCAATCCTTGGTGAGGCCGGCCGCCTCGCCGAACTTGCCGTCGACGCCGAGCAGGCGGCGGATCTCAGGGTTTTCGGATTTCAGCATCTCGTCGACATTGGCCTGCGTCACGCCATATTGCTCGGCGTTGAGCATGGCGTAATGCGTCCAGCGCACGATGCCGGCCCATTGCTCGTCTCCGGCGCGAACGGCGGGGCCAAGCGGCTCCTTCGAGATGATCTCCGGCAGCACGATGTAATCGTCCGGCGTCGCATATTTCAGTCGCTCGGCGGCGAGGCCGGAGGAGTCCGTCGTCAGGCTGTCGCAGCGGCCGGTCTCGAAGGCGCGCGAGGCTTCCTCGTTGTTGGAGAAGGCGACCGTCTCGATCTTCATCTTGTTGGTGCGGGCGAAGTCAGCGAGGTTCAGCTCGGTGGTGGTGCCCTGCGCAACGCAAACGGAGGCGCCGTTCAGCTCCAGCGCGCTCTTCACGTTGAGCTTCTTGTGGACCATGAAGCCCTGGCCGTCGAAGAAGTTGATCGCCGGCCAGGCGAGGCCGAAGCCGATATCGCGCGACATGGTGTAGGTGGCGTTGCGGGCGAGGATATCGACTTCGCCAGATTGCGCCGCGAGGAAGCGATCCTTGCTGGCGAGCGGCTTGAAGCTGACCTTGGTCGCATCGTTGAAGATGGCGGCGGCGAGCGCCCGGCAGAGATCGACGTCGAGCCCCTTCCAGTTGCCCTGCGCATCCGGGAAACCGAAGCCCGGCAGGCCGGTGTGCGAGCCGCAATTCAGGATGCCGCGCTGCTTGATATTGTCGAGCTGCCCGGCTTTCGCAGGCACGGCCGCGAAGGCGCAAAGCGCCAGCAGGCCGGCTTTGACCAGATGTTTCATGTACTCACCCCCGTTATTGATTGAGTTTCAGACCGAAGTGTCATTCCCGACGCGCGCAGCGCGAGCGGGAATCCAGGGGGTCAAGGACGCCCGCAGTTGGAGTATCGACTCCTGGATTCCCGCTCCGCCTGCGGCGGTCGGGAATGACAAGTCACGTCGCTTCCGCGATCGCCGCATCGACGGCCTCGCCAAGCCGCTCGACGATCGTGTCGATGGTCGCGGCGTCGGTAATGAAAGGCGGCGCGAGCAGCACGTGGTCGCCGCTGCCATCGCCCGCCGAACCGCCCATGGGATAGACCATCAGCCCGCGCGCCATTGCCGCCTTCTTCACCCGCGCATGCAGGTTGAGCGAAGGAGCGAAGGTTTGCTTGGTGGCGCGGTCCGCCACCAGCTCGATCGCCTGGAAAAGACCACGCCCGCGGATATCGCCGACATGGTGATGATTGCCGAAGCGCTCGGC
>FTCZ01002681.1_pt1 | contig 17429 bp, 17 predicted proteins | sample 1658871 | NCBI WGS metagenome assembly FTCZ01 (sample SAMEA3914864, study PRJEB12502) | metagenome | biome: forest; material: soil | place: USA | collected 2012-03-12 | depth 0.3 m
AAAAATACCATCCTTTCCGTGAAAAATTATAGGGTATTTTCTGATAATACTTGGAAAATATGATGTCCTAATTTTAGGCCCAGAAGAGACACTCTTAACGAGTTCTTTTGCTTTAGCGGACGCTTTATCAAATCGGAGCGATAACAATTTTAGGGCTTTATCGAGGGTAGATGGAGAAATATCGAATGGCGACAAATCAGGCCGACGGTTCCATGGTGACACTTGCAATATAGAGTATAGCGCAAACCCTACCTTTATAAAATCAACAATATCAAGTTCATGTTTTGACCGAAAATATTCAGCGCATTTCCCTTGGGCGTATACAAAAGAAAATCTATAGAGCCTTTCATACGTGGCAAATCCTCTTTGCCAAACAAACTGCCGCTGCCCGATGCGATAAATTTCATTCAAAATTCCTGCTGGATTTATTAGAACCGCGCTTTCGGAATTATCGATTGATCTTAATATTTTAACTGCTTGGGCTGCCGTTCCAAACTCCTTGCAATTGCGTCTCGGATCAAATTTAGTAAGGCGTTTATTTCTTGGATAAGTTAACAGCAAAATAAGAAGAAGCTCGATTTCCCAACTAAACACACGATACGGAGAATCCATATCTGAGGTGTCAGCAAGTTTGGGGAAATTAAGATATCTCCGAACATCGACATTAAATTTTGATTGTAGCTGATTGATTGACCATAGAAGCTGAAGGAACTCGGCATCGTCTGTTTCGTCAAAGAACGCATGAAGCTTATCAAATTGCTTGCGCAACTTTCTCCGATGGAGCTCGCGAGATACTCGCTTCATATATAGGCTCCGCAAGTTCTACCCCAGACCTTCACCAATCCACCGCCGCCGGCCGCTCCTCCAGCACCTCCATCAGCCGCGCCCGCGTGCCGGGCGTCGTCGTCTCGGGCAACGCATCGACGGCAAAGAAACCGCTCTCGGCGATCTCGTGATCGGTCTTTCCCTGCGAGAGCTGGCGAAATCCCCTGACGACATAGACCGCGACATGATCGCGCATCGAGACCTTCGACTGCCGGAAAACACCGTGCAGCCTGGGCTCCGCCGCCAGCATGATATCGGCCTCCTCGAGCAGCTCGCGCTCCACCGCCCCGCGCAGGCTTTCACCCGCATCGACGCCGCCGCCCGGAAAATGCCACCCGCGCGTGTAAGTGTGCCTGACGAGGAAAATCCGGTTCTCGTCATCCAGCACCATGGCCCTGACGCCAAGCGTCATGCCGCGCGTCATGCGCCAATAGGCGAAGCGCAGCCAGCGGAAGGCCAGACGGAACTGGCTATCGCGGGGCTCTCGTACCGTCATGACGGCTCCCGAATCATCGCTTTGAAAAAGCGTAGCAATGCCCGGTTGTTCCCTCCATATCGGCCTTGACGTAACCCACGAAAAACGGTCGAGAGAAACGAGAAAAAACGGATTTATCGTTGACCTTCCGCCTCGCCCATCTTTCCGACCTGCATGTCGGCCCCCTGCCTCGTCCGAAGCTGCGCCAGCTCGCGGGCAAACGCATGACCGGCTACTGGAACTGGCACTCGACCCGCAAGACCATCCACGACATGGCGGTGCTGGCGCGCGTGGTGGCGGATATCAAGGCAAGCCAGCCCGATCACGTCGCCTGCACCGGCGATCTCGCCAATATCGGCCTGCCGCAGGAATTCGCGGTGGCGCAGCATTTCCTCGAAACACTTGGCACGCCGGAACAGGTGAGCCTCATCCCCGGCAACCACGATGCCTATGTGGCGGAATCCCTGCCGGCCATGCTCGGCGCCTTCCCGGCCTTCATGCGGGGCGATAACGGCGCCGGCTTTCCCTATCTGCGCCGCCGCAACGGCGTGGCGCTGATCGGCGTCAATACCGGCGTCACCACCATGCCTTTCATGGCGACCGGCAAGGTCGGCGCGCCGCAGGCCCGGGCGTTGGCCGAACTGCTGCGCAGCACAGCGGCGGAAGGCCTGACGCGCGTGGTGATGATCCATCACCCGCCGCATTTCCACGGTACCCGCTTTGGTCGCCGCCTCTCGGATTCCGATCGCATGGAGGCTGTTCTGGCGGCGGAGGGCGCGGAACTGGTGATCCACGGCCATAACCACCGGCATTCGGTGGCCTGGCTGAAGGGCCCGCAGCGGCCTGTGCCGGTGGTCGGTGTCGCCTCCGCTTCGGCGGTGCCGGGCAGCGATGCACATCAGGCAGCGTGGCAGCTTTATACGATCAACGGCGCAGGCTCTGACGTGACGATCGACATCTCGATCCACACCCGCCAGGCCGATGGCAGCTTCGCCGAGAGTGAAGCGCTGCGCCTCATACCGGAGAATGCCTGAATGACCGTCACCTTGCCCGATGCTTCCCGCAGGGTCGCGGAAGCTGCCAAAACGCTCGGCCTCGCGATCGACATCGTGCAACACGAAGCGCCGACGCGCACGGCCGAGGAAGCGGCAGCCGCCTGCGGCTGCGACGTGGCGCAAATTATCAAATCGCTGGTGTTTCGCGGCAAGACCAGCGGAAAGCCCTACCTGCTGCTGGTCTCGGGCAAGAACCGCGTAAACGAGAAGGGGGTCGCGGCCCATCTCGGCGAGAAGTTGGAGCGGCCGGATGCGACTTACGTTCGGGAAGTCACCGGCTATGCGATCGGCGGCATCCCTCCACTTGGGCACGCGACGAAGCTCGACACCTTCGTCGATACCGACCTGATGGATTTCGCGACCGTATGGGCGGCAGCTGGAACGCCGAATACGGTGTTCGAAGTCAGGCCCAAAGCGCTCGCCGATGCAGTCGGCGCGAGCGTGATCGGTGTCGGCTGAAGCGCTATCGTAGCGCCAGCCGCATGGCGCAGCGCTTCTCAATTGGCAGACCACCATCGATTTCGGCACGAAACGCCGCGGCAAGATGGGCGGTCATCGCTTCTGCCTCGACAATCTCGAAGCCGAAACCTTCGTAAAAGACCTGATTCCAGCGCAGGTTTCGGAAGGTCGTCAGCGTCACGGCTTTAAGGCCTCGCACTTTGGCCCCCGCTATGGCGGCACGGACCAATCCACTCCCAAGGCCAGATTTCTGCCTGTCGTGATGCACATCGAGCTCCCAGATATGGAGTTCGCCCGCAATCACCTCACCGCTGAGAAAGCCAACCGGACGATCGCTTTCATCAACCGCAACCCAGCACGCGCCAAGCGCGATGAGTTCCCGATGCCGGTCCGCTGATAGGTTGCAGGTATCCGCCACCCAGGCGATTTCGGGGATCTGCCGGAACGCCTCACCCGCCGATTGCTCGATCTCGGGCAAGGCACCGGCATCCGCGATGACGGCGGCACGGATGGTATAGCTGGTCATGGGGTGGCATGTGCCGCCTCCCACACGAGCCGGTCAACGCGCGATTGGCCAACGGTCTTCACGCTATGGCGAGTTAAAGGCTGGCAATGCTCACCTCAACGTGCCCCGGACTTGATCCGGGGCCCATAAACACCAGGCTGCGGAGGTGATGGGTCCCGCATCAAGTGCGGGACACGAGCGGAGACCTGCTCACGCCTCCTTCGTGTTGCGGATATCCGGCAGAAACCACGTCAGCAGCCCGATCAGCGGCAGGAAGGCGCAGGCCTTGTAAACCGCATCGATGCTCGTCCAATCCGCCATTTCCCCAAGCAACGCCGCGCTGACGCCGCCAAGGCCGAAGGAAAGGCCGTAGAACAACCCGCCGATCATGCCGATGCGGCCGGGCAGCAGCTCAATCGCGTAGACGAGGATCGCCGGGAAGGCGCTCGCCATGATCAGGCCGATGAGGACCGTCAGCACCGCAGTGCCGTAGAACCCGGCATAGGGCAGCGCGAAGGTGAAGGGCAGCCCGCCGAGGATCGAGAACCAGATGATCTTGCGCCGGCCGATCAGATCGCCGAGATGCCCGCCGAACAGGTTCCCGACCGCATTCGCCACCAGATACAGGAACAGCATGTATTGCGAAGTCTGCACCGACACGCCGAAATGGTGGATCAGATAGAAGGTGTAATAGGAGGTCAGGCTCGCTCCGTAGGCGCTTTTCGAGAACATCAGCACCACGAGGATGAAGACCGCGAGGCCAACCTTGGCGCTGTCCGCACCCTCACGCGGCTTCTGCGTGGCGGCAACCGCCTTGGCGAGGCCAGCCAGATGCGCCTTGTACCAGCGCCCGACCCATTGCATCACCACCATCGCCAGCAGTGCCAGCACCGAGAACCAGGCGACGCTCATCTGCCCATGCGGCACGATGATGAAGGCGGCAAGCAGCGGCCCGAGCGCCGCACCGGTCTGCCCGCCGACCTGGAACAGCGACTGCGCGAAACCATGCCGGCCGCCGGAGGCGACACGCGCCATGCGGGTCGATTTGGGGTGGAAGATCGATGATCCTGTGCCGATCAGCGCCGCGCCCGCCAGCAAGAACGGGTAACTGCCTGCATAGGCCAGCACGATCAAGCCGGCGAGCGTAAAGCCCATACCGACGACCAGCGAATATGGCTTTGGATTGCGGTCCGTATACATGCCGACCAACGGCTGCAGCAGCGAAGCGGCGATCTGGAAGGTGAAGGTGATCAGCCCGATCTGCCCGAAATCGAGATGATAGGCATCCTTGATGATCGGATAGATCGCCGGCACCAGCGACTGGATCAGGTCGTTCAGCAGATGCGAGAAACTGAGCGCCAGCAGGATCGGAAAAGCGGTTGCCGAGACCATGGCCGCCTTCGCCATGGGTTGAGCCTGAACGGACATGCGCGTTTCCTGGAGATGATAGCTGTCTAACTGACTTATAGCGGCTTGCCTGCGCTCGGACCAATGAACGGAACTGGTTGGTTTCATAACAGGTTGTGCAATCTCAAGGCAAATCCGGCTAACACGCGCTTTGTTAGCCGGAATTATTGCTTGCGGCACCCTGGGCCTGACGAGCCATGTTATTTCGCCGGATAATCTGCGCCGATACTGGTCTCCCGCCAAGCTTCAATCTGGGCGAGCCGTTCGGCGAGCTTCTTGGTCACATTGCTATAGCCGATGCTGCCGAGCACCAGATGGCGAGGCGGGTTGGCGTCGGCAACGATCTTGATCATTGCTTCGCCGGCGCGGACAGGGTCGCCCGGCTGACTGCCGCTGTTGCCGCTGGTCTGCTTCATCCGCGCGGCGGCCGTCTCGGCATAATCCGCGATCTGGCTCTTGGTCTGGATCAGCGAACGGCCGGCCCAATCGGTGCGGAAGGGGCCAGGCTCGATGCAGGTCACGTTGATGCCGAGCGGCGCGACTTCGGCCAGCAGCGAATCTGAAAACCCTTCGACCGCGTGCTTGCTCGCCGAGTAATAGCCGGAACCAGGGAAACCAATGAAGCCGGCGACCGAGGTGATGTTGAGGATATGCCCCTTGCGGCGGACGCGCATGCCGGGCAGCACAGCGCGGGTGAGCGCGAACAGGCCAAAGACATTTGCCTCGAATTGAGCGCGGATTTCGCTCTCGACGCCTTCTTCCACTGTCGTCTGATAGCCATAGCCAGCATTATTGACGAGCACATCGATGCGGCCGAACTTCTTTTCGGCGGCGCTGACGGCGCTTTTGATCTGGTCCGCATTGGTCACATCAAGTGCGACCGGGAGCACGCGATCTTCCGCGCCGGCAGCAAGGTCACGAACCCGCGCGACGTCGCGAGCGGTGACCACCGCATTCCAGCCACGCGCGATGATCAGGCGCGCCAGCTCCAGGCCAAAGCCGGTTGAGCAGCCACTGATGAACCAGACGGGAGCATTGTTCTCAGCCATGAGAAGTCCTCGCATGCAATAAAAAGGCAGGGATCAGGCAGAAGAAAGGCGATATATCAGCGAGGATATAGCGGCGCACCGATTACGGGCAATCGCTTGCGCGCGATTGCCGCAGTATCCGCCTTGCTGAATCGCGATGGAGCCGTGCCTGTTTGCGTTGGCTTTAGCCGGGAGCCCGTTAGAAAAATATCCCTGCCCTTCCTAATGTCATTCCCGACGCGCTTTAGCGCGAGCGGGAATCCAGAAGGCGTAGAGCACCGACTCCTGGATTCCCGCTCCGGCTACGCCGGTCGGGAATGACATTGGTGGACGTCAACGGACGTTTTCCAAATAGACTCTTACGAGTCCGACAAATTCTCCCGGAGTGTCTTGTAGCGATATTCCGTCCTGAACCGTCCACGCCGCTGCAATTCCGGCACCAGAAGATCGGTGAGCGCCACGAGATCGTCCGGCAGCGACGGGATATGGCCGAACATGAAGCCGCCGCGGCTTCCCGTGGCCTCGAAGCGCTCTTCCAGCTCGTCCGCCACCTCCGTCACCGAGCCGCAGATCGTGGTGTCGTAGCTCGTCGCGTTACGCACGGCGTGCTCGAAGAATTCCTTGCGGGTGATCTGGTTCTCGCGGCCGAGTTTCAGCCCGAGTTCGTAGACGAAGCCGACTGGCGAAGCGTTTGAAGCAACGATCTCGTCGTGCAATTCCTTGATCGTGAAGCGCTCCGGCAGCGTCGAGAAATCATAGCCGTTATTGTAGGAAATATAGACGCCGACCGCTTCGGGTGGGATGGCGGTCAACAGCCGGTCCTTCTGCGCCTGCGCCTCGGCGCTGGTTTCACGCACCGTGATCGGCGTTTGCCAGAGAATGCCGACGCTTTGCGGATCGCGGCCATGTTTCGTCAAGGCTTCATCGAAGGCCTTGCGCTGCTTGACCTGCAGGCTGAGGTCCATGTCCTGCCCGAAAGCGTGATCGACGAAGGAGGCGGAAGCGCTGATACCGCGCGGCGAGCCGCCAGCCTGGATCAGCACCGGCCTTCCTTGCGGCGAAGGCGGCGTGTTCAGCGGCCCTTCGACATTGAAGAATTTGCCGTGATGGCTGACATCGTGGATCTTCCTGGGATCGCTGACGCGGCCTGTCTCGTGATCCCAGATCATCGCATCCGGTTCGGATGAATCCCACAGCTTGCGGCAGACATCGACGAACTCCTCCATCCGATCGTAGCGCGCGCTGTGCTCCATCAACTCATCGAAGCCGAAATTGGCGGCATCCGCCCGACGCGTCGACGTCACGAGGTTCATCGCGATACGCCCGCCCGTCAGATGGTCGAGCGAGTTCATCAGCCGCGCCATGTAATAGGGGTGCATGAAGGTCGAGGAATAGGTCAGCCCGTAACCGATGCGCTTGGTGACGCGTGACATGGCGACCATCAGCGGATTGAGATCCTGCCGGGGCCAGTTGACCCCCCATTCGATGGCCGCATCGCGCGAGCCGCGCCAGGTGTCCGGCACGCCAGTGCCATCGCCCGAAAAGATTAGGTCCAGCATGCCACGCTCGGCGATGCGCGCGATCTCCTCATACATCTCGACATCGGGAAAGGTGCGCCCCGGCCAGGCGCCCGGCAGCCGCCAGCGGCCGCCCATATGGCAATAGGAAAAATCAAAACCGAGATGCATCTTAGGCTTGGCCAAGGTCTTCACTCCCTCAGAACCGGCGCATGACTATCGCTTTGGCGGGAGCATACGGGCAAGCGCCGTGCCGCGCGGCAGATTTTCAGCCAAGCGAGCCATGACAATCACTCATCGGGACGATCGATTTTTTTGGCTTATGCCTGCCGCCATCTGCATCGAAGATGTTATCGGAAACATCGACCAAAACTCGACAATTTAGAGCGTTATTTCTTCAAAATGGCATTTGAGATGAGGCGTTTGAAAATTTCGAAAGCGGGGAAATGAGCGAACGATCAGGCCTGGCGGTCGCCATTCTCTCCAGCGCCTTCGGCGGCACGGCGATCGTCGCGACGCGCTATCTCGCCGGGGCAGTCGATCCGATCACGCTTGGCACGCTGCGCTTTGCCGGCGGCGTCATCCTGCTCTTGCCGATCACGCTGGCCACGCGGCAACGCTGGCCGGCGCGGAGCGATTGGCTGGCGGTCGCGGCGCTCGGCCTGCTGTTCTTCGCAATTTTCCCGATCCTCTTCAACGCCTCGCTGATCGATATGACCGCCGCACGCGGCGCGCTGGCGATCTCCTCCGTGCCGCTGATGACCATGCTGGTCGGCGCGGCCTTGCGCATAGAGCAGTTGACGCCACGCAAAAGCATCGGGGTGCTGGTCGCCATGGGCGGCGTCGCCGTCGCGCTTGGCGCTAATCTCGAAGCTGCGCCGCCGCTCGCCTGGCGCGGCGACCTGCTGATGCTGTTGGCGAGCTTCGGCATGGCTTTCTACAACGTCTTCTCACGCCGCTATATCGCTCGCTCCAGCCCGCTCGGTTTCACCAGTTTGGGCATGACGGTTGGCGCAATCTGTCTAGCGTTGGTTGCGGGATTCCGTGGCGGCTATGTGTCGCTTGCCACGCTGTCGGGGCTGCAATGGCTCGCTTGCCTTTATCTCGCGGTCGTCTGCGGGGCCTTCATCTTCTATCTCTGGTCATTCGCCCTCGGCCGCGCTTCGCCGACGCTGGTGGCGATCTCCGTGCCGGTCAACCCGGTCACCGCCTCGATTATCGGCCTGCTCCTGCTGCACGAGACGATCACGCTCAACCTGGTGATAGGACTGGTGATGGTTCTGGCGGGGATTGCTGTGGCGTCCGGCATCGGCGTGTCGCATAAGCTGAGGGCATGAATGACACGCCCCAGCGTCAGTCCTGGTTGGAGAATCGCATTCCACCGCCCTTGCTGGTGGTACTGACTGGCGCGGCAATGTGGGCGATTGCTCGCGTTTCACCGGTGCTGGCGATTGACGGCGTTTGGCGCATTCTTTTCGGCGCTTTGCTCGCCGCGCTTGGCATCGCGGCACTCGTTTCAGGCGCGATGGAGTTTCGCCGGGCCAAGACAACCATCAGCCCGGTCAACCCCGAGCAGGCGTCCTCGCTCGTCTCCGGCGGCATCTACCGTTATACGCGCAATCCCATGTATGTCGGCTTCACCGCCATGCTGCTCGGGTGGGGCGTCACTCTTGCCGCCCCACTGGCCTTTCTCGGCGTGCTGGCTTTCGCGCTTTACGTGACCAGGTTCCAGATCACCCCCGAAGAGCGTGTGCTGAAATCGATCTTCGGGCGCGAATACGAAGATTACTGCCAGCGCGTGCGCCGCTGGCTTTAGATGCAGCGCCCGCCATCGACCTCCAGCACGGCGCCGGTCACCATCTGAGCTTCGTCGGATGCCAGGAACAGCGCCGCGTCGGCGATGTCCTGCGGCAGCGACAGCCGCCCCAGCGGAATGGTGGCGCGGAACTGCGCGCGCTTTTCCGGCGTATCCTCGCCCATGAAGCTTGCCAGCAGCGGCGTCTCGCCGGCGACCGGCGCGATGCAGGTGACACGGATCTTGTCCGGCGCGAGCTCGATCGCCATCGCCTTGGTGACAAGGTTCACCGCGCCCTTAGTGGCGTTGTACCAGACAAGGCCGGGGCGTGGGCGCAAGCCCGCCGTCGAGCCGATATTCACGATCACGCCGCCGCCCTGCTTGCGGAACTGCGGGATGATGGCGTTGCCCATCAGGTAGATCGACTTCACGTTGACGTCGAAGACCCGGTCGAATTCTTCTTCCGTTACCTCGAGCATCGGCTTGTTGCGATGCGTGGTGCCGGCGTTGTTGACGAGGATATCGACTTTGCCGAGCTTCTCGATTGCCTTTGCGCAGGCCTTCTCGACGCTCTTCGCCTTGCCGACATCGCAGCCGATGGCGATGGTGCGTTTTCCCAAAGCCTTCGCCGCTTCCTTGGCCTTCTCGATATTGAGATCGAACAGCGCGACGCGCGCGCCCTCGCGGATATAGGTCTCGGCGATGCCATAGCCAAAGCCTTGCGCGCCGCCTGTGACGATGGCGGTCTTGCCCTTCAAACGCATGTTTCCTCACGGGGTTTTCACTTGAATCGAAGGCGCTCACCTTCCGCCTGCCGCAACGCGCTTGGCAAGAGGCTTTTTGCCTGCGAGTTTGCGCGCCAATTCGCCTCCGGAGTCCATTAGTGAACCAGCCGACCGACAAGCGCCTCGATGCCGCCAAACGCATGGTGCGGCACCTGGCCGAACATCTCGATGCCGATCTTTATGTCCGCCTCTGGGATGGCGAAGCGATCCCGCTTGGCAAGGGGCCGGTCGGCACGGTCGGCATCGGCATCCGTTCGGCATCCGCCGTGACGCGGCTGGTGCGCGGCCCGCGCTTCAAGACCATCATCGAGCTGATCGCGGCGGGCGAGATCGAGATCGAGGGCGGCACCTTGCTCGACCTCGCGGCCGGCCGTCGCGAGATGAAGACCAAGAAGCTGTTCAAGCAGTTGAACAAGGGTTTGCTGGTGCGCAATGCCCTGCCCTTCCTGTTTGGCTCGGCAAAGCCTGCGACCCGGCACGACTTCGCCGGTCCCATCACCGAGAAGCATGAAGCCGGGCGCGACGACAAGGCGCTGATCCAGTTCCATTACGATCTCTCGAACGAGTTCTACGCGCTCTTCCTTGACCCGGAGATGCAATATTCCTGCGCCTATTATCCGCGCTGGGATGCCTCGCTCGCGGAAGCACAGCAGGCCAAGCTCGACATGATCTGCCGCAAGCTGCGACTTCAGCCTGACGAGAAATTCCTCGATATCGGCTGCGGCTGGGGTGGTCTCGTCTGCCATGCCGCCCGCCATTACGGCGTGAAGGCGCATGGCGTGACGCTGAGCCAGGCACAGCTCGATTTCGTGCAGGCGAAGATCAAGCGGCTCGGGCTTGAAGACCGCATCACCGTGGAATTGAAAGATTTCCGCGCGCTCGAAGGCACCTTCGACAAGATCGCCTCGATCGGCATGTTCGAGCATGTCGGCCTTGCCAATCACAAGGCCTATTTCCAGAAGATGCGCGGGCTGTTGAAGCCGCGTGGGCTGCTGCTCAACCACGCGATAGCACGCCCGGCCAAGAAGGATGACAAGACCTTCAAGCGCCAGAACCCGGAATACAGGGCGATCACGACCTACATCTTCCCGGGCGGTGAACTCGACCATATCGGCATGTCGCTCGGCAATCTCGAACGCAACGGCTTCGAGGTGCATGATGTCGAAGCCTGGCGCGAGCATTACGCCCGCACCACAAAACTCTGGTGCGAGGCGCTGCAAGCCAACAAGGAAGCCGCGATCAAACAGGTTGGCGAAGCGAAATTCCGCATCTGGCTGCTCTACCTCGCCGGCTGCTCGCTCGCCTTCGAGCGCGGCTCCGTGGGAATTTTCCAGACGCTGGCGTCGCGGAAAGCCAAGGGGCCGGCGGGGCTTCCGCCGACGCGGGAGGATTTGTATCGGTAGCAATGTCGTCATTCCCGCGAAGGCGGGAATCCATATTCCAGAACGGCTTAGGTTTATTGACAGGTAGTTTTGTCGGTAAGGCGAAAGGTAATGACGACGATTGTAACCAAGTTCGAAATTCCTGCTGGCAGGCCGATCCCCACTGACCAACGAGGGTCATTGGGACCGTCTGCCGAACTAATCGACTTCGAACCCAAACAACTGTGTTCAGCCGACGTTGTTGGCCGCCGAGTGGATAAAATCGTTCCCTATGCCGGAACCTACGGTATGGGCGGCCCAGGCTTTTTCGGCTTCAAGATTGGCGAAGATTGGCTGATTATCGCGCTGTGGGGAGCGGCCGACTGGCTGCAGGTTGACGGGCGGCGAGTGGGGGACGGGTTTTATGAAACTGACGGAAGTCCCAAGCCTTGGATTTCAAAGGAGGAAGACGAGCTTTCTTCGCAGCTCGTTGGGCGTGTCATCATGTCGGTCGAAATCGCCAGGACGTCCATGAAAATAATCTTCGATAATAAAATGGTCCTTAGCATTGAAGAAGATAGTCGTTTGCGCCCCACTCTGGCGGGATCGAGACGGCCAAGAGCCTTCGAACCGGATGACGATTTGCGCAAAGCCGTTTTCCTGAGCCCTACTGCCGAGCTCTGGGTGTGAGATTGAGGCACTTCCCGATTCCCGACTGCACGGGAATGACGGTAAAGAGGGTAGCTTTCCTATCGGGGTCGGCGGGACAAGCCCGCCGATGACGTCCTAAGCGCTTTACCTATCCCTGAACTTCCCAACCGGCACGCCAGCCACATCCACCGTCACCGTGAAAATCCCGCCCGCATCCGGCCACTCGGCGAGCTCAGCTTCCGTCTTGTTCTCGCGTGACGACGAAATATAGATCGTCTTCATGTCCGGCCCGCCGAAGCACGGCATGGTCGGTAAAATGGTCGGCACCACGAATTTCTGCAGCAGTTTGCCCTCCGGCGAGAACTGGTTCAGCACGTGCGCGGAGATGCCGGAACTCCAGTAATTGCCGTTCACGTCGCAGGCCGCGCCATCTGGGCGGCCTTCTTCATTGGTCAGCGTCTTGACGCGGCGGCGATTGGCGATCGCGCCGGTGGCCGGATCGAGGTCCCAGGCGTCGATCCAGGGGCCGCGCGAATCTGAGTGGTACATGGTGCGCGCATCCGGCGAAAAGGCGAGGCCGTTCGCGATGGTGAGGCCATGCACCTTTTCCTCGACCTTACCGTCGCCCGTCACGCGATAAAGGATCGCGGTTGGCTGCTTGTCAGCGCGCGTATCCATATTGCCGACCCAGAAAGCGCCATCCGGCCCGACCTTGCCGTCGTTGAAGCGGGCGGGGTTCGGAAAATTCATCGTCGCCAGCAGCGTCAGCTCTTTGGTCTTCATGTCGAAGAGCTTGATCTGGTTCTCGATCGCCAGCACCAGCCGGCCGCTTTCGCACAAGCCCAGCGAACCCACGCGGCCGTCGAAATGCCAGATGTCGTGCTTCATGCTGGCCATCTCCAGCGCATGCACGGCCTTGCCGTTGATATCGCACCAGATCAGGCGGTTATGCTCCGCATCCCAGACCGGGGATTCACCAAGTTCGCAGCGGCAATCGAGCAGGCGTGTGACGGTCGGCATGGGCGGGGCTCCCGGATTGGTGTTGGCGTCCTAGATAGAACAGCAGTCGCGTCGCGTCACCGCCAAGTTCGTGTCCCGGACTTGATCCGGGACCCAGGGCAACGACACCCTCTCACCTCATCCTGAGCTCGTCGAAGGATGCTTAAGTCTGGCTCGCGAACTGGAGCATCCTTCGACAGGCTCAGGATGAGGCGGTGTTTTTGGGCCCCGGATCGAGTCCGGGGCACGAAGCTGACACACCAAATGTTGTCAAACAAATTGACAAATTTGCCGAGAAGGCGTTTGGTGCGCTCATGTGAAGCGGCCCATCAAAACACGAGAGGAAGCCCAAAATGTTCACCGGCGCCATCACCCCAGAACGCCTGCGCAAATCCGTCCTTTCGGTGCCTTCCATGGCCCGCAACAAGGATCTGTCGCTGAATTTCGACGCAAATGCCGATCTCGTCACGCATATGCAGGGCGGCGGCGTCTCGACCTTCATGTATGGCGGCAACGCCAATTTCTACAATGTCGGCGTCGGCGAATACCCTGCCATTCTCGACATGCTGGAAAAGCTCGCTGGTCCTGACGACTGGATGATCCCCTCCGTCGGCGCCGATTTCGGCAAGGCGATGGATCAGATCGACATCCTGAAGACGCGCGCTTTCCCAACCGCGATGGTGCTGCCACTGCGCTTCCCCGCGACGCCGGCCGGCGCGGCCAAGGCGCTGGCGCTGCTCGCCGAACGCTATAGCCGCAAGATCATTGCCTATGTGAAGGACGAGGGTTTCACGACGCCGGAAGACGTCGCCACTCTGATGAAGGATGGCTACCTTGCGGCCGTGAAGTACGCGATCGTCCGCGAAAACACCAACGAAGACCCGTTCCTGTCGAAGCTGATCAAGCTGATCGACCCATCGCTGATCATCAGCGGCATCGGCGAGCGGCCGATCGTCGATCACGCCCGTACCTTCGGGCTGCGCGCCTTCACCTCCGGCTCGGTCTGCGTCGCGCCGCGCCTCTCGACCCTGATCCGCGAAGCGATCCAGCGCGAGGATTTCGAAACGGCTTCAAAAATCCGCGAGAACTTCATGCCGCTCGAAGATTTGCGTGACGGCCATTCGCCGCTGCGCGTGCTGCACGAGGCGGTCCGCCTCGCCGGCGTGGCCGACACTGGCCCGATCCTGCCTTTCCTGTCGAATATCGACGATCCGCAGACTTTGCGCCTCATCGCGGCGGCGGCGACACGCCTGCATCAGCAGAACGAGGGCGCAGCGCAGCTCGCAGCGGAGTAAATCCCAACTGCCGCCGTCATGGCCGGGCTTGACCCGGCCACCTCGGTCGGAAAGGCGCGACGGCAGGTCGTTTTGGCAGCCTTATGCTCCGCCTCATCCTGAGCCTGCCGAAGGATGTTAAGTCCGGCTCGCGAACTGGCGCATCCTTCGGCAGGCTCAGGATGAGGTTGCGTTTATGGGTCCCGCATCAAGTGCGGGACACGAACACGGCGCTCCGAGCTTGACGCCGCACCCCGCTCCTTGCGAGGTTCGCCACCTCGCCGCTTCCAAAAATCTTCAAGAAGGCTCTTCCCGATGGCTATGAACAGGGTGCTGATCACCGGCGCCGCCGGCGCGCTTGGCAAGCAGTTGCGGCAGAAGCTTAAGGGCGTCTATCCCGTTCTCCGCTTCTCCGACATCGCTGCCATGGACGCCGCCGAAGCCGGCGAAGAGGTGATGCAGTGCGACCTCATCGATGCTGCGGCGGTAGAAAAGATCTGCGAAGGCGTCGATGGCATCGTGCATCTCGGCGGGCAGGCGGTGGAAGCCGATTGGCCGCGCATCCTGCAGGCCAATCTGATCGGCGCGATCAATCTCTATGAGGGCGCGCGCAAGGCCGGCGTCGACCGGATGCTCTTCGCCAGTTCCAACCACGCCGTCGGCTTCTGGCCGCGCGCCGAGCATGTCGATCACACCGCGGTCGCCAAGCCGGACAGCCGCTACGGTCTTTCCAAGGCCTTCGGCGAAGACCTCTCACGCTTCTATGCCAACAAGCACGGCATTCGCGGCTTCAACATGCGCATCGGCTCCTGTTTCCCGGAGCCGGTCAACAAGCGCATGCTCTCGACCTGGCTGTCCTATGCCGATTTCGCCAAGCTTTGCCAGGCTGGGCTCGATGCGGATTACCACTACGAGGTCGTCTACGGCATCTCCCGCAACACCCGCGCCTGGTGGGATAATTCCAACGCTTATCGTCTCGGCTATGCGCCGCTCGACGACGCCGAAGACTTCGCGGCGCGCGTCGGCCATATCGTCTCCGATGACCCGCTCGAAGAGACATTTGTTGGCGGCAACTATCTGAAACCTGATTTTTCGGGCGATTTCGACCGGATTTCCTAAAATCTAATCTCGGAACACCTGCAATCGGGTGGCGTTCTCCTTTCAAAGGCTTGAAAGGAGTTTACCATGGCCGAACATCATTATGCCGAAGGTGAGAGCGAAGTCCTGACGCCGCGCGAGTCGCGCCAGGGGTTTCTTGGCCGCCCGGTTCTCTATGTCCTGCTGACCAGCCTGGCGCTCGTCATGGTTGCCTGGGCAGCGGTGGAAGTCTGGTACTGATCCCCCGGCTCAAGGCCGGGGCGCGGGGAAGAGCAGGCGCGCGATGAGCGCCGCCCCGGCGGCGGCGAGCCAGACCAGCGGCCAGGCGCCGATCTTTAGCAAAAGCGGAATGGCGACCGGCGTCAGGAAAAAGGCGCCGAACGCACAGGTGTTTCCGAGCCCCAGCGCAGTGCCGATGCGGCCAGCGGCAGCGAGCGTCGCAAGCTCGGTATAGGCAACGCCATGCCATGCTGAAGCGAAGACACCGCCCACCACCAGCAAGGCGACAATTGCAAACTGGGTTGCCGGCAGGTTCGGATTTGCCGATGCAATCGCAACGACCGCCGCCAAGGCAACGAAAGCCGCGACCGTCCAGGAAGCGCAGGCGCGCAGATAGAAGCGGCGGTTGCGGTTGCGATCCGTCCAGCGCCCGCTCCAGATACGCGACACCGCCGCGCCACCTTGAACCAGCAAGAGCGCGCCGCTGATCACACCAAGCGATGCACCGCTGAAATCATGCAGGAACAAGGCGGCGAAGCTCAGCACCGCCACCTGCGGACAGCAGGCAAGACCGATCGCCAGAGCCAGTCTCCAGATGGTCGGATCGCGCAATGTCGACGGGGCCGGCGCGCCAGCCACAACCGGCTTCAGGCTTTCGGCGATGGGTGGCTCATGCAACCAAAGCCAAGTGAAAAAGGCGCTCAAACCGAACGCAAGCGCGAGGGCCAGATAGACGGCCGCAAACCCTTGTGTCGCTGCCAGCGATGGCAGGATAAGCGCGCCGAGCCCGCCGCCAACGGGGACGGCCGTCTGCCGGATGCTCATGGCAAAACCGCGCTCGCCCTCCTTGAACCAGGCCATGACCGCACGGCCGCTGGCGCCGTTGACGCTGCCGCTCAGCACACCGACCAGCAGGAACGCGCTCGTCAGCGCCGCATAGACGGGAATGGCGCCGGCAGCGGGCGCGAGCCCCAACGCCATCGCGGTGAGCAGCAGCGTTGAAGCGCCAAGCCCGATAAGCAGCACGCGGCGGTCGCCCCAACGATCGGTCAGCACGCCCCAGGGCAATTCGCTGATTGCGACGCCGAGGCCGAGCAGCCCAAGCGCGAAGCCGACCGCCGCCGTGTCGAGATGATAATCCAGCCGCATCGAGATCGCGGTGGTCGGGATGCCGGCGAGCACGGCCGAGAAACAGGCATTCGCCGCAACGCCGACGCCGAGCACTCGCCAGCGATGCGTTGGGCCGAAATTCGCTGAGGGAATTGATGCCGTGCTGCTCATGGAAGCTCCTGTCGATTGACGGGCGGAACTTCCCACGGCAGTATCATCCATAAAATCAGGAAATTTTTGATTTATAATCCTGAAAATCCGGATGATTGACCCATGCAGCGCGTGACCTTCGATCTCGATTGCCTGCGGAGTTTCGCGACCGGCATCGAACTCGGCAGCTTTTCCAAGGCGGCCGAAAGGCTTGGCCGCTCGACCTCCGCCGTCAGCGCGCAGTTGAAGAAGCTGGAAGATCAAGCCGATGCCGAACTCTTTCGCAAATCCGGCCGCGGCCTTGCGCTGACGGAGGCTGGCGAAATCCTGCTCGGCTATGCCCGCCGCCTGATCGAGATCAATGATGAAGCCGCCTCCGCAATGCGCGGCGCGGAACTCGCCGGCTGGGTGCGGCTTGGCCTGCAGGAGGATTTCGGCGAGACGCTGCTGACCGAAGTGCTCGGCCGGTTCGCCCGCACGCATCCGAAGGTTCGGATCGAGGCGCGGGTGGCGCGCAATTTCGAGCTTGTCGAGCGTGTCACCACCGGCAAGCTCGATCTCGCACTCGCCTGGGACGATGGCGCACAGCTTCCGCATAGCGAAAAGATCGCCGAACTGCCGCTGCGTTGGATCAGCTCCGCCCGCCACCCGATCGAAGCTGGCGCAGAACCATTGCCACTCGTCACCCTCGAAGCGCCCTGCCTGCTGCGCAGCCT
>FTCZ01005853.1_pt1 | contig 17395 bp, 19 predicted proteins | sample 1658871 | NCBI WGS metagenome assembly FTCZ01 (sample SAMEA3914864, study PRJEB12502) | metagenome | biome: forest; material: soil | place: USA | collected 2012-03-12 | depth 0.3 m
CTCGGCGCCCGGCGCGGCTGCCTCGTCCGACACGACATGCCCGCGCGAGAAGGCGAGCCAGTCCTTGATGAAGGCATTGGCGGCGTCCGCCGTCAGGTAGATGCGGTTCTCGGGCACGGTCGCGAGCGGGGCGTAGCTCGGCTTGGTCGTGTGCCAGTAGAGCTGCATGTTCACGCCGCCCGGCCACTGCACGACGACGTCGCGCCCGATCGGATCGGGGAAGGTCTCGATCAGCCGGGTCGCGCCGCTCTTCACGGCCGACGCCACGGCCGCGTCCATGTCGGTGACGAGATAGCCGGTACGCTCGGCGCCGAAGGGATAGGGGACGGGCGTCTTGAAGCCGAACACCGAGACGGTGCCCGCCGGCGTCAGGGCGAGTTGGGACTTGGTCTGGCTCGGCGTAGGCGTGACCTGGAACACGCCCTGTTTGCTGGTCGTGCCGCCGAAGGTCGCGACGAAGCTGGTGACGAAGCGGTCGAAATCCTCCTCTGGCACATAGACATGAGTGGTGTCGTACTGCGGGCCGACCGAATAGTCGGTCGCGGGCGCGGTGGCCGCGAGCGCCTGCGGCGCCGCGAGGGTGCCGAGCCCGAGCAGACCGGCGGCGAGGATTGTCTTGAAACGGTTCATGCGTTCGTCCTTCAAGCGAGATCAGACAGCCCAGCAGCCGCAGCCGAGCGCACCCCAGAAGCCTTGGCGGTCGGCGGTGGGCACGTCGGCGCCCAGTGCCGCGGCATGATCGTGGCCGTGGATGGAGCAGGAGGCGTGGCAGGCGCAGGCGTTGGCCAGCTTCGCCCTGGCCTCCGGCGCCTGCCAATAGCCCCCGAAGGTCGCGACCGGCGACCAGTCGGGCATAGGCGGCGGCAGGTCCGGCGCGTGGGTCGCGAACCCCCCATCGCCATGCACCACCTTGCCGCCGAGGATGGTCAGCACCGAGCGGATGCCGACGATCTCGTCCTCGGGCACCGAGAAATAATCGTCCGAGAGAAGCGCGAGATCGGCGAGCTGCCCGGCCTTGATCTGGCCCTTGCGTCCCTCCTCGTTGGAAAACCATGTGTTCTCGTGCGTCCAGAGACGCAGCGCCTTCTCCCGGTCCATCCGGTTGGCGCCCGGATAGAGGCGCAGCCCGCCCACCGTGCGTCCCGTGGTGAGCCACGAGAGTGAGACCCATGGATTGTAGCTCGCCACGCGCGTCGCGTCGGTGCCCGCGCCGACGGGAAGGCCCGCGGCCAGCATCTTCGCAATCGGGGGCGTCGTCTCGGCCGCGCGCTCGCCATAGCGCTCGACGAAATATTCGCCCTGATAGGCCATGCGATGCTGCACTGCGATGCCGCCGCCGAGCGCCGCGATCCGGTCGATGTTCCGCTCGCTGATCGTCTCGGCATGGTCGAAGAACCAGTGCAGACCCTCCAGCGGGATGTCACGGTTCACCTTCTCGAACACGTCGAGCGCGCGGCCGATCGTTTCGTCATAGGTCGCATGCAGCCGCCACGGCCAGCGCCGCTCGGCGAGCAGGCGGATCACCGGCTCCAGATCGCTTTCCATGCTGGGCGGCATGTCCGGCCGCGCTACGCGGAAATCCTCGAAGTCGGCGGCCGAATAGACCAACATCTCCCCGGCGCCGTTGTGGCGATAGGTGTCGTCGCCGTCGCCGGGCTTGATCTGCTTCGACCAGTTGGCGAAGTCGGTCAGCTCCTCCTTCGGCTTCTGCGTGAAGAGGTTGTAGGCGATGCGCAGGCTAAGCTGGCCCTCGCGGTGGAGCTGCTCGATGATCGCATAGTCGTCGGGATAGTTCTGGAAGCCGCCGCCCGCGTCGATCACCGAGGTGACGCCCAGCCCGTTCAGCTCGCGCATGAAGTGGCGGGTCGAGTTCTTCTGGTAGTCGGGCGGGAGCTTCGGCCCCTTGGCGAGCGTCGCGTAGAGGATCGTGGCGTTGGGCTGGGCGAGCAGCAGGCCGGTCGGGTTGCCCGCCGCATCGCGCACGATCTCGCCGCCGGGCGGGTTCGGGGTATCCTTCGTATAGCCCACCACGCGCAGCGCCGCCGCGTTGAGTAGGGCGCGGTCGTAGAGGTGGAGGATGAACACCGGCGTGTCGGGCGCGATGGCGTTGAGCTCGTCGATGGTCGGCAGCCGCTTCTCGGCAAACTGATGCTCCGTGAAGCCGCCGACCACGCGCACCCACTGCGGAGCGGGTGTCATCTCCACCTGTCGCTGCAGCATCGCCATGGCATCGGCGAGCGTCGGCACGCCGTCCCACCGCAGCTCCATATTGTAGTTGAGGCCGCCCCGGATGACGTGGATGTGGCTGTCGATCAGGCCGGGGATGAGCCGGCGCCCGCCGGCATCGATAACGGTGGCGTCGGGAGCAGCGGCGCGGACCTCGCCCTCATGACCCACCGCGAGGATCAGGCCGTCCCGGATCGCCACGGCCTCGGCAACGGGGTTCTGCCGATCGAGCGTGGTGATCTGAGCGTTGACGATGACGAGGTCTTTCTGCACGGCTCAAGCCTCCTCTTGACGCGAAGCGTCGGGCGCCGCCTGCGGGCCGAGGATCTTCGGCGCGCAGTCGGAGCGGATGAACGCCAGCACGGGCTGCCCGGATAGCACGCGCCGCGCGATCGGCACCATCTGCTCGCCCATCAACATGCCCAGCAGACCGATCAGCGCGATCGCCGGCGGCGCGGGTGAACGCACGCCCAGCAGGCTGTAGATCAGGCCGACCAGCAGCCCCACGGCGAGAGAAATGAGATAGGGCTTCATGGCGCGACCTCGCATCGGGAGGGGAGGGAGCGGGCCGACCCACGCAGCCCGTTCCGGCTCGTCAATGGCCTTCGGAGGCGCCGAACATGGCCTTGGCGTAATTGATGCCGATGCCGTAGGCGCCGCCGAACCTCTTCGCGATGCCGGTGGTGAGCTCATAGGTCTCGGTCCGCGCCCAGTCGCGCTGGAGCTCCAGCATGTATTGAAGCGCCGTCATCGGCCGGACGCCAGCCTGGATCATGCGTTCCATCGCGCGCTCATGCGCCTCGGCCGACACGTCGCCGCAGGCGTCGGCGATAACATAGACCTCATAGCCCTGGTCGAGCGCGGAGAGCGTCGGCCCGACGATGCAGACCGAGGTCCAGAGCCCTGCGAACACCAGCCGATCCTTGCCGATCCCGTTCACCCGCTTGATGACGTTGGCATCCTCCCAGGTGTTCATGCTGGTGCGGTCGGTCACCTCGGCGCCGGGGAAGGCATCGGTGATCTCCGAGAAGATCGGGCCGGAGAAGGTCTTCTCCGCCACGGTCGTGAGGATCGTGGAGACGCCGAAACCCGCGGCCGCCTGCGCCACGAGCGCCGTGTTGGTCCGGAGCTCCGCCATGGAGATCGAATGCGTGGCGAAGGACATCTGAGACTGATGGTCGATCAGGATCAGGGTATGATCCTTGGGCGTCAGCAGCAGCTTGCCCGGCGTCGGTGTCGCGGTAATGCTCATCTGTCTTCTCCCTTTTTGGGCTGATGCGGGTTTGCTTGAGCCACGAAAAATTCGTTCAAACGGGCCGCCACCACCGCGCGCCCAGGACGGGTCCGCTTGGAAGGGGCGATGAATGGAGCAGTCCGATGTCAGCAATCAGACAATGGATTATTTCGACCTGCCGAGCCGCCGGAGCATCATAACGAGCGAGATCGGTCGAAGCGTGGTGGGCATCAATCGCATCCGCTTCGACGGCGACCACTTCATGCCAGTGGAGCCCCCCGCGGTGGAAGAGGCCTTGCTCGTCCATTTCTTTCTGCGACGGCAGGCCGCTGAAATCTCGATCGACCGCCAGCCGCCAGTGCCCCTCAATGTGCAACAGGGGATGATCAACATCCTCAACTTCCAGCGCAGCTATTCCGGGACGATCTTCGAGCCCTTTGACATCATCGGCTTCCACCTGCCCTTCGCCGTTTTCGAGGATCTCGCCTCCGATTATCGGGGGCGCTTCATGCGAGGCATGACGGTCAACGACACCGATGAGATCGATGATTCCGTGGTGCGTAACCTCGCTCTCGCACTGCTCCCGGTGTTGGAGCGGCCGGAACAGGCCAACCGCCTGCTCGTCGACCACATCGGATGGGCCCTGGCAGCCCATGTCGGGCGCCAATATGGTGCCTTCGAAGAGTTCGCCTGGCACGCCAAGGGACGTCTTGCGCGATGGCAGGAGCTTCGCGCCAAGGAGATGATCGACGCCAATCTGGGCGGGGACATGCCGCTGGCGGACATCGCTGAGGCATGCGGTCTCTCCGTCGGCTATTTCGCCCGCGCATTCCGCATGACCTGCGGCATGGCGCCGCACCAGTGGCTGCTCCACCGGCGCGTGGAAGCGGCCAAGCGCCTGCTGGCGACGACCGGATTGACCATTGCAGCGATCGCAGCCGATTGCGGGTTCAGCGATCAGAGCCACCTGACACGTGTATTCGCCCGGACCGTCGGTGCGAGCCCCGGTCTGTGGCGCCGTGCGCACGAGCGTCGCACTCCAAGCGTCAGTGATGTCCCGCCGGCCATACTTAGCCCCGGGCAAAGGTGAGCAGATCTTCATTTAGCTGCGCCCGGTGCGTTTCGGCGAGCCCATGTGGCGCGCCTTTATAGACCTTATGCGTCGCGTTCGGTACGATCCGGGCGGACATCCGGTCGGAAGCGTCGATCGGCACGATCTGGTCGTCATCACCATGGTCCCGGTTGTATCCGTAGAAGGGCGGGGTGAGATTATAGAATTGTGAGCGGTTCTCGAAGGTGCTCTTACGGATGCCGTCGGACACGTCGATCGGCAGGCCGCCGGGATTGGCGTCGGTCCTGAGCATCAGCGGTGACACCGCGCCAACCAGCACCATCTTCGCGACCCGAGCCGTGCCGTGTCGGCCGGCATAATGGGTAATCTCGCCGCCGCCCGTTGAATGGCCGACGAGGATGATCTGCTCAAGGTCTAGCGCCTCGATCAGTTCGGCCAGATCGTCGGCATAGCAATCCATTTGATTGCCATCCCATGTCTGGTCGCAGCGGCGATGGCTGCGCGGGTCATGGGCGATTGCCCGGTACCCGTTATCCGCGAAGAAGACGGGCTGCGGATCCCACGCGTCGGCGCTGAGCGGCCAGCCATGCAAGAAGAGGATCGGCTGCCCGCTTCCCATATCCTTGCAGAAAATACGGGTTCCGTCCTGCGTGGAAATATACGGCATGGCCCGCTCTCCCGTGACAAGAGCGAACCTATCCGTGCACGCCGCCAACCGCTTGCACGAAAGTCCTGCTTTTTTGGATGATTCCAACCTAATGCTTGGCGGTCAGATGCAACTCACTGGGTATGGGGAAGAAACGTACAACAAGGGGGCGTTGCTCGGTGAGCGACCGCGGCAGGCGGGAAACCCTGCAAGGAGGTGACTAGGCCGTAGACTCATAAGCGCGGAGCCATAGCCGCAATGAGGCGAGCTGGACCATGGCAAGGGAATTAGCGGCGAGCTTGTCGTATCGGGTCGCGACGCGGCGGAAGTGCTTCAGCTTCGAGAAGAACCGCTCGATGAGGTTGCGCTCGCGGTAGAGGCGCTTGCGGAAGCAGGGCTTCCAGCGCCGGTTGCTCTTGGGCGGGATGTTGGGCGTGGCGCCTTGGTCTTGGATCAGCTCGCGGATGCGGTCGGTGTCGTAGGCCTTGTCGGCCAGCACGATAGTGCGCGGCCCGAGGTGATCGAGCGGCGCGTCGGCGATCTGGCCGTCGTGCGCCTGCCCTGCGGCCAGGCCGAGCCGGATCGGGAGCCCTTGCGCATCGACGACGACGTGGATCTTGGTCGTGAGCCCGCCGCGTGATCGACCGAGACAGTGATCTGCACCCCCCTTTTTGCCGTCGCGGGCTGCTGGTGGGCGCGAACGGAGGTGCTGTCGATCATCTGGATATCTCTGTCGTGCGCGGCGGTGATGGCGTCCATCAGCCGGTCCCAAGCGCCTGCTTTTCGCCATGCACGAAGCGGTTGTAGCAGGTGGCGCGCGAGCCGTAGCGGTCCGGCAGGTCGCGCCACGGCGCACCGGATCGTAGCACCCAGAAGATGCCGTTCGGTACGCGGCGGTCGACGCGCGGCACGCCTCTCGGCTTGTTGGGCAGCAGCGGCGCGATCACACGCCACTCGAAGTCGGTCAGGTCATATCGGCTCATGTCGATGCTGAATCAGTGTTCGGCATCCCGCGAAACCCCAAAACGACGCGCAACGTGCTGTTCAACATTCCCGCTACGATCGAAAAAGTGGGGAAGCCGCCGCTCAGAACATCCATGACCCGAAGCAGCCTCCCTTCATCATCAGGCAGACAGAAATCCGCGCTCATGCCGTTCGTCCGCCACTGAAAGGCGCCAAGATCGTTGCGGCTCGCCTTAAATGCTACACCGGCATCCAGTGGTGGCTATGATTCCAATCGGCCAACCCTCAACAGGACTGCGTTACATGACCACGAGCGCCCCAACCGCGCAGCCGCTTCGTGCATTGACCGTGTAGCGGACGATCATCGTTATCCTCGTTCGTTCAGGCGTTGTCCCGGATAGTTTGCTGGGTTGTGGTAGTTCCTAAAATCTCCCGCTGCGTGCGACGCCATGCCCCCGGACTTCGTCCGGTCGCTTTTCTGAAGCAGTTGCAGAAGTGAGCCTGATCGGAAAAGCCGCAGAGAATGGCGATCCCGCTGAGCGAATCGTCGCCGGTCAGCATCAAGCACCGCGCCCGATCCACACGCCGGCGTGTGATGTAGCTGTGTGGCGTCTCTCCGAACGTGCGCTTGAAGGACCGACAAAAATGCGCCGTGCTCCGTCGAGCGATCGCACTCAGATCTCTCACGTGAATACGCTCATGGAGATGTTCGTCGATATACATACGAATACGACTGACCTGCCATCCAGCCAGCTCTCCGAGGTGGTAGTCCGTTCCGTCAACCCTGGCTTGGCGCTCATGTTCGATCCGGAGGAGTGAGCATGCCCGGCGAAGCATCTTCTCGGCCTTATCGTCATCACGCCCGATCGCTCTATGTGCAACTTCAAGCAGCGATCGGAGCGCATCGGCGAGACCTGTCAACGCGGCTTCCTGTCGCAGACGATCGAGACCATCATCCTCGAGAAGGAAAGCCGGTACTTTATCGTTGTGATCGCTCACGAACGTCGCGTCGGCGGGATGATGCGTTGTGATCTGCATTGCGCTCGTCCTCTGGAAGTCTCGGCCCCAACCAGTGCGAGCTGCCACATCAACGCAAAGAGAAAGGCATTGAAATGCGCCGCTCATCCTCCGGATTGGAGATTTTTGCGCAGAAACGTGCACAATCCGGTTCAATCAGGCACATTCGAAGCGGCGCGCGCCGGCGTCCAACGGCGACCCCACGGGCTTCTCGACGACTCAACCTGCGGCGATTTTTCGCCAAGCGCCGGGGCTCAATCCCACATGCCCGGTGAACACGCGGGAAAGGTGACTTTGGTTCGCGAAGCCGCATTCCCGCGCAATGGTCGATAGAGGCACGTCTCGCGTGCGAAGCTTGGCTCTTGCCATTTCGACGCGGGCTCGAAGCAACCATGCATGGGGAGCGTATCCTGTTGATTTTCTGAACGCGCGGGAAAAATGGCTCACCGATAACCCGCAAGCAGCGGCAATTTCTTCCAACGAGATCGACCCCGTTAGATCCCCTGCGATCATCTCTTTCGAGCGCTTTTCCTGCCAGGGTGCCAGCCCGCCTTTGATGAGCCTGGGCGCCATCTCCATGCCGCCATAAATCTGCGCGACATGAGATGCGAGCGCCAGACTTATATGGTCCGTAAATAGCCGGTTGACACAATCGGGAGCCTCAAGTGCAGGCAATAGTGACAGGCCAAGATGCATGATCGTGTCGTCGAACCTGCCTAAGCCAGGTTGAAACTGAAGCTCCTGAATGTGTGGCGCATTAGCTTGATCCGCCAGCGCGTTGAGGGTCGCGCGCGGCAAATGCATGAGCATCGTGTGGATCGGCTGGTCGACCACAGCAGCCGGTTTGCGTCTGAGATCGCTTATCGCGGTCTGTCCGCGCCGCAGCGAGTATCTCCCCACCTCGCGTTCCTCCTCCCAATAGGAATTTTCAGGGAGATCACGCAGGACCAGGCAGATCATATAGGCGTCATCACTCGGCAGCGCCTGGGAAAGCTCTCCATTGGGTATGTTGACCTGAAGATCGGCGATCGCAAGCGCAGCGCCCGGCAATGATCGAGCCACAATTGAGGGCATTTCTTCAATACCCCAGTTCTTGGCGAAATCTCGACCATAACTGTCGGAGATGCTCTGCGTAGCGCCGATGCGTTTTCCCATGTTCTCGCTCAATCTAGACGGACTAAGCATGACATCCGGTCGTTGAAACGCCTGCCAAGGATCCGGTGGGCCCTTGGCGCACCGGTGCGTCGCCAGTGGCTATCCGCACGGACCGTTAGGACCAACCGCGAATGTCTGCCCAGCCGCGAGCCAGCCGCACGTCACAAAGACAGTCTCGCACCGACTTTACCTGAGCGCCAGGCCCACAATGTTTCCGGAGGATTACCCCGGTTTTAGAAATCGCTCAATTGCACGGGCCATCTCCGGTGTAAGTCCGGTGAAATGCTCCCGGGAGCTGGGTTTCGAGCTCATCGATAATGGCGTCGAGGCCCGCCAGGACGTCCTTCATCGTCCGGTGAGAAGGGAGCATAGAGCTCGCTCGTGGCCGTCGACGCGCGTCTGCGATGCGTCCCCCCTCAGCATCTACCAGAAGATGGTAAGGAATGGGCTACGTCGCATGCCATCGGTTCGTTCATTCCAGCCGAGCCAATAGTATCTGCTCACCGGCGACGAGGCGCAGCATAGGGACGAGCGCGTGCAGCATGTCCTCCACGTCGATTGCGTCCGGGTGCGGCTGGGTCATTTCGATCGTCGCATGTAAATATGCCGACATCGGTGCTTCTTCACGCGAGCGAGGCGTGCCCGTCGGCGGGGTGTGCCCTTCGGCGGGGACGGCCCGATACGGGCGTTACTGTGCGGAATCGGGACGCGACTGGCCGTACGTTCGGTTATCCGGAACACTCTTTCAGAGGCGCAGGTTCGTCCGCGCGAGCTCGATGATCTCGTCGCCCCGGCCGTTGAGGATGGCTTTCAGCATGTAGAGGCTGAACCCCTTGGCCTGCTCCAGCTTGATCGCGGGCGGCATGGCGAGTTCCTGCGAGGCGGTGCGCACGCTGACGAGCGCCGGCCCGTCATGGGCGAAGGCATCGCGCAGCGCCCCTTCGAGATCCTCGGAGCTGTCGACGCGGAAGCCGCGCACGCCGGAGGCGTTTGCGATCGCCGCGAAATCGGGGTTCTTGAGCTGGACGTTGACGTCCAGAAAACCGCCCGCCTTCTGCTCCAGCGCGACGAAGCCGAGCAGGTTGTTGTCGAATACCACGATCTTCACCGGCAGGTTGAGCTGCCCGAGGCTCAGCAGATCGCCCATCGACATGGCGAAGCCGCCGTCTCCCGACATCGAGATGACCTGGCGCTCTGGAAACGCCGCCTGCGCGCCCAGCGCCTGCGGCAGGGCGTTCGCCATCGATCCGTGATTGCCCGAGAAGAGCAGCCGGCGCCGCCCGGTCATCGTCAGGTAGCGCGCGGCCCAGACGGTCGGCGTGCCGACGTCGGCCGAGATGATCGCATCTTCGGCGGCCAGAACACTGATCAGTCGCGCGATATATTGGGGATGGACGGGACGACCGGGCTTGGCCGGCGTGGCCAACTCGTCGAGGCTCTTGCGCGTATCCTGATAGTGGGCGCGCGCCGCGGTGAGGAATTTTCGGTTCTGCCGGTGATCGAGGCGCGGAAGGATCGCGGCGATCGTCTCGCGGACGTCACCGACGACGCCGAGCGCCAGCGGTGCCCGCTTGCCGAGTTGGGACGGGTCGCGATCGACCTGGATGATCTTGGCCTTCGCCGGATAGAAGTTGCGATAGGGAAAGTCGGTCCCCAGCATCAGCAGCGTGTCGCAATTCTCCATCGCGTGATAGCCCGAGGAGAAGCCGATGAGCCCGGTCATCCCGACGTCGAAGGGATTGTCCCACTCGACATGCTCCTTGCCCCGCAGCGCGTGGACGACGGGCGCGCCGAGCCGGTCCGCCAGCGCCACCACCTCGTCATGCGCGCCGGCGCAGCCGCTGCCGCACAGCAGGGTGACGGCCTCGCCCTCGTTCAGAAGCTCGATCATCCGATCGACATCCTCGGCGCCGGGCAGCAGGCGTGGCGGGTTGAGCGCAGGGAAGCCGGGCTTCGCATCCGCAGGTGCGTCCGAGAGAGCGACATCGCCGGGCACGACGATCACCGCTACGCCCTGCTTGCCGAGGGCGGCGCGCATCGCGCGGTGCAGTACCTCCGGCAACTGCTTGGGGTTGGTCACCAACTCGACGAAATGGCTGCATTCCCGGAACAGCTCTTGCGGGTGCGTTTCCTGGAAATAGCCGAGCCCGATCTCGGAGGAGGGAATGTGGGCGGCGATCGCCAGCACCGGGGCATGGTTGCGGTGGCAGTCGAACAGGCCGTTGATCAGGTGGAGATTGCCCGGGCCGCACGATCCGGCGCAGACGGCGAGCTTGCCGGTCAGCGAGGCTTCGGCGCCGGCGGCGAAGGCGGCGACTTCCTCGTGGCGCGTCATCATCCACTCGATCTTGCCGAGCTTGCGGAGACTCTCGTTCAATCCGTTGAGGCTGTCGCCGGTCACGCCCCAGATTCGCTCCACGCCGGCTTCGGCCAGGGTCAGGGCCATCAGGTCGGCCACGGTGCGGGTGGGCATGACGACGTCTCCCAATAGAGCGAACAGAACGGGTCCGGCTACGAAACAGGGCCGCGCTTGACCTGCGCGTCGGACACAGCGTCTAGGGTGTGGATAACGCATGATCTTGCAAGAAGCTGACATGACCGATGATTCCGGCCATCCGGGGGGCGACCTGCCACGATCGTTCGGCAGTAGGGCCGCTTCCATATATCGTTATGTGACGGCCTCGCGCGGAACGGGTGCCCATGGGCGATCGCCGGGCTCCACGCTACCTGACGCCACGTCCGCCGCCAGTTGCGCGGGGTGTCGCCGACGTGCAGGCGCCGAGGCTCGCCAGCAACGTGGGTCGTAGGGGGCCGGCCCGAGATCGCCGCCGCGCTCCTTGAGCTCGTCGGCGATGATGGTCCGGTGGCTGGTCTCGATGACGGTCCGATATTGGTCAGTGGCGATCGTGGCGGTGGCCATGGGAGACCTCTCAGGCGGGCAGGGCGGACGACGGGCGAGGCGCGCACGCGATCGTCGCCAGCAGGATGACGGCGCCGGCGACGAACAGCGGCGGCGCGAGCCCGACACGGCTGACTGTCACAGCGCAGATGAAGATCATGCACACGCTGGAAAGTCGCCGTCAGAGATTGGGGTTGTACCCGCCCGCCACGCTGGAAGGCGAAGATCGAGGCGATGTAGAGGAGCGCCTTGAAATCCCGGCTGTCCGCCTGCCGCAAAGCCCAGGGGTATGTCAGGAGCGACAGCAACGCGTGTTGGTGCTGTGGAGGTCGAACAAGCAGGATCGGCAAATTTCTCCAGACCGGTTTGCGCGACGAAACTTTCCGAGGGAACGCTCACGCAACGTCCGGGTGCCTGCGAACTTCAGGCTGAATCGCGATCGCGGGTAGCTATTGCACGCGGTCGACGATACCGCCACGATGGAGGTACGGTAAGATTGCCCCGGTCTTCCGCCAGAAAATAATGAGGAGGGGGAGGATGACTCAGGGCTCGCCGATTTGGATTTTAACCGGCGATTTCGGCCGGGCGACGGTGAACCTGACGGGGCGGCCGCTGGTCGAACACGCCCATCAGCAATTCAATATCATTTTCAAGCTCGGCGGCGCCGACACGGAATTTCGCTCGTCGGCCACATGCTTGCCGCTCGACGACGATTCCGTGCTGCTCTTCAATCCGTGGGTGCCGCATCTGAAGCTGGCCAATGAGGCAGGCCCCACGATGATCCTGTCGCTGATCATTGAGACGGCCCGGATCGATCGGGTGCTCGAGCGACAGGGATTGCCCGCCGGCCGCGTCTTCCCCAATCCGAGGGAGGAACTGACCGAGGATGTGCGGTTGAACGCCGAGCGGCTCGCGGCGGCGATCCCTCGCTATCTGCTCAAGCCTGAGGAGGATAGCGAGGCGTTGCTCGAGGATCTAATCGATGCGGTGATCAACGCCTATATCAGCCCCGAAATCGCTCGAACCGCCATTGCGCCGGCGCGCGCGATCGATTTCCGGATCCGCAAGGCGCTCGCCTACATCCACGAGCATGCGCTCCAGAACCCGCGTATTGACGACATCGCCAAGATGGTGGGTCTATCGCGCTCGCGCTTCTTCGAGCAGTTCCGCCGCTGCGTGGGGGCGTCGCCGCAGCATTATATCGACCATTTCCGGATGAAGGTCGCCACCCGGTGGCTCAGCACCACCGACCGGCCCCTCGTGGAGCTGGCCGATGAGCTGGGCTTTTGCGCGCACAGCAATTTCACGCGCTTCTTCATCCAGCATATCGCGGTGTCGCCGAGCGAATTCCGCCGCCAGACGAGCAACGTCGACGCTGAGCCGCCGCTATGACGCGCTCATGGCGGCGAAGGCCGGCCGCGCGCTGACGCGTATGAACCAGGCTTCGAGCGCGGGGAAGGGCTTGCGGGTAATCGGCAGCGTCGACCAGCGCTGATAGCCCACCGCCAGCGGGATATCAGCGATCGTGAAGTCGTCTCCGGCGATATGCCCGGGCCCGTCCAGCATCGTGTCGAGGATGCCGAAGAGGAGGTCCGCCTCGGCTTCGGCCCGGGCGAGCGCTTCGGGAGCCGGCGCGGAGCCGGCCTTGATGGTCATCTTCACGAGATCGCGGATGGCCTGGGCCTGGTGGGCACCCTGCCAGTCGAGCCACTGATCGACCCGCGCCCGCGCCCGCGGCTCCAGGGGGTAGAATGTCCCGGCGCCTGCCTTGTTCGCCAGATAGCGCAGGATGGCATGGGACTCCCAGAGGGTGAAGCCATCGTCCTCGATGGTGGGGATGCGCCCGTTGGGATTCATCCGGCGATAGTCGTCAGTCTGCGTGCCGCCGAACGGCCCGCCGACCTGGATGATCTCATGGTCCAGTCCGAACTCGGCGCAGCCCCATATCACCTTGCGCACATTGGGCGCCTGCTTGTGTCCCCAGATTCGAACCATCAGTCTCTCCCGTGTCGTTCCTCCATGGATAGGCGCGGGCAGTGGGATGCCGATCCCGTGCGGTCCCGGCGCTGACCGGATCGTCCGATTTTGGGCTGCGGATGCGGTGCCGGATCGAAGTTCGGATGATCGGATAAGGCATGGGATGGCACGATCACGCACAATCGGCGCAACGAGCTTAGTTGCTGGATCAGGCGACGGGGCCGGCGTTCATAAGACGAGAAGAGAGGATCACATGGAGACTGTTCGCCGGCACGACGGAGGGTGCTGCCCCGTATCGGATCCTTGCCCCCGCCATGTTCATGCCGGCCTCGCCGCCGGGCAGGCGGATCGTGCGCTCGCGATCGACGGCGTGGCGGGGGACGCGCTCGGCGAGATGCTCGACGTGCGCGGGCTGAGCCGCAGGGCGGTGTTCGGAGCCGGCGCGGCCGGAGCGCTGTTTGCGGCAGGCGCGCCCGCGCTCGCCCGTTCGGCAGCGGCGAAAGGCGCGGCGCATGCTCCAGCTTTGGCGAGCGTACCGTTCGGCAGGATGCACGATCTGCCGTCCACGAAGGACACGGTACGGGTGGGCGCGATGGACCCGGCCACGCCGATCGTGCTCGAAATCGATTCCGGCGACGTCGTTCGCTACTCCAACACATGGGTCAATTGGGCCAATGAGGCCAAGTTCGGGATGGGCTTCGAGGAGCGCGAGGCGATCCGCAAGCGCTATCCGGCCGGCCCCTATTCGCTGGTCGGCCCCGTCGCCGTGAAAGGAGCGGAGCCCGGCGATCTCATCGAATGCCGGATGATCCGGCTCCGCCCGATCGGCTGGGGCTGGAACTCGACGCCCAAGGGCATGGGGGCGCTGCCCGATGATTTCGACAAGCCCTTCCTGCACTATTTGCGCTTCGACGAGGCGCGTGGACATGCCGACTATGCGCCGGGCGTGCGCATCCCGCTCTCGCCGATCCAGGCGGTGATGGCCGTGCAGCCGGCCGGCGATAAGGCGGTCAGCGGCATCCTGAGCGGCGCTTATGGCGGGAATATCTCGCTGCGCGAGCTGACCGAGGGCACCTCGCTGTTCCTCGGCGTGGAGATGGCGGGCGGGCGGCTCTGGACCGGGGACAGCCACGCCGCGCAGGGCGATGGCGTCGTCGACCAGACGGCGATCGAGACCGCGATGGAGGATCTGCGGATCCAGTACATCCTCCACAAGCGCGTCGCGCTGACCGCGCCGATCGCCGAGACGCCGAGCTACTGGATCATGCTCGGCTACGGCAAGACGGTGGACGATGCGCTCACCGCGTCGCTCCGCCAGATGATCACGTGGCTGAGTGGGGCGACCAGGCTCGACCCGATGGACATCTATGCGCTGGCGAGCATCGCCGCCAGCTTCCGCATCACCCAATATGCCAACCAGACCCACACCGTTTACAGCAACTCGCCGCTGAAGGCGGTGCACGGCATGATGCCGAAGGCGATCTTCGATGCGGACCGCCTGCGGCAGATTTCCGCCTCGGTGCGACCGGGCGCCTGATGGCCACGCTGCCACAATCGCAACCCGCATCGTTGGGCCGGCGGGTCTTCGCGCTCTGCGCGATGGTCGCCTTCCTCGATGGATTCGACACCCAGTCGATTGGCCCGGCGGCGCCCGCCATCGCGCGCCAGACGGGGCTGTCCCCGGCCGCGCTCGGGCCGGTGTTCAGCGCCTCGCAGCTCGGCTTCCTGATCGGCGCCCTGCTGTTCGGAGCCGTGGGCGACCGGCTCGGCCGCAAGCAGATTCTTCTGTTCACAACCGCGCTGTTCGCGGTGGCGACGCTGGGGACGATCCTCGCTCCGTCCTACGACACGCTGATGCTGTGCCGCCTGCTTGCGGGACTCGGTCTGGGCGGCGCGAGCCCCAATTTCGTCAGCCTCGTCTCCGAATTCGCGCCCGCGGACCGACGCGCGCGGATGGTGACGTGGCTCTGGGCGGCGGTGCCGCTCGGTGGCATGGCCGGCTCCTTCGCCAGCGCGGCGCTGCTTCCGCATGCCGGATGGCAGGCGGTGTTCGTGCTGGGGGCAGCGGCGCCGGTTCCACTGCTCCTCGCCATCGCGCGGACGATGCCGGAATCGCGGGAGGTGCGGTCGCGCGGCACGGCCCCCGCCACGCTGCTCTTCGCCGGCGGCATGGCGCTGCGCACGACGCTGCTGTGGTGCGCCTCCTTCATGACCTGGACGACGTTGGTGGTGACGGCGCTGTGGATGCCGGCGCTGCTCCAGCGTGTCGGCTGGTCGCCGTCGGCGGCGGCCTCGATGCTGGCCCTCAACAATGGCGGGGGCGTGATTGGGACGCTGATCGTCGGCGCGCTCATCGGCCGCGTGTCCGCGCAGGGGGCGTTGCGGCTGGTGCTTGTGGGAGCAGGGGCGTTCATCGCGCTGATGGGGCTGGCGGTGGCGCATGTCGGCGCCTTCGCGCTGGTCGCCATCCTCGCCGGCTTCTGCGCATCGGCGGCGGGCGGTGCGGTGCTGGCCGTGTCGGCAGGCCTTTATCCGCCCGAAGGGCGGGCCACCGCCGTCGGCTGGGCGCTCGGCTTCGGGCGGATCGGCACGGTGGTGGGGCCGGCCGTCGTCGGCCTGCTCGTCGCCGGGGACTGGTCTGTGTCCGCGATCTACCTCGTCATCGCCGCGGTCGCCGTGACCGGCGCGAGCTTCGTCCATCTTCTTGGAATGGCGGCACGGCCGAACTTGGCCACCGCATGATCACAACACACAAACAGGAGAGAGTCGTGGAAGCAGAAGCGACCTGCATCGTTCTCAATCTCATCAGCTACGACCTCGCCCGGCGCGCGATGGACGCCGGCATATCCGAAGCCAAGGCACGCGGCATCGCGCTGTCCTTCGCGGTCGTCGATTGCGCGGGCCATCTCGTCGCCGCCGCCCGGATGGACGGCGCGCCCTTCGTCACCGCTGAGATCGCGCGCGGCAAGGCCTTTGCCAGCGTGGCAACCGGCGGCCAGATCGGGGGCGATCTCGAGCAGCGCTATCGCGACAATCCGATGGTGTGGGGCAATGTCAGTGCGCTCGGCTACGGCGCGCCGATGCTGCCGGCCAAGGGCTCGCTGCCCCTGCGTCTCGACGGGCGCCTGATCGGCGCGATCGGCGCCAGCGGGGCGCCTTCGCACATCGACGAGGAAGTGATCACCGTTGCCGCTGCGGCAATCGGCGCGAACAAGTAACGGGGGGCTCAGCGATGAGATTGTTCGCGTATCAGGCCAATGGCGGCCGCGCGCTTGGCGTGTCGCAGGATGGCGTGTCTTTCCGTCCCGTGGCCGAGCTGGCGCCGGACCTGCCCCATGAAACCGAGGCCCTGCTGGGTACGCCCGGGGCGCTGGAGCAACTCGCGACGCTGCTCGCCGAAAACCCCTCTGGCGCGCCGATGGACGGCCTCCAATTGCTCCCCTTCTTGGAGCGCCCCAACGCGCTCTGGGCGCTCGCGCTCAACTTCAAGACGCATATCAAGGAGACGGGGCTGACCACCTCGCTCGCCCATCCGCATCTCTTTTTGCGGACGGTAGCGTCCTATGTGGGGTCCGAGCAGCCGATCCTCGCGCCGCCAGAAAATGTCGCGCGGGCGTTCGATTACGAGGGCGAGCTGGGCGTCGTCATCGGCAAGCCCGGACGCCACATCCCGCCCGAACGGGCGCTCGATCATGTCGCCGGCTACACCTGCATCAACGAAGGGTCCGTCCGCGAATATCAGATGCACAACCGGCAGTTTGGGCTTGGCAAGAATTTCGAGGCTTCGGGCAGCTACGGCCCCTGGCTGATGACGCCCGACGAGTTCGGTGAAGTCGCACTGAGCAGCGTCGTTACGCGCGTCAACGGCGTGGTCCGGCAAAAGTCGGGGCTGGATGACCTCCTGATCGATGTCGCGGAGACCGTCGCCTATCTGTCGCAGGGCTATATGCTGCGGCCGGGCGACATGATCGCGATGGGCACGCCCGGCGCGCTGCCGCCGGCTGAGGGTGACGCGGAGGGGCGCGATCTGACACGCCAGTTCGGTCCCTTCCCGACACCGGGCCTCGTCCATATGCGCCCCGGCGATGTCGTCGAGGTGGAGATCGCCGGCCTCGGCGTGTTGCGGAACCGGATCGTCGCTGACGAGCCCGCGCAGTATAGGGCGGGATGAGGGATATGCGGCGTTTCATGGCGGTGGCCCTGGCC
>FTCZ01000676.1_pt1 | contig 17389 bp, 12 predicted proteins | sample 1658871 | NCBI WGS metagenome assembly FTCZ01 (sample SAMEA3914864, study PRJEB12502) | metagenome | biome: forest; material: soil | place: USA | collected 2012-03-12 | depth 0.3 m
CGTGAGTAGGACGCACACCGGCTCCTGTCCCCGTCCGCGTGGCGCTACCGAGCGCAGCGTCGAGAGCAATAGGTCGGTATAGTCGTCGATGGGCTCGACTGGGAACATCTCGAACAGCTCCGGGCAGAGCCGGATCATCGCCTCGCGATTCTCGAGCATGTAGGAGACGCCGGACGGCGTGCGGGCATTGTCCTCCAGTACGAAGAACTGGTCGGGGCCGGTGCGGACCAAGTCAATGCCGCAGATATGGGCATAGACGTCGTGCGGCGGGCGAGCCCCGGCCACCTGCGGGCGGAATTGCGGGTTGGCCAGCACCAGCTCGGCGGGGACGACGCCATCGGCGATGATCTTGCGCGGGCCGTAGACGTCGGCGACGAAGGCGTTGATCGCCGCCACCCGCTGTTCCAGCCCTGCCTTCAGCCCCCTCCACTCGGCGGCGGTGAAGATGCGCGGCACGATGTCGAAGGGGATGATGCGCTCAGCCGCCTCGTCCTCGCCATAGACGGCGAAGGTGATGCCGAGCTGGCGGAAGGCGGCCTCGGCTGCCTGCTGGCGGCGGTCGAGCTCCTGGGACGGCGTGTCCGTGATCCAGCGCGCGAGCGGTTCGAAGCCGCTGCGCGGTTCGTCATGGCCACATTTGCCCCAGACCTCGTCGAACGCCGCTTTTCGCATCGCCCTCCAACCCCGATTTCTCGTCGGTTGAGAGCGGAAGAGTGCCGGTCTTTTTTGCGCTGCACAAGAGGAATTGAAGGCACGGCGCCAAGCCGTTTAGGCGATCGGCCGTTCCTTGGACGGCAAGGGTTCGCGCTCAGCCGGAACCGCCTTGGGTTCGGGCGGATCGAAGCGCTGCCAGCCCCCGCTCGTCAGGCGCTCGATTGGACGGAAGCGCGTCTTGTACTGCATCCGTGCAGAGCCATCGACCCAGTAGCCCAGATAGACATAGGGAAGCCCTGCTTCGGCGGCGCGGCGGATATGATCGAGGATGATGAAGGTGCCGAGCCCGTCCCGCTCCGGGTGATGCGGGTCGAAGAAGCTGTAGATCATCGACAGCCCGTCGCCCTGCTGGTCGGTCAGGCAGGCGCCAATCAGCTTGCCGGGTCGCCCATCCACCGAGGGCTCTCGATATTCGATGACGAAGCTTTTGACCGGGGTCTGCTCCACCATGTCGGCGAAATCGAACTCGTCCATGTCAGCCATGCCGCCGCCGGGGTGGCGCGCCGAGAGATATTTGCGGAGCAGCATGAACTGCTCCTCGGTCGTCCATGGCTTGCAAGCGCTGATCACCAGATCCGAATGGTGGCGCAGGACTCGTCGCTGGCTGGTGTTGGGCCTGAACTCGCCCGCCACTACGCGGATCGAGACGCAGGCCGCGCAGCCTTGGCAGCTCGGCCGATAAGCCACCGACTGCGAGCGGCGGAAGCCGATCCGCCCCAGTGCATCGTTCAGTTCGCTAGCATGCGGCCCCGAAAGCTCAGTGAAGACCTTCCGCTCGGTCCGGCCCGGCAGATAAGGACACGGGCTCGGCGTCGTCACGAAAAATCGTGGAAAGCGGAAAGGTGCGCTCACCGTCCTGGCCGTCCTCTCGTCCCACTCATGGTTGCCAACTTCTTTATGGGGCAAGAGTCGCCGGCGCGAAAGAGTCACCAGGCGTTAAAAGAAAGTTAACGGGCCGTTTCGTGCCAGAATTCGACAAAAAGCGAGTCGTTTCACCAATCAGGCAAGCTCCACGCGGCTAACTTCATACCCGTGATCGACCAGCGAGGCGACCAATCGGTCGAGGTGCTGCGCGTCGCGAGTCTCACACTCGATGTCGGTTATGAGACCCTTCGCCGGCAGGGTTGTGAAGACACGCTGGTGGTAGATCTCGATGATGTTAACCTGCAGCGCGTCGAATACGCGCGCTACGTTGAACAGCGCGCCGGGCCGATCCTGAAGGCGGATGCGCAGACGCGCGAGGCGGCCAGAGCGCGCGAGGTCGCGCAACAGCACGTTGGCGAGCAGGCGCGTGTCGATGTTGCCGCCAGTCAGCACCAGGCCGACATTCTTGCCCGCGAAACGCTGCGGATGGGCGAGCAGCGCAGCGAGGCCGGCTGCGCCAGCACCCTCCACCACCGTCTTCTCGATCTGGAGGAGCAGCGACACCGCCTTCTCAAGATCGCGTTCCGACACCAGCACGATGTCCTCGATGAGCGCGCGAACGATTTCGCGGGTGATCTTGCCCGGCTGCTTGACGGCAATGCCTTCGGCCAGTGTGTCGCCCTCGCAAGGGAGATCAACGCCGTTCAATTCGGCATACATCGAGGGGTAGAGCTCGGCCTGAACACCGACCACATCAATACCGGGCTTCAGCGCTCGTGCCGCCGTAGCGCAGCCCGAGATGAGCCCGCCGCCGCCGATCGGGATGGCCAGGGTGTCGATCTCAGGCGCATCCTCGAGCAACTCGAGCGCGACCGTGCCCTGCCCCGCAATGATCGCCGGATCATCGAACGGATGGACGAAGGTGATGCCGCGCTGCGCCGCGATCTCATAGGCGGTCGTCTGCGCGTCGTCGAAGCGCTCGCCGGTCTGGATCACCTCGGCGCCATGGCCCTCCGTCTGCTGCACCTTCACGGTAGGCGTAGGCTTCGGCATCACAATCGTCACCGGGATACCGAGCCGTGCGCCATGATAAGCGAGGCCCTGCGCGTGGTTGCCGGCGGACGCCGCGATCACACCGCGCGCCTTCTCCTCCTCGGTAAGCTGGAGCAGCTTGTTGAGCGCCCCGCGCTCCTTGTAGGCGGCTGTGAACTGGAGATTCTCGAACTTCAGCCAGACGTTCGCGCCGGTCATCTTCGACAGCGTCTTCGAATGCAGCGTGGGCGTGCGCACGATGCTGGGCGCGATGCGCTCGTGCGCCATTCGGATATCCGCCACGGTGACGACGGGGTGATCCTCGGGGCGGCGTGCGGTTGCTTCGACGGTTGCCATGATGATCTGGGCCTAGACCATCTGGCGGCGGCACGAAAGGTGGGTTATGCCCCGGCTCCTATGGCGAAACTGGCATTTATCGGGCTCGGCGTGATGGGGGCACCGATAGCCCGACATCTGGCTGCCGCGGGGCATGACCTCCTCGTCTATAACCGCTCACCCTCCAAGGCGGATGCCTGGGCGAAGGCTCATGGCGGGCGCAGCGCCTCCAGCGCCGCCGAAGCGGCCGAGGGCGCGGATGCCGTGTTCACTTGCGTCGGCACCGACGACGATCTGGCCGAAGTGACGCTAGGGCCGACGGGTGCCTTCCGCGCGATGCGGCCAGGCGCCCTGTTCATCGATCACACTACGGTATCGGCGCGGATCGCCCGGCAATTGGGCGTGGAGGGCAAGGATCGCGGACTGCTGGTGCTTGACGCGCCGATGACCGGCGGTCAGGCCGGCGCCGAGAACGGACGCCTCTCGCTGATGTGCGGGGGCACGAAGAAAGCCTTCGAGGCCGCCCAGCCCCTGATGCAGGCCTATGCCGTACGGATAGTCCATATTGGCCGGTCGGGCGCCGGGCAGATCGCAAAGATGGTCAACCAGATCGCCATGGCCGGCGTGATCCAAAGCTTGTCGGAGGCGATCCGCTTCGCCCAGGCCGAGGAACTGGATCTCGACCGGACCTTCGAGGCCATCTCCAGCGGAGCGGCGTCGAGCTGGCAAATGACCAACCGATGGGACAGCATGGCCAAGGATGAATTCGAGTTCGGCCTTGCGGTCGACTGGATGCGCAAGGACCTCGGTCTCGCGCTGGACGAAGCGCGGGTTAATGGCGCGGCCTTGCCGGTGACGGGCCTCATTGACCAGTTCTACGCCGATCTCCAGCATATGGGCGGTGGCCGGCAGGACATTTGCGCGCTCATCCGGCGCCTGCCCAAGTGAGGGCCACACTTGTCGCGCTGGCAGCCCTCGGACTGCTGGCCTCCCCCGCTGCTGCGAAGAAGCCGCAAGCCTACGCGCCAGCTCCGCCAACCGAGGGCGGCCTGCTCGACGACGTCAACGGCTACACGATCGGCAAGGACGGCCACATCCGGCACTTCACTGGTCTGCTAATCGGCAAGGACGGCAAGGTGAAGGCGCTCCTCCTGCCTGGCGACAAGCGGCCGGAGTGGCTGGACTTCAGGCTAGACGGCAAGGGGCGCACATTGCTCCCCGGCCTGATCGACGCTCACGGCCATGTCATGGAACTGGGGTTCCAGCTCACCCATGTCGATTTGTCGGCCACCATGTCGCTGGCCGACGCGCAGACCAAGGTAGCGAACTACGCCGCCACCCACCCGCAGCCCGCCTGGGTGCAGGGCTTCGGATGGAACCAGGAGAAGTGGGGCCTCGGCCGCTTCCCCAGCGCCGCCGACATCGATCTGGCGGTGAAGGACCGGCCCGTCGTGCTAGATCGAGTGGACGGCCACGCGCTGTTGGCCAATTCCGCGGCGATGGCTGCAGCCGGGATATCCGCCTCCGTCAAAGACCCCCCGGGGGGACGGATCGAGCGCGATGCCAAGGGTCGGCCGACCGGCGTGTTCGTAGACGCCGCAATGGATCTGATTCAGCGCGCCGTGCCCCAACCCGCGCCGCTGGACCGCGATGACGCCTTCCGCAAGGCACAGGAGGCACTGCTCGGCTTCGGCATCACCGCTACCTGCGACATGGGCACCACCGCCGATGACTGGAACGTGCTTCGCCGTGCGGGGGATGCGGGGCAGCTCCGCGTCCGGATCGTGAGCTATGGCTATGGCGTCGACACGACCCTGTCGATAGCGGGCACCGGTCCTACGCCCTGGCTCTACGACGGGCATCTGCGCATGGTCGGCGTCAAGCTGTTCGCGGACGGTGCGCTCGGTTCGCGCGGCGCATGGCTCAAGCAGCCCTATGCGGACATGCCGTCGTCGCGCGGACTGACTTTCCTCGAAGACACCAAGCTCAAGAACCTGATGAGCCGCGCCGCGATGGACGGCTTCCAGGTGGCCGTCCACGCCATCGGTGACGCGGCCAACGCGCAGGTGCTCGGCGCGATCGAGGAGCTGTCCGACACCTATAAGGGCGATCGTCGCTGGCGGATCGAGCATGCTCAGATCGTCGATCCGGCCGACCTGCCGCGTTTCGCGAAGAACGGCATCATCGCATCGATGCAGCCAACACATGAGACGAGCGACTGGAAGATGGCCGAAGCCCGGCTCGGCCCGAACCGATTGAAGGGGGCATATGCCTGGGCGACGATGGAGGCCGAGCATGTCCCCCTCGCCTTCGGTTCGGACTATCCGATCGAGAGCCCCAACCCCTTCCCGGGCCTCGCCGCCGCCGTCAGCCGGCAGGATGCGGCGGGCCAGCCCACAGGCGGCTGGCAACCCGACCAGAAGCTTACCATGACGCAGGCGCTGGCAGCCTTCACCACCGGCGCGGCCTTTGCGGCAGAGGCCGAGGACCGGCTGGGGTCGCTGGAGCCCGGCCACATGGCCGATTTCGTCCTGCTCGATCGCGATCCGGTGGCCAGCACCGATCCTCAGGCGATCCGCGCTATGCAGGTGCAGGAGACGTGGGTCGGCGGCCAACGGGTGTGGGTGCGGAAGTAAGGCTCAAACTATTCCGGCGCCGCCCGCCAGCCCCGCCAGCAGCCCCGGCGTCAGGATCTGCGGTAGCGTTTGGGGCTCCTTGCCCGGCGCGTACCAGAGATAGAGCGGCACCCCAGTGCGACCCTGCGCATCGAGGAACTTGCCGATCGCCGGGTCGCCGCCGGTCCAGTCGCCCACCATCGTGACGACGCCTGCCTTGTGGAAAGCCTCTGCGGTTTCGGCCCGCTCGATCGCTGCCTTCTCGTTGACCTTGCAGCTCAGGCACCAGTCGGCGGTGAAATAGAGGAACACCGGCTTGCCCTCGGCCCGAAGCGACGCCAGCCTTGTCGCGTCGAAGGGCTGCGAAGCCAGCCCACCGGCCACCTCGCCCGACGGCTTGGTGGTCGTTGCGGGCAGCAGTGCGAGGCCGCCCAGCGCAATCAGCAGCGCCACGGACGCGGGCGCCCACACCCCCCGCTTGAAGCGACGCTGACGCTGGCCCGTGATCCACAGCCCGATCGCCAGCAGCATCGCCGCCCCCACGCCGACGATCGCGCCGTTCGCCGCAGTCTGCTGGCCCAGCACCCAAGCAAGTCCAAGCGCCGTCAGGAACATCGGTACGGCTAGGACGTGGCGGAACGTCTCCATCCAGGCGCCGGGCTTGGGAAGCCGGCGACGCAGTGCGGGGATGTAGCCAAGAGCGACGAACGGCAGCGACAGCCCGAAGCCCAGCCCTGCGAATACCAGCAACGCTGCCAGCGTCGGCAAGACCAGCGCGGCGCCGAGAGCTGCCGCCATGAAAGGGCCGGTGCAGGGCGTCGCCACGAAGGCGGCGAGGGCGCCCGTCCAGAAGGCTCCGACCACGCCACCCCGTGCGGCCAGATCAGAGCCCGCAGTCACCGCGCCCAGCTCGAACAGCCCGGCGAAATTGAAGCCGATCGTCGCGGTGAGCAGGATGAGGACGAGAATCACGCGCGGATCCTGGAGCTGGAAGGCCCAGCCGACTTGCGTACCCGCCGCGCGGAGCGCGAGGATCAGGCCACCAAGCGCGACGCATATCAGGATAACGCCAGCGCTGTAGGCCAGCGTCTCGCGCCGGACCTGCCGCTCCTCGCCGCCGGCGCGTACGAGGCTCAGCGCCTTCAGCGATAGGATCGGGAAGACGCAGGGCATGATGTTGAGGATGATGCCGCCCAGCACTGCGCCGACCAGGGCGATCAGAGTGAGGATGAGTGTGCCCTGCCGGGCCGGCTTGGCCGCTTCGCTGCCGAGCGGCACACCGGCCGCTGGCACCGGCCCCGGCGTTGCCGCAAAGGAAAGTCCGGTGCCATCACCCAGAGCCAGCACGCCGTCGAACGACTCGGGAGCGCCCTGCCCGGCCGCCGTCTCAATGATCAGAGTGTCGCCCTGGCGGGAGAAAGCCTGTGGAGCGGCATAGTTCAGCGCGCCGTCGGTCACTGCGAAGAGGTGCGGATTCTCCAGCGCCACCGAGACTGGCAACGGCACGGCGAGGCGGAACTTGCCGCCCTTTGCCTCGAACGCCACCGGCGAGCCGAGCGGGCGCGGCATCGCCGTGCGCCAACCCGCGAAGTGCGCAACCGAAGCCGGGTCGGCCGCGCCGTCGCCGACGGTCAGCGTGGTCGAGACGGTCGCGGTCTCGGGTACGCAGATAGTGGGATTGCAGACGAGATAATCGAGTTTGGCGGAGATTGGCAGCACCGTGCCCTTGGCCAGCCCCGCGGGTACGTCGAGCGGCACGAGCAGCGCATAGGGCTTCTCATAGACATGGTTCATGAGGCCCGCGATCACGAGCGTGCCAGGCACCGGATAGGCCGGATCACCCGTCTTGAGGCCCTTGGACAGGGTCCAGCTGGCCTTCAGCGGGAAGCCGCTGTCGCCCGGCGTCTGCCAATATCCATGCCAACCGGGCTGCGGCACCATGCTGATAGCAAGCGTGGTCCGCTGGCCCGCCGCCGGCGCCAGGCTCTCGGGTACCAGCGACGCCGCGATATGTGGGCCGTTGCCGCCCGGCAACGCCTGCGCCGTGGCGGGCGACGCGAGTCCGAGCATCAACGCGCCCAGCCACGCCATTGTCATCAACACGAAACGTAGCATCGCCATCGCCGCCCTTGATCCTGCTCTCCCCGCCATGCTTCGAGTGAGCGCGGCGATCCGTTACACTGGGGCATATAGATGCGTTCATCGATGATTGCAGGGGGCTTCGCAGCCCTCCTTGGCCTGAGCTCCGCGCTCACCTCGGCCATAGCCGCACCACCGCCTGTAAAACCTAAGCTGATCGTCGCGATCTCGGTCGACCAGTTTTCGTCCGAGCTCTACCGCCGCTACCTGCCGAGCTACACAGGAGGCCTCAAGACGCTGTCGTCGGGGGTGTCCTTCCCGGTCGGCTACCAGAGCCACGCCGCGACCGAGACCTGCCCCGGGCACTCGACCATCTTGAGCGGCCGTCACCCGGCCGCGACCGGCATCGTCGCCAACAGCTGGTTCGACGTGAAGACTGGCTCCAACATATACTGCGTGCAGGCCCCGGGCTCATCCGACCCGAATGCACGCGGACCACAAAATATGCGCGTCACCACGCTCGGCGATTGGTTGAAGGCGTCCGAGCCCGGCGCGCGAAGCTTCGCCGTCTCAGGCAAGGACCGCGCGGCGATCACCATGGGCGGCAAGCATGCCGACGGCGTCTATTGGTGGGTGGATGGCCAGGGCTTCACTACCTCGCCCTTCGCGGGGCCAGCGACGCCCGCCGTCACCGAGCCCGCCGCCCAGTTCAACAGCGCGGTCTTCGCCCGCTGGAAGGCGAAGCCGCCGCAGCTCTGGGCTACGCCGTCGGCCGCCTGCACGGCGTTGGCGCAGCCGCATCATTTCGGCCAGATCGATCTGTCCGGCCACGTGCCGCCGGATCTCGCAGCGCATGTCGAGGACAATCCGCAGTTCCTCAAGACCACGGATTTCCAGGACAATCTGCGTGCCTCGCCGTTGTTCGACGCAACGGTGGCTGAGTTTGCCGAGCAGGTAATCGCCCGGAACCACCTCGGCCATGGCCCGGCCACCGACGTGCTGGCCGTCAGCTTCTCAGCCAACGACTATATTGGCCATCGCTACGGTAACGGCGGCGCCGAGATGTGCGTGCAGCAGGCCTCGCTAGATCAGACGCTTGGCAATTTCGTGAGCTATCTCGACAAGCTCGGCGTGCCGGTGGTGGTCGTGCTCACTGCCGACCATGGTGCGACCGACGCTGCCGAGCGCGAGCATGAGCATGATCCCAAGGCCGCCCGCCTCGACAGCCCGGCCTTCGTGAGCCGGCTCAACAAGGCGCTCCAGAAGCAGCTCGACCTCGGTTACGAGCCGATTGTCGGCGACGATCCGCAGCAGCTCACCATCAATGTCGGCCCGGACGAAGCACTGCGCGGCAGGGTTCGCGACGCCGCGGTCGCTTGGCTGAAGCAGCAGCCGGAGGTGCGCGAGGTCTTCACGCGCGCCGAGGTCGAGGCAGCGACCGTCCCGCCGCACACCGCGCCCGACAAGCTGGACTTCGCCCAGCGCTTCCATGAGAGCTACGACAAGGATCGCTCGGGTGACATCGCAGTCGCCTATGCCGAGCGCACAACCTTCGGCGTGCCGCGCGGACCGGGCGACACGGTCGCGGGCCATGGCTCGCCCTGGGATCATGATCGCCAGGTGCCAATCCTGTTCTGGTGGCCGGGTGCATCGGCCGACGCGCGTACAACGCCCGTCGAGACCGTCGACATTGCGCCGACGCTTGCCGCAATTGCCGGCGTCAAGACGCCCGAGGTGGACGGCCAGTGCGTCGATCTCGGCGGGAATTGCGGGAAGTGATGCGCGCCTCCCTCCCCGAACGATGGGGAGGGAGGGGCCTCAGCGCAGACTGAACGGCGTGATGCCCTTGCCCAGGGTGTTGGCGCCGATCTTCAGCGGCTCATGGCTGAAGTCGATCACGAAGGTGGTCGGATAGGTTGCCCCCGGCGTCATCGTGGCACTGTTGCTGGCGATGGTGAGCCCGGTCGAGGGGTTGGTCCGCTCCTCCGCCGCGACGACGATGAAGCCGGAATGATTTTCCTTGTCCGGGCCCTGCACCATGATGTTGCGCGATACGAGACCGGTCGCGCCGGCGCACAGATCGACAATGTAGTTGGTAGCGTGTCCTTGTGAATCGTCGAAGCTGTTGTCCGTGATCGAGACTTGCGCCGAGCGGGTCTTCAGATAATGGCCACCACGCCCGCGCTCGAAGCGGCTGCGCGTGACAAGCAGCCGGCCATAATGGCCGACATAGAGGGAATGCGCACAGGACAGGCCACGATCGCAGCGGCCAAGCCCTGAGAAGGTCGAACGGTCCACCCGGATCGTCGCGGTCGGATCGTCGGCGGAAAGGATGCCCTCTTCCGAATCGCGAAAGGTCGAATTCATGACGGTGAGCCCGCCATGCTCGATCCGGATGCCGGCGCCGTTGCCGTCCGACACGCGCAGATTCTGGAAGACGAGACCGTCGACCATTGCGTCTTGCCCGCGCAGCACCAGCGTCGCCTTGCCCTCGCAGATGCCGCCGTCAAACACCACGCTGCCCGATACCTTGGCACGGAACGCGACGCGGCCGTGCTCGACGATGGTGCAGTCCCGGTAAGTGCCCGGCGCAATGATGATCGTGGCGTCGCCGCCATTGACGGAGCGCACCGCGTCGTCGAGCCGGTAAAAGCCCTTGCCCGTCTCTTCCACCAGGAAGGGAGCGGAGGACGGCGCCTGAGCCTGCGCGACCGAGGCGAGGCCGACAGCGACAAGCGGGAACAACAGTTGCTTCATGAGCGCACTCCGATCAGGCGGGCGGACGCTGCCATGCCCGATCGGTGCCCTCAAGCCCCCGGATGACCGCCGATCAGTCCAGATTGGGACGCAACCAGCGCTCGGCGGTATCGAGATCCACTCCGCGACGCGGCGCATAATCCTCAAGCTGGTCGCGCCCGATGCGAGCCACGCCGAAATACTGGCTGTCGGCATGGCCGAAGTAAAAGCCGGAGACCGCGGCCGTCGGGAACATCGCGAAGTGCTCGGTCAGCTCGATGCCGGTCGCCCCGGTGGCGCCAAGCAGATCGAACAGGATCGGTTTCAGGCTGTGATCCGGGCAGGCCGGATAGCCGGGCGCCGGGCGGATGCCGCGATATTGCTCGCGGATCAACGCCTCGTTGGTGAGCTGTTCGCCTGGCGCATAGCCCCATAGATCGGAACGGACATGCGCGTGCAGCCGTTCGGCGAAAGCCTCGGCGAAACGGTCGGCGAGCGCCTTCAGCATGATGTCCGAATAATCGTCATGGGCCGCCTTGAAGCGAGCCGAATGCCCATCGATGCCATGACCGGCCGTGACCGCGAAGCCGCCGATCCAATCGCCATCAGGCGAGATGAAGTCGGCCAGGCACATGTTGGGACGGCCCTCGCGCTTCTTGATCTGCTGGCGAAGCATCGGCATCCGCACCTCGCGGCCACCGGCCTCAATCAGGATGTCATCGCCATCGCGTCGGCAAGGCCAGAGGCCGGCCACGCCCTTCGCGGTCAGCCACTTCTCGGCGATGATCCTGTCCAGCATCGCCTGCGCGTCGGCGTAGAGCGCGCGAGCGCTCTCGCCCACGATCGCGTCGTCGAGGATCGCCGGGAAATTGCCCGCCAGTTCCCACGCACGGAAGAACGGCGTCCAGTCGATATAGTGCTTGAGATCCGCCAGATCCCAATCCTCGTAAACATGCAGGCCCGGTCTGGCAGCGGCCGGCGCCATGTGAGCGGGATCAAAGGCGAAGGCATTGGCCCGTGCCTCTTCGAGTGTCGCGAGCTCGTTCTGGCCCTTGCCTTCGCGGGCCTTGCGGACGGCGTCGTAATCGGCCGCCGTCTTCTCGACGAAGCCGTCACGTTGGGTGTCGCTCATCAGCGTCGAGGCAACGCCGACGGCGCGGCTCGCGTCGAGCACATGGATCACCGGCCCTTTATAAGCGGGCGCGATGCGGAGCGCAGTGTGGACCTTGGACGTGGTGGCGCCGCCGATCAGCAACGGCATGTCCATGCCGGTGCGCTCCATCTCCGCCGCCACCGTCACCATCTCGTCGAGCGAGGGGGTGATGAGGCCCGAAAGCCCGATCATGTCCGCGTCATTCTCGTTGGCGGCCTGAAGGATCGTCGTCCACGGCACCATCACGCCGAGGTCGATGATCTCGTAGCCGTTGCAGGCGAGGACCACCCCGACGATGTTCTTGCCGATATCGTGCACGTCGCCCTTCACGGTCGCCATCACGATGCGACCCTTGGACTTGGTACCGGCGTCCTTCTCCGCCTCGATGAAGGGCAATAGGTGCGCCACCGCCTTCTTCATGACGCGCGCCGATTTCACCACCTGCGGCAGGAACATCTTGCCCGAACCGAACAGGTCGCCGACGACGTTCATGCCGTCCATCAGCGGGCCCTCGATCACTTCGATCGGGCGCGCGAAACCCTGGCGGGCCTCCTCGGTATCCTCGACAACATAGGCGTCGATGCCCTTGACCAGTGCGTGAGACAGCCGCGCCGCGACATCCCAGCCGCGCCATTCTTCGGCTGCTTTTTCCGCCGCCGCATCGGTGCCGCGAAACGTCTCGGCGAGCGCGATGAGGATCTCGGTCGCGTCGTCGCGGCGATCCCAGATGACGTCCTCGCACGCGTCGCGCAGCCCCGGGTCGATCGCGTCATAGACGTCGAGCTGGCCGGCGTTGACGATGCCCATGTCCATCCCCGCCTGGATGGCGTGGTAGAGGAACACGCTGTGCATCGCGCGGCGCACCGGCTCATTGCCGCGGAAGCTGAACGAGAGGTTGGAGACGCCACCCGAGATATGGACGTGCGGGCAGCGCCGGCGGATCTCGGCGGTCGCCTCGATGAAGTCGATCGCATAACGGCGATGCTCATCGATGCCTGTCGCAACTGCGAAGATGTTGGGATCGAAGATGATGTCTTCGGGCGGAAAACCGATGCCGACGAGCAGCTTGTAGGCGCGCTCGCAGATCTCGATCTTGCGCTCCTTGGTGTCCGCCTGCCCCACCTCGTCGAACGCCATGACGACGACAGCGGCGCCATAGGCCATCACTTTGCGGGCATGTTCGAGGAAGGCCTCCTCGCCCTCCTTCATGCTGATTGAGTTCACGATCGGCTTGCCGGAAACGCACTTCAGGCCCGCCTCGATCACGCTCCACTTGGAGCTGTCGACCATAACGGGCACGCGCGCGATGTCGGGCTCGGCCGCGATCAGCTTGAGGAAGGTGGTCATGGCGAACTCGGCGTCGAGCAGACCTTCGTCCATGTTGACGTCGATGACCTGCGCGCCGTTCTCGACCTGCTGGCGCGCAACCTCGACGGCCTTGGCATAGTCGCCCGCCATGATGAGCTTCTTGAACGCCGCTGATCCGGTGACATTGGTGCGCTCGCCGATGTTGACGAACATGGCACGCCCCGCCCCGCCCGCTTCGCGGTCGGAATCGGATTCTGCGGCCGAGCGGAGCGAAGCTTCTGCGATCACGAACAATCCCAAGGCAAGGGGTGGATGAACCCTCTCCGGCGGCCCCCTCCTGCTTGGAAGAGGGCTCGTCTTGTATCAGGCGGCGACGATCATCGGTTCGAGCCCGGCCAGCGTCATGCGAACCGGTGGCGTCGGAAGCCGCCGCGGCGCGTGGCCCGTCACTGCCTTGCGTATCGCCGCGATATGATCGGGCGTGGTGCCGCAGCAGCCGCCGACCACGTTAACAAGGCCCGTCGCCGCCCACTCCGCGATGAAACCACCCGTCGTGTGCGGCTGTTCGTCATACTGGCCGAGGTCGTTGGGCAGGCCCGCGTTCGGATAGACCATCAGCAACGTGTCGGCGATGTGGCTCAAGGCCACGACATGCGGACGGAGTTGCGGCGCGCCAAAGGAGCAGTTGAGCCCGATCGTCAGCGGCCGGGCGTGGCGGATCGCCGCCCAGAAGGCTTCGACCGAATGGCCCGACAGGTTGCGACCGGACATGTCCGTAATCGTCATCGAGATCATCAGCGGCACGGCCTCGCCCCGCGCCTCGCCGGCCTCCAGCACCGCCATCACGCCGGCCTTGGCGTTGAGCGTGTCGAAGATCGTCTCGATCAGGATGAAGTCGCAGCCGCCGTCGACAAGCGCGTCGACCTGCTCGCGATACACGTCCTTGAGCGTGTCGAAGTCGACGGCGCGAAAGCCGGGATCGTTGACGTCGGGGGACAGCGACAACGTCTTGTTGGTCGGCCCGACCGCGCCGGCCACGAAGCGCGGGCGCCCATCTGAGGCTTCCGCCTCCTCTGCGGCTTGCTTCGCGATGCGCGCGGCGGAAAGGTTCATCTCGCGAACGAGATGCTCCGCGCCATAATCCGCCTGGCTGATCCGGTTGGCGTTGAAGGTATTGGTCGAGACGACATCTGATCCCGCCTGGAAATAGGCGCGTGTGATCGCGTCGATGATGTCGGGACGGGTCAGCGCCAGCAGGTCGTTGTTGCCCTTCTGGTCGAAGCCAGTGTCATAGCCCCCGCGATAGGCGGCCTCGTCGAGACCATAGCTCTGGATCATCGTCCCGAACGCGCCGTCGATCAGCAGGATGCGCTCCGCGGCCTGGGTGCGGAAGCGGGTGGCGGCGCCAGAATCTCTATGCGTCATGCGGCTTTCTCCAGCGCCGTGGCACTGGGACGCAGGCCCAGCAGATGGCAAATCGCATAGGCCAGCTCGGCCCGGTTGAGCGTGTAGAAATGGAAGTGGCGCACGCCGCCAGCATAAAGCTTGCGGCAGAGTTCCGCGGCAATGGTCGCAGCGATGAGCTGCCGGGCGGAGGGACGGTCATCCAGCCCCTCGAACAGCCGATCCATCCAGCTTGGGATTGCCGCACCACAAAGTCCGGCGAACTTGCGCGTCTGGGCTACATTCGAGACGGGCAGGATACCGGGCACGATCTCCGCCGTGATCCCCGCTGCTGCTGCGCGGTCGCGGAAGCGGAAGAAGCATTCGGGCGAAAAGAAGAACTGGCTGATCGCGCGGGTGGCGCCGGCATCGATCTTGGCTCTGAGATTGTCGATGTCGGCCTGCGGAGAGCAGGAATCCGGGTGGCATTCTGGATAGGCAGCGACCGAGATCTCGAACGGCGCGATTCGGCTCAGCCCCGCGACCAGATCGGCAGCGTTGCGATAACCCTCGGGATGCGCCACGAACGGGGTGCCGGCCTGCGGCGGATCGCCGCGCAGCGCGACGATGTGGCGAACCCCCGCCTCCCAATAGGCACGCGCGATCTCGTCGACCTCGTCGCGGGTCGCCTCGACGCAGGTGAGGTGCGCGGCGGCCGGGATCGCCGTTTCACTGACGATGCGCGCGACAGTGGCGTGGGTGCGCTCGCGGGTCGAGCCGCCGGCGCCATAGGTCACCGACACGAAGCGCGGGCCGAGCGGCGCCAAAGTCTGGATTGCGGACCAGAGCTGCTCCTCCATCTTCTCGCTCTTGGGCGGGAAGAATTCGAACGATACCTGTGCGTCGCCCGCCAGGTCGGCGAACAACGGCGCTTCCAGCGCGCGTCGTGCCTCTTCGAGATCGGCCATCGTCGGCATCAGGCAACCCTCCGCAGGGGCTCTGCCGGGCGTTCGCCCAGCCATAGTTTCACCGTCAATTCATCCCCCTCGAGCGTTTCCGTCACGCTCGGAACAAGTCCTGCCACGCCCATCCACTCGGCGATCTGCTGGTCCGAGAAGCCGAGGCGGGCGTGCGCCGCCTGATCGCGCAGCTCTTCGCGCTCATGGGGCGCGAAGTCAGCGATCAGCAGCCGCCCTTCCGGCCCCAGCAGTCGCGCCGCCTCGGCCACAGCGGCGCCCGGCTGCTGGGCGTAATGGAGCACCAAATGGAGCACGACGAGGTCGGCCGAGCGATCCGGAAGTGGCAAGGCATACATGTCGCCCTGCCTGAGTTCCGCGCGGGCAAGCGAAGGCTCGGCCCGACCGGCGACTGACAGTTTGGCGCGAGCGAAACGGAGCATCTCGGGGCTACGATCGATGCCAATCGCGCTCTCCGCCGCCGGGCCGAGCAGTTCGAGCATCCGGCCGGTGCCCGTGCCGATATCGACGAGGCGCCCAATCGGCCGGCCTGCCACAGCGCGACCGATCGCCGCCTCAACCTCGGCCTCGGCGACATGGAGCGAGCGGATCGCGTCCCATTCCGCTGCATGAATCTCGAAATAGCGCTCGGCCGCGGCGGAGCGTTCGGCGCGCACCGCGTCGAGCCGGGCGAGGTCGCCGTCCGCCCGATGCGTGTCGCTGTCGTCCCAGGCGTCAATCGCCGCGAAGACGGGGGCGACGCGGCGCGTCTCGCCCAGCGCAAGGAAGACCCAGCTGCCCTCGCGCCGGCGCTCGGCCAGCCCCGCATCGGCGAGGATCTTTACATGGCGGGAAACGCGCGGCTGGCTCTGCCCCAGCACCTGCGCCAGCTCGCCTACCGAAAGCTCCATGACACGCAGCAGCGCCACGATCCGAAGTCTCGTCGGATCGGCCAGGGCCCGGAAGATGGCGAGCGCGTCCCTCATGGGAATAACGATATAAGGATATCTTTATATCGGTCAATCGACTTGTACGACGCCCACCTCGATGGCAAGCGGCAACCAACCGACGGCGAAAAGTGTTACGCCGCCTCAACATAAAGGGATCGAGCGGATGCGCGCTCTCTACTTTCTGCCAGCTCTGTCCCTCCTCGCCGGTTGCGCCACCACCGGCCCCAAAACGCCCGGCGATCCGTACGAAGGCTTCAACCGCAAAATGTGGGGCTTCGACCGGACGCTCGACAAAGCGGTGATGAAGCCGGTCGCCAGCGGCTACCGGACGGTAATGCCGTCGCCGGTTCGGCACGGCCTCTCCAACATGATCGAGAACGTCTCGGAGCCCTTTTCCTTCATCAATGCCCTGCTTCAGGCGAAGCCGAAGCGCGCGCTCAACATCATGGGCCGGTTCGTGATCAACACCACGGTCGGCATTGGCGGCTTCCGCGACGTAGCGAGCAAAGTCGGCTATCCGCAGACGCCCGAAGATCTGGGCCAGACCTTCGCGGTCTGGGGCGCCAAGAAGAGCACCTATCTGGTACTGCCCTTCTACGGCCCCTCGACGGTCCGCGACGGCATCGGAACGGCCGCCTCAACGTGGGTCGATCCCTACAAGATCGTGATCCGCAAGGAGCTTAGCTTCTGGCCGGCCGCGGCGGTAACCGCCTTCGAATTGGTGGACGCACGCGCCAACCTGATCGACTCCGGCGCAGACACGCTACTCGACACAAGCGCCGACCCCTATGCGGTGGCGCGCTCGGCCTTTCTTCAGCATCGCCAGGCGCTGATCGAGGATCGTGACGACAGCGATACAAGCGGCACGGGCAACGACGACGCATCTCTGAACGCCGCGCTCGAAGAGCTGGGCCCGGACAAGGAAGGAGGCACCACCGCGCCCGCCGGCGAGGCCGCCAAACCGGCCGCATCGCCCAGCGAGTCCACCTCGCCTGCACCGGCCGCGACGCCCACCCCGGAGCAGCCAGCGCCGGCCGCGCCGGCCGCGACTCCGTCGGAACAGAAGTCTGACAGCAACACGCCGAAATAGATCAGCTGCACGCTCGGCATTGCAAGGCGGCCTCAGAAACGCTAGGCCTCACCCCGGCTTGGGGGGGCTTGCTCGTTGCACCCGGTAAGCCAAACCAGTGCTCCGTCATCAGGGAAGAGATGCACATGAAGAAGATTGTTGCGCTGCCGCTCATCGTCGCGGTTGCCATGGGC
>FTCZ01001219.1_pt1 | contig 17351 bp, 14 predicted proteins | sample 1658871 | NCBI WGS metagenome assembly FTCZ01 (sample SAMEA3914864, study PRJEB12502) | metagenome | biome: forest; material: soil | place: USA | collected 2012-03-12 | depth 0.3 m
ACCTTGTTGAGGATGACGATCTTGGGTTCGCGGCGCTTGGCGAGCGTGTCCACCAGCGGCTGGATGCGCTTGGTGAGGCCGGTCTTGGCGTCGATGACGAGTGCGATCAGGTCGGCGGCCTCGGTGCCGCCCCAAGCGGCGGCCACCATCGCGCGATCGAGCCGGCGCTTGGGATCAAAGATGCCCGGCGTGTCGACCAGCAGGATCTGGCTCTGGCCTTCGATGGCGATTCCCATCAGTCGGACGCGGGTGGTCTGCGCCTTAGGGCTGACGATCGCGACCTTTTGGCCGACCAGCGCGTTGACGAGGGTGGATTTGCCGGCGTTCGGCGCGCCGACGACGGCGACGAGGCCGCACCTTTCGGTGGTGGCTTCGGTCATGGCTTCAATTCCTTGAGGAGGGTGCGGGCGGCCTCGGTCTCGGCCTCCTGCTTCGACGTGCCGCTGCCCTCGGCGGTGGCGCGGCCGGGGATCTCGACGGTGACGGTGAAGGTCGGCGCATGGTGCGGCCCCGACCGGCGGGTGATGGCATAGACCGGAGGTCGCCACTGCTTGGCGGCGGCGAATTCCTGGAGCTCGGCCTTGGGGTGCTTGGGGGCAATGTCCTGCTTGGTGACGCGGTCGCCCCACGCCTTGCGGACGAAGGCGCGCGCGCCGTCGATGCCGGTTTCGAGGAACAGCGCGCCGATCAGCGCCTCCACCACGTCGCCTAGCACATAGGTGCTGAACTGCGCCCCGTCGTCACGGGCCTGCTTGCCGAGGCGCAGGTGCGGGCCGACCCCGATCTGCTTGGCGATCTCCGCGCAAGTCTCGCCCGAGACGAGCGCGTTGAGGCGGCGAGACAGGCTTCCCTCGGGTTCCTTGGGGAAGAGCGCGAACAGCCACTCGCCCATTACCAGCCCGAGCACGCGGTCGCCGAGGAACTCCAGCCGCTGATAACTCTCGCCGGCGTGGCTCGAATGAGTGAGCGCGGCGGTGAACAGAGCCGGGTTGCGCGGACGGTGGTCCAGCGCATCGGCGATCCAGTCGATCAGCGCGTCGCTCACCTGAAGGCCTGTCCGATGCGGTCGGGGCGTATGGCGTGGACCCAGCTCAGCGGGTTCAGCCAGTGCCCCGATCCATTGGTCGAGAAGATCGTCACGATCGCGCGACCTTCCAGATTCTCGGCCGGCACCATGCCGACGCCGCCGCCCTTGGTCGCGTTGAAGCGGCTGTCGGCCGACATGTCGCGATTGTCGCCCATCAGGAAGTAATGGCCGGCGGGCACCGTGAAGACGGAGGTGTCGTCCTGCAGGGTTTCGCCCTGGTCCAGCACGTCGTAGCCGACGCCGTTGGGCAGCGTCTCGTGGTAGCGCGGGAAGCGGCAGACCGGACGACCCTCGACATCGGCGTTGACGCCATAGGGCGAGCGGACGTCGGGGATCGTGCTGCATTCGGTATTGGCGGCGATCGGCACGACGAAATCGGCGATGCGGACCTTGGAGACCGGCTTGTCGTTCAGCCACAGCACTCCGTGGCGCATCTGGATGCGATCGCCGGGCAGACCGATCAGGCGCTTGATATAGTCGGAGTGGTTGTCGGGCGGCGCGCGGAAGATGACGACGTCGCCGCGCTCGGGAGTCCCGCCGAACAGGCGGCCATGCGGCGCTGGCGGCGTCCAGGGCAGGCTGAAGCGCGACCAGCCATAGGGCCACTTCGCCACCAGCAGATAGTCGCCCACCAGCAGGCGCGGCATCATTGACTCCGAGGGAATGCTGCGCGGCATGACGACGAACGAGCGCAACGCCAGCGCCATCAGCAAGACGGTGACGATGAAGCGGATCGCACCGCGCCAGTCATGTGGCGCACGCGCGGCTCGCCCGGAGTCGAGGGTGGTGGAGGATGTCGTGGACACGCCCGGGCTTTGCGGAACGTGGGGTGCGAGGTCAAGCGGGACGGCGCCTGCGATTGCTGTGATCGCTACAAGCAATTGGCGGAAGGCAAGTGGACCGCTACATCGCCGCAACCATTCCGTCAGGAGCCTGCGCGATGTCCGATCATGATTTCGACCTTTTCGTGATTGGGGCCGGCTCCGGCGGCGTCCGTGCCGCGCGCATCTCGGCCGCGCATGGCGCGAAGGTGGCGATCGCCGAGGAATTCCGCGTCGGCGGCACGTGCGTGATCCGCGGCTGCGTGCCCAAGAAGCTGCTGATCTACGGCGCGCATTTTGCCGAGGACCTGAAGGACGCCAAGCGCTTCGGCTGGCAGGTGCCGGACTGCGGCTTCGACTGGACGGTGCTGCGCGACAATGTGCTCGCCGATGTCGACCGGCTCGAGGGACTCTACCAGAATACGCTCGACACGCATGCGGTGCAGACCTTCCGCCAGCGCGCGACCGTGGTCGGACCCAACGAGGTGGAGCTCGCCGACGGCACGCGGCACACCGCGCGCATCATCCTGATCTCGACCGGCGCGCGCCCGGCGGTGCCCGTCTTCCCGGGAGCCGAACATGGCATCACCTCCAACGAGGCCTTCCATCTCGACAGCGTGCCCAAGCGCATCGTGATCGCCGGCGGCGGCTATATCGCCAACGAGTTCGCCGGCATCTTCAACGAGTTCGGCGCCAGGGTGACGCTCGTCAACCGCGGCGGCGACATCCTGCGCCACTATGACCACAGCGTGCGCGACCGGCTGCTGCAGATCTCGATCAAGAAGGGCATCGACTTCCGTTTCCACGCGGCTTTCGAGAAGGTGGAGAAGAAGGAAGACGGCACGCTGGTCATCCACACCACCGGGCAGGACCCGATCGTGGCCGACCTGCTGATGTTCGCCATCGGCCGCGACCCCAACAGCGAGGGGCTGGGGCTGGAGGCGTTGGGCGTCGAGATCGACCCGCTGGGCGCGATCAAGGTCGACGAAGACAGCCGCACCAACGTGCCGTCGATCTTCGCGGTGGGCGACGTCACCAATCGCGTGCAGCTCACTCCGGTGGCAATCCGCGAGGGCCATGCCTTCGCCGACACCCAGTTCGGCAACAATCCGCGCAGGGTCGATTATGGCTGCATCCCGTCAGCCGTGTTCAGCCATCCGCCGATCGCGGCCGTCGGCCTCACCGAGTCCGAGGCGCGGAACCGCTACGGGACGGTGAAGGTCTACACGTCGGATTTCCGGCCGATGAAGAATGTGCTGGCAGCCCGTGACGAGCGTTCGCTCTACAAGATGGTGTGCGACGCCTCGACCAACCGCGTGCTGGGGCTGCACATGATTGGGCCCGATTCGCCGGAGATCCTGCAGGCCGCTGCGGTCGCGGTGAAGGCCGGCCTCACCAAGCAGCAGTTCGACGACACGGTGGCGCTGCACCCGACCATGTCGGAGGAGCTGGTGCTGCTGAGGTGAGCGCGCGTCTTGCCGCCGTCGTGATGGGTGTCGCCGGCTCGGGCAAGACCAGCCTCGGCCAGGCGCTCGCCGCGCGGCTGGGCATCGCCTTCGTGGATGGCGATGCGCTCCACGGCGAGCGTAATGTCTCGAAGATGCGCGCGGGCATCCCGCTCGACGATGCGGATCGGGCGCCGTGGCTCGCCAGGGTGGCCAAGGTGCTGGCTGACCGCGAGGCCTATCCGCAGGGCGTGATCGTCGCCTGCTCGGCGCTGAAGCGCGCCTATCGCGAGCGAATCCGCGCGGGCGCGGCGGGCTGCCGCTTCCTCTATCTCGCTCTGTCGGCGGACGAGGCGGCGCTCCGTGTCAGCCAGCGTCCGGGCCATTTCATGCCGGCGGGCCTCGTCGCCGACCAGTTCGCGGCGCTCGAAGCGCCAGCCGCAGATGAAGTGGACGTAGTGACGCTCGATGCGGCACGTCCACTGGAGCGGTTGGTCGGTTCGAGCGTAGCGTTGCTGGCGAACGCCGCCTGAGCGGCCTTATTCGCAGGCGTCGTAGTAGCCCGCCTCACAGGCATCGACGCGGGAATGCCAGTCGTTGATGCGCTCGGCGTAGCGCGCGCGCGCCGCGCGATATTGCTGCATCTCGCGGGCATGCTGGTTCTGGTCGGCGCGATACTGCGCCTGGGCGCGGGCATAATTGCCGGAACCGCCGCCGCTGCCGCCGGAGCGCAGCGAGCGGTTGTAGGCGTTGCGATTGAGCTCGGCCGTATAGGCGCGGTCGGCGCGGTGCGCGGCGTCGTTGGGCGTGCCTTCATCGACCTGGTCCGCCCGCGCGTAGGGCTTGGGGCGCACCCAGTGCGTCGCCTCGCGATATTCCGCCATGTGCTGCTCGTCGATCGCGGTGTCCTCGTCGTCGCGCGCGTCGGCGGTGCCGTAGCTGTCATAATATCCGCCGGGATCGCGGGGTTCACCGTCCTCGTAGCTCGGCATCGGCCGTTCGCCATATTGGGCGTGGGCGGTGCCGGTGAAGGCAGCGGAGGCAAGCAGGGCAGCGATGAGCAGACGGGGCACCGAGGTGTCTCCTAGAAGAGGCTGACGATCGACTTGGGGGGCGGTGGCTTGCAGCGGGCTGAACGACGCCCGGTCACCGCGCTTCCATTCGATCGCTTCGCCGCAAAACGGTTAAGCCACGCGATTTTTAACCAGATCGTCGACCACGGCGGGGTCGGCCAGCGTCGAGATGTCCCCCAGCGCGCCCGTCTCGCCTTCGGCGATCTTGCGCAGGATACGCCGCATTATCTTACCAGATCGTGTCTTGGGCAGCCCGGGGGCGAACTGGATCGCGTCAGGCGTGGCGATCGGGCCGATCTCGTGGCGCACCCAGTCGCGCAGCGCCTTGCGCAACTCGTCGCTGGGCGTGACGCCGGCGTTGAGCGTCACATAGGCGTAGATGCCCTGGCCCTTCACGTCGTGGGGCATCCCGACGACGGCGGCCTCGGCGACATCTTCGTGCAGCACCAGCGCGCTCTCCACCTCGGCGGTGCCCATGCGGTGGCCCGAGACGTTGATGACGTCGTCGACGCGGCCGGTGATCCAGTAATAGCCGTCGGCATCGCGCCGCGCCCCGTCGCCGGTGGTGTAGACGCCGGGGAAGGTGCGGAAATAGGTCTCGAACAAGCGCTTGGGATCGCCCCACACACCGCGCATCTGGCCGGGCCAGGAGCGCGCGATGACCAGATTGCCCTCCGCCTCGCCGGCAAGCTCCTTACCATCGCCGTCGAGCAGCCGGGGCTCCACGCCGAAGAAGGGGAGCGTCGCCGAACCCGGCTTGAGCGGGGTCGAGGGGAGGGGTGTGATCATGTGGCCGCCGGTCTCGGTCTGCCACCAGGTATCGAGGATCGGGCAGCGGCCCTCGCCGACTACCTCATGATACCAGCGCCAGGCCTCCGGGTTGATCGGCTCGCCGACGCTGCCGAGCAAGCGCAGCGACTGGCGGCTCGTGCGGGTGACGAACTTGTCGCCCTCCTTCATCAGTGCGCGGAGAGCCGTGGGTGCGGTGTAGAGGATCGAGACCCGGTGGCGGTCGACGATCTCCCAGATGCGCGATGGCGTCGGCCAGTTGGGCACGCCCTCGTACATCAGCGTCGTGGCGCCATTGGCCAGCGGCGCGTAGAGGATGTAGCTGTGGCCGGTGACCCAGCCGATGTCGGCCGCGCACCAGAACACCTCGGGCGCGTGATAGTCGAACACCGTCGCGTAGGTGAGCGCGGCCCAGACGAGATAGCCCCCTGTGGTGTGCATCACGCCCTTGGGCTTGCCGGTCGATCCCGAAGTGTAGAGGATGAAGAGCGGGTCTTCCGCCGCCATCGGCTCGGGCGGGCAATCGGTGCCGACCTTCGCGGCCTCGTCATGATACCAGACGTCGCGGCCCGCCTGCATCGGCACGTCGCGACCGGTCGCGCGGATCACCAGCACCGTATCAATGCCGCGATAGATGCCGGCCGCTTCGTCGACATTGACCTTCAGCGGCACATGCTTGCCACCGCGCCTGCCCTCGTCAGCGGTTACGACAATGGTACTCCCGCAATCCTCCATCCGCCCGGCGAGCGCATCGGCCGAGAAGCCGGCGAACACCACCGAATGGATCGCGCCGATCCGCGCGCAGGCGAGCAGCGCGAAGGCAGCCTCGGGGATCATCGGCAGATAGAGGGTGATGCGGTCGCCCTTCTTCGCGCCCAACCCCTTCAGCACATTGGCGAAGCGGCAGACCTCGCGATGCACCTCGGCATAGGTGAAGCGGCGCGGTTGCTCCTTGGGATCGTCCGGTTCCCACAGAATCGCGGTCTGGTCGCCGCGCGTCGCGAGATGGCGGTCGAGGCAGTTGGCCGTCGCGTTGAGCACGCCGTCCTCGAACCAGCGGACATGGAAATCGGCCTCGTCGAACGACCAGTCGCCGGCCTTTGTCGGCGCCTTGATCCAGTCGAGCATGCGCGCCTGCTCCAGCCAGAAGCCATCCGGATCGTCGAGCGAGCGGGCGTGCATTGCCGCGCGCGTGGCATCGTCGATCGAACGGGTCTCGGACATCTGGCTCTCCCATCGGATGATTCGTGGCTCCAGGCTTTGCGCCCCGTGCCGCCGCCCGCAGGACGGACGGAGCAGGGCCCCACAGAGCACGCGTTGCACGGTCGTGCGGCCATGCTATCGCCAGTCCCGAGAACAAGGAAAGGGATTCCATGGGGTACAGGCTGGGTGTTGTTCTTCCGCTGCTTTTTGTAACGACGGCCCCGGCCGTTGCCCGGCCGCTTCATCAGTTCACCGATCTCGCACTGGCCCCGGCCGGCGACCGGATCGCCACCATCGACAGCGCCAGCGAGCCTGATGCCGCCAGCGAGGCGCGCGGGGTGATCGTGATCCGTCAGGCTGGCGACGGGCATATCCTTGCCCGCCTCGATCCCTGCAAGACCTGTGGCTATTCGGGGCTGGCGTTCGGGCCCGACGGCCAGCTCGCCTTCGTCGCGCGCGACCGAAAGGCGGGGACCGCGACGCTGATGGTGCAACAGGGGGCGAGCGCGCGCCGGCTGGCGAGCGTCAGCGGCCTCGCCGCGGAGCCGCGCTGGTCGCCCGACGGACACAGCATCGCGCTGCTGGTGACGGTCGGCGCGCGCAAGGAGACCGGCGCGACGCAGGCCGGCGCGCGCCAGGTCGGCGAGATCGGATCGGCCAACGACGAGCAGCGCATCGCGATCGTGCCGGCGGCGGGCGGCGCGATGCGCACAGTCTCACCGGCCGATCGGTTCGTCTACGAATATGACTGGACGCCCGACGGCAAGGGCTTCGTCGCGACCAGCGCGAAGGGCAATGGTGACGCCAACTGGTGGGTGGCGACGGTCGACGCGATCGACGCAGGCTCGGGCGCGGTCAGGACCATCGTCGCCCCCCAGACGCAGGTGAACTTTCCGCGCGTCTCGCCCGATGGCCGGACGGTGGCCTTCATCGGCGGGCTGATGAGTGACTTCGGGTCGATTGGCGGGGACGTCTGGACGGTGCCCTTCGCAGGCGGCGAGGCGACCAACATTACGCCCGGTTATCGTGGCAGCTTCACTTCGCTCGTCTGGGATGCCGGCGGGCTGCGCGGCACGGCGCTGCTCGGGGACCAGGCGGCGATTGTGCCAATCGATCCGGCCAAGGACCCGGCCGAACCGGAGTGGACTGTACGCGCCAGCATATCCGCCGCCGACGCCCGCGTTGCCTTTTCGAACAAGGGGACGATGGCGACGGTCGCGCAGGATTTCGAGCATGGCCCGGCGATCTTCGCCGGCCCGGTCTCCCATCCGGTCCAGATCAGTCATGACAATGACGGCTACGCGCCGATGGTGGTTTCGCGCAGCCTGACCTGGAAGAGCGGCGGCCATGACGTGCAGGGCTGGCTTCTCGCTCCGCGCGGCGCGACGGCGCCGGCGAAGGCACCGATGATCACCATCGTTCATGGCGGCCCGGCTGCTGCCACCACCCCGCAGTTCGTGTGGCAGGGGACGAACGCCGCGCTGATCGGCGCCGGGTACTGGCTGTTCTACCCCAATCCGCGCGGCAGTTACGGGCAGGGCGAGGCCTTCACCGCCGCCAACCGGCGCGACTTCGGCGGCGGCGACCTCAAGGACATCCTCGCTGGCATCGATGCGGTGGAGCAGGTGACGCCGGTCGACGATAACCGGTTGGGCCTGATGGGTGGCTCCTATGGCGGCTTCATGTCGATGTGGGCGAACACCCAGACCAACCGTTTCAAGGCGATCCAGGCCGCCGCCGGCCTTTCCAACTGGGTGAGCTATTACGGCACCAACGGCATCAACACCTGGATGACGCCCTATTTCGGCAAGCCGATGTATACCGATCAGGCCGCCTACTGGGACGTGTCGGCGATCAAATATATCGCCCAGGCGAAGACGCCGACGCTCATCACGGTCGGCGAGCGTGACATCGAGGTGCCGCCGACCCAGTCGGTTGAATATTGGAACGGGCTGAAGGCGATGGGCGTGCCGACCAGCCTCGTCATATATTCAGACGAAGGCCATGCTATCCGGAACCCCGCGCATGCCGCCGACGTTCGCCGCCGGACGGTCGCATGGTTCGACCATTATCTGAAGGGTAAGTGAGCTTATGACGACGACGTCCTTTCCCGTGCTCGTGACGGGCGGCGCCGGCTATATCGGCAGCCATGCGGTGCTGGCGTTGCTGGATGCCGGCTGGCCGGTGGTGGTGCTCGACAACCTCGTCACCGGCTTCCGGTGGGCGGTCGATCCGCGCGCAAGCTTCGTCGAGGGCGATGTCGGCGACGCCGGGACGGTGGCGAAGGTCATTTCAGACTTCGGGATCGGCGCGATCATGCATTTTGCGGGTTCGGTCGTCGTGCCCGAGTCGGTCGAGAATCCGCTCAAATATTACGGGAACAATACCGCCAACAGCCGTACGCTCATTGAAGCCGCGGTGGCAGGCGGAGTGCGCCACTTCATCTTCTCGTCGACCGCAGCCACTTACGGCATTCCCGACGAGAGCCCCGTTCGTGAGCTCACGCCGACACGGCCGATCAATCCCTATGGCATGTCCAAACTGATGACCGAGATCATGCTGAAAGACACCGCCGCCGCCCATCCGATCAACTATTGCGCGTTGCGCTACTTCAACGTTGCCGGCGCCGATCCGCATGGCCGTGCGGGTCAGGCGACGGCGGGCGCCACCCATCTCATCAAGGTCGCCGGCGAGGCGGCGACGGGCAAGCGCAGCCATGTCAGCGTGTTCGGCACCGACTATGCGACCCCGGACGGTACCGGCGTGCGCGATTATATCCACGTCTCCGATCTGGCTGCCGCGCATCTGCTGGCGCTCGAGGCGCTGATCGCCGAGCCGGAGCGCAGCCACACGCTCAACTGCGGCTATGGCCGGGGCTTCTCGGTGCTGGAAGTGCTCGACGCGGTGGAGAAGGTCAGCGGTCGTTCGATAGAGCGACGGATCGAGCCGCGCCGGGCGGGCGACCCGGATTCGCTCGTCGCTGCCAACGACGCGATCGTCGCTGCCTTCGGCTGGACGCCGCGTCATGATGATCTCGACACGATCGTGGCGCACGCGCTCGCCTGGGAGCGGGGGCTGGAGGCGCGACGCTCGCCGGCCTGATCGGGTTAGTCGGGAAGAGCCAGCGGCGTGGCCCGCCAGCCATGCTACTGGCAGGGATGAGAGGCCGCCCGGCAAGGCGGAAGGGGATCGGGGCGCATGACCATTCTCGTGACCGGAGCCGCCGGCTTCATCGGATCGCATGTCTGTCGGCGGTTGATCCGTCGCGGCGAGCGCGTGATCGGCATCGATAATCTCAACGATTACAATCCGGTGCCGCTGAAACTGGACAGGCTCAATGCGATCGCGGAGGAAGAGGGCGCGACCGAGCGCTTCGATTTCCACCCGGTCGACTTCGCGGATCATGAGGCGCTGGAGGCCGCGCTCGCCTCCGCGTCGATCGAGCGCATCGTGCATCTGGGCGCGCAGGCCGGCGTGCGCTACTCGATCCTCAATCCGCGTGCCTATGCGGCCTCGAACCTCACCGGCCATCTCAACATCCTGGAGCTGGCGCGGGCGCGGGCTGTCGCGCACCTCGTCTATGCCTCCTCCTCCTCGGTCTATGGCACCAGCCCGGACCTGCCCTTCCGCGTCGAGGCGCGCGTCGATTTCCCGATCTCGCTCTATGCCGCGACCAAGAAGGCCGACGAGCTGATGAGCGAATCCTACGCGCATCTCTATCGCGTGCCGCAGACGGGCTTACGCTTCTTCACCGTCTATGGCCCGTGGGGGCGCCCGGACATGGCGGTGTGGGGTTTCACCGCCAAGATACTCGCGGGCGAGCCGATCGAGGTGTTCAATGGCGGCAACATGCGCCGCGACTTCACCTATATCGATGACATTGTGACCGGCGTGATCGCCGCGCTCGACAACCCTCCGCCCGACGACGGCGCCGAGAAGGCTGGCGGCAGCCACTCCCCCCACCGACTCTACAATATCGGCAACAACCGGGCGGAAGAGCTGGAGAAACTGATCGCGCTGATCGAGCAGGCTTGCGGTCGCCCGGCGATCCGTATCGAGAAGCCGATGCAGCCCGGCGACGTGCCCGCCACCTATGCCGACCTGTCGGCGATCCGGCGCGATCTGGGCTTCCAGCCGACCACGCCGATCGACGTCGGCATTCCGCTCTGGGTCGATTGGTACAAGCAGTACCGGGCCACGCGCGGCGACTGATCGGGGCGCCTCGCCGGGCGTGGCGGCAGGGCGGAGACTGGCCTTTCCACCGGCAGTGCGTCAGGGTGAACCATGCGTATCGTCTATGCCTATCACGCCGGCATCGACTGGATTGTCCGGGAATCCGGGCAGACCGACAAGTTCGTCCACGTCCAGGCGGGCTTGATCATCTGGTCGCTTGCCGCCCTGGTGGCGGGGCGACGGCTGGGGACGCCGATCCCGCTGATCGTCGTCGGGCTTGCCGAGGTGGCCAATGAGGTGATGGACCGCCTCTATCTCGGCAGCTGGAACTGGCCTGACACGATCCGCGACGCGGCGGCGACCTGGATCTGGCCGCTGCTCCTCTCACTCATCCTCACGATCGAACGGGCTCGCGCGGAGAGACTGTTCGATCGCGCGCCCGGGCCATGCCTTGCGGTTGCCGATCACGGGGAGGGGGAGGCGGCGTCCCCTCTCTCGTGATAGGCAGCAACAGCCCTTAGCTGGGCTTGCCGATACCCACATAGTCGAGGCCGGCGCGTACCGCTTCCTCAGGCGTGTAGACATTGCGCAGGTCGACCAGCAGCGGCCTGGCCATGGTCGTGGCGAGCCGGGCGAGATCGAGCGCGCGATAGGCGTCCCATTCGGTGACGATGACGACGGCGGCGGCACCCTCGGCGGCCGCATAGGGATCGGTGACGAACTCGACGCCCTGAAGCACCTTCTTCGCCTGCTCGATGCCTTCGGGATCACAGGCGTGGATGTTCGCGCCGGCATCCTGCAGCGCCTGGATCACCGCGATGGCGGGCGAATCGCGCATGTCGTCGGTGTTGGGCTTGAAGGTGAGGCCGAGCACCGCGACGCGCTTGCCGCGCGCGTCCCCGTCCATCGCTTTGAGGACCTTGCGGCCCATCGCGCGCTTGCGGCTGTCGTTGACCGACACCACCGCCTCGACGATGCGCAGCGGCGACTGGAGGTCTTCCGCCGTCTTCAGCAGCGCGAGCGTGTCCTTGGGGAAGCAGGAGCCGCCATAGCCCGGTCCGGCATGGAGGAACTTGCGGCCGATACGGTTGTCGAGGCCGATGCCGCGCGACACTTCCTGCACATCCGCGCCGGCGGCCTCGCAAAGGTCGGCGATCTCGTTGATGAAGGTGATCTTGGTCGCCAGGAAGGCGTTGGCGGCATATTTGATGAGTTCGGCGGTGCGGCGCCCTGTGAACAGTACCGGCGCCGACTGGTTGAGCGACAGCGGCCGGTAGATCTGACGCAGCGCCTCGCGGGCGGTCTCGTCGTCGGTACCGCAGACCACGCGGTCGGGGCGCTTGAAGTCCTCGATCGCAGCACCCTCGCGCAGGAATTCAGGGTTGGAGGCAACGCGGATGGTGCGCTGGGGCGCGGCCTCGCGGACGATCCGCTCGACCTCGTCGCCGGTGCCGACCGGCACGGTCGACTTGGTGACGAGCAGGATGTCCCGCGTCACTGACTGCGCAATTTCCTTGGCGGCGGCGAAGACATAGCTGAGGTCAGCATGGCCGTCGCCGCGCCGCGAAGGCGTGCCGACCGCGATGAACACCGCGTCAGCGTCTGCGACACCAGCGGCGATGTCGGTAGTGAAGGACAGTCGCCCGGCACGCACGTTGGTCATCACCAGCGCCTCGAGACCGGGCTCGTAGATCGGCATGATACCGCGCTCGAGCGAGGCGATCTTGGCCTCGTCCTTGTCGACGCAGATCACTTCATGGCCGAAATCGGAAAAGCAGGCGCCGGAGACTAGGCCGACATAGCCGGTTCCGATCATGGTGATCCGCATGTGTCTACTCGCGCAAAGTCCGAAAGGGTCCGGCCTGATTGCATCCCGCGCCATCAAGCGCAAGCCGCCCGCGCGGTTCGCCTGCGGGGAATTCGGGGGACTGGCCCCCGGGTCGCCGGGTCGCTAGAAATGGTCGGATGAACGCATTTCGCAGCTTGGCCTATCGCCTTTGGTGGACGTGGCTGAAGATGCGGCTGGGTTCCGATGTGCTGAGGGCGCAGGGCCATGCTCTGCCGAAGGGCGTCAGGCGATCTCGGGACCGGCCGTCTGGATGAACCACTGGTGCGGGCCATCGAGGCCCAGTGCCGTGAGCTTGCCGGTGGCGAAGGCGCCCGTATCGATGCCGATCCGGTTGGGTAGTCGTTCGACCTCGGGCGTGATCGAATGGCCGTGGACGATCATCGCGAAATGGCGTGCGGAGCTGCCGAGGAAGGGTTCGCGAATCCAGAGCCGGTCCAGATCGGACTGACGGTCCAGCGGCACGCGCGGACGGATGCCGGCATGGACGAAATAATAGTCTCCGAGATGGAACCCGCGCGGGCGGCTCGCCAGCCACTGCTGCTGGTCTTCGGGGATTGCCGCCAGCGCGGCCTCGGTGATCTCGACGAGGTCCCACCGGTCGAGCAGAGCCTGGGGCACCCCCCAGCTCATCAGCGATTCCCGACCGCCGAACCTGAGCCAGCCCTGCAGGGCCTCGCGATTGCCCGCCAGTGCATCGAGCATCATCGCCTCGTGATTGCCCTGCAGCACGGTCCAGGACGCGAAGTCGAGCGGTTGCATGGAAAGCGCCACGACGCCGGCGGAATCGGGACCGCGATCGATCAGATCGCCCAGTTGGACGATCTGCGTGTCGGCCGGCAGGCGGGTGGCGTTGTCCCGGCGGATCATCTCCAGCAACTCGACGAGCAGGTCCAGCCGGCCGTGCACGTCGCCGATCGCATAGACGCGGCTTCCTTCAGGGAGCTCCGGGCTCCATGTCCGACCTAGAAAACCGAACATCCGATCGTCGGGCTCCTTCTGCCATCAACAGGCCGTAAAAAGCGGCAACCTTACGATAGCCGCCCGACAGAAGGCTTGCATCGGGTTTCAGCAGAGGGCGTCGCTGTGCGACGCGCCAGTTGATCATCGCCGCTTCTGCTCGGCCCACTTCTCGACGCCGCGGCGGCAAGGCGATGCGAACGACCATATATCTCTCAAACGACGGATGTGGGCCCTTTTAGTGGCAAGGAGTGCTGGCCGACTGTCGGTAATGGTTTTGGCCCGACTGAAATTCCGTTCCTTCGCCTGTGTGAGGTAGCCGGTGTTCGGAGCCGATTACCAGCTTGAGGAAAAGGAAAGGAGGGCTGCAGTGTCGCCCAGCATCATATCCCGCAGCGCCGCGAAGCGTATCGGGCCGGCGTCGGTCGGAAGCGAATAACCACCCGAGATCTGGAGGCGGCGTCGACCGTCGAGCGCGACACGGCGGTCGTCATAGACAAGCCTTTGGCTGCCGAGATCATAACCGCCGCCAACCCGCAGCGTCGCCTGGCCGTGCTCAACGGTTAGTGGCTGGTCGAGACCGAGCGTAAACTGGCCGGGTCCGGCCGGGCCGGCGAGCGCCAGCCCGAAGCGCGTCGCCAGGAGCGCCGACGAGCTCGTCACGAGCGAGGCGGGTGAGCGCAGCAGCCGCGTCACGCCGACCGAGCCATGGGCGCCGAGCGTCCAGCCGAAGCCAAGCCCGACTGAGCGGTCCGCCTCGATGGCGACGCTGCTCGCGCCTCTACCCAGCGCGAGTGCGCCGGATGCAGGCGCGCCGAGGACGCTGCCACGCTCAATGATTTCGACCAAGCGGACACCGCCATGCAATCCGCGCCAGCCGACCGCCATGCCTGTTGCCGAGCTTTGATGGTCGTGACCCTGGACAGCGGTCAGCTCGAGCCGACCTCCCGGGATCGCGAGGTTCGCCCCCATGCTGGTGCTGGCCTGGGGCGCATAAGCGAGGAAGGTATCTGTCGTCGGCGCCAACCCCATCGCCGCAGTGTCGAGGTCGGACGTCGTCGAGCGGAACCCTGCGCCGAAACCGACACGCCCGATCGTGCCGCTGAAGCTAGCATTGTTGAGCGACGCCCGCGGTCTGTCCGGCGGTGTCCAGCCCGAGACGATGTTGTAGGCCGCCTGGGCGCTAAAGCCGTTGGCGGAGACGCTGTTGCGGCGCATCTCCCCGAATTGCTGGACAAGGCTGCGAACCCGCAGGCTCGGGTCGGTCGCGACGATGCGGCCGGCAACCGACGCCTGAAAGTCGCGTCCGAAGGCGTCGAGAACCGTAATATGCGAGAGCGCCGTCTGGATGCTCTGACTGTTTATCGCGGCGGGCACGACCAGCATGGACTGCTGGATCGAGGTCTGTAGCTGGCCGTTCGACAATGTGGGATTCACCGGCGAAAGCGCCGCCCTGACGTCGATCAGACCATGGCCATAGACGGCATCGACCCCCGGTGCGCCCACGTCCTGGGCGGTGGCGAGGATGACGTTGCCGACATCGATGCCGGATAATTGAGGCCATTTGCTCAGGATCGTGGCAGCGAGGCCCGTCACCATCGGCGCGGCAAGGCTGGTGCCCGACATCACCGTGGTCGCCCCGTTGCCGCCGGCGAGTACTGTCACATTGTCGCCCGGGGCCACGACGTAGCGATCCTGCAGACTGCCCGCGCGGTTGCTGTAGCTGGCGATATGGATGTCCGTACCGGTCGTGTCGATGGCGCCAACGAACAGCCAGGTCTGGCGGCTGGCGGCGGACACGTTGACCGCATCGACTGGGTCGGCGGTCCCGAAATTGCCGGCCGCGTTGATGATGAGTCCCTTTATCGTGGCATAGTTGTTGACCGCCTGGACGAGACCCGGGTCGGCGGACGACGTCACCATTGAGCGGTTGATGATCTTCACTCCCTGGGTGCGGGCATAGTTGATCGCATCAATGGCATTGGTGGTGGGCGAGACCTCACCCGTCAGCGTCGTGTCGTCGACGCGGAGGACGGCAATCGAGACATTGGGCGCGATCCCTTCCACGCCCGAGCCATTCTTGTTGGCTCCGATGACGCCGGCAACACCGCTGCCGTGCATGCTGCTGGGATTGTCGATGCTGTTGCGGGGGCTCGAGATCTGCGCGCCCAGCGCATTGACCGTCACGATATTCCCGAAGTCGTGCGAAAGGGACGAGATGCGGCCGGCGAATTCGGGATTGGAGGCGTCGATGCCATCGTCGATCTGGCCAACCGTCACGCCCTGGCCGGTCCAGCCATTATCGAGCGCGTAGAGTGCGTTGACATATTCGTTGCTGGCATAGCGCGCTCGATATTCGGCGTCGTCATTGACCGAACGCTGCGGCTGCTGGGATTGGGGCGTGTAAGGGTAGCCGGCCGGCGGGGAAACGGGCTGGACGGTCGTGGGCGCGACCGGGGCCGGCGCGCTGCTGACGCTTTGGGGACTTCCCCCGCCGCCGCAAGCGGTGAGTGTCAGCGTCAACACGCTGGATGATAGGCAGGCCAGAGCTCTCGCACGCAACATCGCCATTCCCCATGACGATGCACACCGGCTGGCCGGCGGCATCCCGTTGCCGTCTCGGGCACGTACTGCGAACTGACGAGGGAAACTGCAGTCTTGTGGGACCTAACGCCCTGCGATCACATGGCCCAAATGGGATCGCCCACTAGAATATCTTGAAACTTCACAATTTGGGGCTGTCAGTCAGGTCCTCACTGCGGAATCCCCACGCTCCTGTCCGCTAGAAAGCGCCAACGAAGAGTGCATCAGTACATATAATTGGTTAATAATAACTTACCAAGACTGATTGCCAGGTTGGTCTGTTGGATCGCAGATCGGTGTAGCGAGGCTGTTCTTGTCTGTTCGGCGACGCTCAATTCCCCGCTTCGAGGATTCGAATGCTCAAAAACAGTCAGGGAAGGCCAGCGAGCCCGAGAAACTCGTTGCATTATGTTTGACGACTGCAGGCTCCTTCATTCGCTCATGCCCGCTTTGAGCTTGAGTTAATTGGTCCGTTTGGTTGCGATCATGTCTCCGCGGGCCTGAGGCATCCGATGTTGATCAGTAGATTGGAGTCGGATCCCAGCCTGAGCCATAGAGACGGTGTCACACGCCAGGTTGGGCTCACCGATCCTGCAGCAAAGGCGTGCGTTGGCTGAAAGCGATTCACGGACAATCCAATGAAACCGGTTTGATCCGACGCGCACCGTGGTCAAGTGTAGATGATTTTTGCGATCACTGATCCCTAGGGAGTACTCCATTGGAGAACAGATAACGCGTGTCCCATGTGACGGGGTCGCCCATCTGCCTGTACGTTGGAGTTACAAGCAGGAAATGCGCAATCGGTCTGGGTAACAGCTCGAGGCGGATGCATATTGCCATATGGCATTATTTGTCCTATTTTTTGCCAAAAGGATGAAACGCTTGATGGGCGCCGCTCACCAGATCGACACACAGCCACCCCCATTCCGCCCTGAACCGATTACGGATGAAGAGGCGGCGGCGATGTTTCGTGCCGTGCTCAAGCTCTTTCAGCTATGGGGTCTCACCGACGAGCAGGCTGCAACCCTGCTCGACATGCAGTTGCGCACCTATCGGCGCTGGAAGACGGGTGAGCAGGGACGTATCGATCGTGACGGCAGGGCGCGGCTCTCGAATCTGATGGGCATCCACAAGGCGCTGCGTATTATTTTCAGCGAGCCTCAGCGTGGCTATCGATGGGTCAAGGCACCCAACCAGGCGTTCGGCGGCGCCAGCGCGCTCGACGTCATGCTGGGTGGCGAGCTTACCGATCTCATGCGTGTACGCCGCTATCTTGACAGTGAGCGCGGTGGCTGGTGATCGATCCTGCCGCAGTCGGCACGAGCCCGATCGATTGGCCGGGCGCACGCCGCATCATCCGCAGCCTCTACC
>FTCZ01006625.1_pt1 | contig 17335 bp, 16 predicted proteins | sample 1658871 | NCBI WGS metagenome assembly FTCZ01 (sample SAMEA3914864, study PRJEB12502) | metagenome | biome: forest; material: soil | place: USA | collected 2012-03-12 | depth 0.3 m
GCATCGAGCGCCGAGGTCGCCTCGTCGAGAATCAGGATCGGCGGGTTCTTGAGCAGCGCGCGCGCGATCGAGATTCGCTGGCGCTCGCCGCCTGACAGCGAACGGCCGCGCTCGCCGATCATGCTGTCGAGCCCCTCCGCCTGCCGGCCGATAAATTCCAGCGCCTGCGCACGCTCCAGCGCCTGCATCATTTCGTGATCGGTGGCGTTTGGCCGGCCGACTGAAAGATTCTCGCGGATCGAGCGGGCGAAGAGCATCGGCTCCTGGAACACGACAGCGATATTCTGGCGCAGGCTCAGCAGTGTGTAATCGCGGATATCGCGCCCATCCGCGACGATGCGGCCGGATTGCGGATCGAAGGCGCGATGCAGCAGCCCGAGCGTCGTCGACTTGCCCGAGCCGGTCGAACCGACCAGTGCGATCGTCTCGCCAGGCTTCACCTCGAAGCTGACATCGGCCACCGCCGCGCGCTTGCCATCATAGGAAAAGGAGACATCCTCGAAGGCGATGGAACCGGAGAGCTTGCCGACGCTGATCGCGCTCGGCTTGTCGTGAACCGCCGGATAGGTATCGAGGATTTCGAAGAAATCGGCCATTTTCGGCGCCTGCATCAGCAAGGCGTTGACGAAGCCGACGGCTGCTTCCAGCCGCCCGATCAACTGCGTCGCCAGTCCCATGAAGGCGACGATCTCGCCGATGGTCGCGAGGTCGTGAATATAGAGCCAGGTGCCGAGCAGGAAGATCGAGGTGACCGTCAGCGTGGCCGAAGCGCGCGTCGCCACCGCCGCTACCGCCCACCAGGAAAGCACCGGCGTCTGTGCGCTCAGCAGCCGGTCTATCACGGCGCGAAGCTCCTGAAGCTCCGCCTCGATGCGGGTGAAGCTCTGGATGACCGGCACATTGCCGAGCGCATCGGAAGCATGCTCGGCGAGGTCCGAATGGTAGCGCTCGACATGGCCCTGCAAGGTCAGCGTCTTGTTGAGCACAATCCCCATCAACAGGGCGAAGACGAGCAGCAGGACGACCAGCAGCAGTCCAAGCCGCCAATTGAGGAACACCGTGAAGGGCAGCAGCACGACCAGCGCCACCAGCGCCGCGCAGTGCTCGCGGAAAAAGCCGAGCCAGAGCCAGCTCATGCTGCTGGTGCCGTCCAGCATCACCTTCAGCACGCGGCCCGAATGGGTTTGCGTGTGAAAGGCGATCGGCAGCGCCAGCACATGCTCGAAATAATCCGCCATCACGGCGAGCCGTCGGCGATGCGACAACCGGTCTGCATGCAGCGCGACCAGCACGCCTGCCCCGATGGTGAACAGGCCGAAACCGAGCCAGAGCCCGATATAGGGCATCAGCCGGGCGAAGGTCGGCTTGGCGCCGCTTGCCTGCGCGGAGGTCAGGATATCGATGATCCAGCCCCACAGCACCGGCTCGGCGAAAGCGGCAACCGCCAGCGCGAGATTGGCGAGAACCAGCCAGACCGCGAGCCGCTTTTCCGAGCCGAGCTGCCCTAGAACGCGCCAATAGATCGAAAAAAGCGACATGGTTTCAGTACCGGCCCCGACCGAGATTGTTCCCTGCTTAGCAATGCAGGACCCAACGCGCGACAGAAAAGCTGATCTCGCCAGGAAGCGCACACGAACCCTTAGGCTTAACTGTTCCTTCAGGCCGTCCGCTTACGGTTAAGACGAGCTTGCCTGGGCCAAGAATCTGGCGGCGGCGAGGTTGTGGAGAGTTTTCATGGATTTCGCGACTGGCGCTGGCGTGATGGGCGCCATTGGCGTCGTTGTGACGCTGATCATGCTCGACGGCGGCAATTTCGGCGCCTATGTCAGCGATCACGCGGCGGTTATTATTTTCGGCGGCTCCATCTCCGCCACGATGATGCGGTTTCCTTTTTCCGTCATCATGCACGGCCTGCCGATGGGCTTTCGCTTCGCCTTCACCATGCGGGCGCTGGAACCCCATATCCTGATCGAGGAAATCACCCGCATCGCCGATATCGTGCGCAAGAACGGCCCGATGGCGCTCGAAACGGTCGAGGTCGAGGACCCGTTCCTTGGCCAGGGTTTGCGCTACATCGCGGACGGCTACGAGCGCGATTTCATCAAGGATGCGCTGGAGAAAGAACGCGACAGTTTCCTGCAACGGCTCGACGAAGGCTCGAAGGTCTATCGTTCCGTCGGCGACTGCGCCCCGGCCATGGGCATGATCGGCACCATCATCGGCATGGTCGCGATGTTCGCGCATATGGAAGACCCGTCGAAGCTTGGCCCCTCCATGGCGGTCGCGCTGCTGGCGACGCTGTACGGCGCGGTGCTCTCGAACATGATCTGTCTGCCGCTTGCCGACAAACTGCACGTGAAGCTCGAGGAAGAGGAAATCTCGCGCACCATCATCATCGATGGCCTGCTCCAGATCCGCGACTCCAAGAGCCCGACCGTGATCAAGGAAATGCTGATCTCCTATCTGCCGGAGCACCACAAGGCGCATCTGGCGGAAGCCGAAGCGTAACCAGAGGCAGAGGGCCATGGCGCGCAAGAAAGGCGGTGGAGGCGGTGGTCACGGCGGCGGATGGTTCGTCACCTTCGCCGATCTGATGGCGCTGCTGATGAGCTTCTTCGTGATGCTCACCGCCATGTCCACACAGGACCAGAAGAAACTGCAGGCGGTCGCCGGCTCGATGCGCGACGCTTTCGGCGTGCAGAAGATCAGCCGCAACGCCGGCATCGTCGAGGTAGATGGCCTGCCCTTCCGGCCGAAGTTGAAGAACGTGGCGAATATCCGTCCAGAGGATGCTTCGGACGTCACCGCGCCGACCGAACTCGTTTCGAAGATCGATGGCCTCGAAATCGCCATGGCCGACCGGCGTTTCGCGCTGGCCGCCGCGAGCCTGCGCCAGGCCATGGGCGAGATGCCCGAGATTTCCGAAGTCTCCAAGAACGTGCTGATGCAGGAGGCCCGCGACGGGCTGAACATCGAGATCGTCGATCAGGACGGCCGCGCCATGTTCGCCGAGAACTCCAAGGACCCGGTGGACCGCACCAAGCGGCTGCTGGAGAAACTCGCGCCTTCGCTGGCCAAGATGCCGAACCGCGTCCGCATCACCGGCCACACTGCAACACCGCGCGGCGGCAATAACCGGACACCGGCGCAATCCTGGTTCCTCTCGACGGAGCGCGCCATGGCCGTGCGCGACATTCTCGCCGCGAACGGCATTCCCGATAACCGCTTCCACTCGGTGGTCGGCCGTTCAGATGTCGAGCCGCTATTCCCTGACGATCCCAGCGCCGCAGCCAACCGGCGCATCACCATCCTGCTGATGCGCGAAGAGCCGCCGCTTCCGCATGGCGCGAAGCCGTAAGCGGCCTAACCGCCAGCCATCACCAGCACCCAGTAAACCGCGTATTTCGAGCCCGGCATGTAGCGGGTCGCAATGCCCATGCGCTTGGCGCCCGCGAGCCTGAGTGTGGCATCATTCGGCTGCGACCCGCGCCAGCCGGAAAACGCATCCGACATCGAATAATAGCCGGCCGAGACATTTTCGCTCGCGGTGTCAGCCTGGATACCGGCGGCGGCCAACCGTTGCTTGACGCTGAGACCCCCGGGGATTTTTAGGCTGGAAGAGCCCGCAACCTTGTCGAGCTGCGCCTCGGCGAAACGCTGGAGCGCCGGATCGACCACCACGGGCGCGAGGCCGAGCGAGCGGCGGTAATCGTTGAGCAGCACCGAAGCGCCGGCCGCATCTACGCTACGGTTCTGCTGAGCGAGCGAGGCGTAGAGCCGATTGCCGGGATCGGTCGGCGTCGGTGTATCGCAGGAGCCGAGGGCCAGGCAGGCGGCAATGGCGGCGATGTCGCCCAATAGTCGCATGGTCATTGATCGATGATCTCTTCGCTTTGCGGCTTACTGAGCCGGATTCCGTGTCAATTTCCCGGCAAGCGCTTCGACAAGCCGGTCCATCTCGGCGATCTCGATCGCACCGCCCGGCGGTGGGATCGAGATTCCTGCTTCCTTCAACTTGATGAACAATTCGAAAAGAAGCTCGCTCTTGATGGTCGCGATGCCGTTGATATCGGCATAGCAGCGCAATTCGAAATCGAGCGTGGAACTGCCGAGCTCCATGAAGAACACACGGGGTTTCGGCTCGGAAAGCACCTCGCGATGTCCGAGCGCGACGTCGAGCAGCACCTTCTTCACATGCTCCGGGTCGGCGCCATAGGCCACGCGCATCGGAATAACGATCCGGCCGAGATGGTCGTTATGCATCCAGTTCTTGACGCGGCCCGAGATGAACTCGGCGTTCGGCACGATCAGGCTGGCGCGGTCGAAGGTCTCTATCTCGGTCGCGCGCACGTTGATGCGCTTGACGATGCCCTGCTCGCCACCGACCACGATCCAGTCGCCGACCCGGATCGGCCGCTCCCAGAGCAGGATAAGCCCTGAGACGAAGTTGTTGACGATCGACTGCAAACCGAAACCGATACCGACCGACAATGCGCCGGCGACGATGGTCAGCTTGTCGAGCGACAACCCGAGTTGCGACAGCGCGATTAGCGAGGCGACGAAGATGCCGAGATAGCCGAGGATAGTCTTGATCGAGTTGCGCAGGCCGAAATCGAGCCCGGTCGAAGGCAGGTATTGCGTTTCGAGCCAGCCCTGGATCGCCCGCGTCAGCATGAAGCCTACAATGAAAAGGCCAATGGCGATGGCGATCGACGACAGCGAGATCGTCACGCCGCCAATGCTGAAGCCGAAGAAGGCGGCGCGCAGCGTCGAGAAGGCGTCGTTGCTGTCGATGCCCCAGGGCGCGAGCACCAGGAAGGCCGTGCTGACCCAGAGCACCAGCCGCAGCACGCCGGCCGAAAGGATACCGATCTGCTGCAGCGAGCCCGGCTTGATGCCGACCGTCGAGCGCACGAAGGCGCCGAGCTTGCCATCCACCGAAAGTTCACGCCCAACGATCTCGTCGATCAGGACGAGCAGCACGGCGAGCATCGTCCCGACGCAGACGATCCAGACGAGCTGGTCGGTCAGAAAGACGGCGAAGGAGATATAGCCGAACAGGGCAGCCGCCAGCACCATGAAGGCGGCCGAGCCGACGAGCAGCCGGAAAGGCAGCTTGGTCGGCACCGCCGGCAGGATCACCTCGCGACCCTCATCCGTCGCCGAGATGTCTTCCTGCGCCTGCATCAACCGCAAGGCGCGCAAGGTGAGCAGCGCCACGAGCGCCGCGACCATGCCCTTGGTCAGCACCGTCATCGGCAGCGGCGCGACGATGACGCGGTTGATCGCGTCGATCACCTTGCCCGCGATGATGACCAGCGGCAGCACGACCGCGAGATGCGCGAGGTGCTCGACGGATGGCTCGTCATCGCCGAACAGCCGCCAATGCGGGGCGCTTGGCGCAAGCACAGCCTTTGCCATGCCGCGGATCATGAAGATCACTGCGATGCCCCAGATCAGCGTGTTGAAGATGTCCTGCAATCCGCTGGTCAGGATGCTGAGCACGTCGAGAAGATTGGTTGCCGCCATCGCGAAAACGACCGCGATCGCCGCCCGTAGCAGCACGATGCGCAGCGCGGCGGTGGCGCGCCGGCGCTTGTTCGGATCGATATCGTCGGCATCACGACGGTCGAGCCGCCAGATCAGGTTGCGAAGCGGCAGATAGCCGAAGATCAGCAGCAGCACGAGGCCGCCGAGCGTGGCGAGCTTGGTGATATCGAGCCGATTGAGCGCATTGGTCCAGCCATCCTGCGCGAGGTAGCGCAGTGCGGTCATTTCGCCCGGCAGCGATTTCGCGACATCGATCCAGAGCACCGGGCTGAGGATGCTCGAACTGCGCTCGAACAGCTCATGCGTGAAGATATCGCGCCGGCGCGTGCCGATCGCGCTCTGGAGCTGATCGCCCTGCACGCTCATCAGTTTGGCAAGGCGGATGATGTCGTCGATATCGTTACGGAGCTTTTCCTGCTCCTGCCGCTCCTTGGTGACATCAGGGCTTTCCGGCGGGCCCTTGGCGGGATCGGGAGCAGGGCCAAGTTGGTCTAGCCGTGTCTTCGCGCCGTCGAGGCGCGGCATCTCACGCGCGATGATCTCGCGAAGCTCCTCCTGGAGTGGATCGAGCCGCTGACGCAACCCCTGGAGCGCATTGTCCCGCAGGTCCTTGCGCTGCATCGTCGCGTCGATCTGGCTGAATTCCGCCTTCACCGAATCCAGCTTTGTCCGGGCTTCGGTTTGCGCCGACTGCGCCGAAGCACCAATCGGCGCGAATATCAGGACGGTGGCGAGAACCAGCGCGAATGACCGCAGGCAACGGGAAAGAAGCAAAAAACCGGCGGGCATCAAGTCCTGGAACCTCCAAGCGGGCGATTCGGCGAAGCGACCATAGACCGAATGCCGCACCTGGCGCGACCTCATGGCCGCCGGATGTGACGAGAATGTGCCCGCTAGCCGCCGCGCAGCGGTTCGAAGCCTCCGTGTGCTGTCAAACGCCTGTCATGAGAGTCCCCTAGCCGGATCGTCATCAGAAGGATGGATGATGCTCCAGTTTGAAGGCCTGTCCCGGCGTTTCGGCGACAAGACCGCGGTCAAGGGCGTGACGCTCACGATTCCAAAGGGACAGATGGTCGGTGTAGTCGGGCGTTCCGGCGCTGGCAAATCCACCCTCCTGCGCATGATCAACCGTCTGGTCGACGCTTCGGAAGGCAAGCTGCTCTGGGATGGCGTCGATGTCGGCGCGCTAAAGGGCGAGGCGCTGCGCGACTGGCGTCGTCGCTGCGCGATGATCTTCCAGCAGTTCAACCTTTCCGGTCGCCTCGACGTGCTGACCAACGTGCTGGTCGGCAGGCTCGGTCACACCCCGACCTGGCGCAGCCTGCTCCAGCTTTGGGGCGAGAACGACCGAGCCATCGCCCTCGCCGCGCTCGAACAGTTCGATATCGCCAATCTCGCGGCCCAACGCGCCGAAAGCCTTTCCGGCGGCCAGCAGCAGCGCGTCGCCATCTGCCGCGCCCTGGTTCAGGAGCCGGATATCATCCTCGCCGACGAGCCGATCGCCTCGCTCGATCCGCGCAACACCAAGCTCGTCATGGACGGGCTGCTACGCATCAACCGGCATTTCGGCATCACCGTCATCACCAACCTGCACTCGCTCGATCTTGCGCGCGGCTATTGCGACCGGCTGATCGGGATGGCCGCAGGCCAGGTCGTGTTCGACGACGTGCCGGCCGCCCTGACCGACGATGTCGCCCGCGAGCTCTATGGGCTCGAAGCGGCGGAAGTGCTCGGCAAGGCCGAAGCGGAAACCGTCCCCGAAGCCGCGACAGTTGCGGCGGTGGCGTAAGCGTTCCGGGCCCCGTCGGCCCGGCCCTCTGATAAACAGGAGAGAAAAATGTTGAACCGTCGCACTCTTACGCTTGCCGCGCTTTCGCTCGCGGTTTCGGCGTCCGGCGCTTTCGCGCAGGACTGGAAAGCCAAGTATCCTGAACTCGTCCTCGCTGTCGTCCCGGCCGAAAACGCTTCTGGCGTGACCGAGCGCTGGGGCCCCTTCGTCGCCTATCTCTCCAAGGAGCTCGGCACCAAGGTCACGCTGCGCATCGCCAATGACTATGCCGCCGTGATCGAAGGCCAGAAGGCCGGCAACGTCCAGATTGGCTATTACGGCCCGGCCTCCTACGCCCGCGCGACCGTCGTCGGCGCCAAGATCGAGCCGATCGTCATCGACGTGAACTCGGACGGCACCAAGGGCTACTACTCTGTCTTCTACGTGAAGAAGGACAGCGCCTATCAGGATATCCAGAGCCTGAAGGGCAAGAACCTCGGCCTCGTCGATCCGAACTCGACCTCTGGCTACAACATGCCGCTCTTCGCGCTGTCGAAGCAGAACATCGACGCCGAGAAGTTCTTCGGCAAGGTCGTCGAGACCGGCAGCCACGAGAACGCGCTGCTCGCTCTCCAGCAGGGCACGGTCGATGTCGCCGCCAACTGGTGGAACGCGGATGACGACTCGAACCTGACCCGCATGGCGACCAAAAACATGGTCAAGAAGGACGACTATCGGATCATCTACAAGTCGCCGCTGATCATCAACTCGCCGACCGCCATCCTGTCGAACCTGCCGGACGACCTGAAGGCCGCGATCAAGAAGGCCTATCTCGAAGCCGCGACCAAGGACAAGGCCGCCTTCGACAAACTCTCGGACGGCAAGAACAAGCCGTGGGAAGCTGTCACCGACAAGGATTATGACGACACCCGCGCGCTCATCAAGTTCGTGGACGACCTGAAGAAGAAGAAGGCGTCCTGATCGAACCGAACTGAAGGCACGGCGCCGGAGAACAACTCCGGCGCCGTTTGCCTATACGGGACCTTGAAGCGTGCCAGACAGATCGCCGGACGAGAATTCCATGTCCAAGACCGTCCTCACCTTGCCGCCCGACCAGCTCGAAGCGCTGTCGCGCGCCTATACGCAGGCGCTGAACGAGCGGCGCAGGATGGTCTTCATCGTCGGAGCGATCGTCGCGGCGTTGATTGCGCTTGCATGCGTGCAGGCTCAGGTCAGCCCGTCCAAATTCGCCGATAATATCGGCAATTTCTTCAGCTATATCGACCGCATCTTCCGCCTCGACAACAGCGCGGCCGTGTGGACAGACCCGGGCGAATGGCTCTGGGGCTGGAAGCGCTGGCTGCGGCTGCTGGTCGAGACGCTGCTGATGGCCTATGTCGGCACGCTGCTCGGCGCCATTGCCGGTTTCGTGCTCTGCTTCATGTCGGTCGGCAACCTGACCGAGACAGCCTGGGTGCGGATTGCCGCCAAGCGCTTCCTCGAATTCTGCCGCACCGTGCCCGATCTCGTCTACGCGCTGATCTATGTCGTCGCCTTCGGCCTCGGCGCTGTGCCGGGCGTGCTGGCGATCGCCAGCCACACCGTCGGCGCGCTCGGCAAGCAATTCGCCGATGTGGTCGAGAATATCGATATGAAACCGGTCGAGGGCGCGCGTTCCACCGGCGCAAGCTGGGCGGAAGTCGTCCGCTTCGCGGTCGTGCCCCAGGTGCTTTCCAATTTCGTCAGCTATGCGCTGCTGCGCTTCGAGATCAACGTGCGCAGCGCCGGCGTCATCGGCCTGGTTGGCGCGGGCGGCATCGGCCAGGAGATCATGGTCTCGATCCGCCGCTTCCAGTACCCGGATATCAGCGCATTGCTGGTGCTGATCATCCTGACCGTGATGGTGATCGATATCGCGACCAGCCGCCTGCGGCATAGCTTTCTCAGCGCGGAGCATGGCAAATGAGCGAGGCTGTCGCGAAGATCGGGGAGATCACGCCGGACCAGATCACGAGCCTGCGCGGCCGCTATCCCCAGGCTTTCAAGACCGGACCGTTACACGATCCGCGCGGGCTCATCTCGCTGATCGTTGTCCTCGGACTGTTGCTTTATGGCCTGATCGCCCTCGACTTTTCCTTTCAGCGGATTTTCGGCGGGCTCGGCCAGCTCGCCTGGATCATTCAGCTCATGCTGCCGCCCTCCTGGGGTACGCCAGACCGGCTGATGCTTTATCTGAACGCCATGGGCGAGACGCTGGCGATTGCCTTTCTCGGCACGCTTGGCGCTGCGATCATCGCATTCCCCTTCTCGCTGCTGGCGGCGCGCAACACCACCTTCAGCACGATCGCCCGTTTCCTGACACGCCGTGCCTCGGACACGATCCGCGGCGTCGACGCGCTGATCTGGGCGCTGATCTGGGTCGGCGTCGTCGGCCTTGGCCCCTTCGCCGGCATGCTGGCGATCATGACGTCGGATATTGGCAGCTTCATCAAGCTGTTTTCCGAAGCGATCGAGGCCGCCGATAACAAGCCGGTCGAGGGCATCGTCTCCAGCGGTGGCGCGAAAATGCACGCGACGCGCTTCGGCACCTTGCCGCAGGTGCTGCCGGTCATCGCCGGGCAGGTGCTCTATTATTTCGAATCCAACACCCGCTCATCGACCATCATCGGCATCGTCGGCGCGGGTGGGATCGGCCTGCACCTGACCGAAGAGATTCGCACGCTGGAATGGCAGCATGTCAGCTTCCTGATTCTGCTGATCCTGGCTGTCGTCGCGGTGATCGGCTGGCTCTCCGCCAAGCTGCGCTTCGCCATCATGGGCAAGCGGGCGGAGCATTAATCCTCCGTCGCGCCCTCGATCAGGAACTCGATACGGTCGCCTGCGAAAACCGTGACGACCAGATGGATCGGCTCTCCATCGGGCAAGCCATCGACACCGCGGCCGATCATCACCGCAGCGCCCGGCGCAAGGCCGATCAGTTTCGCCTCCGCTTCGGTAGCGTTGCGCGCGGTCAAGGCTGTCGAAAGGCGGACGTAATCGGGGACGCCCGAGGCAGCGAGCGCGCGAGTGAAGGAGACCTCGCCATCTTCCAGCGCCTTGTCGAACCCCGGAAAGCGGTTGTGGCTGAGGAAATGCATGCCCGAAGATATCGAGACACCGTCTACTCGGCTGAGCGTCTCGATCCGCCAGACATCGACGCCCACCGGCAAGCCGAGCGCCAGCGCCACGGCATCTTCCGCCGGCACGATGGTCGCGCCGAGAAGAATGCTTTCCTTGACCACGCCCGCCGCCGCCGCATTGGTGCTGAAGCGGACGCGTCGCCCGAGCGGATAGGGCAGATGCGGTTGCGTGACGAAAGTGCCGCGCCCGCGCTCCACCGAAACCAGCCCTTGCTGCTGGAGGTGCAGAAGCGCCTGCCGCGCGGTATGACGATGCACGCCGTAACTCTCGGCCAGCGAAAGTGCGGTCGGCAGAGTATCGCCAGGCTTGTGCTCGCCGGACCGGATCGCGGCGGAGAGATCATTGGCGATGCGTCGCCAAGCTGTATGGGCTGTTTCGGTATCGGTCAGGGTCATGCGTTCGTCGTCACCATGGCGTCACATTAAATGTATAGACATTCTGCATTGGCTTTTATAAGTCTAGACATCTAAGCCGCTCTCGCAAAGAGGTCATTCGTCGATGCCGGCCACATCCGCGCCTTCTCAACGAACCCCGCGCCAGCTCTGGATGGCGATTCTCGCCCGCGCCAGCGCATCGGACCTTGCCACGCTGCTGCAAAATCACCAAGCGGGCGGCCATGAAGTGCTGAAACCGGCGGAAGCCGGTACGGTGATGGTCGAAGCCCGCGCTGGTGGCAGCGGCTCCCGTTTCAACCTCGGCGAGGCAACCGTGACCCGCTGCGCCATTCGATTGCCCGGCGGCACGATCGGCTTTTCCTACGCGCTCGGCCGCGACCGCAAGAAGGCGGAACTCGCCGCGATCGCTGACGCATTATTGCAGGATGGCGATGCGACAATCGCGGAAGGTGTCGAGAAACTCGGCACGTCCCAGCAGGCCGCCCGCGAGCTCGCGTCGCGCAAGGCGGCTGCCACGAAAGTCGACTTCTTCACCATGGTTCGCGGGGAGTAAGGCCATGACCGAGATCACCGCCGGCTTTTCCGATCCCGTCCTCGACGCCCAGAAGGCGTTTCGCCATATCCTCGATGCGCTGAGCAATCCTGGCCGTATCGAGACACTGGATATCGCGCTGTCTGCGCCAGCCGGCCTCGTCCATGCCGCCGCGGTCACGCTGCTGACGGTTGCCGATTTCGAAACGCCGCTCTGGCTGCCGGCTTCGCTGGCGGAAACGGCCGGTCCCTGGCTGCGCTTCCACGCCACGGTTCGGCTGACCGACGATCCCGCCGAGGCCTTTTTCGCCTTGCTGACCGGAGCCGCCGGCGAGCCGGCGCTCTCCGCCTTTCACGATGGCGACGATCTTTACCCGGATCGCTCGACCACCATTCTCGTGCAATGCGCCGGGTTCGAAGGCGGCGAGGCCGTGTCGCTCACCGGTCCCGGCATCAAGGACAAGGCGATCGTCACTCCGGTTGGCCTGCCGCACGGTTTCTGGCCGTCTCTGCGCGCCAACAACACGCGCTATCCGCGCGGCGTCGATGTCATCCTGGTCAGCGGCAATCGGATCATGGGCCTGCCGCGCTCGCTGACGATCACGCTCGCCTCGTCGAAGGAAGCCGCCTGATGTATGTCGCCGTCAAGGGCGGCGAGGCCGCGATCCTCGCCAGCCACGATCTTCTCGCCGAAACCCGCCGCGGCGATCCCGCCGTGCCGGAAATTTCCGTCGCGCAGATCAACGAGCAGATGGGCACCGCCATCGCCCGCATCATGAGCGAGGGCTCGCTCTACGATCGCGAACTGGCCGCGCTCGCGCTGAAACAGGCGCAGGGCGATGCGCTCGAAGCCGTCTTCCTGCTGCGCGCTTTCCGCACCACCTTGCCACGCTTTGGTTCTTCGCTCCCGCTCGACACGGCCGCGATGCAGGTGCGCCGCCGCGTCTCCGCGACCTATAAGGATCTGCCCGGCGGGCAGGTGCTCGGGCCAACCTACGATTACACGCACCGCCTGTTCGATTTCGCGCTGGCCGAGGAAATGCCAGCCGAGCGCGGCGGCGTGAAGCCGGCTGATGAGGCGCTGGCGCCGAATATGCCGCGTGTCCCCGACATTCTCGGCGGCGAAGGATTGCTCGAAGTCGAGGCGCCTGCCGAAAACGATCCAGCGCCGACCGATATCACCCGCGATCCGCTTAAGTTTCCGGCCGACCGTGATGTCCGCCTGCAAACGCTAGCGCGCGGCGACGAAGGCTTCCTGCTTGGCCTCGCCTATTCGGTGCAGCGCGGATTCGGCCGCAGCCACCCCTTCGTCGGCGAAGTCCGGCTTGGCGAGGTTTCCGTCGAATTCGTGCCGGAGGAATTGGGCTTCGCGGTCGATCTCGGCGAGATCACCGTCACCGAATGCCAGATGATCAACCAGTTCATGGGCTCCAAGGAAATCTTGCCGCAATTCACGCGCGGCTACGGCCTCGCTTTCGGCCATGCCGAGCGCAAGACCATGTCCATGGCGATCGTCGACCGCTCGCTGAAGGCAAACGCGCTTGGCGAGAGCGCCGACTATCCAGCCCAGCAGCAGGAATTCGTGCTCTACCACAGCGACAATGTGGAGGCGGCCGGCTTCGTCGAGCATCTGAAGCTGCCGCATTACGTCGATTTCCAGGGTGAGCTCGAACTGATCCGGAAAATCCGCGCCGAGCGCGAGGCGGGCCGCGAAGTTCCCGAAGAGATGCAGGAGGCGGCGGAATGAGCGAGAACCAGAGCTACAACTACGCCTATCTCGACGAGCAGACCAAGCGGATGATCCGCCGCGCCCTGCTGAAGGCGGTCGCGATCCCCGGCTACCAGGTGCCCTTCGCCAGCCGCGAAATGCCTTTGGCACGCGGCTGGGGCACCGGCGGCATCCAGATCACCGCCGCGATCATCGGCCCGGCCGATACGTTGAAGGTGATCGACCAGGGCGCCGACGACACCACCAACGCCGTCTCTATCCGCGCTTTTTTCGCCCGTGTCGCCAACGTGAAGACGACGGAGAGAACGAAAGAGGCGACGATCATTCAGACCCGCCATCGTATTCCCGAGACACCGCTCGGCGAAGGACAGGTCATCGTTTACCAGGTGCCGCTACCCGAACCGCTGCGCAAGCTCGAGCCGCGCGAACTCGAAACGCGCAAGATGCATGGCTATGGCGAATACAGCCTCATGCATGTGCGGCTCTTCGAGGATATCTCGCGCTTCGGTCATGTCTCGACCTCCTACGATTATCCCGTCGAGGTGAACGGCCGCTACGTCACCGCGCCTTCGCCCATCCCGAAATTCGACAACCCGAAAATGGACATGATGCCGGCGCTGCAGCTCTTCGGAGCCGGCCGCGAGAAGCGCATCTACGCCATCCCACCCTATACCAGCGTCAAGAGCCTCGATTTCGAGGATCATCCCTTCACGGTGCAGAAGTGGAAGCAGCCTTGCGCGCTTTGCGGGGCGAAGGATTCCTACCTCGACGAAGTCGTGACCGACGACAAGGGCGGCCGCATGTTCGTCTGCTCGGACAGCGAATATTGCGAGGACCGCCGTGCCGCCGGCCATGCCGGCGAAATGCTTGGGCAGGCCAAGGCCATGCATTACGTCGACGACAAGGAAGGAAACCCGGCATGACGGCGGCGCTTGCAGTGAAGCCGGAAGAGGCGAGCCTCGACCCCATCCTTTCCGTCAATGGCGTCACGCGCATGTATGGCGCGCGCACCGGCTGCAAGGATGTCTACTTCCGGCTCTGGCCCGGCGAGATCCTCGGCATCGTCGGCGAATCCGGCTCCGGCAAGTCGACGCTGCTGCGCTGCCTCGCCGGCATCGACAAGCCGAATTCCGGCGAGGTCGACATCTCGCTCGAAGGCGAGCCGCTGGACCTCTACGCGCTTGAAGAGCCGGCGCGCCGCAAGCTGATGCGCACCGCCTGGGGCATCGTCCACCAGAACCCGCGCGATGGCTTGCGCATGAACGTCTCGGCCGGCGGTAATGTCGGCGAGCGCCTGATCGATGCCGGCGAGCGCCATTACGGCCGCATCCGCGCCAAGGCGCTCGAATGGCTCGCCCGTGTCGAGATCGACGGCAGCCGCATCGATGATCTGCCGTCGCAATTCTCCGGCGGCATGCAGCAACGCCTGCAAATCGCCCGCGTGCTGGTTTCCGAGCCGCGCATCGTCTTCATGGACGAGCCGACCGGCGGCCTCGACGTCTCGGTGCAGGCGCGCCTGCTCGACCTGCTACGCGTGCTGGTGCGCGATCTCGGCATCGCCGCCGTAATCGTAACGCACGACCTCGCCGTCGCGCGCCTGCTCACCGATCGGCTGATGGTGATGAAGGGCGGCCTGGTGGTCGAGGAAGGCCTGACCGACCAAGTGCTCGACGATCCGCATCACCCCTACACCCAGCTTCTCACCTCGGCGGTTTTGACCTGAACGTCATCCCCGCTTCACGGAATCGATGGAAAGAACGCCGATGACCGGTTCAAGGACCATGCTGCAGGTGACAGGGCTCGGAAAGAGCTTCACGCTGCACAACCAGGGCGGCGTGACGCTGCCCGTCATCGCCGGTGTCGACATGGCGGTCGAGGCGGGCGAGGCGGTGGTGCTGACTGGCCAGTCTGGCTCCGGCAAATCCACCTTCCTGCGCATGCTCTACGGCAATTACCGCCCGAGCGCCGGCCATGTCGGCGTGCGCCACAATGGCCGCATGGTCGATATCGTCACCGCCGAACCGCGCGAGGTGCTGGAAGTGCGCCGCCGGACGCTTGGTTGGGTCAGCCAGTTCCTGCGCGTCATCCCGCGCGTCTCGACCATCGATATCGTCAAGGACCCGCTGCTGGCGCGTGGCGTCTCGGCCGAAAAAGCGACGGTCCGGGCAAAAACTCTGCTCGAAAGGCTCAATCTGCCGGAAGGATTGTGGAACCTTGCGCCTGCAACCTTCTCCGGCGGCGAACAGCAGCGCGTCAATATCGCGCGCAGCTTCGTCGATCCCGCTCCCGTGCTGCTGCTCGATGAGCCGACCGCCTCGCTCGACGCCGCCAACCGCGCGATCGTGGTGGAACTGATCAACGAAGCACGCCATAACGGCGCGGCCATCGTCGGCATTTTCCACGACGAGGCGACGCGCGACGCCGTCGCCACCCGCCAGCTCGATCTCACCCGCCACAAGGCCGCCGCCTGAGGATATCATGCCGACCACGCTGACCAATGCCGAACTGATCCTCGAAAACGAGACCGTGAAGGGCACGGTCGTCTTCGACGAAACCGGCATTCTCGCCGTCGATAGCGGCAATACGCAGGTTGCAGGCGCGATCGACTGCCAGGGCGATTATGTCGCTCCCGGCCTGATCGAGATGCACACCGACAATATGGAAAAGCACTTCATGCCGCGCCCGATGGTGTTCTGGCCGAACGGCGTCGCGGCGGCGCTGGCGCATGACGCGCAGATGGCGGCTTCGGGCATCACCACGGTCTATGACGCGATCTGTGCCGGCACGGTCTCCGAGGACAAGGGCTATCGCCGCCAGATCTTCGGGCAAATCATCGACGCGGTGAATGAGGGCACGGAGCAGGGCCTGTTCCGCATCGACCACAAGATCCACATCCGCTGCGAATTGACCGGCCATGGCGTTGCCGACGAAGTCGCGCCTTACCGCGACCATCCCCTTGTCCAGTTGATCTCGCTGATGGACCACACGCCTGGCCAGCGCCAGTGGCGCGAACTCAAGCACCTCAAGATCTATGCCACCGGTACCGGCGACAAGAGCGTGACGGAGCATGACCGCGATGTCGCGCTCCGCATGGAAGAAGGCCCGGCCAACGTCGAGAAGAACTGGCCGCTGGTGCTGGAGATGTTCCGCGACCGCGGCATCCCGATCGCGACCCATGACGACACCACGCCACAGCATGTCGAGATGGCGGTCGCCTCAGGCGCCGCGATCTCAGAATTCCCGACGACGGAAGAGGCGGCCATCGCCGCGCATGCGAGCAACCTGAAGACCATCATGGGCGGCCCGAATATCGTGCGTGGCGGCTCACATTCCGGCGGCGTCGCCGCCGCATCGCTGGCTGAGAAAGGTCTTCTCGACGGCATTTCGTCCGATTATGTGCCTGCGAGCCTGCTGCAGGCGGTGCGCATCCTGCGCGACAAGCACAGCATCTCCCTGCCCGAAGCCATGGCCAAGGTGACCTGGCGCATCGCCGACATGGTCGGCCTGAAGGATCGCGGCCGGCTGAAGTCCGGCCTCCGCGCCGACCTGATCCGCTTCCGCTTCGCCGGCGAGACGCCGGTCGTGCGCGAACTCTGGTCGAACGGCGCAAGGGCCTTCTGATGCCAGCCGGCCCGCGCTACGCCATCTACTACGCCCCGGCAGAGGATAGCCCGCTCTGGCGCTTCGGCTCCGGCGTCATCGGCTATGACGCGATGCTGGGCGATGACGTTCGCTTCCTGCCCCTTGATGGCGTCAGCAGGGAGGAGCAGCAGCGGCTCACTGAAGATCCTCGACGCTACGGTTTCCACGCCACGCTGAAAGCGCCCTTCCATCTGGATGAGGATCGCAGCGAAGGCGAGCTCCTCTCCATGGCGCAGATTTTCGCCACCCAGAACCAGCGCGGTGAGCCATTCCCGCTCAAGGTCGCGCTGCTGTCGCGCTTCATCGCGGTCGTGCCGGCCGAGGCGAACCCGACCATCGCGCGCCTCGCGGACGCAGCCGTCGAGACATTCGAGCATTTCCGCGCGCCGCTCTCGGCAGCCGATATCGCACGGCGCAATCCGGCCGCGCTCAGCGAAAACCAGCGCAGCAATCTCGAGCGTTGGGGCTACCCCTATGTTTTCGACGAGTTTCGCCTTCATATGACGTTGACTGGCGGCCTGAACCCGGACGAGCGGCAGC